>Ga0307477_10003201_pt1 | contig 12257 bp, 17 predicted proteins | sample atmos_gasesECM2C_FD_203316 | JGI IMG/M metagenome (GOLD analysis project Ga0307477, IMG submission 203316) | Hardwood forest soil microbial communities from Morgan-Monroe State Forest, Indiana, United States - atmos_gasesECM2C_515 | ecosystem: Environmental > Terrestrial > Soil > Temperate...
TTTTCAGGCGCATCTTTTTATCACGTGGAAATGTTTCAGGCGCTCCCCGGGAGCCAAGCGGCTCTCTACAAAGAGCGCGAGATGGAAAATGCTTATGCCCGTGCGGGAAAGCAGCCAGAGAATTTGATTTTTATCCGAGACCAGGGCGCCGCATGGGACATATTCACGGTTGGGTGCTTTCGAGACCTCAAGCACTACGCAGAGAGCGCGAGTGTTTCGCCGCAGGATCAGGATGCGGCTGCGAAAGCAGCAGGATTCGCGTCGGCGAGCCAGATCGGTCCCCATCTGCGCAGGTTTATCGCGCTGCACCACGACACATTGGCCGTGGCAGTGAAGTGATTAAACGTCGCAGTGAGACATTGGCGATCTGACTTTGGGGACACTAATATCTGTGATTGCCTACTTGGCGGACTTGAGACGGGCCACTTCCTCGTCTGAATAGGCGGCGGGCTCGCCGAGGCTGCCTTTCGCGGGCAGGTGGCGAAGATAGACTACAATTGACCAGATCTCTTCTTCGCTCAACAAGTCCTTTGACGCAGGCATCCCGGAAGGGAAAATTCCGTTTGAGATTACGGACTTCAACTGTCCGTCCGTGTACTTCTGCACCTGCGGAGAATTGAGCGAGGGGACAGGCGGCGCGACCGTCGCAGCGAAGGGAACCCCGGTGTTCTGTCCATCCAAACCATGGCATGTGAAGCAGTAGTGCGAGAATGCGATCTGCCCTGCGCGAATATTATCAGGGGTGGCCGGCAGAGGGTTCGCGGCTTTCTTGTCGCCGACAAGGATTTTGCGCTTCATCCAGGTCATCACCGAGGTCTCGGCGGGACCGGGAGTGCGCGACTGGCAGCCGCCTAGGATGCAAATGCCGGCCAACAGCGATGTGATAACCGGTCGGCACATGATTTTCACTTACTCCTCGACCACGATGGTCATGTTCATGTCTTTGTGGCCCAGGCCGCAGAAGTGGTCGCAGATGGTGGGGAATGTGCCTGCCTTGTCCGGTGTGATGGTTACTTCAGTGGTCTTGCCCGGTTGTATTTCCTCATCCACTTTCAGGCCGCGGATATAAAAACCGTGCTGCACATCCTGGCTTGAGAGCTGCAAAGTGACCGGCACGCCTTTCTTAAGAGTGATGCGATTGGGTTCGAAGGCGAATCTGTGCGCGACGATTGGAATCACTTTTGGTTGATCGGCAGTCGCGGCGTGGACTGATGCGGAAGTTCCTGGGACGCCTGAAGCCATGTCCCCGGCAGGCAGGCCTTGAGAGAGGCTGGCCATTCCGACCGTGACCAGAATCGCGAGGGTTATTGCGGTTCTCGTGTTCATTTAAGCCTCCATTCCAAACACGCGGTGTCTTGCGTGCTGTTTTGGGGGAGCGCCGGCAAGTGCGACTCGATGGGGTAGGTCGCTCCTGCCGGCCTTGCATCACGCGTGTTCGCCTATATGAACGCGATTTCCGGGCGTTTTATTCCCGGCTTGTGAGGGATGATTGCGGGAATAAAAGTACTTGGAATCCAGTCTAGCTAATTGAGAATCTATGGTGGTATGCCGGACGTTATGCAAGGGGTGGGGAACTCTGGAAGGTTCGAGCAGCTTGTATTGCCGCATCTGGATGCGGCCTACAACCTGGCTCGTTGGCTTGTGCGCAATCCACAGGACGCGCAGGATATCGTGCAGGAGTCCTATTTGCGGGCGTTCAAATTCTTTTCAGGTTTTCAAGGCGGCGACTCCCGCGCGTGGCTCCTGAAGATCGTGCGCAACACGAGTTACACATTTCTGGAGAAGAACAAGCCGGCAAGTTTGGCGGACGAATTTGACGAAAAGATTCACGCCACGGACACGGGGCCGCCGGATGTGGAGTCGGAGATGGTGCGAAACGTCGAGAGCCGCATGTTGCGGGAAGCGCTGGACGCACTGCCGTTAAATTTTCGCGAGATATTGATTTTAAGGGAGCTTGAGGGAATGTCGTACAAAGAAATCGCGGAATTAGTGGAAGTGCCGATGGGCACGGTGATGTCGAGCCTGGCGCGGGGACGCGAGCGGCTCCGGGAAATACTCTTGCACGCGCGGGAGAAGGAGGGCTCACGTGACGTCTGATCCGTACGCTCCCTTGCTCCATGCCTATTTGGACAGCGAACTGGACCTGGTGCGCAGCCTCGAGCTGGAGGAGCATCTGAAAAGCTGCCCGGATTGCGCGCAGGAACTGTGGACACAGCAGACATTGAGGCACGGCCTACGCTCTGGGAATTTGTATCATCACGCGCCGGCGGGCCTCGAAGCTCGGATTCGGGCGGCGCTGCCGCATGAAAATAAAGTAGTGGAAATGCCACGCCGGTCCTTCTGGAATTGGGCGGCCGTGGCTGCTGCAATCATCATCGCGCTGATACTTACCTGGCGGATGCTGCCGTCCTATCTGGGGCGCTCAGGCACGGACATCTTGGCCCAGGAAGTAGTGGCCAGCCATATCCGCTCGCTGCAACCGGGGCATCTGCTGGATGTGGAATCGACCGACCAGCACACCGTGAAACCGTGGTTCAACGGTAAGATTGATTTCGCGCCGCCGGTGAAGGATTTTTCGGAAGAGGGCTTTCCATTAATTGGGGGGCGGCTGGATTACATCGATCATCGTCCGGCCGCCGCGCTGGTGTACCAGCGGAACAAGCACTTCATTAACGTTTTCGTGTGGCCGGAAAGTGAAGTCAAAGACAAGCCCGCACGAACAGAAACGGCCGAGGGATACAACATCGCGTTCTGGGAGCGCGGCGGGATGTACTTCTGCGCGGTTTCGGATTTGAATACCGGTGAACTACAGCAATTAGTCCAGCTTCTCGAGCGCTAAAATCCCCGCTGGTGAGAGCTGGGCATCCCGAAGCGCCCGAGTCCTGGCTGTACCCCAAATTCCAAACATGTAACATTTCGAAACTGGGAGATGCGCCGGGGTACTACCCAAAGAATTGCCATCCCCATGGATTGACGGGGTTTAGCTCATGGTACTTGCCTTGCTTCGTTATCTCGAAAACAATAAGTCTTGGCGCGGGCTCTCAAGGAGTATTTAGCGCAAGCCGCGCCTGGTAAAAGGCGAAAGATGAACATGCGTCAATGTCCGTATTGCGGGATAAAAGTTGCTGAGACTCGTACAGAGTGCCTGCATTGTCATGCGGTTCTTCCAGAGATTCAGGTAACCCAGCGCCGGGACGTCCATGCGGGCGGCGAGATTCGTAAGGGGCTTCTGTACGTGTTGCTGGCGGCGGTGATCAAGTACTTCGCTGGCGGGTACAGCGCTATGCAAGTGCCGTTTCCCATCCAGCCAATCGTGACCACCTACCTCTCGCCGGTGCTCTTTCTTGGTGGTCTAGGCTTGACGCTGCACGGTTACTTCCTGCAGCGGAAAGCATGGACGCACACGGTTCGGTACCGGTAGAGCTGATCGCTGCTGCGGTCGCCCTGGATTTGCTCCCGTTGAGGGAAGTGTGAAGGCGCGCGCTTCACGAAGCTATACCCTGAGTAGAAATCCAAAGTACTCCCACCAATATATAAATTGGCTTAATTTGTCTCATCACTTCTTTTAATTGACGCTCCGAAGTGCTGCGCGATACCCTACGGGGCGAATGAACCGCTGTTTACCAACCTTCCTGAAGGAGATCCATGTCGAACGAACTTCGTAATTTTCTGGCGCTCTCGTACTCCGAGCTCGAAGATCTGAATCTGAAAGCCAAGGAGCAGCGCGAGAAGCGCGTTGCCGAAAATAAGATCCAAGAAGAGCGCACTAAATACCTTACGGATGAAAAGCGCATCAAGGCGGTGACGGTACTGTTCAGCGATCTCGAAGGCCGCTTGCACATGCTCGACTACGACAAGAAATTTTTGCTCAAGAGCTGGGACAACCTGACTTTCGACGGCTCCTCGATCCGCGGGTTCACGGCGCAGCGCGAGAGCGATCTGCGTCTGGCTTTAGACTGGGGTTCGTTCTATTGGGCACCCGCGGATGTTTTCGGCGGCGGCAAAGTACTGGTTTTCGGCCACGTGATTGACAAGGACGGTACGCCCTATGCGGCTGACATTCGCGGCGTCCTGAAAGGATATGCCGACGAACTGTACAAGAAAGAAGGCTACACACTGAACGCGGCGAACGAAATCGAAGGGTTCCTCTTCCAGGGTGAGAACGCCGAGCGTCACTATCACGAGACCCACCGATTCGAGTACGTAAACACCGGCGGTTATTTCCATTCTCTGCCAGGGGACCCGCTGCGCACTTTCATTGATACCACTGCGGAAGTGCAGCGCGCCATGGGATTCCAGAACGAAAAAGATCATCCCGAGGTCGCTCCCTCACAGTTCGAGATCAACTACAGCTACGGGGAAGTGGTGTCGGCGGCGGACCGCATTCAGCTATACAAGCTGGTTTGCCGCCAGGTGGCGACGAAGATGGGTTTCACGGCGTGCTTCCTGCCGAAGCCGGTAGATGGCGTGAACGGCAATGGGATGCACACGAACGTGTCGGTCAGCAAGAATGGAAAAAACATTTTTTGGGATGCGAAAGGCGAAGAAAAGTTGAGCAAAGCAGGTTGGGCATTTCTTGACCGCATTTTGACACATGGAAACGACATTTGCCTGATGCTGAACGCCAGCGTGAATGCCTATCGCCGTCTGGATCCGCATTTTGAAGCGCCAAACCAGCTCAAGGCCTCGCCCGTGGATCGCGGTTCGATGATTCGAATCCCCATCGGTAACGAGAAAAGCATGCGCGTGGAAGTACGGTCGGTGGCGCCAGATGCCAATCCCTACATGGTCATGTACGCGGTGTTCAGGACCGGCCTCGAGGGAGAAACGGCGAAGATCAAAAATCTGCGTCAGGCCGAGCGTTATTTGCCTGACAACATTTACACGGCCATCGATAACTTCAAGAAAGCCGCCTGGACCACCAAGCTGCTGGGCGAAGATGTGAAGGCACGCTACGCAGATTTGAAACAGGCCTCTGCGGACCGCTGCTCGCGCCAACTCGGCACCTTCGTGAAGGCCCCGGAGGTGCAGTTTCACCACGAAGTTTACAATCAGTTCCTCTGGAACCTCTTCTAGAGCTGACTGACAGCCCAAGTGTGCATGGCTGGATTAGGTTCTCCGCCGCGTGGAAGCGAGGAGCGCAACCACGCGGTGGAACCTGCTGCAAATTTCTCGAAAAACCTATTTAAACGTCGCTGAGGTTAGCGCCAGAAGATCCCTGTGAGCGGAGCTGTCGGTTGTGCCCGAAAACGCCATTGGACCAATGGGATTGGCTTTACCTGCGGCTTCGAGTGCAGCATAAAATTTATCGAGGCCGTCGGCTCCGTTGGTGATCACAGCGACATCGACTTCTCCAGGATCACTCGTGTGGATGGCCTCGCGGTCGATGGAGTAGAAGTGAATCGCGCCATCGGCCAGCATCTTTTCAAGCGTGGGGACGATATACGCTTTAATGGCCTTGTCCGTGGCTTCGCTCTCGCCTGCTTTTGCTTTGTACTGTCCCACGCGGAGAAACGTATTGTCATAGGTTCGGGGGTGGAATCCATACTGGCGGCTGGTGAGGATGTAATCCCAGTGTTTTGCACCGGCCAGAACCCTCGCCTGATCGGTGGAGGAGGCCTGGGTCATGAGCGCCGATAGGGCCTTCATCAAATTTGCCATTGAAGTTGCAGACCACCAGTCGCCATGTGTCGGCGTGCCTTCCTGGTGTACCAGGTTCTTGAAAGTTCCGTAGCTCACTAGGGTCCCGTCGCCAATCATTTTGTCGAACAACTGCTTGTCAGCGGCGGCAGCCTTTTCATATGCCGGCCATTCGCCACGTGTTACCGCCCACTGCGACACGTAGGTGTAAATAACCGGCTTTTCCCGGTCTTTGTCTCCGCCCATCTGGGCGTGAGCCGGAGCGGCTGAGAGCGTCGCGACGACCGTGAGTGCGAGTGCGAGAACAAACTTCGAAAAACTTCCATGCATGGTGAATCCTCCTCGATGATGCAGGTCCGCCCTGGGGCGGAGAGATGGGTCGTAGGTACTTGACTGTTAGATTTCTTGGGAATGTAGCGACCAGGAATCGAACGATTGGGACAGTACTCTGTAAGCAGCGGTGTGTCAAGCGGGCGCGTTGCTGTGTGATTTATGCGCCGGTTTGGAGTTAAGAAACGCGGGTGACACGGTCCTGCGTTTGCCTGCCCATTGCAACTTTGCTAGAGTGAATCAGAAATGGCATCCATCGTTCAAGAAGTCGGCGAAACTTTCCTTGCCCTGATTAAAGGTTTCCGCGTCACTTTCCTCACCATGTTCCGCAAGACCACCACTGAGTCGTACCCGGAAGTGGCGGCAAGCGTGCAGCCACGCTACCGCGGGATTCACGTGCTGCAGCGCGATGAGGACGGGTACGAAAAGTGCGTGGGATGTTTCCTCTGCGCCGCGGCCTGCCCTGCGAATTGCATCTACATTGAAGCGGCGGAAAACACCGCCGCGAATCGCATTTCTGCCGGGGACCGCTACGCCAAAGTCTATAACATCGACTACTCGCGTTGCATTTTCTGTGGCTATTGCGTTGAGGCCTGCCCCACGGACGCCATCACGCACGGGCACGGGCTTGATCTCGCGCCCTACGACATCAATGCGCTGATTTACCGCAAAGAGCAGCTTCTAGAACCATGGCCGCGCCCCCGACCGGCTATTTCCTGAGTTGCAATCGAGTTCTTAATAGAGTGACAGGTAGGAAACGCCCTAATAGGGCATCGAGCCGTATTTGGCTTCGAATTCCGCGAGCGGCACCATGTCAATCGCATCCCAGGGACAGCCTTCGAGGAATGCGCCGTCTGGGCCTTTACTTGTGCAGAGTTTGCAGCCGATGCAAAGAAGTGGATCCACCATGATGCGGCCAAATGGGGCGTGGTCCTCGTCTGGAACCCAGAACATGCAGGCGGCAACGGGACAGTAATCCACGCAGGCGGGGGATCCCGAACAACCCGTACACATTTCATTGATGACGGCCACGATGTGAGGCTTGCGTTTGCGCTGCTTGGTCTCACCTTCGGAAATCGGATAAGACTTCGTGATTTCGCCATCCACGAATTTCGCGACAATCGGTGCAGCTTCGGCCACCCAGGCCTCCCGTTGAAATCAGCTTCTTCCTTTATTCTTCACACGCAGGGCAGGGAAGTCAATGTCCACGCGCAAAGCGCTATTTTAGGGCGCCAATCACCGCGGCGGTAAAATCCGCAGTGGTGGCGTTGCCACCCACATCGTGCGTGAGCGATTTGCCTTCGCGATACACCGCATGCAAAGCGTTTTCGACGCGCCGAGCGGCGTTTGCTTCCCCCAAATGATCGAGCATCATGATGGCGCTCAAGAGCAATGCGGTGGGGTTGGCCACGCCTTTTCCAGCGATGTCCGGCGCGGTCCCGTGAACCGCTTCGAAAATCGCCACATGTTCGCCAATGTTTCCGCTGGGGACCACGCCAAGCCCTCCCACGAGTCCGGCGGCCAGGTCACTCATGATATCGCCGTACAAATTGGTGAGTAGCAGCATATCGAACTGGTGCGGGTCGAGCACCATCTGCATGCAGGCGTTGTCGATGATCAGCTCTTTGTACTCGATGTCAGGATATTCGGCGGCCACTTTGCGAACGCAGGTAAGGAAAAGACCGTCCGAGAGTTTCATGATGTTCGCTTTGTGGATGGCGTGGATTTTCTTGCGGCCGAATTTTCGCGCGTAGTCGAAAGCAAATCGTGCGATTCGAGTGGACGCGCGCTCGGTGATAATTTTCAGGCTCTCGACCACTCCCGGCACCACTGTGTGCTCGAGACCGGCGTAAAGGTCTTCGGTGTTTTCGCGGATGATCACCAGGTCAACATTCTGAAACCTCGACTGCACACCCTCGAGGTTTTTCACCGGCCGCAGATTGGCATAGAGGTCGAGTGCTTGCCGCAACCCAACGTTGATGCTGGGCGCGCCTCCCGCCACCGCCGTCGCCATAGGTCCTTTCAGCGCCACGTGATTCTTGCGTATGGATTCGATTACACCCGATTGCAGGAAGCTGACGCCGCGCCGCTCAAATTCCGCGCGTGCCGGGATTTCATCCCAGGTGACTTCTACGCCAGCCGCGGCCAGGATTTGCTTCACGGCCGCGGATACTTCCAGTCCAATCCCGTCGCCGGGGATGAGCGTGATGGTATGTTTCATGATAAGTCCGGCATTTTAAGGGAATTATGCACGGATGTATAGGGACCACCAATCGCGAGAAGTGCTTTCATTGCAGTAACTCGCGGGTACCACAACAGCCGCACCTGGCATGCTCCCAGTTGCGTCTTGCCTGAATCTGATATAATGGTGTCGGTATGATGAGGCGCGGCAAAGCCGCCCTATTTGCGGAGGCTTAAGAAATGGTTCAGCTAACGCCAGTGGCAGTTACGAAGGTGAAAGAGATTATCTCGCAGCAGACCCCCAGCCCGGCGGGCTTGCGCGTGGCCGTGGTCGGCGGAGGCTGCTCCGGCTTCAGCTACCACATGGCATTCGAAAATCAGATCAACGAAGCCAGCGACAATGTCTACGAATTCGAAGGCTTGAAAGTGTTGGTGGACCAGATGAGCGAGATGTATCTCGACGGAATTTCCATCGACTACATCGAGACCATCGAGGGCTCCGGCTTCAAGTTCAATAACCCCAACGTGAAGAGCACCTGCGGTTGCGGCAGCTCATTCAGCGTGTAAGGATCCCATAGCACTATTTCTGATTGTCACTCGTTTCTCTTGGCTCCCGGAAATTTCCTTCCGGGAGCTTTTACTTTAGGAGCGCCTAGCTCGGCTCAATACCAAGAGCTGCAGCCAATACTCCACGCCCAGAACAGCTATTTCCAGAAAGCAGTAGCATGTTGACTTTCGCTTTTGTTTCGCCTAGCATGCCTCGCCACAGCCGGTGACGGCAAATCTCTTCCTTGGAGGATCTATGGCAATCAACGAAGCACTGCTCGCCGAATTTGATCAGGAGATGGCAAACACCCGCAAGACACTGGAACGTGTTCCCGATGGCAAGTTCGATTGGAAACCACACGACAAGTCAGGCTCGATGGGCTGGCTCGCGGGGCATGTTGCCGGGATTGCAGGATGGATGGTGGAGACGATTGATAAAGACAGCTTCGACATGGCCCCCAAAGGGGTGCAGATGCAGCCGCCTCCGCCGCCGAAGACACGAAAGGAATTGCTTGAAGCGTTCGACAAGAATGTAGTGAATGCGCGTAAAGCGCTTGCAGGAGCGAATGATGCGCACCTGCTGAAGCCCTGGTCATTTATGAACAATGGCCAGGTGCTTTTCTCCATGCCTCGAATCGCTTGCTTGCGCACTTGGGTGATGAACCACATCATTCATCATCGCGCGCAACTCGGCGTGTATCTCCGGCTCAATAACATCCCGGTTCCGGCGATTTACGGGCCGTCGGCTGACGAGGGCACGATGTAGTGTTCATGGGGAGTCGGCTCCCGGAGGCATTGCGCCTCCGGGAGCACTTTGCGCTACGGTTAGGCTCCTAGCCGCCTACACCGGGGGTTGGATTCGTGATGGGTGATTGGATCGCCGCCGCGGCCAAGGCAATTTTGTAGAGCGTCGAAAAGGCCACCTGATAGGTTTCCACCTCGGGTGTGCCCGAGACCACCTCTGCCAAACTCTTCAGCACGGTCGGGTAGGTTTTGTTGCCGTACGCTTCCGCGTCTTCCTTCGTGTTCCATGTGCTGATGGCGACCACTTCCGGAGCGCCGGGATTTACCAGTAATATTTCGTCCTTAAACCCCTGTTGCTGGCGAAGCGCCGGCAGAATTTGCTTTTCGAAGAGTTCAGTGAACTGTTTGTGCGTGTTGGGCTTCAATTCCAGGGAAACGATGCGAGCAAACATGCAATCCTCCTATCGTGCGGATGTTTGGGAACCACAGAGCCGCAAGCATTTGTGGCACAACTCAATTCATGGGTCAGATGTGTAGGACTAGCTGCCCATCAACTCGTGTGCCTTATCGACGAGCGTGGCCAGCGGCACGGTCTTCGAAAGCACCAGGGTGACGCCCGCCTTGGACGCCTCCGTTTTTGACAAGCTATCACCGTACAAAGTGAATAGAATAATCGGCTTGTCGGGGAAGATCTTTCGCAGTCTAGGCGCCGCCTCCAAGCCATTCATCACAGGCATGGAAAGGTCCAAAACGATTATGTCGGGCGTGATTTGGGAGGCCAGCTCAATCGCCTCTTTGCCGTTTTCCGCCTCCGCGCAGGTCTTAAAACCATTCGACAAGAAGGCAGCCGCAAGTTTTTTTCTGATGGCAGCATTGTCGTCCACAACCATTGCAATCTTGCCAATGCCGCGCTTTAGGGGATTGGTCTTGATTTCCACTGGGCCCTCGTATCTCGGGAGTCTAGAAGGGCCCCAGAGACTGGATATACTGGGTTTGAGGATGGCACCGAAGCTGGGTATCTACAATCAGGGGAATACTGTAGAAATCAAACACGAAAGACAATTGTTCACTGCCAATCAGGGAAGCCAAGTTTCTCGCGCTTGATAGCCCGGAGAATGGCCAGGGTGTCTTCTACTGCCGCAAGCTGTGCGCGGCCATTGCTGGCGTGGCCCGACTCCTGAAGCCGGTCGAATATTAGGGATTCGATTCTTTGTGCATGCTCAGCCTGCTTCCCGGGTTCGGCTTCGAGCATTAAATCCATAAGTGGCTGCCCCCAGGGAACTTCAAATTCTCGATCGTTCATATCCGTCCTCCTGGGCTGGACGGAGAAAAACTATTTGCTGCCTCGTCCGCTCCAGTGAATTTCATGACTAGCCTGTTGCCGGTCCGCTGGCTTACGATTAGGTACTCACCCGGTGAGATCGCCGCCATTGCCTGGATACGAGCCTTGGCCTCGTCAAGTGTTGACGCCGCCTCGACCCAACAGGAGCTTCCATTTGGTTCCGTCCTAAAAATGTCGTAGGGAGGAATCATATAATTGCCCCCCTCACACGCATCGAGCTCAGCCCCCAAAGCGCCTGCTTGGGCGCTTTCTTCCTTGCACGGCGGGCGGGTTGGCGCTTCTTTTCAGGACCCCTTTCCGCTTCCGGGATCTTCTTCACGACCTCTAGCGGCACTTGCTCATAGTGCGTTTTCATCTCTGCCTCACAGTCGAGCCTTGCCATCACTCAGACCCTAACAGGAGCGAAGTGATACGGGTAAAATCTTTAAAAGATCCTCGATTCGTTTTGATACGCAGCCAGCCGTTGATTAAGCGTAAGTGATGAGGGGATTTGGCACCGCCAAGGCAACGTATTCGGCGTTGCTCTTCAGCCGATAATTTTACTTGACAATAAGCACACGCATGGATACGATAACGCTACGTTTGTTTAACGTGTTGTTTACTTGGAGGCGGTCATGGGGAACGCGCAGAGTAGGGCAGTACCGATGCACTTTAACACCATGGTGCAAGCGGATGTGCCGCAGGGTCGGAACGGAAAACACAGGCAGATCGTCAGTTTAATTCTGAAGGACCTCGACAAACTGAGACCCGGGGCCGCTCTCAAGGTTCCGTTGGAAGAACTGGCCGAGTCCAAAGAGAAGGTGCGGTCCGCGCTGAATCGCGCGACCCGAAAGGCGAACCGCAAGGTAGCTACAGCGACGGATGCTGATTTCCTTTATATCTGGAATGTGAACGAGTAACGCGTACCATCCTGGGCGGGGACTTCATCAGGCGCTCACATTTGGGGCCGAGCGGCGGCTATAGTTGACCCTCTGCGCGTGTATCGTGAATATGTATTGATGCAGTGAAGAGGCTTGCTCCCCACCCATCGCCCATCGCGGCTCCGCTTGGTCACTCGTGACTTGTCACCTCAGACTACCTCTCGTATGCTAGGTGTCTGAGATGAAGATCGCCCTGGCCCAGTTCAACCCCACAGTTGGCGACTTTGAAGGCAATTCCGCGCGCATTCTGGATCTGGCGAACCAGGCCCGGTTGGCCGGCGCTGAACTGGCCGTCTTTTCCGAGCTCTGCCTTTGCGGTTATCCTCCACAAGATCTTATTGAGCGGCCGTCCTTCGCCGTCCGCAACCAGAAAGCGCTCACGAAACTTGCCCGCGCTATTCCGATCCCGTCGCTCGTGGGCTATGTGGGCAAGGCTCAGGACGACACCGGAAAGCCGGTAGCAAATTCCGCAGCGCTAATAGCCGGGGGCAAGATAGTTTTTGAGCAGCGCAAGATGCTGCTGCCCACCTATGATGTGTTCGATGAATCCCGTT
>Ga0307477_10003202_pt1 | contig 12256 bp, 18 predicted proteins | sample atmos_gasesECM2C_FD_203316 | JGI IMG/M metagenome (GOLD analysis project Ga0307477, IMG submission 203316) | Hardwood forest soil microbial communities from Morgan-Monroe State Forest, Indiana, United States - atmos_gasesECM2C_515 | ecosystem: Environmental > Terrestrial > Soil > Temperate...
CGGAGTTGCCGGCGTCGTCGGCACCGAAATGATCGTGATATTTGACGCCAACGGAATGATGCAGGTGATATGCATTGAAGGCGCTTGCAAGGTTTGTGATCTGGCCGGACACTGCGTTCTGATGAAGGGTGGCGAGCAGTCTAGTGTCCGCAGCAATCAACAGCCTTCGCAGCCTTCGCCAGCGACACCGATGAACGTCACCGAAGCAGTGAACACAACTGCCACGTCGGGCGCGGGAGCCGGGGGTGGAATTGGCGTTGCCGGTGGGGTCGCCGTCGGAGTTGGCGCAGCGGTGGCAGCCACAGTGGCCGTAGTGGTCGCTCGGGTAGTCACCAGGACTCAAACTTGTAGCGCGCCTCCACCCACCGGCGGAGCCGTTCACGCCAATTGCACAAAGATCACTACAGGCGCGGGAAAACTCAACGGGCAGCGCTTGCCGTAGATAATCCGGGCATCAGGCCGATGCCCTAGAGTTCCAAAGCTCATCGCTACTTCAACTTCTTTACCGGTTCCTCATTGGCGGTATGGTCGTTTGCGCTTTCGCCGCGATTGGCGACATTTTAAAACCTAAAACCTTCGCAGGCCTTTTCGGCGCGGCTCCTTCGGTCGCACTTGCCACTCTCTATCTGACGATTTCTTCCCAAGGACAAATTTACGCCGCCACGGAAACGCGTTCGATGATTGCGGGCGCCGTGGCGTTTTTTATTTATGCCTCCTGCGCGAGTTGGCTGTTGATGAAGCGCAATTCATCGAGCTTGTTCGCGACGGTAACTCTGATTCCGGTGTGGCTGGCGGCTTCCTTGGGACTCTGGTTCTTGCTGCTGAGGTAAATGCGATTGAACATTAGCGTCAATTTTGCGGCTCTGCGAGAAGCAAAATGGTATCAATTCGCCCTCCGCTTTTTCTTCGGCGGGACGATTTGCGTTCTCGCCGGCGTGATCGCCGAAAAATATGGCCCGCGAGTCGGCGGACTCTTCCTCGCTTTTCCCGCTATTTTCCCGGCAAGCGCCACCTTGATGGAGAACGAAGAGAAAGAAAAGAAACAGCGCGCCGGACTGCACGGTGCGATCCGCGGAAGAAAAGTAGCTGGTGTCGATGCCGTGGGCGCCGCGATAGGCAGCCTCGGCATGATTGCTTTCGCCGCCATCGTGCGGCAGCTCTTGCCCGGGCGCTCGCCTTCGCTGATCTTGCTGGACGCCACCCTGGCTTGGTTCGTTGTGTCGGTAACGATTTGGCGCCTGCGCAGCTTGTTTGTGCACTGGCGCAGACATAAGCCCATGTCGCATCACGGCGACATAGCGCGTTAGTTGAAAGGAAACTGCTAATCGGAGGCATGTGCTCGAGACGCGGATTGCCCGGCAACCAGGTTCAATCGGTTGCCCCCAGGTATGCGCGGCGAACATGATCGCTCTCACGCAAAGTTTCACTGGGTCCCTCGAGCAGCATCTTCCCCCATTCCATTACATACGTGTGATTGGAAATCTGCAGCGCATAGCTGGCATTTTGCGCCGCAAGCAGAATCGTGACGCCCTCCTTGGCGATTCTGCATATCAGCTCGAAGACTTGGTCCACCATGATCGGTGCGAGCCCCTGCGAGGGTTCGTCCAGCATCAACAGGATTGGCTCCGCCATCAGGCCGCGGCCGATCGCGCACATCTGTTGCTCGCCGCCCGACAAAGTCCCGCACAGTTGTTTGTGCCGCTCCTTTAGCCGCGGGAATAAGTCGTAAATTCGTTCGAGATTCTGATTAGACTTGGGGCGCAAGTTACGGGAGAATGCGCCCATCAGAAGATTTTCTTCTACCGTCATCCGCGGCCATAGTTGGCGTCCTTCCGGGACCAGGTTGAGATGCTGCCCCACCCGCCGATGAGGAGGATCCGGGCCGATGTCGCGACCATCGAAGTTGATTTTGCCCTTGCGCGTCGGGAGAATGCCCGCCAGCGCCCTGAGTGTTGTCGTCTTGCCAGCTCCATTCGGCCCGATCAGACTCACCACTTCGCCGCGGCGAACGCTAAGAGTGATGTCCCACACCACCTGTATGGGACCGTAAGCCACATCAAGGTTTTCCACTTCGAGCAACCGATCCGGGTTTCGGGTGTTCGCCATCTAGATCATCGCCTTCTTCCCGATATAAGCCTCGATCACCGACGGATCATTCTGCACGGTTGTGGGCGGCCCTTCGGCTAGCTTTTGTCCGTAATTCATCACGATCACCGGATCGCATACCGACATGATCGCGCGAAGATTGTGCTCGACGTAAAGGATGGTAGTTCCCGCGCTGCGGATATCGCAAAGCAAGCGCAGGATCAGTCCAGATTCGGTCTCCGTCAGCCCGCTGCAAATTTCGTCGCAAAGCAGAAGGGTTGGGCGCGCGGCTAGGGCGCGCGCCAATTCAAGCCGCTTCAAATCGCCGACGGAAAGCAAAAATGCAGGCCGCCGGGCAAGCGGCGCGATCCCTACCATGTCCAGGAATTCTCCCGCTTTCTTCGTGGTGCCGGCCGCTTTCTCGTGCCGCCCGAATCGCAGACCGACCTCGACATTCTCGTAAACAGTCATAGTCCGGAATGGCTTTGGAATCTGGTGCGTTCGCGCGACACCAGCTCGCACGGCCTGAAACGATTTGGCACCCGCGAGATTGCGCCCCTCGAATTCAATTTTCCCGGAAGTGGGCTTCAGCGAACCGGCGACAAGACTCAGAAGTGTGGTCTTGCCTGCGCCGTTCGGTCCAATGAGTCCGACCAGTCCGCCCGGCTCGATTTCGAAGCTCACGTCTTTAACCGCGGCGAGACCGGCAAAATATCGGGTCAGGTTCGTCAGCTTAAGAATGGGCGCCAACGGAACTCCTCGCGCGAATTGAGCGCATAAATTTTTGAAACAGGCCCACCACGCCTCCTGGTTCGAACAGAATAATCAAGATTAGCAGCGACCCGAAGATGAGCAGGTGGGCCTGCGGAAAGTTGGCCACCACTTCCTCGTGAATCAGGCCGTACACAAACGCGCCGATCACGGGGCCCCAGATAGTGCCAACGCCGCCTATGATCGGCATCAACAGTATCGCGACGCCGTTGCGAAATGCGAATACGCCGTCTGGATCGATGAACAAGGAGTATCGGGCATAAACGCCTCCTGCCGCCGCTGCAAGCGCTGCGGCAAGCGCATGCACGATCAGTTTTGCGATAAACGGATTCACACCCAGATCGGAGGCGGCATCTTGGTCTTCTCGAATCGCGATCAGTGCCAGTCCGAGCTTCGATCGCCTCACCAGAATCGAGATGCCCACAGCCAGAGCCGCAAGGGCCAGTGCGGTGTAATAGTGGTGCGATTGAACGAAGCGGGTTTTGTCGATGATGCGGTAGCCGCTGGCTCCTCCCGTGAATGGGACGTTCATCATTACAACCCGAACGGCCTCGCTCACGCCGATCGTTGCGATTGCGAAGTAAGGGCCTTTCAAGCGAAACGTCGGAAGGCCAATCAAGAGCGACGCTACCGCTGCCACAACCGCGCCCAGCGAGAAGGCGATGACAGGAGGGATGCCACCGTTGATTGAGAGCGCCGTAGTGTAAGCGCCCAGCCCGTAGAACACAGCGAAGCCGAAGGAAATCTGGCCCGCGAAGCCCCCGATCAGGTTCCATCCCACGCTGGCCGTCACCAACGTGAGAGTCACGAATAGCAGCCGGATGATGTTCGGGCCCGGGCCCACTAGCGGAACAGCAGTGAGGCTCGTCAACAGTAGCAGAGGCACTACAACGGAAACAAATGGAGGCACGGGGGAACCGCCGGCGTTCCCGCCGTCCGTCACGCCCACCGGCGCCTCTTGGCCCACAATCCAGCGATCCCTTCCGGAAGCACGATCAAAGCGACGACCAGAAGTGAAAACGCAATAGCCGGCTGATAGCTTGCGGGGAGTATCAGAATGACGAAGGTCTCCGCGAGCGCCAGGATCAACGAACCGACCGCCACGCCCCCGAACGATTCGAGACCGCCCAGCACGATGATTACAAAGGCGCGCAATTGAAACGACGCGCCAAAATCCGGGTTGAAGGAGTACAGCATGGCCAGCAGTCCTCCCGCTGCTCCAGCAAAAGCAATCCCGACGCCGAATGCGATTTGGGCTGTCCTGCTTACATTCACTCCCACAATTTGTCCCGCTTCTTTGTTTTGCATTAAGGCGCGAACGGAACGCCCGAACCAGGTTTTGTGCAATACGAATTCCAGCCCCACAAGCGATGCAACCGCCACAACAAACACCGCCAGCCGAACGGTGGGGAAGCTGATCGGTCCAATCTCGAGTGAGGAAAGCGTCCGGGGCGTGAGGATGGCGCGATCGGAGTTTCCCCAGATCAGGTAACCGAGGTTTTGCAACACGAGCCAAACCCCGAACAGGAGAAGCAACGAGGTCAGTGTGGGCTGATCCGACGTGGCGATTCGCCGAACCAGGAGCCAGTGCACGCCCATCCCAATAAAGAAAAACACTGGAAATGCCAAGAGCGCGCCGAGGAGCGGATCGATCTTGAAGCGGTCGTAAGCCTCAAATACGAAATAGGCTCCGAGCATCAGAAATCCGGCGTGCGCCAGATTCACAATCTTCATCACGCCATAAATGATGGTCATGCCTACGGACATGGCCGCGTACACCCCGGCCAATAGCACCGCGGCGATGAACAGATTCAGAAAGTCGGCGGCGCTCATTCGCGCGCGCGCTTAGTGGGCTTTGGGTTTGGGCGCAACCGACTCCCCCGTAGCGGCATCGAGCGGGAAGACGATGTCCACTTTGTCATCAGGCTTATTCTGAACGATCACGAAGCTTCCCTGGATCTGGCCGTTCTTTCCAAAGCGAATGACTTGCCCGGGCAGAATTGAGTTCTTCAGCTCTGTCTTGCGCAATTGATCGCGGATGGCAGTCTTATCCAGGCTGCCGGCATGTTCGATGGCTTGTGCCAGTACGCGCATCGCGTCATACGCCGTTGCCGGATACCACGAATCCGGCGCATGGCCCGTGAACGCCTGATAATCCTCGTTGAACTTCTTCACTTGCGGGTAGGCAAGCTTTGAAGACCACCAGATCCCGGCAAAAATGTAGTCGGTCGCAGCTCCCAGCGCCTTGCGTGCGTCCGCTTCCGGCCCGCGCGCACCATAGCTGATCATCTGGTGATACATGCCGCTTTGTATGTATTGCCGGTGCATGGTGATGTAATCCTGCAGGTGCGCATCCGCCAGAAAAATATCCGCATGGGCATTCTTCACTTTTTGGAGGAGCCCTGAGAAGTCAGTCGCGCCAAGTTCGAATTTTTCGCTGAAAACAACATTGAAATATCCCGGGTGCTCCTTGTTCCAATTATCGATGCCCCGGCCATACTCAACGCCATGATCGGTGTTCTCCAGCGCCAGAGCGATCTTCAGGCCCTTGCCGAGTTTTCCCTTGTCCACGAGGGTTCCAAGATACTGCGCGGTCGTGTAACCCAGGAGATCGATTGGGCTGAGGGTTCCGAAGACGAATTCGTAGCCGCGGCTGAACGTGGTGGTAGCGCCGGCGCCCGGTGTAATCCAGGGCGTTTGATAACGATCGGGCATCACGGACTCCGCCTCGCCCAACGCCGTCGAATATCCGCCGATCACGGCCACCACGCCGTCGGAACTCATCGCACGTTCGGCCATACCCGCGGAGCGCGATTGGTCGGAGCCGTCGTCGTAGAAGACTTCCTTAATCGGCAACTTCTTCTCGCGCGACTTAATTAAGATGCCGCCTCCGTCATTAATTTGTTTGATGGCGAGTTCGATCCCCTCGCGCTGATACTGCCCGGGCTTCGCCTCGCGACCGGTGATCGGCATGACCACGCCGATTTTGATTTCGTCTTGCGCCCACACGGGTGAAACTAGAACCAGCACGGCGATGGCGATCGCCAGAACATGCAGCAGGCCGACAGACCGTTGCAGCAAACGATGAACAGAGGAGCTGGACATGACTTTTCGCCTCCAAGATATTCGCGTACAACCTGTTTCGAGAAAACAAACCCGGTCCAGATTAATCGCTGGTTGGGAATCCTCTAGCAATCGCGCCGAACTGTCAACAGTTCTTCCGTTCTGAACCTTCCCGGCAACCAACACGTCAGATACTCACTAATTCTTGCCGAGTGCCGAACATCTTCTGGTCTGGCTGCGCCGCCCGCGTTCCTGATATATCAATCGGATTTTGCAGAAAACGCGGCCGCAGGAAATATCGGCAAGCGTATGGCGGAAGCCCTCGCGCGCGCACAAAACTTTGTTCGCACCGATCGCACTTTAAGTAGCGATCGCGGGCTCTATTTCAGCGCGTCAGCGCCGACTTGTGCGCATTGGGCGTCCTGCGCGCTCGTCCCGCCGGACATTCCTATGGCGCCGACAATTTTGCCATCCATCACGATGGGGACACCTCCCTCGACGGGAACCGCGCCCTCGAGCCCCAACGTTCTCAATCCATCGCCGCCTTTGGCCAGTGTATCCTCAAACGATTTCGTTGGCCGCTTGAAAAGCGCCGCGGAGCGAGCCTTGTTGATCGCGACCTGGGAGCTCCCGATCTGGGTGTTGTCGAGCTTTTCGTAGTAAACAAGTGTGCCGTTGGGATCGACGACGGCGAGGGCCATCGTCCAATTATTTTTTCGCGCTTCCGCAATCGCGGCCGCGGCAGCCTTTTTGGCGTTCTCCAGGGATATCGGCGCGCCGTAAGGATTGGGCATCTGCTGGGCTCTGACGCTTCCGGCGCATAAAAGGATCGTCAAAGTCGCTAGAAGTCTCACAACGAATCGGCATGACATGGTCTCTCCTCCTTGTATTCTTCGCGATCGTGCGGTTTCAGTGTTGTCCACATTGTGCCAAAGGATTGGTGCCGGATTATATAGCAGCAAGCGCAAATATATCGGCGGAGGGCCTTTTTGAAGTGTGTTGCGTACGACCTCGCCGACAACCAGGATGAACCGCAAAGGTTTTTCGATGTGCTGGAGTTCGTTTTCCGCCCTGCAGACTAGAAGGCCAGCCGAGTTTGTTGACTTGGATAGATAGCAAAGCGTCGCAACTGTGCTGTATTGCACAGTATCGCGGTGAGCCTGGCGCTACCGTCATCAAAATGGTTAGTAAAAAGAAAGTGTTCGACGCGATATTTTCCGCTGTCATGAAGGAAATGGCTGAGCCTCGTTTAGCAGCGTCCGTTCGGGGCAGGGTCGTGAAGTTTAAGGTGACAGATTTACTGCGTAATCGCGACACGTCGGAAGACGGACGTGTTAGCGGCATCAACGCAAACAATGGCGTCGTCACCTATGAAGTATGGGTTCCGAAGGACGGCACCTCCTGGGAGGGGGGCTACTTCATCTCACACTGGCGGGAAAGTGTATTAAAGTTGTCCACTAATGCACGCCTTAGGTCTTCAAGCAAGCAACTGTATCGAGCACTAAATCTTATGTCGCTGCATCCACGGTTGGGAAAGTGAGCGGCCTGGCGGCGAAGTTCCATACGGGGCAACTGGTTCACAACCGCAGCACTAAAGAAGACGGTTTCATCAGCAACGTTTGGGCAGACGATGGAGTTATCACCTATGAGGTATGGGTACCTAAGGACTCCAACTCGTGGGAGGCGGGCCACTGGATTTCACACTGGCTGGAGAGCGTCGTAGAACCATCTGCCAATAAACATCTAGGTTCCCCGCTTACGAATTGAATTGGCTTGACCCTTCGTAACACCCGTTCCCTTGCCCTAATTCCGTTTTCAGGGGTTTAATTGCACCTTGGCAGAAATATCGGAAGCCTTTGCCGATAAGGAGAATTATCGCACAACACCAAGTAGTAGCCGCCCTGGTCGAGTCGGCCTGGTTGCCGATGCCGTCACACTGGCGCGAGCCCTTCGCCGCAGCCTTTCACAGGAATTGAACGGCTCTTCCACCACTGTCATGATCACTTCGCAAACAAGGACGAGTGAGCAACGCAGACTGGGCCATGCGAGCATGCGCGTAACCGAAAAACATTATTCGCCGTGGGTCTGGTCGCGGCAGGGTTTGCTGGAACGCGCGGTCTCGAAGATTCACGCGAGTGGTGAAATCGAGGCCCGGTACAACTCAGGTACAATTTTTCGAGGCTTGTTCTGAGGCCCGCATAAACACTATCGAACTACAGTGGAGGCGCGGGTGGGAATCGAACTCCCAGACCTCTTCAAAACACGCAAGTTATTCATTGTACGTTTCGTTGAATCCTACAAAACCGACACAAACGCCGAACCAAGGTACACGGCGGGTACACCGACCTGGGCGTGGGTGTGTGCCTGATGAAATCGCTGACCACCTTAGCAGGATTTGCCAAGCAACACCGTCTTCGCGTAAAGCGCGACGATTGTGGTGAACCAATCATAAATGGCAAGTTCGGTTATCTCTACGAACACGCCGCTGGCCTTCTCGGGCTCGTCCTTGAGGAACCTAGAATTGGCAAGAGTAATGCGCCGAAGCCCTTCCAGAAGTGAGCCCACTGCACCTCACTTTGCAACGGCGAACAAAACTTTCCGGCAAAGCTTTGCGTAGTATGAACGGCGGCGGATGCTGCAGGTTTGTGCGGTCAAAGCGCTCAAGTAAGGAGACAACTTTGGACAGTAACGCCATCGGTCTGCGAGCGGTGTTTATTGGACCCAAGGGGTTGCGCGCAGGATGGCGGCCGCTGATTTTCCTGCTGATGTTAGTCGCGATGGGCGCGGGAGCGCGTGCGATTATCATCCGACTTCTGATCCCAGCGGGATTTGCGCCCGACAATTTCACGCCGGCGAGTGTCGCCGTGCCGGATGCTTTTTTCGTGTTCATCGTTGCGGTGGCTGCATGGGTCATGAGCAAGATCGAGGGACGCAAGATCGGTCAGTACGGCCTACCCTTGAAACAAGGACTGATGAGGCACCTGTGGTTGGGCGTATGGATCGGCTTTCTCGCCAGCAGCGCAACCGTGCTAATCATTTATCTGCTGCATGGGCTTCAGATCACGAGCCCTACGATTCATGGCCCGACGATTCTGGTGTCGGCGGCCGCCTGGGGCGGAGCATTCCTGTTATCAGCCATAGCGGAGGAGTTTCTGTTTCGCGGGTATGCGCAGTTCACGCTGACGACTGGCATAGGTTTTTGGCCCGCAGCAGCGGTGCTCTCAGCTCTCTTCGGGTTGAGTCACCTGAGCAATAAAGGAGAAACCATATTCGGAGCGCTGTCGGTCGTGTCGTTTGGACTGTTGTTGTGCTTGTTTCTCCAGCGAACCGGAACTCTATGGTGCGCGGTGGGCTTTCATCTCGGCTATGACTGGAGCCAGACATTCTTTTATGGGGTGCCCAACAGCGGATTCACCCCGCCGCACAACCTCTTCAACGTGACTTTGAACGGGCCACAGTGGCTGACGGGAGGAACGGTGGGTCCCGAAGCGAGCGTGATCTGTCCGCTCGTTTTGGCCGTTGTGGCGATATTATTCAGCCTGAGACATCGGGAAGCGCGATATCAGGCATGAGCTCTTCGGTCGATCAGCGACGCCGGAGCCAATCCTCGATGCATCTGTAATGATCTCGCCAGTGCTATAGAAAAATGCAGGATTGATTTTGGGACTCAAATCGAGATTCCACTAGATGACATTCGGCCTGTCACGCAGATTCTTCCAGGGGATCAAAGTCCTCGCATCAGCAAGAGTCCATTGCCGTAGGAACGATCCAGTATCCAGATAATCGCCAAGGCACGTTGATCTATGTCAAGCCTTCACTGAACGCGAAGCTTCCGCAAGATGTGCTGGCATACGCTCGCTTGGCCCAATCGTTTCCTCACCAATCTACGATTGATCAATTCTTTGACGAAGCGCAGTTCGAGAGCTATCGGTCCTTGGGTTTTGCGTGCGCGTCTGCTGCGTTAGGCGAGATTACCAAAGCCTTGAAAACTGATTCAACTGAGGGGAATTGAGTTAACAGAAATCGTTGAACGCTGAGCCTAAAGCGCGAGGTTAGCCATGTCCGACGCATCCAAGGAGATGTTAAAACAGCTTGAGCTATATACTGATACGATAACAGCGTTTGCAACCGTACAATTGCTGAGTTTTACTTACCTCATGGCCCATGGTGGATCTTTCACGAGGAATGTCTTGAATCATATCTGCGTTCCGGTCGGGTTGAGCCTGTTCGTGAATGCCGGCTATATCACGCTTGTGTGCTTGTGTCATCGTGCCGAGGGCCGCATATTCAAGACAACCGAAGCAAGAGAAGATGTGATTCAGGAAATCGCGAAGAGCGTGCGGAGAACACGATACTTTATTCTGATCTTGGACTGCGTCATGACCCTAGTAGTGTTGGGCCTCGTTGCTCTTGGCGTCTATCTCCACGAGTTCCACTTTGATTGCAAGAGTTAGCCGGAAGAGCCGCTGGTTTGTGGCAAACACTCTCGTTTCCGGCGGATACTGCTTTTTATTTTCGGCTACTCCGAGTAATCGGTGCCGTTCCACCGACCATTCATCCTTCGCTGATGCAAGTTCTTAACGAAGGGCCTGGCGGAAAGAATTCAGGTTCAGAATCAACAAAAGAATTGGAGACGTTAGCTCGTGGTCATCGCTGAAAGACTGAAAGCTTTTCGGGAACAGAAAAATATGTCCCAAGGCGACATCGAAAAACGCACGGGACTGCTGCGCTGCTATATTTCGAGAAGTGATATTTTCGTTGGGTGGATTCGGTGAGGAGGGTCAACTAACCTTCTCGGATCGTGCGCTGGCGCAGCTTGGCGCGAAACGGCGTGTCGCGCTTAGTCTTCCATTCTTCGTTCCGGCAATCTTTGCCATCGCTCAGACCGATTTGATCCTCACAGTGCCCCGCAAATTGGCACAGATGACTGCTCTGATAGCGCGTATACGCGTCGTGGAACCGCCGCGCGAGATCAAAGCCTTTCCGTATTTCATAGCTTGGCATCCGCGACTCACCGCTGAACCTGCGCATGTATGGTTTCGCGAACAACTACGGATGGCTGCCCGAACAATTTGAGCCCTTTGGTGTTGGATATTTGCCGAGACGTCGCGCCTGAAACAGCGCAATCAAGGGCATTATCAAGAATGTTGGCACCAAATATGTCGGAACCAGCACCAGCGACAGCTGTGTCATAGCAGCCGTTGAAACAGCTCCGTAAAAATTTGGGAGCGAGCAGCGGGACGAGCGCCCCGATACTCAGGACCACGGTAAGGTCAAAAATGCCGGAAACGTTCCAGAAGCTGGGCTGTTTGTGTACCCTGCGATGTTGGTTTTCTATATCGCCCGATGGGCCGGTCGCGCCGGCATTCTCTAGCCATCGATTGAAGGAGGTCGTGCCGCGCTCGCTAGATGTCCGATTAGGCGGTCGCGCGTTGCAATTTCAGTCTGCGAAGTAACTGAGCGTTGAAGGCTACGATTATGGTAGATAAGTTCATCGCCACCGCACCGACACTCATAGGGAGTTCAACTCCCCAGCGGACGAAGAGACCTGCGGCGGCCGGGATAGCGACCACGTTATAAGCGGTTGCCCAAACAAGATTTTGGATCATTTTTCTGTAAGTCGCGCGAGATAATTCGATGGCTCCAACAACGTCGCGAGGGTCACTCCGCACGAGCACAATTCCCGCGGATTCAATTGCCACATCTGTTCCCGCTCCTATTGCGATTCCTACATCTGCCGTCGCAAGCGCTGGTGCATCGTTCACGCCGTCACCGACCATTGCGACATTCTTGTCGCCGGCCTGGAAGCGCTCTACCGCCGCAGCTTTGTCAGCGGGTAGGACCTCCGCCGAGACCTCATCGATTCCGATACGCCGAGCGACCGAATTGGCAACTGTCTTGGAATCTCCGGTGATCATGGCGACCCGAATACCGAGCCGATGAAGTTCGGTGACGGCTTCCCTAGATTCGGGCCGGATCTCATCTTCAACTGCGAACGCACCGACCAGTCGGCCTTCGACAACGGTATAGAGAACCGTCTTCCCAGCGGATGCCCATGCAGTTGTCAATTTTTCAACGTCTGGCGGCATGGTCACTCTGACTTCCATCAACAAACGGGGTCCGCCGACTTCGACACTCTTGCCTTCCACCAACGCCTTGGCTCCCCGACCAGGCAACGCCTCGAAATTCGTGGCTGGCAATGGGGTCACGTTTCGGCGCTTGGCTTCGGCGACGATTGCTTCAGCGAGTGGATGTTCCGAGGTGAATTCCACGGCGGCAGCAAGTGCAACCAAATCGTCTTCGGTAATGCCAGGCGCAGCCAACACTTCCGAAACCG
>Ga0307477_10003203_pt1 | contig 12255 bp, 15 predicted proteins | sample atmos_gasesECM2C_FD_203316 | JGI IMG/M metagenome (GOLD analysis project Ga0307477, IMG submission 203316) | Hardwood forest soil microbial communities from Morgan-Monroe State Forest, Indiana, United States - atmos_gasesECM2C_515 | ecosystem: Environmental > Terrestrial > Soil > Temperate...
CGCTTCTGTTCGGAAATCAGACTGCGCCACTTCGTCCATGCATTTCTATTTCGTTTTCGTTGCGTCATCGCGCAACTTTGCTATGTGATGACCATCTTCCGCAAGATGCGGTTCACGTAGCGCTCACATATGAGGAGACTCATATGCGCCAACAGTATCAGATGGCAACCAAGGCTCGGGCTTGGGTTCCTGCCCAGCTCGAGAATGGCCCGCAATCCACTCGCGACCTTGTAGCCGCCGCTGCCCGGTTGGGTATCTCTCGCGATGCTCTGGTCCGCGTGCTGCACCTGCTGGACTACAAGACGGCTCGTCGTCAAGGCGTCTGGTGGTGGTACCGGGCCGAGCATGCCAACCTGCTGCCGCCTACCAAGGACCAAGTGGAGGTGCCTCGTGCCTAACCAGCCGCACGATCATCTCGAACTCGTAGCATGTCTGCTATTCACCAACTGCTACGACGAGGCGGTGAAGAACCGCGCCCGTCTTGAAGTCATCTCGAAGATCAATGGTGGACAAGCTGCGCTCAAGTTCTACTTCCTGTACATCGACCGTTTCCAGCGCGGACCGAGCTTTGATGAGTTCACTGCCTTTGTTGAGAGCTTTACTCAAGCGCATAGTCGCGAGGCCAAGGACGATCTCGGAACGATTGTTCATCAGGCATACAAAGATGAGAAGGCCGTGTTCCATGTTGTGCTAGATCAGGCCGAGCGTAATGCCCAAGCTGATTACATCAAGATCGGGATGTACGAAGCCGCCCGCCTTGCTGACGGGCACACAGACCCCGGAGACTTCCACAAGCGGCATCTGGTCGAGATGTATGGCAAGGACGCCGCTGGGTGGAATCTCTTCGAGTACTCTCAAGTTTGGCTACACGGGTACCTCGCCAAGAACCCCTACGTCGCCAACGCGGCGGCAGAAGATCAGGGAGACAAAGTCGTAGCAAGCTCAGAGGTCCTGAGCGGAGACGACAAATTCGTCACCAAGAACATTTACGCAGTCGGGCTTGACGAGATTCAAGAGCGCGAACTTCTGTGGCTCTGGGAAGACAAGATTCCTTTGGGCAAGGTCACATGGTTCGTAGGCCGCCCGCAGAATGGCAAGAGCATGAGCGGTATTGACCTCATTGCCCGCGTCACGACCGGGCGCGACTGGCCCGATGGCAAGAAGAATGAGATCGGTCCTGCCAATGTGTATGGAGCATTCTCCGAAGATGAGCTTCCAGACACCATCAAGCCGCGCCTGCGTGCGGCGGGCGCTGATCTCAGTCGTGTCAAAGTCTTCACACGCACGACGGAAGACGGATGCAATCGCCCCGTGGATTTGGTCAAGGACATCGCCGACCTTGAGAAGCTTTTGCTGGCTGATCCATCCTTCAAGCTGCTCTTGTTTGATCCGCTGCCCAGCTTCTTGGCCGATGTGAATCTCAATGTCAGCGCGGAAGCCCGCCCGGTCATGGACTCCCTGAAGCTTCTCTGTGAGCGTACGGGGGTCGCCCTGCTGGGCATCATCCATGAGAACAAGCGCACCGACGTCACGGCCATCCACAAAATTCCCGGCGATGCATCGGTTGCTGGTGTGGCGCGCATGGCATGGGCCTTCTCTCGTGATAGTGACGATAAGGAGAAGTTCCGCATGTCGTTGGTCAAGGGCAATATCACGAAGAAGCGCAACGGCCTGAGCTTCGGCATCGAGGACAAGGAACTGGATGGCCTGAAGCGCAAGCAGCCATACATCGTATGGGGCGACGAGATCAGCGAAGATGCCGACGATGTCATCAATTCGGAGCGCGAAGAGCGTTACGGCAAGCGCGACGACAAGATGTCGACATTGGCTCGCATCTGGTTGCCCGAGGCTCTGAAAAACGGCCCGCGCACGGAGAAGGATCTCACGGAGGCCGCCGCCTTGCAGGAGGGCATCAGCAAGTGGCAGTTGCGCCGCGTCAAGAGCGAGCTGGGCATCGTCTCTACGCGCCGTGGCAAGGAATGGTGGTGGTCACTTCCCGTGGAGGAAAAGCAGATGGAAGCAGCTATGGCGGAGGTGGCCTTATGACGCTTGATGAGACCACGACGTTTGACTGGCTTCTTGCCCACAACACGCGCCCGGTAACGGCTGAGCAACTTTGGCGAGCTTCTTATCCAGATTGCCCGCTCGAACAGGCCGACACCGGGTTCAAGCCTCTCTATCAAAACTTGGCGAAGGCCATCAATGCGATCACGGCAATGTATTCACCGGAGGGACTGATCGAGTAGCAGTAAGCAGTTGTTTGCCGGAGCCGCCAGTCTTGGACTGAGATTAGAAGCACGAGGCTACTATGGGTACACAAATTGGAATCGATCCTTATCACCGCTTCCGCGTCGTGGGGGAGGATGATCCCTGCATTCGCCGTCACGGAGGAAATTCCGAGAGCATGGCAGCGTGGGAGAATGTCAAGCCGCATCTGCGCGAGACCTACGAGCGCATCCTGACGGTCTATCGTCAGGAGGGCCGCCCGCTCGCGCCCAAAGAAATCTGCGAGATTCTGGGCAAGCATCCAAGCGACCTATCTGGACGCTTCACCGAACTCAAAGAGATGGGCATCCTGACTCCCACGGAGTTCATGTATAAAGGCAGCCGTTGTCTTGAACTCATCTCCCCTTGGTCAGAGCGCACAAAAGAGGAGCTGTCAAAGAAGGTCGTGACCAAGGAGCAGGTGTTGGGCTGCATCAAGGACCTTCGCGGTTCTTCCTACCACCCGACTGAGGCAGACGAAGAGTTTGCTGAGGGGGCGGCGCGCTGGGCCACAATGAATCAGGATCTTAACGTCAACCAGCTGATTGACATCGCTTCAAGGATCGTTGGTGAAGAGCCGCTTCGCCTCTCCGTGATGCAGACCCAGTTTTTCAACATGCTGGCAAGCAAGATTCTCTTGGTGCTCCAATGAAGAAGCCGACGATTAGCGCGGGTCTCAAGCGGTACTTCGCTGAGAAGCAGAGTTCGCGAATATTATCAGGGGAAGAAAGATGGTCCTACACTTAGAAACACCGCACGGACTAAGAAGCAAGGAGACCGATTTCCTGCTGGACGAAGTCCTCAAAACGATTCCAGTGATGCTTGAGGAACCGACCACAGGGACGATGTTTTTGAACGAAGGCGGTGGAACGTTCGTGGGCCGTCCTGAAGAAGACTTGCTGCTTGAGTTGAATTTGCTGGACCTGTTTCCGGGCATGCTGAGCGACGTCCGTCTTATAAGAGAGCATGAAGAGGATGGGCGGCGTCGGTAGTGGGCCTCAGAGGAGACAACCGCCATGCCCGAGGGTTGGGGCGTGGGCAGCGGCGTTGGCGGAGGATTTTGAAGCCCCCCGCCTCACGTCGCATCCAGTCAACAGCACGGCCATCAAAAGCACTTGAGCAATCTCCTTATGCTTCCGGGTAGAGGCGGCGGAATCTCCGATCACCCAGCACCGCGAGGATCAAATAGACCTCGTAGATCTGCCCGAAGATCTCTTCCAGCTTCGTACAACCCGCTACCGGGATGCCAACCTCTTGCTCGTATTCCTTGATCCGTGCTTTGACGCGGATCTCTGCTCGGTCAGCGGCTGCGCTCATGGTTTCTTCTCCACACCGTCTTGAATCTTCTTAGGCCGCCCGCCCCGCTTGCCATTCTTACGGGAGGCAGCGGCCTTTCTCGTGCTTTTCTTTTTGCCGCCTTTCCTTCCCATCGTCGCAGCGGCCTGTTTCACATTGCTCATTCCTGGCTCCTTGAAACCTAATCGTTCGGGTTCCATTACTGAGCTTGGAAGGCGTTCAGCTATTCGTTAGCGGGACGGAAGATTGCTGCCTGAAATTTCGGCACACGATAGTTCTTGGTAGCTTTCTCGTCGCGGCTCAACGGCCAGACTGCGGTCCTGGCCCCGCGAAATTGGTGTCGGGGAGCACGAGAGAGCCGCCTCCGGCAGAGAAAGAGGTGCAGTAGCCTTACCAACACCAAAAGAGCATGGCAATGTGGCGACCGCCGCCCGCTCTCAATTCTCCGATCGTACTTGCTGATGCTCAATGTCAGCGAAGATGCTGGCCGTACCAGGAGGTACGAACATGAACAAATATGGTGCGTCAGAGCCGTTTAGCGTTGATCCGAACGGAAACTTCGTCGGTCAAGATGGCTTCGTTGTCCCTAAGAACTTCGGCGAGTTTTACGCGAAGTATCCCAACTATGTCCGGCGCTGGGCAACCAAGCGCCTTTGGCAGTCCAAGGATAGGGAAACCGTCCGGGACCTTGAACAGGATTTGTTGCTCTTCTTGTACTCTCTGCCCGAAACATCGAAATTTCGCGAACCGAGTGAAAACCATCCCAAAGGCTGTGCCGACGTGATCCAGTGTTTCAACCCAATGCGTCAATATGGCGCAAACGAACGCCGATGGCGCTCTTGGTTGAACCTCTGCCTCAGCAATCGCGCCTCGACGATCTATCAGCGCCAAAAGAAAGACGCACTGAGCCGAAAGAACAACATCGCACTTGACGCTGCAAGTGATTCGGCAGGTGTGAGCGTTGACGATGAATACCTCCACCGTCATTCGGAAATTTTACAGCGCAAGAGCGCAGCACAATCTTCAGCAGTAGAGAAACGTCTCCTCGCGAACCAATTCATAGACTTTGTGTTGGAAAAAGAGCCGCGTCTTTATGGCACCGTGCTCGCCCTCTCTGAGACTGGAACACTCCGCGATGCTCAGGAACTCTTGCAAGTAGACGAAGGTACCTTCTCCCGCAATCGAAGGCGCATCGCGCAGTTGAAGGATGCTCTCCTAGACGGCGGGCCAATATCAAAACAGCGCAGGCCCTACAGGAAGCGTGCCAGTCGTCAGGGTCTGCGCCATTTGTCCGGCGTGCCCTGCGACGTGTAGCGAACGCGCTCAACGTGAATCGCCGCATTCGGGTCAATGTCACGCGCCCGTTCGATCGCTTCCGCCTGCGTATCGCAGACATCGCTTGCTCGCTCGGAGCCGGGCCGCCGGATGGCGTAGTCGCCTTCTTCCCGGCGTTCCACATAAAGTTCTTTCTTCGGCATTTCGATACTCCTGAGATGAAGATAACAGCAGCCCCCAGGGAAAGGCGGCACGGGGTATCAGCCGCCTTCACCAGTTCGGGGCGAAACGCGGCCCGACAGCTACCGCCGTCCTACGAGTGGACACTGGTCAAGCGCCAACAGATTGTCGTTCCAATATCCGTCGGCGTGCGTGCGCAGATACGGCGCTCGTCCCGCCGGACGAACAACTCCGACATCCGCTCGCTTGCCAGTCTTTTTATCCAGCACGTAAAACGTGTTGGTTCTAGCTTCGATGCTCGCGATCACTTGCTCCCGGGTCCACTCCCAGCCAGCCTGCGGATTCCCCAAGTGCGAAATATGTTCATGGGGACTGAGCGGGTGGGGTTTGGTGATGCACGTTACTTGCACATCTGCCATCTCAGGTTCCTTTCGGAGCTTGCGCTCCTAGATTTTGGTGTACACTGCAATTAGACGAGAGCGTATACTGCCTATGAATTACGCTGTCGTCACCAAGAACTATACGAAAACGTCTATAGCTATGTCAAGGGGGCTAATTGGCGGATATTTTTGCCGAAAGACTTCGCGCTGCGCGTGAACTTCGAAAGATGAGTCAATCCGATTTGGCCGAGAAAACTGGTCTCATGCCCTCCGCTGTCTCGCACTTCGAAACTGGTCGTAGGTCACCATCGTTCGCAAATTTGAAGGCGCTGTCCGATGCCCTGAACGTCACAACGGATTACCTAATTGGGAGAAGCGACGACATGCACGTTTCTAGTGCCGTTTCGTCGAAATTGCTTCGCCACGCTGAGAAGATGTCGGACGAAGACCTGGACACGATCACGCGCATGGCCGAGATGATGGCGAAGAAGCAGACGAAGAAGGAATAAATATGGCGCGACGCGATTTCTGGCAAGCAGAGGCGCAGGCCGCAGAGGTCTTGAAAAAGCGGAAGATTTCCACGCTTCCTATTGACCCCTTTGGAATCGCGACAGGCGAAGGAATCGTGTGCGAAAGATTGCACGGCTGCGGAGTTTCGGGCTGCCTGTCCGGTGCCAACAACACGTTTGGTATCTTCTATAGCGATTCGATCCCGAGCGAGGGTTTCCGCAGGTTTACCGTCGCGCACGAACTCGGACACTACTTCCTAGAAGGTCACTACAAGCACATCTTCGCGGACGGCAACTCACGGCACGTCTCGGACAGTGGGTACTCCTCCGATGATCCGTTCGAGCGCGAAGCCGATGCTTTTGCGGCGGCGCTTCTGATGCCGTCGGCATTGTTCAAATCAGCCTGCTCTCGTGTAGCGCCGGGCTTCAAGGCGATAGAGACGCTTTCCGAGAAGTGTGTCACTTCGCTGACAGCCACGGCGATTCGCTACGCGGATTTGAGCGACGACCCCATAGCGGTCATCGGGTCTAAAGACAATCGTGTTCAGTTCGCCTTCATGGCCGACTTGCTCAAGCAGAGGCGCGATCTGACTTGGCCCAAGAAGAACTCCGGCATCCCGGACGGAACGGCCACGCACAGGTTTAACCGGGATCCAAAGAACGTCGCGCAGTCGAAGCGGATGACATCTACCGCGCTCATGGATGTGTGGTTCGACTGTGGAGGCACCGCCTATGTCAGTGAGGAAGTAGTTGGACTCGGGCCGTCCTATGGCTTGACGCTCACCGTCTTAGTTGCCGAACCGCTTCGCGACGCAGCGGATGAAGAGGAAGAAAGCGAAGAGAACGATTTGGAAAACATGTTGCCCTCCGACCGCTGGCGCCAGCCCCGCGAAGATTGATCTCGCTTCACAATCCCATCCGCCCTTGCGCTCTTTCTCCCTCCTCGTCCGGCCCCGTGTTTTCCAAGATGTCTCTCTTAATCTCCGAGCGAAGCTGATTCGTAGAATCCCCGCATGAGCAAACGCAAATGCGATTGGGTTTTCCTTCCGTCTCTTGATGAACCGAATGAGCGCGTCTGTGGCGCTCCGGCTGAGGGCGACTCGCGGTACTGCGCCGGGCACCGGGAGGAGATGCTTTTGGCGGAGGCTGAACTCGCAGCCTCTTCCTACGGAATGTGATTTATGGAGTGGCTCGGCTACAAACTGGTCCAGCGACGACGCATTTGATGGCCCCGCGTGTTAGAGTGCGCTCGAATAGCCGCTAAGTTGGAGTCGAGTACCTGAGAGAAATCCCTGAGTTGCCCCAGAACGCCAGCTCGCTGTAGTTGCGTCAGGAGTTGCCGAGCTGTGTCGAGGCGGCGCTCCTCTCCCGCGACTGCTTCATCGAAAGACGGGTATGCCAGTAGTCCGACCTGGGAATGCAGACACTGAAGATAATGACGAAAGGCGCTTGGTTCATCCAGACCAACAGTCGTTGGTTGGGTTCCCCCGAAAAGCCCCATCGCATAATTGCTGCCCAGGCTTGGAGGTGGTGCCATCGCTGGTAGCAATCCCTGGGAATACGCTAGGTCGAGAGAAGGAATCTTGTACTCTGACAACGCTTGCGGACAGTAGTACCAAACAGCTTTCTGCTTAATATCTTCATTGTAGGCCGCGCTGAATTTCTCGGGAGGAAAGGATCGCAAGTTCATCCAGGTACCCGAGGCAATCGCCGACGCCTTAGAAAGATTTGCAATCAAGAACTGATGAGTGCAGTACCCGAGAATTACTTCTTTCCCAAGAAGCCGCAATCCCGCTAGAAGGTCTAGGACATTCGTAATCCAGCTTGGGTCATCCACCAGATATTTACCATTTGCATGTTCACAAACGACGTAAAAACCTTCTGCGTTCCAGTCAGTTGCCGTATCCAACAGTTCGTGAATTTGGTCCTGATTCCTAACTGTATCAGCACCCAGCGCAAGTGTGATGAGGCGAGGAAATCCACTGGTCATCTTGGCACCCGTGTCGATTACGGCTCGCTGCTGGTTGAGCCAATCGTCGTTGATCGACTCAGCCAAAAGGCCAGGAAGAATGAACCGCTGACAACCGATCGTGCGATTCAGGTCAAGCAGTTTCGTGAGTAGCTCTTCCAATCCTGGACCAGACCAAAATATTCCCGTGTCGTATTGCTTCGGCCAATAGGAATGTTTGGTCAAGCGGGCATGGTCTGCGTGCGGCAAGTAGAACTGAGGGTCAAATAAGATTTGACTATTCTTGACCTTCAAAACGCGAGCCGCAAATGATTGCACCTGGAAAGGTTCCAAATCTCTGGGACTCAGAATCACGGTTCCACCGCCCCAAGCAGTCAGCAAGTGTACTGAGTGTTCCATCATTCCGAAACCGAACTGGAGATAGAGTTGCATGGTTTGTGAAAGGCTAGTCAGATGACGACCCCTTGTCTCATGGCAATGTCCCTTACCCAGTCCAGTGCCTCCGCGATGGACAATGGTCTATGATTGTGCCTCTTTTGTGTGAAAGCAGTAACGAAGCCCGCGATCTCCCCCGCACTGTCAAAAGGCAGTTGCAGCGGAGGTAGCGCAACACGCTCGACATTATGGAGCGCCTGTAAGTTATCCCTTATACCGTCACGGAATGGATTCTTGCATGTTGCACTCTCGTAGAGAGTCACCCCGAGTGCAAACAGGTCCGCCCTGGCATCAATGTCACGCTTCCGATTACGGAATTGCTCTGGCGGTGCGTAACCTGCGGTGCCCACGCCAAAAGGTGCGTGGCTCCCGGTCAGAGAAGTTAAATCCAGATGTCGGGCGATTCCGAAGTCAAGGAGCCAGAACCTTCCGCCAAGGTCGCGAATTACATTTTCTGGCTTCACGTCTCGGTGAACAATGTGCACCTTTTCGGCGTCCGCGAGAGCCTCAAGCAAATGCACAGCCAGCCGGAGCAGTTCGTCTTTGCCCAGTGGTCCCTTCTGAATCACTACTCGAAGAGACTCCCCACTGATTCGTTGCTCTCTTACCCAAAGTACTTCGCCCACATTGGATTGAAGTTTTCCCTCTCCGAGTATCCTGGGAACTCGGGGGCAAGCAGCCTTTTGCACCGCCAATATTTCGCGTCGAACTCTTTCCGGGTCTTCGGAAGGATGAATGATTTTTAGTACAACCTCGCCATCACTTGGATGTGTCGCGGTATAGACGGATTTCTGTCCTCCAGTAACTAATCTTTTTAACGACCCCAACTCGGGAAATTGTTGGCTGAGCCAGGCGTCGTCGATATTCAAGGCTGGACTCCGGTGAGCGTCGCGGTCGTGAGTTTCGCCAGCCTCCACGCCCATTCATTGAATAACCAAGACGCATACGAGCGTGGTATTGATTCAACAACGGAAGGTACGTGACAGACCCACTCTTCGCTCTGAAATGACCAGACTCCAACACCAAATTGATTAGCCTTTCGGATTGGACTATCCCCTAGCTTCTTCGGGACAATGATGAAGGAATGGGAAGCAAACCATCGATTTCTTGAGGCTTGGGCAAGTGCCTCCGAAGGTGCGTCCATCTTGGCTTCGAACGCGACAATCTGCCTCACCGCAAAAATTCTGTCCAGCCTTCTAGCACGCCACCGACCCGTCTTGCAGTAAATCATTTGGGCCGCAGAGAGTCGTTCGATGCTGTCCAAGACCCAACGCCCGAATATCGTCAGAAGTTGAGCAAGTTTTGCAGGACCAGAAGTCACAAGATGATGCGCGATTCGTACGTCGGCAGGAGTCAGAGCCAGTCGCTGGTCCGGCCACGAAATTGTTTTCTCCGTATCCCAGAGAACGAAGACGATGTCAGGAAATCCAGAGTCGAGCCTTGGTTGTTCGAATACAGTGAGGTGACTTCCCTGCGGAACTTCCCACGGCAATTCAGTCAAGAAACACCGTACGAGATCGGACTCTGAACCCTTGCGGTCTGTCCGAAGCGCGAGGCCCAGTTCGGGATAGTCCGTATCCCTGACGTGGGTCAGGCCCAGCCCTGTTGTAAGTGCTTGTGGAGATGTCATCGTTGGTATGACTCAGTAAAGTGTAGCAGGGGGTTACTGATATTTCTCATGCTGTCGCTTGTTCGTTATCCGCCGTGATCCACGCAATAGCAAAAGCCCCTCGCTCTTTCGGTAGCTCTCACCCGATGCCTAGAATTATCGGAAGTGTATCTTATCCGCGCGAGTTAATCATCAGAGTCAAATGGTGCAGCATCATGGTGGGTCAGCCTCGTCGTTCCGGCTATAATCTGCTTGACCAAGCCATGCCCGACTCCCCCGAAGCCCGTGCCCGGCAAAATATCGACCAACTGCTGACCGCCGCTGGTTGGATCGTCCAATCTCGCGAAGATGCGAACTTAAATGCGGGGCGCGGGGTAGCCATCCGTGAATTTCCCATGAAGCCCGGTTTTGGAGAGGCTGATTACCTTCTCTACGTGGACGGTCAGGCCGTTGGCGTCGTGGAAGCCAAGAAGGAAGGCAGCACTCTCACCGGGTTCGAAATTCAGACGACAAAATACAGCGAGGGACTCCCTGACTCACTGCCCGCGCCCCGGCGTCCACTTCCTTTCTGCTTTCAAAGCACCGGGGTAGAAACCCGTTTCACGAATCTCTTGGAGCCTGACGCCGCAAGCCGCAATGTGTTCTCCTTCCATCGGCCAGAGACGCTGGCCGAGTGGTTGAGCGACGAACTCAGCCAACCTGGTTCAACCGTCAAAGCTCGCATCCGGCAGGTGCCCCCTTTGGCGGAACAGGGTCTACGCCCCGCGCAAATCAGGGCGATCAAGAATCTGGAGCTTTCCCTCGGACAAGGAAAGCCCCGCGCCCTAATTCAGATGGCCTCAGGCGGCGGAAAGACCTTCACGGCCTGCAACTTCATCTACAGGCTCATCAAATATGGCGGTGCCAAGCGAATACTGTTCCTTGTAGATCGCAGCAACCTGGGGCGTCAGACGCTGAAAGAGTTCCAGAATTTTCGTACACCGGAAGAGCAGCGCCTTTTCACCGAGCTTTACAACGTCCAGCATCTTCAATCCAACAAGTTGGACAGGGTCAGCAAGGTTTGCATCTCTACGATTCAGCGCCTCTACTCAATGCTGCAAGGGCAGGAGGAGCTTGATCCTGCGCTGGAAGAACAGGCCGGATTCACTCTCGAAACTCTGCAACGCGAACCAGCACCCGTCGCCTACAACCCGACCATTCCCATAGAGAGCTTCGATTTCATCGTCACCGACGAGTGTCACCGCTCCATCTACAATCTCTGGCGGCAGGTGCTTGACTATTTTGACGCCTCCATAATCGGCCTCACAGCCACGCCCTCGAAGCAGACCCTCGGCTTTTTCAACCAAAATCTCGTCATGGAGTACAACTTCGAGCAGGCAGTCGCCGACGGCGTGAACGTGGACTTCGACCTCTATACAATCCGCACGCTCATCAGCGAGCACGGTTCAACCATCAATGCCGGATTTTATGTGGACTTTCGCGACCGCGAGACGCGCCGCGTCCGCTTCGCCAAGGCGGATACGGACATCCAGTACAATGCCGACGAACTGGATCGCCGTGTCGTCGCGAAGGATCAAATCCGCACCATCATTCGCACGTTCAGGGACCGCCTCTTCACGGAGATCTTTCCGGGCCGCACAGACGTCCCAAAAACTCTGATCTTCGCCAAAGATGACTCCCACGCCGAGGACATCGTCCAGATCGTCCGTGAGGAGTTTGGCAAAGGCAATGAGTTCGCCCAGAAAATCACTTATCGCACGGGGACTGCCCGCGTGGCGACAAAGAAACAGCGGGAAGATGGAACGGAGTTTGAAGAGGTGACCTGGGTCAACAGCGGGATCAAGGCCGAGGATTTGCTCTCCTCGTTCCGCAACAGCTATTTTCCGCGCATTGCCGTTACCGTGGACATGATTGCTACGGGCACCGACGTTCGCCCTCTTGAAATCGTCTTTTTTATGCGGACTATAAAGAGCCGCTCCCTTTTCGAACAGATGAAAGGACGCGGCGCTCGCGTCGTCACCGAGACAGAGTTGAAACAGGTCACCCCGGACGCCCCGGCCAAAGACCGCTTTGTCATCGTGGATGCCATCGGAATTGATCCCAATGACATGAACGAGACGAAGCCCCTGGAGCGGAAACGAAATGTTTCGCTGGAAAAACTCATGGAGCTTGTTGCGTTTGGCAACCGCGAAACAGACGTCTTGAGTTCGATTGCTTCACGGCTTGCCCGGCTGGATCGGCAGATGAGCCAGGAAGACAGAGACGAGATTAAGAAGATAACTGGCGATCAAACTGTCGCGAACATTGTCAACCGCATAGTCCAGGCATTGGACCCTG
>Ga0307477_10003205_pt1 | contig 12248 bp, 8 predicted proteins | sample atmos_gasesECM2C_FD_203316 | JGI IMG/M metagenome (GOLD analysis project Ga0307477, IMG submission 203316) | Hardwood forest soil microbial communities from Morgan-Monroe State Forest, Indiana, United States - atmos_gasesECM2C_515 | ecosystem: Environmental > Terrestrial > Soil > Temperate...
CTCCTCGCTCTGCTCTCTCGGGGGCTCGGTGTCCAGACCGCGTATCTGTCACTCAACCGGGGAGAAGGCGGACAAGATCTGATCGGCCCCGAGCTCGGTCCGGAGCTCGGGGTTATTCGCACCGAAGAGCTGCTCGCGGCGCGCCGCCTCGACGGGGCCACGCAGTATTTCACACGCGCCTACGACTTCGGGTTCTCGAAAACCGCGGCCGAGACGTTCCAGTTCTGGCCGCGCGACTCACTCCTCGCGGATATCCTCGAGGTGATCCGCCGCTTTCGCCCCCAAGTGCTGGTATCGATTTTTTCAGGCACCCCTCGGGACGGGCACGGCCACCACCAAGTGGCCGGTCTCCTCACTCGCCAGGTGTTCGACATCCTGCGGGACTCGAGCTGGGGTCCCACGGCACTGTATCGCTCCGCGCGCTTCGACACCGCCGGCACTACGGTCACGCTCGACGGCGGCCACGTGGACCCGATCACCGGGGAGTCGTTTCACCAGCTCGCCATGGAGGGCCGCAGCCGCCACCGCTCCAAAGAGTTGGGGCAGCTCGAGCTGCCGGGGCCGAGCGTCATCCGCCTGGCCCTCGTGGAGACGCGGGGCGCGGTACCCGAGCGACACGATCGGGGCACCCTGTTCGCGGGCGTCGACACCGTGCTCCATGGCAAGGAGCGCTTCGTCGCGCTCATCGACTCGGCGCGCGCTGCCCTTAACCCCTTTCACCCTGACGCCATCGTCCCGATCCTGGCGCGGGCGCTCACGACGCTCGGCCCGGCCACGAGCGCGGACGAGGCGGCGCAGCGCACCATTCTCGAGCGGACGCTTGCCGACGCGGCGGGGATCGCGATCGACGGCGTCGCCGACGACTGGATCGTCGTGGGCGGCCAGCGTCTTCAAGTGGAAGCGACCGTTTGGAACGCCGGCGATTCGAGCGTCCACTGGGACGACGTACAGCTCGCCGTCCCTCCGGGATGGGGTATCGAGCGGCTCGACCCGCCGCCCGGCACGGTCGCCCGGGGCGCGCTCGCCACCCGGCGATTCGTGCTCACCGTCCCCCCCGATGTCGAGCGGTCACAGCCCTACTTCCTCCGGCGCCCCCTGGTCGGTGCCCTGTACGATTGGTCGGGCGTACCGTCCGCGATCCGTGGTCTGCCGTTCGAGCCGCCGTCGGTCGAGCTGCGCGTGGGACTTACAGTCGCGGGAGCGGCGATTACGCTCACGCGCGAAGTCTCCTACCGCTACCGCGACGAGGCGAACGGCGAGGTGCGGCGACCCCTCTTCACGGACTGCGCCTGGGACGTGGCCATCACGCCGGCCGTCGTGGTGTGGCCGTCCGAGGGCTCGGCGGCGGGTCCGCGACGCTTTACCATAACGGTGACGAACCGCACGCGCGGCCCCGCCCACGCGCAGGTCATCCTGACGCCACCCCCTGGGTGGATGGCGCTTCCGGCCGAGAGTCTGAGCTTCACGCGCGAGGACGAGTCGAACAGTTTCCCCGTCACCCTGAGTTTGCCGTCCGGCGCGGCGCCCGGCGCCTTCACGCTGCGCGCCGCCGCGGTCGGGGCGGGAAGACGCTGTGAGGGGGCCCTCGACGTCATCGACTACCCCCACATTCGCCCCCGGGCCGTGGCGCATCCTTCCGTGGCCGACATCCGGGTGGCCCGCATCGCGCTGCCGGCGCTCGGGAGGGTGGGCTACGTCCGCGGGGCGGCAGATCGAGTCCCCGAGGCCTTGGCGGCCGTCGGCGTGCCGCTCGAGCTCCTGGGCCCCGATTCGCTCGCTCGCGGGAATCTGTCCCACTACGACGCCATCGTGATCGGGAGCCGCGCCTACGAGACCGAGCCCGCGCTCGTCGCGAACAACGGACGCCTGCTCGACTACACACGGGCCGGCGGCTTACTCATCGTGCAGTACCAGCAATACCCGTTCGTGAGCGGTGGCTTTCCTCCCTATCCGCTCTCGCTCGCCCGGCCGCACGACCGTGTCACCGACGAGACCGCGCCGGTCGCGCTGGTCGATGCCACGAATCCCGTCTTGCACCGGCCGAACGAGATCGGACCCGCGGATTGGACGGGCTGGGTGCAGGAGCGAGGTCTGTACTTCGCCCACGACTGGGACGCGGCCTACACGCCGGTGCTCGAGATGCACGACCCCGGGGACCCACCCCTGCAAGGCGGGTTGCTCGTGGCGCACCTGGGGCAGGGCACCTACGTCTATACGGGGCTCGCCTTCTTCCGGCAGCTCCCGGCAGGCGTGCCCGGGGCCTACCGGCTGTTCGCGAACCTGCTCGCGCTGCGCGGGACCGGTGCGCGGTAGGAGGGCGTGGGGCCCCGCCGTCACGGCGGTGCTCCTCGCGGCCTGCGCTCGCGACCAGCGCACGCCGCTCACCATCTACTCCCCCCACGGCCGTGATCTCCTGACCTTGTTCGCACAGCGCTTCGAGGCGCTCCATCCCGATATCGTCGTGCATTGGTTGGACATGGGCTCCCAGGAGGTGTACGACCGCCTGCGCTCCGAGCGGGCGAATCCGCAGGCCGACGTCTGGTTCGGCGGCCCCGCCACGATCTTCGCGCGCGGGGCGCAGGACTCCCTGCTCGCGGCGTTTCGCCCCACCTGGGCCGCGGCGATCGCTCCCCACGGCCGCGACCCGGGCGGTCAGTATTTCGCCGCCTACCTGACCCCCGCCGTCATCGTCTACGCCGCCCAAGGCGTAACCCGGCGGGAGGCGCCCCAGGATTGGGACGATCTCCTCGCTCCGCGCTGGAAGGGGAGGATCCTTATCCGCGACCCGCTTGCCAGCGGGACGATGCGCGCCGTCTGGGGCATGATCATCGAACGCGGCCTCCGGCAGACCGGAGATACGGCCCCGGGTTTCGCGTGGCTGCGCCGCCTCGACGGCCAGACGAAGGAGTACGTGCTCAACGGCTCGCTGCTCGACGAGAAGCTCGTTCGCCAGGAAGGGCTCCTCACGATCTGGGACCTGCCGGACATCCTGCTCAACATCCGCGACGGGCTGCCGCTCGGATACGCGTTCCCGAAGAGTGGGACGCCCGTGATCGAGGACGCAATCGGCGTCGTGCGCGACGCCCGCCACCGCGCCGCGGCCGAGGCGTTCGAGGAATGGGTCGGCAGCCCGTCCGCCGAACTCCTTGCCGCGCGCGCGGTCTACCGACTCCCCGCCCGGCTGGACCTCCCCGCCGATTCACTCCCGGACTGGGCGCGGGCCGTACGCGCGGCGATGACGGTCGCGGAAATGGACTGGGACCTCCTCGCCACTCAGGGGGAGGGATGGATGCGCTACTGGGATGAGCACGTCCGCGGCCAGGGGAGCCGGTGACGTGGCGTATCTCGACGTCGTGGCGGTGAGCAAACAGTTCGGGCCCAGGACCGCCGCCGACCGCGTGTCGCTCGGGATCGAGCGCGGGGAAGTCGTCGCACTGCTCGGTCCGAGCGGGAGCGGGAAGACGACGATGCTGCGGCTGCTCGCGGGGTTCGAAGCACCTGACGGCGGCCACATCCGCGTGGACGGGGAGGACGTGACCCCGCTCGCGCCCGCGCGGCGACGGTTCGGGATGGTGTTCCAGCACTACGCCTTGTTCCCGCATCTCGACGTCGGGGGCAACGTCGCCTTCGGTCTGGACAAGCGCGCCCGGGAGGACAAGGTAAACGCCGCGCTCGCTCTCGTGGATCTCGCCGGGTTCGCGCGGCGCAAGGTGCAGGAGCTCTCCGGAGGTCAGCAACAGCGTGTGGCGCTCGCACGGGCGCTCGCCCCTGAGCCGCGCGTCCTCCTGCTCGACGAGCCGCTGTCGAACCTCGACCCGTCCCTGCGGGAGCGCACGCGGCGCGAGCTGCGGCACTTGATCAAGCGGGTCGCTATCACGACGGTCTTCGTCACCCACGAGCAAGAGGAGGCGTTCGAAATCGGGGACCGCGTCGCGGTGCTGCACGAGGGGCGGCTTGAGCAGATTGGCCCAGCTGACGAGCTGTATGAGCGCCCGGCCACGTTGTTCGTGGCGACGTTCGTGGGGCGGGCGAATGTGTTCCGCCACGCCGCCGCGCGTGCCTTCGGGGGGAGGGCGGGCGAACTCGCGGTGGTACGGCCAGAGCGCCTGCAATTCGCCGACGCGGGCGTGCCCGGCGTGGTCCGGGAGCGCCGCTACACGGGGGCGGCCGCCTTCTTCACGGTCGAGGGGGATGCCGGCGAACGGTGCGAAGTGTTGGCCGATCCCGACGCGGCGCGCGTGGGAGAGCGCGTCTACCTCCAGGCCACCCGGGTGCTCTCATTCCCCGACGACGGAGGGGCGTGATGCGGCGCGGCTCGCCGGTTGCCGGCCTTGCCCTGACCCTGCTCCTGGCTTGGCTCGTGCTCTACCCGGTCCTGACCGTAGTGGGCGAGGCGGCCGATCGCACGGCGCTCGCGGCCTTCGTGCACCGGCCAGCTGAGTGGCGCGCGCTGTGGGCGAGCGTCTGGATCTCGGTGGCGAGCGTCGCCTTCGCGGCAGCGATCGGGGTGCCGCTCGCCTTCCTGTTCGAACGGTTCGAGTTCCCCGCGCGACCGCTGCTGGGGGCGCTCGTGGCGCTGCCCGCGGTGTTGCCACCCCTCGTCGGGGTGATCGCGTTCCTCTTCTTGTACGGCGAGTCGGGCTTCATTGCCCGCGCCATTCAGCGCGGGTTCGGGTTGGCGAACGCGCCGTGGCGCCTGCAGGGCGCGGGGGCGATCCTCTTGGTCCACGCGTATTCGCTGTATGTGTACTTCTACCTGCTCACCCGCGTGGGTCTCGCCCGGCTCGACGGCTCACTGCTCGAGGCCGCGCAGGCGCTCGGTGCGGGCCGGTGGATGACCCTGCGCCGGGTGACCGTCCCGCTCCTCCGGCCGGCCCTCACGGGGGCCGCCCTGCTCACCTTCATGACGGCACTCGGCTCCTTCTCTGCACCCTACGTGTTCGGGGGTGGGTTTCGGGTCATGCCGACCCAGATCGTGGCGTCGAAGCTGAACGGGGACCTCGGGCTCGCGATGGTGGAGACGGTGGCCCTCGCGGCGGTCGCGCTCGCGGGCCTGGCACTGCTGCGCCGCACGGAAGGCGACGACGTGCTGGTCGCACTGGGGAAGGGCACGGCACCCCGGCGCCGAACGCTCCGCTCCCCGGGCACCCGGGTGCTAGCAGCCGGGGCCGGGTGGCTCCTCGCCACGCTCTTGCTCCTGCCCCACCTGACTCTAGTGCTGGTCTCGCTCGTCCCCTACGCGACCTGGACCACGGAGACCCTGCCGCCCTCCCTCAGCCTCGTCAACTACCGCCGCTTGTTCGGCGAGCCCGAGCGCTTGCAGCCGCTCCTCAACTCGCTGTGGATGGCCGCGGCGAGCACGGCGGGGGCGCTCGCCCTGGCGCTCGCGGCTGGGTGGCTCGCGGTGCGGCGCCGCGTGGCCACGCGACGCCTGATCGAAGGCCTCCTCGTGCTTCCGTGGGCCCTGCCCGGCACGGTGTTCGCGATCGCGTTGGCGACGACGTTCGCCGTTTCACGCCCGCTCGCGCTGCGGTGGGTGCTGGTGGGCACCCCACTCGTCCTTCCCCTCGCCTACCTCGTGCGGAACCTCCCGATCACGGGACGCGCCGTGCTCGCGGGATACCGCCAGCTCGATCCGGCGCTCGAGGAGGCGGCGGCAAGCCTCGGCGCGGGGCGCTGGCGCACGTTGTGGCGGGTCACCGTCCCGCTGCTCGAGCCCGCGCTCGCGGCGGGCGCGAGCCTCGCGTTCGTCACGGCGCTCGGGGACTTCGTTACGTCCATCGTCCTCTACACCTATGACACGCGTCCCATCGCGATGGAGATCCTGTCCAGCCTGCGGCTGAACGAGCTCGGCATCGCGGCCGCGTTCGGGGTCATCGTCATGGTGACGAGCGCCGCGGTGCTGGGAATCGGAGTGCGCCGATGAGGCGCCTCGCGGCCCTCATGGCCGTCGCCTTCGTGGACATGATCGGGCTGATGATGGTCATTCCGTTGCTGCCCCTCTACGCCCAGCACCTACAGGCCGACCCCGCCACGATCGGATTCCTCGCGGCGTCGTTCCCGGTCGCCCAGCTCGCGTCCTCGCCTGTGTGGGGCCGGGTGTCGGACCGCTACGGCCGGCGCCCGGCGCTGCTTGTCGGCCTCGGCGCCTCGGCGATCGCCTATCTGATCTTCGGGTTCGCGGACTCGCTGTGGCTCCTGTTCGTCTCGCGGTTCGTGCAAGGGCTCGGGGGCGGCACGACCGGCGTCGCGCAGGCGTACGTGGCCGACACCATGGCCCCGAACGAGCGCGCCAAGGCGCTGGGGTGGCTTTCGGCGGCGACGAGTCTGGGCGTGATCGTGGGACCAGCGCTCGGCTCCTTCGCGGCCCGGGGCGGCGACACGGCGCCGGGGCTCCTCGCCGCCGCCCTGTGCGTGATCAACGCGTTCTTTGCGTGGCGTTGGCTTCCCGAGTCCCACGTGCCCCCGGACCGCGCGGCGACCGGGCCGGGCCAGGCACGCGAGCCGCGGCCCGTGCGCGAGGCGATGTGGGAGGTCCTGCGCCATCCCCGACGGCCCGTCGCCCACCTCATCTGGATCTACGCGGTCGCGATGATCGCCTACAACTCGACCCCACCCGTCTTCGCCTTGTATCTGGCGTGGCGCTTCGGGATCACGGAGCGGAACATCGGTTACTTCTTCCTGATCTTTGGCGGCGTCGGCGTCTTGATGCGCGCCTTCGTCGTGGGCCCGGTCAACGACCGCCTCGGCGAAGTGCGGACGATGCGGCTCGGGGCCGTCCTCTATGGCCTGGGATTCGGCTTGCTGCCCCTGGCCTCCTCGATCCCCACGTTTCTCGCCTATCAGACGTTCCTCCCTCTGGGAACGGCGCTCCTGTTCCCGGCCAATTCGGCGCTCATCAGTCACCGGGCGGACCGTCATGAGTTCGGCCTCATGATGGGCGTGCAGCAAGCGCTCCGCGGTGTGGCCAGCGTGATCGGCCCCATCTGGGCGGGATTCGCCTACCAGAGCCTCGGGCCGCGCGTGCCGTTCTTCGCGTGTGCCGGCGTCCTCTTCTGCGTGCTGTTGCTCGCGGCCCGGGTGCCGAGCACGGAGCCCGCGGTGGCCGCGGCCTAGCGGGGCCGGGGAAGCGAGGAAGGGAGGTTACCTTTCCCCGCCATGCGGATCGCCTCCCTCCTCACGGCCGCAGGGGTCCTGGGTCTCGCACGACATCCGGTCTTCCCGTCGGCGCCGGGTCGGCCGAGGCTGCTCGTCGTGATCACAGTCGATCAGCTGCGCGAGGACTATCTCGAACGCTACCGGCGCCAGCTGAGCGGCGGCCTCGGGCTCTTGCTGCGCGACGGCGCGGTCTTTACGGACGCCTTCCAAGATCACGCGGTGACGGAGACGGCGCCGGGACACGCCACGATTCTCTCGGGCCGCGTCCCGGCGCATACGGGGATCATCCGCAACCTCGCGGGCGTCCAGGACTCGAGCGCACCCCTGCTCGCCGTGACGGGACCCGGGGCGTCGCCCGTGCGCTTCCGCGGCACGGCGCTCTTCGACTGGCTGCGCGCGGCGGAGCCCGCGGCGCGCGCCCTTTCCGTGTCACGCAAGGACCGCGGCGCGATTCTCCCGCTCGGCCGCGCCAAGCAACAGGTCTACTGGTACCGCTTGGGATGCTTTACCACGAGCCGCTACTACGCTGACTCCCTACCGGCGTGGGTGCGCGACTTTAATGCCCTGCGCCTCCCATTCCGGGAGGCAGGAGCGACCTGGAGTCTCCTCCTTCCGCCCGCTGAGTACCCCGAGCCCGACAGCGAGCCCTACGAGCACGGCGGGCACGACTTCACCTTCCCTCACCATCTCCCGGCCGACAGCGCCGCGGCTGCGGATTCGCTGGTCGACGTGCCGACCATGGACTCGCTCACGTTGGCGTTCGCCCTAGCTGGGGTACGGGCCCTGGGGCTCGGCTCCCGGGGGGCCACCGACCTCCTTGCCGTAAGCCTCTCGACGACCGACGCGATCGGACACCTCTACGGGCCCGAGTCCCGGGAGATCCACGATCAAGTGCTCCGGGTGGATCGCTACCTAGGGTGGTTCCTGGGCCAGCTCTTTGTGCGCTATGGCCCGGGCGGCGTGACGGTCGTGCTCACGTCCGACCACGGGGTGACCCCGTACCCCGAATGGGCGCGGGCGCACGGCCACCCCGACGCCCGACGCGTGAGCGTAGACACGCTCGTCGGGGCCGTGAACGCGGAGCTCGATCGCCGGGCGGGCGGTGCCGCCTGGCTGGTGTTCGACACCGGGATGCTGCTCGTGCCCGCCCGGGCACGGCTCGCGTCGTCCATCAACGTGGACAGCGTGATCGGGAACGTCGCCGTGCGGATCCGCATGCTCCTGGGTGTGGCCCGCGTCGAACGCCCCACGGACCTCACGGGCGCCGATACCACGACCGATCCCGTGGCGCGTCGCTGGCGCCATCAACTGCCGCCGGACGCGGGCGTCGAGCTCGTGGTCACGCTCAAGCCGTATTGCATTTGGACGGCCGGGGTCCCGGTCGCCGAGCATGGGCAGCCCTCGGATCTCGATGCGCATGTGCCGTTGATCTTTTGGGGGCGAGGCATTCGGCGCGACGTGTACGCAGACCGCGTGCGCACCGTCGACATCGCCCCAACGCTCGCCCAGCTCTTGGATCTGACACCGGCTGAGCCGCTCGACGGGCGGGCCCTCACGGAAGCGCTCGCGCCACGAGACTAGGGGATGACAGATGGCTGAACGCCTGACGGTCGAGCAGCATCGGCGCATCACGGAGATCCAGGACTACCTCAAAGTCGTGGAGCGGGTGAAGCATCTCGTGGGCGAGCTCGACGCCAACCGCGCGGCTCCATCACGCGTGCTACAGAGCACCTGCGAGACGATCGCCCGCGAGCTGTCCCAGTTGCGGCAGCGTGCCCTCACCTCCAACGTCGGGACGATCGCGGACGTGGCCGGGGCGATGTCCGTGATGGCGGGGCGGGGGGGCGGCATCCACATGAAGATCCGAGGGCTCGCCGACGGGGTGAACAGCCTGATGATGCAGCTCGACCACGCGCTCAAGGCCGCCGCCACCCCGACGCCAAAGCGGGAGGGGGACGGGCCCACCTAGCATGCCCGCGATCCGTTGCACCGGGCTCGTCAAGCGCTACGGGGACGTGGTCGCGGTGGCGGGGGTCGACCTGACGGTTGAGCTGGGCGAATGCTTCGGCCTGCTCGGGCCGAACGGCGCCGGCAAGACGACGACGATCGAGATCCTCGAGGGTCTGACGCCCGCGGACGCGGGGGATGTCGAAGTCCTGGGCATGCACTGGCGGGGGGGCGCTGGCGGGCGCGCCCTCCAGGAGCGCCTCGGCATTCAGCTGCAGGAGACCCAACTCGCCGACAAGCTCACGGTGGCGGAGACCCTGCGGTTATTCGCGAGCCTCTATCGGCGCTCGCATTCCGTGGACGAGGTCCTCGCGCTCGTGGAGCTCGAGGAGAAGCGCCACGCCTGGGTGGGCAAGCTCTCGGGAGGGCAGAAGCAACGCCTCTCGGTCGGTTGCGCGCTCGTGAGCCGGCCCGAGCTCCTCTTCCTCGACGAGCCAACGACCGGCCTCGACCCCCAGTCGCGGCGGCAGCTCTGGGACGTGATCGCGCGGTTCCGACACGGCGGCGGCACGGTGCTCCTCACCACGCACTATATGGAGGAGGCGGAGCGTCTGTGCGACCGCGTGGCGATCCTGGACCACGGGCGGGTGATCGCGTTCGGGTCACCGCAACGCCTCATCGCGTCGCTCGGCGCCGACCACGTCGTCGAATTCGCCCTGGCCGACGGGGCCACGCTCTCCCCTGAAGAGCTGGCTGGTCTTCCAGGCGTCCGTGCCGTGCGCGCGACGCTCGAGCGCGCGGCCCTCACCGTGGCCGAAGTCCATCGGACCGTGCCGGCCCTGCTGACGCTCGTCGAACGGCGTGGCGCCGCCCTGTCCCTGCTCACGACGCATCACGCCACGCTCGAGGATGTCTTCGTGTCCCTGACTGGACGGCAGCTGCGTGATGCGTGAGTCCGCGCTCGCGCAGCTCACGCTCGCGCGCGTGCGCGAGTTCTATCGCGAGCCGGAGGCCCTCTTCTGGGTGTTCGGGTTCCCGATTGTGTTGGCGTTCGCGCTCGGCATCGCCTTTCGCAATCGCGGGCCGGGAGAGCTCCACGTCGGCGTGGCCGAGGCCCCCGGCGACACGAGCATCCGGGCGCTCCTCAACGGCGCGCCCGGGCTCGCCGCGCGGACGCTCGACTCGGCCGAGGCCCGCGCTGCCCTGCGAGCCGGCCGCATCGCGCTCCTCGTGGTGCCGGGCGACCCCGTCGTCTACCGCTACGATTCCACCCGTACGGAGAGCGAGCTCGCGCGGCTCAGAGTGGACCAGGCCCTGCAACGCGCCCGCGGTCGCACCGATCCCGCGCGCACACGCGACGAGGGCATGGCCGAGCCCGGGTCGCGCTACATCGACTTCCTTATTCCCGGCCTTCTCGGGATGAACTTGATGGGGAGCGGCCTGTGGGGTGTGGGGTTCGCCGTCGTCCAGGCGCGATCCAAGAAACTTCTCAAACGCCTGACCGCCACGCCCATGCGGAAGCGCGATTACCTGTTCGCGTTCATTCTCTCCCGGCTGCTCTTCCTGATGCTGGAGATCGGGGCGCTCGTGGGGTTCGGATGGGTGATGTTTCGGGTCGGGGTGCGTGGATCGGTGGGCGCGCTGGTGTTCATCACCGTGTGCGGCGCCCTGTCGTTCGCCGGCCTGGGTCTGCTCGTGGCCAGCCGCGCGCGCACCGTGGAAGGCGTCTCGGGCCTCATGAACCTCGTGATGGTGCCGATGTGGATCCTCTCGGGGACGTTCTTCTCCTACGCACGGTTCCCCGACGCCTTGCAACCCCTGGTGCGCGCGCTGCCACTCACCGCGCTCAACGATGCCCTCCGCGCGGTCATGATCGACGGGACCGCGCTCACTGCTCTGGGGCGGCCGCTGGCGGTCGTCGCGGCCTGGGGGGTCGTGAGCTTTGGGGTGGCGCTGCGGATCTTCCGGTGGCACTGAGCGCACGCAGCGCGTGGATGCCCAGCCTCTCCCACCCCGCTCCCGCGTCGAACGACGGCTTCGGCCTGTGCGCCGGCGCGGCCTCGAGCGGCGACTGTGGGAGCGCCGGCAAGCGCGCGGCACGGTGCTCGAGAATCGGCGGCGCGCGGCGGAACGCCGCCGCCTGGGCCCCCGGCGAGCGCCTGGTGATCGCCGCCGCGGAGGCGCCCGACCAGGCCCTGGCTAGCCTCTCCTCGCGGCGCGTCCGACGCTGCGTAGCATTGCCGAAGTGCGCGACCGCGGTCGGCTCACATGGCCCGGGCGTGAGGCGCCCCGTGACGTCGTGGCCGACATCGCGGGCAGGGCGCGAGGCGCACTAGCGGGCGGGGGGGCCCGCCGATAGCTTCGCTCGCCTGTGGGTGCGCCCCCCCTTCCAGATCGCCGCCGCCTTCCCGACCGCCGCGTGCTGTCCGACCGGCGATCAGGTATCGCTCGCCGGGTCGTCGACCGACGGCGCCCTCAGGCCACCGCGCCCGCGGTGGAGCGGCGATCGGGCGCTGACCGCCGCGCCGAGATCGAGCGACGCTCGGTCAGACGGCGCACCCTCGACCCCCGGCGCCGCCTGCCCGACCGGCGGATGCATCACGGATCCCGACCGCCCCGCTAAAGCGCGCTCCGTTCCGGGCGCCCTGCCGCGGCCCCTCGCGGCGGGCTGGAGACTCCATCCGCTGCTCCCTCGTGCCCTTGCCCGGCCTGCTCGCGGTGCGTGTCGGGCGGGCGGGGCAGTCGGGCGTGGCCTGAGCGAGCGATGCCCTACCTGAAGCTCGTCGAGCTCGCGACCGAGCGGCCGATCGAGACGCGCGAGGCGGTGGTGCGCCTCGGCCGGGATCCTGGGTGCACGGTGACGTTCGCGGGCGACGACGCTCACGTCGTGTCGGGGCGCCACGCCGAGATTCGTTACGCCGACCCGTCGTGGCTGCTCGTCGATCTCGGCAGCCGCAACGGCACGTTTCTCAACGCCGTTCGCCTTACGAGCCCCGCCCCGCTCAGCGTGGGCGACGAGGTCGGCCTGGGCGAAACGGGCCCCAAACTGACGGTCGTGGCGATCGAGGAAGCGGTCGCGCCGACCGTGCCTGAGCGGCCCGGCCTCGAAGTCCGCGCCCACGCCGTGGCGCTGCTCCATGCCG
>Ga0307477_10003207_pt1 | contig 12245 bp, 10 predicted proteins | sample atmos_gasesECM2C_FD_203316 | JGI IMG/M metagenome (GOLD analysis project Ga0307477, IMG submission 203316) | Hardwood forest soil microbial communities from Morgan-Monroe State Forest, Indiana, United States - atmos_gasesECM2C_515 | ecosystem: Environmental > Terrestrial > Soil > Temperate...
GTCTGGAGCTGTTCGGCGAGATCGAAGGCTTGCGCTGCGAATTCGAACGCTTCGGCCGGGTCCTCCGGGAACAGCAGCACATGCTTGGTGTCGCCGTGGGAAGCATAGGCACAGGCGAGAATGTCGCATTGCTGGGTGCGGGTCGGCATGCCGGTCGAAGGGCCGGCGCGCTGCACGTTCATGATCACCGCCGGGATCTCGGCGAAATAGGACAGCCCGATGAACTCCTGCATCAGCGAAATGCCGGGGCCGGAGGTTGCGGTGAAGGCGCGCGCGCCGTTCCATGACGCGCCGACCACGATGCCGATGGAAGCGAGTTCGTCTTCGCCCTGCACGATGGCGTATTTGGCCTTGCCGGTCTTGGGATCGTGCCTGAGCTTCTTGCAATGGGCCGCGAAGGCGTCTGCAAGCGAGGACGATGGCGTGATCGGATACCACGCGCAAACGGTGGCACCGCCATAGACCGCACCCAACGCCGCCGCGCTGTTGCCCTCGATGAAGATGCGGTCGCCGACCTTGTCGGCCTTCCTCACGCGCAGCCCGATCGGACATTTCACATTCTGCAGCGCCCAGTCGCGGCCAAGATGCAGCGCGTGCACGTTGGACGAAAGGAGCTTTTCCTTGCCCTTGTATTGTTCGCCGATCAGCTGCTCGATCAACTTCGGATCCATTTCCAGAAGCGCCGACAGCGCGCCGAGATAGATGATGTTCTTGAAAAGCTGGCGCTGCCGCGGGTCGGAATAGGTGGAATTGGTGATCGCGGTCAGTGGCACGCCGATCACGTTGATGTCGTTACGGAATTTCGACGACGGCAACGGCTTGGTCGAATCGTAGAACAGGTAGCCGCCGGGCTCGATGGAGGCGACGTCCTTGTCCCAGGTCTGCGGGTTCATCGCCACCATCAGGTCGACGCCGCCGCGCGCGCCGAGATGGCCTTCCTCGGTCACCCGCACTTCGTACCAGGTCGGCAGGCCCTGAATGTTGGAGGGGAAGATGTTGCGCGGGCTAACCGGCACACCGTGGCGCAGGATGGAACGCGCGAAGAGCTCGTTAGCACTGGCCGAACCCGAGCCGTTGACGTTGGCGAAGCGGACGACGAAGTCGTTTACGCTGCTGAGCGGGCTCTGGACGGGCATGATGTTCCTGCCTGGGTCATGTCGATAAGATATTTCTGCATGTCCCATGCACCGGTGGGACAACGCTCGGCGCACAGCCCGCAATGCAGGCAGACGTCTTCGTCCTTGACCATCACCCGGCCGGTCTTGAGGCCTTCGGCGACATAGAGGTCCTGGTCGGGATGCTGTGAGGGCGCCTTCAGCCGCGAGCGCAGATCGGCCTCCTCGCCATTCTCGGTGAAGGTGATGCAATCCATCGGGCAAATGTCGACGCAGGCGTCGCATTCGATGCAAAGTGGCGCGGTGAAGACGGTCTGCACGTCGCAATTCAGGCAGCGCCGCGCTTCGCCGAGCGCAAGTTTGAGGTCGTAGCCGAGCTCGACTTCCGCGCGAATGTCCTTCAGCGCGATCACCTTGTCGCGATGCGGCACCTTGAAGCGCTTGTCGTCGGATACGTCGTTGTCATAGCTCCATTCGTGGATGCCCATCTTCTGCGACGTGATGTGCACTTCGGGCAGCGGCCGCTCATTGATATCCTCGCCGGAGATCAGCTTGTGGATCGAAAGCGCGGCATCATGGCCGTGCGCCACCGCCCAGATGATGTTCTTCGGGCCGAACGCGGCGTCACCGCCAAAGAACACTTTCGGATGGGTCGAACCCATGGTCGTGGAATCGACCTTGGGCATGTTCCATTTGTCGAACTCGACGCCGCAGTCGCGCTCGATCCAGGGGAACGCGTTTTCCTGGCCGACCGCGACGAGGACGTCGTCGCAGGCAATGGTCTGATCCGGCTCGCCGGTCGGCACCAGGTTGCGCCGGCCCTTGGCGTCATACTCGGCCTTCACCTTCTGGAAGGTGACGCCGGTGAGCTTGCCATGGTCGTGGGTGAAGGCGACCGGCACCATGAAATTGAGGATCGGAATGTCCTCGTGCATGGCGTCTTCTTTTTCCCACGGGCTCGCCTTCATCTCTTCGAACCCGGAGCGCACGATCACCTTGACGTCCTGGCCGCCGAGACGGCGCGCGGTGCGGCAGCAATCCATCGCGGTGTTGCCGCCGCCGAGCACGATCACGCGCCTGCCGATCTTGGTGGTGTGGCCGAACGACACGCTGGAGAGCCAGTCGATGCCGATGTGAATGTTGGCGGCGGCCTCTTTGCGGCCAGGGATGTCGAGCTCACGGCCGCGCGGCGCGCCGGAACCGACAAAGATCGCATCGTATTTTTCACCGAGCAGCTTTTTCAGGCTGTCGATGCGCTCGCCGCCACGGAACTCGATGCCGAGATCGAGGATGTAATCGGTTTCCTCATCGATCACCGAATCCGGCAGGCGGAATTTGGGGATTTGCGTCCGCATCATGCCGCCGGCCTTCGGGTCCTGGTCGAACACGATGCAATGGTAACCGAGCGGGGCGAGGTCGCGTGCTACCGTCAGCGAAGCGGGGCCGCCGCCGACGATCGCGATGCGCTTGCCGTTTTTCGCCCCCACACGCGGCAAACGGCTCTTGATGTCGTCCTTGAAATCGGCGGCGACGCGCTTGAGCCGGCAAATCGCAACCGGAGTTTCCTCGACACGGCCGCGGCGGCAGGCCGGCTCACAGGGACGGTCGCAGGTGCGACCTAAGATTCCTGGAAACACGTTCGACTTCCAGTTGATCATGTAGGCGTCGCTGTAGCGGCCGTCGGCGATCAATCGGATGTATTCAGGAACGGGCGTGTGGGCGGGGCAGGCCCACTGGCAATCGACCACTTTGTGAAAATAGTCGGGTGCCGAGATATCAGTCGGTTTCATTCCTACCTTGTCCGCGCCAAATCGAGCGACACGCGCGGCCTTACCTTGCTTGCGAACGCTCGCGTCGCGTCCTTGTGGTTTTTCAATTACGTCATCGGCCTATCGTATTAGAGCCAATCCAGATCACGCACAAAGGCAAATTTGTGCGATGTCCATCCTTTTGTTCGATCGCTTGCCGACGTTGCTAAAATATCATTTATGCGGCAGTGCAGCATTGAGATTCTGCCTGTTTACGCGGGTATCTCGCTCTTCGAAAGGTCCCACATCAGGCGGTAAGTTCCCGACGAAACCACCGATGATTTGAACTCGCTATTGACAATGAGCGCCGAGAGGACCTTCGACGCCACGCCCACATCGGTTGCATCTATCAGCACGAACCAGTCGGTGCTGCCTGTGCTCGCCGATGGAATTCCCGCCATGGGCGCGGACAGGACCGGATCATTTTCGATCAGGTGCATCGAGATGATGCCGTCATATTTGTGCGGATCGAGCGCGTCGCGAAAAAAGCTGCGCAAGCCTTCTTCGCTTGCTTTGGCGGGGCGAAGGCGAATGATGCCAAGCGCCGTACCGCGGCCATTTCCACGACTGATCGTGATGCGGGCCACTGCGCGGATCATGTTCTTAAAACGCGCCATGGTCTTTTGCGACCACGCGGTCGGGTTGGCCAGCCGGGCCTTGTAAGCGGGGCCGTTGAAGACGTCGGTCGTTGTCGTCGAGTAGAGGCAGAGATATTTCGGTGAGCCCTCTTCGGCGACGTATCGCCTTGCCTCGAGAAATCCTTCGATCGCGACGCGCTCTTCGAGATGTTCGCGGTCATACCAGCGATTGAAGTCAGCTTCATCGGCCGCGTCGATATCCATCGACGTCAGCAACATGCCTTTTCCGGCGAGCGGCATCTTCTATCCTTTTCGTTTTCTTGTCATGCCCGGCCTTGTGCCGGGCATGCACGTCTTTTTCTCTGCGATAAGCAAAGACGTGGATGGCCGGGACAGGCCCGGCCATGACGAAGGCCTTTGGTCTGCTTCTTGAACTCGCTGCTCAGGATAAAGAGAATTATCAGCTATCCCGATATCCTCGATGCGACATCCGCAATTGCCTTCATCACCGCGTCGCGGATACCGGGATCGTAGAGCGTGTGACCGGCACCCTCGACCACGCGAATCTCGGCATCGCGCCAGACTGCAGCCAGCGCTCGCGAGGTCGCGGGCGGACAAAGCAGATCGTAGCGGCCCTGCACGATGATTCCGGAAATATTGGCAAGCTTGCCGGCTTCCTCCAGCAACTGGGAAGGCCGCATGAAACAGTCGTTGTTAAAATAATGCGCTTCCATGAACGGCGTGGCGGGCAGCGACTTTGGCGAGGTCAACGAATTGCGATCAAGACGGCTGCGAGCGGGCACCAGTTCGGAGAGACACCGCTCGGTGTCGTGCCAGGCGTGCGCGAACGGTGTATGCACCGCGGGATCGGGATCAAGAATGCGGCGCCAATACGCATCGAGCGGTGTCTTGCGCTCCTCCTCGGGCAGAAGACCGATGAAATCTTCGAACAGATCGGGATAGAAGCGCGGCAGCGCGTCGAGAAACGCGCCCTCGAGTTCGCGCCGTGTGCCGAGAAAGGTCGCCCGCAGCACGATGCCGGCGACGCGATCCGGATGCGCCTGCGCATAGGCGAGCGCCAGCGTGGCGCCCCAAGAGCCGCCGACGACGATCCAGCGCGCAAGACTCAGGCTTTCGCGGATCGCCTCCATGTCCGCGATCAAATGCGGCAGCGTATTATCCTCGCGGCAGCCCTTGGGGCGGCTTCGCCCCGCGCCGCGCTGATCGAACAGCACGGCGTGAAATCGCTCGGGATCGAACAGTCGGCGGTGATCGGCTTGGCAGCCGCTGCCCGGTCCGCCGTGCAGATAGACGGCGGGGATGCCCTCGGCGCGGCCGACGGTTTCGACATGGATCTTGTGGCCGTCGCCGACGGGAAGAAGCTGCGAGGTCAGCGGCGCGAACGGATCGGCACGCTTGCTGCCGGTCTCGGCAGCGCCAATTGCACCGACCGCATCAGGCGCCATGGCCGCCATCGTCTTCCGGCGTGCCGCCAGCGAAATTGCGATAGATGAAGCGGTTGTTGTTACCGGCGGCTTCCTGCTCCGCCAATTTGAAAATCTGCGCGTGCAGCGGCGACAGCGTGCAGGCGGGGTCGGTGTTGCCGGCATCGCCCGTGAGCGCAAAGGCCTGGCAGCGGCAGCCGCCGAAATCGATTTCCCTGAACTCGCAGCTCTTGCACGGCTCCTTCATCCAGGTGGTGCCGCGGTAACGGTTGAAGGCTTCCGAATTCTGCCAGATCCAGGCGATCGAATGATTGGAGCGCACCGATTCGAATTCGAGTCCAGTGATGCTCTCGGCGGCGTGGCAGGGCAGGATCTTGCCGGCAGGAGAAATGTTGAAAAATTGCCGGCCCCAGCCGCCCATGCATTTCTTTGGCCGCAACGCGTAATAGTCGGGGATCACGTAGTCGATCGCGAGCGTGCCCTTCAGCCGCGCCTGCGCTTCCTCGACGATGCGGCTCGTCTCTTCGAGTTGCTCGAAGGTCGGCATCAGCGCGGCGCGGTTCTTCAGCGCCCAGCCATAATACTGCACATTGGCGACTTCGAGCCGGTCGGCGTCGAGATCGACCGCCATTTGGATGATGTCGCCAAGCTGGTGCAGGTTCTGGCGATGCATGACCGCATTCACGGTCAGCGGCAAATCGAGTTCGCGTGTCCATTTCGCAACTTCGATTTTTTTGGCATGCGCGCCTCTGAAGCCGGCGACACGGTCGGCGGCCGCTGCTTCATTGCCTTGAAAACTGATCTGCACGTGAGACAGCCCCGCATCCGCAAGCGCAGCGAGCCGTTCGCGCGTGAGCAGGACGGCGGAGGTGATGAGGTTGGAATAAAGCCCGACGTCGCTGGCATGGCGGACCAGTTCGACCAGGTCCTTGCGCGCGGTGGGCTCGCCGCCGGAGAAGTGGATTTGCAGCACGCCGATCTCGGCGAGCTCCGAAAGCACCTTCTTCCATTCCTCGGTCGAAAGCTCGGCGCCTGCGCGATCCAGTTCAACCGGATTGGAGCAGTAGGGGCATTGCAGGGGGCAGCGGTGCGTCACTTCGGCGAGCACTGCGAGCGGAATCCCGAAAGTCTCCGCCGTCGAGCGGCCCGTTTCCAGCGCCGCGAGGCCGTCATCTGCGGATGTGGTTGTCTTGCCGTCGTCCAAAATACTCATGACGTCCTCTCCCGCGCTTCGGTGAGGAAACCCTTGTCGGCGAGGTCCTGCAGCATGGCAATTACGTCGGTCGCGATCGCGTTCCGCTCGGCGGCGTATTTTATGGCGAGCTGATCGACCATGTCGGCGACGCTACGCTCGCCATCGCAGAGTTGCAGCACCTCGACCGCGATCGCGTCGGGCGCGAGCACCCGCTCCGGCGCCAGGATCACCCACACCTGGCGTGTCTCATCGAATTTCAGCCGGGCATGGCGCGGCAATTTGGGCCGGCTTGCCTCGCTGACACTGATGTTACGTTCCATTGCCATCGTTTCTCTCGGTCTTCAGCTCGCCGGCACAAACGCGCCCGGCGGAATGTGGCCTTCCACATAGGCATGATACAGCGCATCCAACTGAACCCATAGCACGTTGGTCTTGAAGATCAGTGCGTTGCAGACGGCCTCGCGCTGCTCGGGGGTTTTGGCGTGCGTCTTGACGTAGTCGAGTGCGAAGTTGGCATCGCGCGGCGCCTGCGCCAGGCGGCGCTTGAAATAGCTCATGATCTCCGGATTGACGAAATCGTAGTGCTGCAGCATCCCGGAAATGCGTTCTTCGTGCAGATTCGGCGCAAACAGTTCCGTCAGCGAAGAAGCGATGGCTTCCAGCGGGGTCTTGTCGCGCACGAAGTGGACATAGGCCTCCACCGCAAACCGCGTCGCGGGCAGAATACCTTCAGTGGATTCGACATAAGCCGTGTCGAGCCCCAGGCCTTCGGTCAGTTTCAGCCAGCGTTCGATGCCGCCTTCGCTTTCCTTGTCGCCATCATGGTCTTCGATCCGGTGCCGCCATTCGAGGCGCGTTGCCCGATCGCGGAAGCGCGAGATCACGACCGCGTCCTTGATCGGAATCGTGCTCTGGTAATAGTAGCGGTTGAGCGCCCAGGCCTGCACCTGACCCTTGTTCAGCTTGCCGCCGTGCAACAGCTTATGGAACGGATGCAGGCTGTGGTAGCGCGTGGCGCCGATATGGCGCAGTGCGGCCTCGAGTTCCGCCGCGCGGTTGAGCGGCACATCCTTGCCGATGGAGTAGGCCGTCATGGCGCGTGGGGCTGCGACGTTCAAAGCACGATCTCCGTTCCATCGGCGGGAACTTGCCATCCCGCCCGCTCGAGGGTTTTGCGTTCGGCGGAATCGCGCAACAGCGCCGGGTTGGAATTGTTGATATGTAAGAATATCTTCCTGTCGATACCAAGGCCCTCGAGTGCGGCGATTGCGCCCGTCTCTCCCGACATGGCGATATGTCCCATGCTTTGGCCGGTCTTGGTTCCAAGGCCCATTTGGATCATTTCGTCGTCGCGCCACACGGTACCGTCGAAGAAGACCATCGGCGCGCCGGTGATCCGCGATCTGAGGTCGTCGGTTACTTCAGCGCAGGCAGCGAGGAAAAAGAAATGTTTGCCGGTCGCCTTTTCACGGATGCGAAGCCCGAGCGTATCGCCTTCGCCGTCCTTTCCGGCGGGGTGAGCCTGGCCCTCCAGATACCATGCGCCCTTGCCCGCAACCGGAAACGGCAGCACTTCGATCCCTGACGGCGAACCATCGGGAAGGGAAAGCTCGAAACTCTCTTCCAGATTGATCGGCTGGCGGCGCACGTTCTTTTCGTTGAGAACGTTGAAGATGCTGTTCGATTTCAGGATCGCCAGCACTCGCGCATGCGCATAAATCGTGAACGGCCAGCCTTCGCGCATCGACAACAGCCCCGCCACCGCATCGATCTCGCCATTGGTCAGGATCACGCCCGCAATCGGGCTGTCGCGAAGCTTGCCGGCCCTCGGATGAAGTTTAGGTGTCGCAATCAGCTGCGTTCGCAGGTCCGGCGATGCATTGATCAAAAACCAGTGATCGCCATCGGCGCTGATCGCGACCGAAGCCTGCGTGCTCTGGAGTTGGGGATGATCGGTTCGCGCGGCCCGGCAGATCGGGCAGCCGCAATTCCACTGCGGAACACCGCCACCTGCCGCCGCGCCCAGGACGACGACGCGAAGCATGATCCGTCTCCTGGAATGTTCTTAAGCCTCGAATCTCAAAGCTTTGAAACTCGAAAGTCTGGTGCCGAGGGCGCTCAGATACCCGGAATTTCGAACTCCGGAGAATTCCGAATCCGGGAAAAGCTTCAAGGCAGACCCGGGCGCAAACAGCGTTCCCGGAAAGGAACGTGTCACTCCCGGCGGTCCACCTTGATCAAGAAGGAAGGAAGCTATTGCTGCCGCTTATTTGCGGGCGGCGCAAGCATACATGTTGATTTCCATGCCGACCGGCACTTCGACGATTTTTGGTGTCTTCCAGGCCATTGTTGGCTCTCCTTTGAGAAAAAACCGGACGTGCTCTCCGCCCTGCAGCTAAAGTAAATACGGATCGGAAAGTTCGCCAGCAAAATCTTTAACACCCAAGGCTAGCGAAAATTCTATGTTGCGGCGCAAAATAATTCACGGGCTTGTGCGGAGCGCTCGTCAAACCAATGGCGGATCAACAGGTTCATCTTGGGGCCGGCGGAACGCCGCGTTCGGTAGGTCACCAGCCAAGCGTTCGGAATAAAGCACTTGTGAGAAACGGGCCGCGGCTTGGGTCGCGGCCGGCAACAGGTTTTGAGCCATGCCGCGATATTTCTTCAATACCCGTATAGGCGACGAACTGATCGTGGATCCCGAAGGCGAGGAACTCAAGAATCCGGACCGCGCCTGGGAAGTCGCCCGCGCCATGATCCACGAATTGCTTAGAACCGAGGAAGCACAAGGCCTCCTGCGGGCGAGCATCGAAGTGATGGACGCCGAAGGTGAGATCGTGCTCGAGTTTCCCTTTGCCGAGGCACTGCTCGAACACTACGACTTGCCCGTCACAAAGCACTGACCGATTGCAAGCGGCCTGAATGCAAACAGCGCTTGGCGCTACACCGGCACTGCCGCATCTATTCCGGCATCTGTTGCGCGCAACCTGCCGGTTTCGTGGATGTTTCCGATTGCGCCCAAGCGCAAAAATCTTCAAGAGTAGCGATGGAGTCCACCGGCAGGGCAGGGTTTGCCCACGCAAGGATCGAAGACTTCCACAAATGGGAGAAAATTATGAGGATTTGCTCGACGGCGCCGCGCAGCCTTTTGCTCGCTGGTGCCTTTCTAGGAGTGTTGATGTACGGCGCTGCAGCGCAGCAGCCGGCCAGCCCCCCGGCCGCGGCACCGCTGCCGCCAGGCTCACCCATGATCGGCCGGCCGGACAACGAAGCGGCACAGAAGCTGGCGCCCGTTGCGCCGCCGCCGCTTGCGGCGGCACCCGACAAGCTGCCGCTGGCAAAGCTGAAGGTGCCGGCCGGCTTCAACATCGAAGTCTACGCTGCCGGCATGGCCAACGCACGATCGCTGGCGCTGGGCGACAAGGGCACCGTGTTTGTCGGCAGCCGTCTGCTCGACAAGGTTTATGCGATCATCAACAAGGACGGCAAGCGCGAGGTGAAGGTGATCGCCTCGGGTCTCTATCGGCCCAACGGCGTCGCGTTCAAGGATGGCACGCTCTACATCGCTGAACTGTCGAAGGTCTCCAAGATCGAGAAGATCGAAGACAATCTCGACAATCCGCCAAAACCCGTCGTCATCTACGACAACCTGCCGAAGGACGAGGCTCACGGCTGGAAGTTCATCGCCATCGGGCCGGACAACAAGCTCTATGTTCCGGTCGGACAACCCGGCAACAACGTGCTGCATGACGAAAACCACGGCCAGATCCGGCGAATCAATCTCGACGGCAGCGGCGCCGAAGTGGTGGCGCGCGGCGTTCGCAACACCGTCGGCTTCGACTGGAATCCGGAAACCAAGCAGCTCTACTTCACCGACAACAGCCGCGACTGGATGTCGGAAGACCTGCCCAATGACGAGCTCAACCGCATCACGAAAGTCGGTGAGCACTTCGGCTCGCCGTATTGCTGGCAGGGCAACATCCCCGATCCCGAATTCGGCTGGGGACATTCCTGCAGCGAGTTCACGCCACCGGTCGGCCTGATGGGACCACACGCGGCCGCGCTTGGCATGCGGTTCTACACCGGCAGCATGTTCCCGAAAACGTTCAAGAACGCCATCATCGTGGCAAGACACGGCTCCTGGAACAAGACCGTCAAGTTCGGCGGCGACGTCGTCGTCGTGCATCTGAACAAGGACGGCACGGTCAAAAACATCGAGCCGTTGATCACGGGCTTCCTCGAGGACAACAAATATGTCGGACGCCCGGTCGACGTGATGCAGTTGAAGGACGGCTCGCTGCTCGTCTCCGACGACTGGAACGGCGCGGTGTGGCGTGTCACCTACGGCAAGCAAAAAGTCGCGGGTCAATAAGACTCGAAATCAGATCGGGGGCGGGTTTCACCTGCCCCCGATTTTCATTGTCTGAAGCGACTACCTCAGGACAAATCGATGCGTAGTATGATCGCGGCGCTGGCGTTTTTCTCGCTGGCTTGTTCGGCAAACGCGGAAACGATGGAAGAGCGGACCGCCGCCTGTTTTGCCTGCCATGGCGAGAAGGGACAGTCGGAGACCGAAAATACGCCATCCCTTGGCGGCCAGCAGGCTCCCTATGCGCTGATCCAGCTTTTCATGTTTCGCGAAAAGCTGCGGACATTCGAGCCCATGAACGACATGGCGAAAGGTTTCACCGACGACGATCTGCAAAAGTTTTCCGATTTGATTTCCAAACTGCCGAAGCCGAAACCGCCAGAGGATGCCGGCGAGGGCGCCAAAATGCAGCGAGGGCTCGCGCTCGTGCAGCAGCACCGCTGCAACAATTGTCACAATGCCGATCTTTCCGGCAAGGAGAACGTGCCCCGCATCGCCAACCAGCGCGAGGACTATCTCAACAAGACGCTTGGCGAATACAAGGACAACACCCGTCACGGCTATGATGCGACCATGGCGGATGTGATGCAGGTGGTCACCAAGGAGCAGATCGCCGATCTGGCGTATTATATCGCCCACGTCCGCTAACGCGCGCAGGTCACGGACCCGCGATAACGGGGAGTTGGTCATGGAAGATCTCTGGCGCCTGTCGGCTCTCGAACTCGCGGGCCTGATCCGCTCGAAAAAAGTCTCCGCCAGGGAGGCGGCGATCGCTGCGCTCACCCGGCTTGACGCGGTCAATCCGTCCATCAATGCCGTGGTCGATCACCGGCCGGAAGACGTGCTGGCGCAGGCCGCGGCGATCGACGGCAAAATCGCACGCGGCGAAGACGCAGGTCTTCTCGCGGGCGTGCCCGTCACGATCAAGGTCAATATCAATCAGGAAGGCTTTGCCACCACCAACGGCCTGAAGATTCAGCGCGAAACCATCGCGCGCGCCAACAGCCCCGTGGTGGACAATCTTCGCAAGTCCGGCGCGGTGATGCTGGGCCGCACCAATTGCCCGGCGTTTTCCTATCGCTGGTTCACCACCAACCTCATCCACGGCGACACCAAAAATCCGCGCGATCCATCGATCACACCGGGAGGTTCGTCCGGCGGGGCGGGCGCTGCGGTCGCCGCTGGTATCGGCCATATCGCGCACGGTACCGATATCGCGGGCTCGATTCGCTTCCCCGCCTATGCCTGCGGCGTTCACGGCCTGCGCCCGACGGTCGGCCGCATTCCGGCCTTCAACGCGGCGCTGCCCGAACGCACGATCGGCCCGCAGATCTCTGCGGTCTCGGGTCCGCTCGCGCGCACCATCGGCGATCTCAGGGTAGCGTTGGCGGCAATGTCGGCAAGGGACGTGCGCGATCCCTGGTGGGTGCCGGCGCCGCTGGAAGGCCCAGTGATGCCGAAGCGCGCCGCCTTGTGCCTGCAACCGGACGGCCTTCAAACCGCACCCGAGGTGAAAGCAGCGCTCGTGGAAGCCGGCAAGCGGCTGCAGCGTGCGGGTTGGTCGGTCGAGGAAATCGCGGACACGCCGCCCTTGCGCGAAGCGGCCGACCTTCAAACAAAACTCTGGCTCGGCGACTTCTATGAAGCCCAGCTCGCGGCCGCCGAGCGGGAAGGCGATCCCGGCGCGCTCGCCTGCCTGCGAGGCAACCGTGCCAAGGTATTTCCGTTCGACGCT
>Ga0307477_10003208_pt1 | contig 12242 bp, 8 predicted proteins | sample atmos_gasesECM2C_FD_203316 | JGI IMG/M metagenome (GOLD analysis project Ga0307477, IMG submission 203316) | Hardwood forest soil microbial communities from Morgan-Monroe State Forest, Indiana, United States - atmos_gasesECM2C_515 | ecosystem: Environmental > Terrestrial > Soil > Temperate...
TCATCCCTATCCCCTGCGCCGCATGGGCGTCATCACCTAAGGCAAGAGCCGGATGCGGGAATCCCGCTTGTCCGGATCCGTGGAGGGGGTTATGAGCGATCATGATTCCTACTCCGACTAGCTCGCATTTCCCACGATGATTTCCTGCCGCTCGATGCGATTCCAGAGGTAGCCGCCTGGATTCCAGACCGGCTCGTCGGGCTGCGTGTTGCCTTTTTCATCGGTCGCGCGCACGGCCAGGGAATAACGGCCTGGCGACCTTGGTGCCCACGGCGCCTCCCAGGTGCGGAAGGAGTAGGCGCCGTGGTTCTCGCCGAGCTTTGCGGCCGTCCAGTTTTTTCCTCCGTCATCGGAAATTTCCACGCGATTCACGGCGCCAAAGCCGCTGAAAGCGATGCCGCGCAGCGTGACGTTCATTCCGGCAGGAATTTTGGAAGAGCCATCGGGCGTGATGAGGAAAGAGCGTACAGGAAACCGCTCAAGCGGGATTGTTTTTACCTTGCCGGCCTTCACATCATCTGGGGTGGTGTTACCGCGCGGCGCATCCGGCACGCGGTATCCGGTTTTCATCCAGAAATTTTCGTCGGGGGTCTTGAGAACGCGGATCCAGGTGAGACATTTGGTCCAGTAGGTCGCAAAATATCCGGGAACGACGAGTCGCACGGGAAATCCATTGAGCATGGGAAGCGGCTCGCCGTTCATCAGATAGGCGACGACGCTTTCGTCGAGGACGGGATTTTTTAGATCGAGCGATTTGAGAAAAAGATTCGAGCCGAGACCCGCCGGCCCCTGGCCGGTTTCGAGGCCCTGAAACTGGACCTGCAGAGAACCGCTCTTTACGCCGGCCATATCGAGAAGCTCGCGCAGGCGCACTCCGGTCCACATGGCGTTGCCCATCGCGCCATTGCCCCATTGACCTCCGGGGACGCGGGGCAGCAGCCGGCTGCGGCTGTTGCCAGAGCACTGATTTACGGCGACAAGGGAAACGGGTTTGAACTTCTGCATCAAATCGGGAAGAGTGAAGGCCAGCGGCTTGTTGACGTTGCCCTCGATCTGCAACTTCCATTCTTTCAGATCAACAGCGTTCGGAATACCGTCGAGGTGCCAGCGGACATAGAAAGCTTCGTTGGGTGTGAAAGCGGTGCGGAAATAATGGCGCGGCGTTTCGAGTTGAACGGGGCGGTCGGTCAGCAGAATCAAAGGCACTTTTTGGGGCTCGGAGACGTAGGGACCGAGGGAATTCCAGTGTGGATTTGCGCTGGGCCCGGTGAACGGCTCCATTGTTTTTTCGGGCTGCTGGGCCATGGTCGCGTCCGGCGCTAGCCAGCGACTGGCGGCGATTCCACTGCCGGCCATTCCCAAAAGTTTCAGCAGACCACGCCGGGAAAGACATCGCTCTGTCGCGTTCATGGAGAGCCTCCTCCGACTTGCGGACTATTGGCTAAAGGGGTGAGAGGTGTCAAGCGCGGAGCAGGTGATTTTCAATCTTCGCAGCGACTAGCGGCGCTTGCGGGAAAGCAGGACGGTGATTATGGCAACGAGGACAACTGCGAGTCCGATGAAAAGCGCGGCGTAGGCGTGGCGCGAGAAAAGGGAGAGGATGTGTCGTCCGTAGGTGGCGCCGAGGAAGGCGAGGATGGTGTAGCGGACGGAGCGGCCGATGGTCATAGCGGCCAAGAATTTTGGGAGCGAATACTGCATGGCGCCCGCGGCGATGACGAAGGGGACTAACGGAAACGGCGGAGGGAGTAACGCGGGGACAGCGATGGCCGCGAAACCCCAGCGTTCAAACGCTTTTAGAACTTTATCGACTTTTCGTTTCGAGAGTTTCCGTTCGAGCGCTTCTTTGCCGCCTTTGCGCGCGAGGCGGTAGGTGACAAAACCGCCGAGGACGGAGCCTGCCGTGGCCATAGCGGCGTAGTAGAACCAGAGATGCTTGTCGCGAGCAGAGAGAAGGATGGTGGCGAAATCCATGCTGCCAGGGATGGGGACCACGGAGCTATCGATCAAGCCGAGGGGAATCAAACCGATTCCACCGAGATGCAGGAGCCAGTGGGCTAGATTGCGAGGCCCGGAGGAGAAGAAGGTGGCGAGGTGTCGAGTTGGCATTTGTGGGAGGAATACGGTGGAGCACAGCCAAGATTCGTCGCGTGCCAAAATTCGCACGCGATGGAGCGGACTTTGGCTGTGCCACGGTTAGGTCTTTATTTTTTCGCCATCCCAGTTGGTGGCGGCTTTGCGGAAATAGGATTCGTTGGCCAGGTGGCAGGCCAGCGCGGCGTTGTGGCCGAAGACTACGTCTTCCACGTTGGGTTTGCGGGTGCGCACGGAGTCGAAGTAGGTCCACATGTGCGGCTTCTGTTCGTCCCAGGAAACGCTGCGGAAGGTGAAGCCCTGCAAGCCGGGTTCTCTGGCAGGCTTGGGATCGTGCTCCTGGTGCCATTTGTTGACGTACTCTTCGCGCATGGCGCGGGGGAAACCGGAAGAATAGTAGCTGGGCGACTCGTCCTTGCCGGTTTGCGGGTAGTAGGTGAGCGCGTATTCGGTGACTTCGAGAATGCCCTTGGAGCCGCTGAAGCGATAGATTTCAGGAGACTCGGTCCCGAGGTTGAGGCGGAAGTAGATGGGGACTTCGCCGTACTCGAACAGCGTGGCGTGAACGTCGGGCATGTTGCGGCCGTCTTTCCAGCGCAGGATGCCGCCGGAAGAGAGGACGCGCTTGGGCGGCTCGTTGAGACCGAGCATGAACATCATGCCGCTGACGAGGTGAACGAGGAGATCGCCGGCGACGCCGGTGCCGTATTCCTTCCAGCAGCGCCAGCGCGCGAAATATTTGGGGGACATATCGGGATCCCAGGGCTTATGCGGAGCGGTGCCCTGCCAGGTTTCCCAATCGAGAGTTTTCAGCGAGAGATCGAACGGTGGTGGATATTCCCATGCACCGGTGGGATCGTTGCGGCCGAGAGAGCCTTCGACCATCATGAGATCGCCGATGGTGCCCTGCGCAATCAGTTCCTTGGCTTTGGCGCAGAGCACCGAGCTGACGCGCTGCGAGCCGATCTGGATGACGCGACCGGTGGCTTTGCCGGCTTTGACCATTTCCAGGCCGTCGGAGGGAGAGTGCGACATAGGCTTTTCGCAGTAGATGTCTTTTCCGGCGTGGACGGCGTCGACCACGACTTGCTTGTGCCAGTGGTCGGGAACCGCGGCGATCAGGCAATCGATTTCTTTGTTGTCCAGAAGATCTTTGTAGCGGCGGGTAACGAAGAGATTGGGATTGCCGACGATTTCGCGGGCCAGGGTGTGGCGGCCGTCGTAGAGATCGGCGGCGGCGATGCACTCCGTGCCGGGAAGCGCCACGGCAGCGGCGAGCAGGCCGGAGCCTTGCATGCCGATGCCGATGATGCCAAAGCGGAGGCGATCGCTGGGAGCGACGCGAGGATAACTGGCGGCTTCGAGGCGCGCGTCTCGCAGGAAAAATGTGTTGGCGGCGGCGAGAGCGCTGGCCGCACCGGCGGTGCGTTGCAGGAATTTACGGCGCGAGAGATCACTTTTCATTTTTTCTCCAGGTTAAAAAACTCGAAAACCAAAACGAAAGAAACGGCGGCGATGAAGTTTACGCCTGCTCAACTGAGGCGCAATATATTGCGCCCCTACTCTTACTTCAGCGGCTGTAGGGCTACTTCCTTGAAGAAAACGATGTCGTTGTCGCTGTGATTCTGCAGGCCCATGTAGCCTTCGTTGGGGCGGCGGCCGCGCTGGGGCTCGAAGTCAAACTTTTTCTCGGGAACCGGCTGGCCCTCGGTGTAATCGGTGACTTTCACATCGTTGAGGACGACGACAGTGTGCGGGCCATCGAGCGTGATGAGCATGGTGTTCCACTCGGGGCCGGGCTTGCCAGGCCGGGCGAGCGGCTTGGTGAGCGAGTAGAGCGTGCCGGTGACGTGATATTCATCTTCCTTGGAATCCTCGGGCTGATTGTCGATCTGAACTTCGTAGCCGTAGTGCACGGGCATCCAAGGCTCGCGCGGCTCGACGGGAATGCGGATGAAGACGCCGGAATTGTCGTTGTGGTCGCGCATTTTGTAGACGACGCGAATGCGGCAGTCACCAACTTTGCCGGCGGTCCAGTAGAGCAGGCCCATACCGCCGTGCGTCTGGATCAGGCCATTTTCGGCGGTCATGTTGCCCGGCCCGACGTGTTTCCAGCCGGTGAGATCCTTGCCGTTGAAGAGTTGCTGCCAGGGTTTTTCGGTTTGCGAGAAGCCGGGAATGGCGAGCACCGCAGCTGCGGCGAGAAGCAGGAAAAACAAATTGCGCATAGACCCCCTTTTGCCGGGGACATACTACAAGATTGCAGGCACTGGAGGAAATATTTTGGCGCGCGGTGTGGCGCGTTATTTCAGTTCGCGGAGCCAGATGTTGCGATAGCGGACCAGGTGGTTGTGGTCTTGCAATGCTAACGGGAGCTTTTCCGGACCGGCGGCGTAGGGCGGTCACACGTGGTGGCCGGTCGGGCCGGTTAGCTCGACGGAGCGTCAATTTTCTGTTATATTGTTTCGGTAGAAAAGTGCGTCCAAAGAGCGGGAGATTCCTCCCGCTTTTTTTATTTTAGGCCCCGCCCGGGCCGGCTCCCGCACTCCGGACAGATTGCTAAGCGAAGAGAACCCTCCGCAGACTCAGATGCCGTTGTAGCGCCCGCTTTCTGAAGCGGGCTCTCGCAATTTCCGCTACTCGGGAAAGGCGGCGGCAAGACCGCCGCACTCTAAACACGTCTGCGTTCGAGCGTCTTCGCTAACCTTCCGCGCGCAGACGCAGGCAGTTCCCCTAAGCCCATGCCAAACCAACAGCAGATCTTAAAGTCCATTGCGGCTGTGGCAAAGCGACTTGGCCGCGCGCCGTCGATATCGGAATTCGTCGCTCGCGCAGGAATTCCAAAGTATTTCGTCTTCCGATACTTTCCCACGTGGAATGAGGCCGTCAGGGCCGCAGGGCTCCGACCCAGCAAGTTGTACGCGCGGCCGGACGACTTTGAACTGCTCAAAGGTTGGGGCGAAACGGTGCGAAGACTGCGGACGGTGCCTTCGCGGCGCGCGTATCGTCTAAAGGGAACGCATTCGCCGCGCACCCTGGAAACGCGGTTTGGCTGCTGGGCCGCGGTGCCGCAGGCGTTTCGCAATTTCGCGGAAGGCAAGCCGGAGTGGGCGGATGTGCTGGCGCTGGCGCTCGTTCCTGCTCGGAAGAAGGAGAGCCGAGAATCGAAGCGAGACTCTATTTGCGTGATTCAGCCGGAGAGAGCACAACACCGGCTCTTACGGGAACGCCCGACCTACGGAGAGCCTCTGGACTTCCCGGCCCTGCGCCACGAACCGGTCAACGAACAGGGCGTCGTGCTCCTTTTTGGGATGGTCGCGAAACATTTGGGCTACGTCGTCGAATCCGTTCAAGCCGGTTTCCCTGATTGCGAGGCGAAACGCCAGGTCGCGCCCAAGCGCTGGCAGCGCGTAAACATCGAATTTGAATTTGAGAGCCGCAATTTCCGCGACCACGGCCATCCGCTAACCGGCTGCGACGTAATCGTCTGCTGGCACCACAACTGGCCCGACTGTCCCGCCCACATCGAGGTCCTCGACCTTTCCACCTTCATCAAGTCCTTGCGCCGCTCCCAAGATTAGCGCCTGCTTCCCAAATCAATTTCAGTGGTTTGCCCCTCAATATAACTGCCGGTTTGCCCGTGATCCAGGAGCAATCCGGAAATCACGTTCGACAAGCCGACTTATGGGGAGTTGGCGAACGGTTGGGAAAACTGCGAGCTTGAGCCTTCAAATTTCCGACAAAGTCCGGAAGCGGTTCTTATCGATTTTCAGCGACCGTATCTTCGATTCCAGCGTTGATCGCGGTATGCCCAACTTGGTCGCGGCCCCTGTGGGTCCGAATATCCGGCCGCGACTCTCTTTCAGGGCGGCCTCAATCATTTCCCTCTCTTGCGCCAGGAGTCTTCCGGGAAGCTCCATTTGGTTTTTCGGTTCTGTCAGAGACGGCTGCTTTGGTAACCAGCCTTCGTCGATCGAGAAAATCTCCGTTTCGCAAAGTATGACCGAACGCTCGATGACGTTTTGCAGTTCGCGTATGTTTCCGGGCCAAGGATAGTACTGAAGCAATTGGAGCGTCTTCTTGTTCACGCCCCTGATGTTCTTTCCAGCTTTTCGCGCATAGCGATCGATGAAATATTCCACCAGCAGAGGAATGTCCTCTCTTCGTTCTCGAAGAGAGGGTATATCAACCGGGAAGACATTCAGCCGATAAAACAAATCACTACGAAACGACGCCGCGCTGATGGCGGCCTGCAAGTCGCGGTTGGTGGCCGCGATCATCCGGACGTCAGCGCGGATTCGACGAGTACCGCCGACACGCTCAAACTCGTGCTCCTGCAAAACGCGAAGCAGAGCAATCTGAGTCTCGGCTGGAAGTTCTCCGACTTCGTCGAGGAAGATTGTGCCTCCATTTGCTAGTTCAAACCGACCCGGGCGCTGCTGAGTCGCACCCGTGAAGGCGCCCTTCTCGTGCCCAAACAACTCGGAGGCGACCAGATCGCGGGGGATTGCCGCACAGTTCACGCCGACGAACGGACGTGAGGCCCGATCTGATCGTCGGTGGATGGCGCGTGCAACCAGTTCTTTTCCCGTTCCCGTTTCGCCTGTGATAAGGACCGTAGAATCGCTTGGTGCGACTTTGGAGATGCGCGAGAGAACACTTTTCAAAGCGGGAGACGTTCCAACAATCTCCTCGAACATCGAGGCCTTATCGATTTCTTCACGGAGAGCGACGTTTTCCTGACGAAGCCTATCTTCGGCCTGCTTGCGATCTTCGATGTCCGTCCCAGTAACATACCAACGTGCAATCTGCCCCCGTTCGTCACGCAATGGGTTATAACGATACAGGAACCACCGGCAGAGGCCGTCCTTCCCTACCGTTCTTGCTTCGATTTCAAACGGGTTATTCGCCGAAAGTCCACGTTCGCGAACCGCTCGCATCCTCTCGATATCATCGGGATGGATTACTCGAGCAAGTACATCCACTGACCGATATTCGTCAAGAGTCAGACCGCTGTATTCCCTAGCCATACGGTTCGCGTAAGTAATCTTGCCGTTTGGTGACAACACCGTAATGATGTGGCGAACAAAATCAACAAGCTGTTGATGTTCTTCCTCGGCGTGTTTGCGCTCGGTGATGTCGGTCACAGCCCCGATAAACTCGATGTTACCAGATGCATCATGTAGAGCGTGAGCCACGACGTGAACATACTTGACCGAATCGTCGGGCAACAAGAGCCGATATTCCAGATTGCAATCCTTCCCCTGACTCGTTGCATGACTGATTTGCGCTTGAACCATAGCCTTGTCGTCGGGATGAACCCGTTTAAGGATTGCTTCCACGGCAGGTTTGGCGCCACGGTCGTATCCAAAAATTCGAAAGGTCTCTTCTGACCAGAACATCTCGCCCGATGAGGCTTTACACCCGAAGCTGCCGGTGTGACTGATTCTTTGCGCTTCGGCGAGATAAGCTTCGCTTCGCCGGATAGCTTCTTCCGTGACTCTACGCTCCGTGATATCCATTACCGCGCCAATGACCTCAATGTCGCCGGTTTCACCGCTCTCCGCCTTTCCTACAACGTGTAGATATTTGATTTTCCCGTCTGGCATCAGCAGGCGACACTCGAGGTCAATTCCTTCTGCCCTGGTAGCAGCGGCCATTGCCATTTCCACCGAAGGCATATCCTGCGGATGAACCCGCCCCAAAATCATTGGCATTGAAACTTTCGAGGAAGGGACGAATTCAAAAATACGGAAAGTCTCGTCGGACCAGAATATCTCCCCGCTTGAAACGCGCCAGCCAAAGCTCCCTGTATGGCTGAGCCTTTGTGCCTCGGCAAGATATGCCTCTCGACGTCGGAGTTCCCGAGTCAGAAGCCCGTGGCCCGTAACGTCCATCCCTGTTTCAAGGAACTTCGGCGTTTCCGAATTCGAGCAGATGGACGTGCGATTTGAAGCAACGAACTGAATCATTTCTTGTCGGACCGACCAATTTGGAGCATCGGTGCCGCCTCGCCCAGCTCAGCGCTTTCCTGCCTGTGGTCCGCTCGACGGCACTTTGACTCTTTCCCGATTCGGAGGTAAATACACCTAGGTATTATTTCGTGTTATTTTCGTTATCCATTTGCGGATGAATGGGTTAGAGAGTGGTATTGACCAGAACGCGCAAGGGAGGTTAGCCGCAGCGCCGTGAATACGTCGACCAATCCGGCCGAGCGAGTCCGATTTGGAACATTTGAGCTCAATGTCCGAACGGGTGAACTTGTCTCGATCGGGACGGCGGCTGTGGAAGCTAGGTCCGCAAAAGTCCAGCTCCGCCAGCAGCCCTCCCAGATTCTGCGAATCCTGGTGGAGCGCCAAGGCAACATGGTTACCCGCGAGGAAATACGGCAGATTCTTTGGCCGGACGATACCGTCGTGGAATTCGATAGAAGCATTAACGTTGCAATGGCGATCCTCCGAAAGGCGCTCGCAGACGATGCCGATCATCCCAAGTACATTGAAACTCTGACGGGGCGCGGATACCGGCTGATCGCACCAGTCGAATGGCAACCGAGTCAGACGGCCGCTCAGGGCTTACTCGAACCGCGAGCCGAAACGCTGCCCAGGATCGAAGGCCAAATAAGTGAGCGGGAACGAAGAGCACCGAAGTATTGGCTGAAAGCAGCGGTCGTGGCTGTGTCTGCTGTCATGTTGGTGGGCATCGCCTATAGGTCCTGGCGACACTTTCGGGACGCAACACCACCAAACTCGCAAAAAATCATGCTCGCCGTGCTGCCGTTTGCGAATCTCACGGGCGATCCCAATAAAGAATATCTAGCGGACGGTCTGACCGAGGAGATGATTTCACAGTTAGGCCGGCTTAACCCGGAACAGTTGGGTGTGATCGCACGAACATCCGTCATGGGATACAAGCACAAGGACGTACGCCTGGACCAGATTGGACGCGATCTTTCCGTGCAGTATGTGCTGGAAAACAGCCTCCGCGAAAGCGGAGATCACCTACGCCTTACCGCTCAGCTGATTCAGGTGAAGGACCAAACTCACCTGTGGTCACAGGATTACGACTATGCGGCGAAAGACACTCTTAATGTTGAAGACGAGGTAGCCAAGGCTGTAGCCCGAGAGATTCGGGTACGTTTGACTTCGCAGCAACAAGAAGACTTGGCACGATCGCACCCAGTGAATCCGGAAGCCTTCGATGCCTATTTGCAGGGTTACCACTTCTTCCAGGGGAACACCGACAAAGATGCGAATATGGCTACGAAGTATTTTGAACGAGCAACCCAGCTTGATCCCTCCTATGCATTGGCTTGGGCATGGCTGACTCGGGCACGCAACTGGCAGGCCAATGAGGGTCTAATCCCTATGGAAGAGGCTCGCCGGCTTGCACGTGAAGCAGCTGAACGAGCTTTATCGTTGAACCCCAATCTGGCAAAGGCTCATATCGAAATGGGACGGCTTAAGCAACAGATCGACTTCGATTGGGTTGGAGCGGATGCTTCCTTCCAGCGAGCGATCTCTCTCGAGCCGGGTAATCCCGAAGGTGTAAGAATGGCGGCTTGGTCGGCAGCCATGCTTGGCCGCTTTGATGAAGCGGTTCAATTAGGCCGCCGAGCCGTTGACTTGGATCCGCTCGATGAGGAGAGTTGGTGGAGCCTTGGGCAAATTGAGCGTTTAAATGGGCAACTAGACCAAGCAGCAGCGGACGGCAAGAAGGGCCTTGAACTGGACCCCGATTCGGCAGGCGTCCATATCCTGTTAAGCCAAATCTATCTAATGCAGGGGCGGCCGCAGGATGCTTTGCCGGAAATCGAACGCATACACTACCCTTCCTATCGTGCGTGTCTGTATGCGCTTGCGTACCACGCGCTTGGCCGGGAAAAGGACTCGGACGCCGCATTGAGCGAGTTGATGAAGTACCATGCAAGTAGTGCGTTCGAGATCGCCGCCGTTTACGCTTTCCGGAACCAGCCCGACGAAGCGTTCGAGTGGCTGGACCGAGCTTATGCCCAACATGATCTTAATCTGAACTGGACAAAAGCGGACCCGCTACTGAAAAACTTGCACAACGACCCGCGATATGCCGCGTTCTTGAAGAAGCTCAACCTGCCGAATTGACACTCTGTTTCAGAGAGACTTCGCGTATCCTGCCATTCCGGCCTAACGTCGAGCATTATTGGCTGATATTTCTTCGACCATTTACCGGAAGCGATCGGGCAACTCGGAAGATATGAGTCGCCCGTCAAATTAGTACCGAGAAGCGCGCTTATCGCCATTAACTCCCGATTGTCGGCAATCCGGAAGTAATCCCGCCAATATTTCCAAAGATCCTGGCTGCTGCGGTGGGCAGGACAGGCAGGAGTGTCCCTGTACTATTTCAGTTCGCGTAGCCAGACGTTGCGGTAGCGGACTGGGTGGTTGTGGTCTTGTAGGGCGAGCGGAATCTGCCGTAGAGTCGGCCCGAACACTTCCTTGAGTAAGCACACGGCGATGACCCCCTTTAGCGTACCGTCCGGCTCAGGGGGATTTTTCGCTGTTAGCTGTATTCGCTGGATTGGGTACCTTTAGGCGCTGCTGCATTCGTAATCGCTAGGCGAACTCCCGAGTGGGAAGCTGACGCGATGAAAACAATTCGGTTCATTTGGAAAGGGCGTCGGGTGTATAAGGTCATCAGTCCCCGAAGGCTCAAAATCTAAATTTTGGTAAAAGAGATAAGGAGACGCTCTATGATCACGAATCAAGCCTTGGCCAGCCGAAACAAGCCCGGGGGGAACGGTCAAGAACCGACCAACATGCAAAGAAGAATCTTTATGGGCGGGGCGCTGGCCGCTCTGCTTTCACCCTCAGGACGGGTGCTGGCCGAAGAAAATCATCGGGGGCCCGAGAATCCTTTCATCGTTCTGCTCAAGGGAATCTATCAGTCCGTGGCCGCGGCTGACGCGCCAGCTGACAACCTCGGCCTGAAAACAGTAACCCTGAGTGATGGCACGTATTCGAAAACGCGAATCTACCCAGTTTTCGGAATTCTCGAAGGCAACGACCAAGACAAGCCTATCGGCACGTTCTATTTTGGCGGACCCAATGCTAATTTGTGCGCCTACGACCTGCCACGAGGCGCGATTGCGATGAAGTTCAACGACCCTTTTCCGTCGACGGTTGTCCCCCCGGAACTGGGTTTTAACAATTTTTCCACCCTGCCTTTCCCCGACGGGCAAGGAGGGTCTTACTTGGAAGGAACCTTCGAACTAGTGATACTGGAGGCGACCGGGATTTATCGAGATTTTCAAGGTGGTCATAACCACATGGTGGATAGACTGCATCAACTGGCTAACGGCAGCCTCGATGAATTCTGCTTCTGCAATATCAGCCAGTACGATTTCCCATAAAGGGCATCTTCATCGCCCATGCGTCGGACTATGTCTTGAAATAGAGATAGATTCTTCCGCTGGACCAGCGTCGTGAGTCTCCAGTCTCGCCACTCCGTCGCTGGCGCGACATGTCGGCTTCGTTCTGACAAGCAAACAGGAAGTAATTGCACTTGCCTGGTTAGTCAGACATGTTCCGCACCAGGACTTCACTTTTCCGATTACCGCGTTTAATCAGGGCTGGTGATGTCGAACGCCTTCCCTGGCTTAGACTTGGAGTCTCTGGCTCGCTACGAGTCCCGAGCCACAACTCAAGCCGCTTGTGCTAGCATGCTCGCGCCTTGTCACAGAAATCCCAGGAGCAGAGTCTGTGGCTCTCCGTGGTGGTGCTCTTCGCCATCAATGTCCTCAATTTCTACGACCGCCACGTCCCCGGCGCGCTCGTCGAGCCCATGCGCAAGGAGTTCCATCTCAACGACAGCCAGATCGGCCTCATCGGCAGCGCCTTCATCTGGGTCTATGCCATTGTCGGCGTGCCACTCGGGCGCATCGCGGATTCTGGAAGCCGCAAAAAGCTCCTGGCCTGGGGAGTCGTCATATGGACCGCGATGACGGCTTCCGCAGGCCTCGCCACCACCTACGCGATGCTGCTCCTTTCCCGTGTGGGCGTTGGGGTCGGCGAAGCAGCCTGCGCGCCGACGGCGACGAGCTGGCTCGGCGATCTGTTTCCACCGGCCAGACGCTCTCGAGTGCTCGCGCTGTTCATGCTCGGCGTGCCGGT
>Ga0307477_10003209_pt1 | contig 12234 bp, 11 predicted proteins | sample atmos_gasesECM2C_FD_203316 | JGI IMG/M metagenome (GOLD analysis project Ga0307477, IMG submission 203316) | Hardwood forest soil microbial communities from Morgan-Monroe State Forest, Indiana, United States - atmos_gasesECM2C_515 | ecosystem: Environmental > Terrestrial > Soil > Temperate...
CGCGCCGAAATCGACTCGGCCCGCCAGGCCGTGTCGCTCGCGGTGGCGAGGCTGCAGCTGGGCCGGCGCGTGGGCGCGGCGGGACCGGTGGCCGCTCAACCGCTCGACACGCTCCCCGCGCCGGCGCTGCCAATTTCGCTCGAGGAGGGGGTGCGCCTCGCCCTGCAGGAGGGGCCGCAGTTCCGCATCGCCCGCGCCAACGAGCACGCCGCGTCCGCGCTGCTCGCCGGCGTACGGGGCAGCTATCTCCCCGAGCTCACCCTGTTCGCGGCGAACGAGCACTTCGACACGCATTTCTTTCCCGAGGCGCGGAACCTGTCGCTCGTCACCTTCAGCGTCAACCTGCCGATCTGGACCGGTGGCGCGCGCGAGATCGCGATCAGCGAGGCGCGGGTGAACCGCGACGTGGCCCGCGCGGCCCGGGAAGACGTCGAGCGGGCCGCGCGGCGGGATGTCACCGAGGCGTACCAGACCTACACCACGGCGCGCGACAACTACGCGCTCTCGATCCGGGCCCTCGCGACCGCCGCCGAGAATTTCCGCGTGCAGGACCAGCGGTATCGCGGGGGCGCGGCGACGATTCTCGAGCTGGTGGATGCGCAGGTGCAGCTCACACAGGCGGGATCGGACGTGGTCCAGACGCGCTACGCCACCCGCCTCGCCCTGGCCGGGCTGGAAGCGATCCTCGGACGCAGGCTATTCCGCTGAGCTAGCTGCCGGCCGCGGTGCTGGGGGTGCCACTGCTCCAATGCCGCGGGAGTCGCATGCGGGCGAGCTCATCGGCGGGCGCCGGCTGCTCCGCGCGGCGGGGCGTTTCGTCGCGATGCACGTACACGCTCCGCGCCAAGCGCCCGGACCAGCCCAGCAGATGCCGCGTGATGGTCCCGTAGCGCTGCCAGCCCGCTCCCTCCGCCCAGGCGCGCGTCCCGCGGTCACTCTCATGGATGTGTGTGACGAGCGTGTGCAGTCCCGAGCCCCGCGCCTCGTCGTACAGCGCGTACGCGAAGTCGGTGATGACGCTGGACAGCCGCGCCGCCGAAAACGCGAACAGGCTCTCGACCTGGCCGGTCCCGGGCGGTAGCGGCGGATACATCCCCGCCCACTCACTCAGCCGCCGCAGCTGGGGATCGTCCTCCGGGAGGAAGAGCCACTGGACGCAGATCGGACCCTCCGGCCCGATCCAGATGTACGCGCGCCGCAGTCCCTCATCCCAAAATCGCAATCCCGACTTGAAGTTCGTCTCCGCGCGATCGGGACGCTCGCGCAGCGCACCGATGATCGGGTCGGTCACGCGCGTCAGCCGCACGTGCGGAGGCGCGGGAGGCGTGGCGGAGAGGTCGATCTGATAACGGATCCAGCGCTGCCGCAGCACGTGGCGCGGGAAGACCGCCCGCGTCAGTCGCAGCAGGGCCGTCACGCCCAGGCGCAGTGGTGCGCGCGCCCGGCAACAGGCGCGGCCGAAGCACAGCCACTCTCTCGTGTCGTGGGTCATGAATGCGTGGCGACGGCGCTGCAATTCCCGCGCAGCGGTCGACCATCATGGCAACCTCGTGCCCGCCGGGCACATAGGGCACCGATTCACGACGCAACGTGGCGCTCGCGCCGCAGTCCTGGACCGGACCGCTGCTTGGTCGCATCACCCTCGTCGCGGGCGACCTACTGCCGACAGGGCGCGTTCGGATCAGGCTTGGGGTGATCCACCACCACGCGGTGATCGAGATCGGCCAGGCGTAGGGCGACGTCGGCGACCAGATTGGCGACCCGCGCCATGTGCTCATAGTCGATGTACTCGGGCTCGTCGGTCACCTGGTGGTAGTCGGAATGCAAGCCGGTGGTGAAGAACGTGATCGGAATGCCGTAGCGCGCGTACTCGTAGTGGTCCGAGCGGCAGTAGATGTTCGACGGGTGCCCGTCGGCATCGATCGAGTAGTCGAATACCAGGCCGTGCCGACCGGCCGTATTGACCCGCTCCACGAGATCCCCCAGCTCGGTCGAGAGGCGGCGCGACCCGACCAGCTGCAAGTAGCGCGGGCCGCCGTGCAGCGGCGCTCCGTCCTTGCTGCGCCCCGTCTCGTCGCCGGCGGCGCCCCGGCCGACCATGTCCATGTTGAGCTGCGCCGTGATGGAATCGCGCGGCACCGTGGGGTGGTCCGTGAAGTAGCGCGAGCCCAGCAGCCCCTTCTCCTCACCGGTGTGCCATACGAATAGGATCGACCGCTTCGGTTTGGCCTTGAGCGACGCGATGCGCTCGGCGATCTCGAGCGCCGCGACGGAGCCGGAGCCGTCGTCGTCGGCGCCGTTGTCGATCGAGTCGGCACGGCTCCGGCCCGGATGCGCCGCACGGAACTGGGCGAGCAGCGAGTCGACGCGGGCCTGCTGCTCGGGAGTGGCCTGCTTGCCGGCGTCGTCGGCGCCTTCCGGGCGTACCACGTGATTCCAGATACGGATGGAGTCGTGGTCGACCGCGGTGCGGGTGACCCCGAGGTGATCGTTGTGCGCCCCGATGGCGACGTACTCGCCCTTGAGCTTCGGATCGCTGCCGGGCACGATCCCGATCACGTTGCGCGCGGGGGACGGGACGGGCGCGACGTCGAACCGCACGGCAACCGCCGCGCTCGTGCCGGCCGTCCCAGGCGCGAGCTGGTCGAGCGGCGTGGTGAACATCTTCGCGGCGGCGGCGCTGGAGATCAGGAACGCGGAGCGCTGTGCCCCGGCGCGGGCCGCGTCGTCGTCGAGCAGCGTGCGTGGGCGGCGCAGGAACGCCAGGATTTGCGCGGGAAGACTGTCGAGTGCAACGAGGGCGACCGCGGCCGCGCCCGGCACGCTGTCCGCGGCCCGCAGCGCGCGCAGGCCGCGCGCGCCGCCACGCACCCGCAACACCACCAGCTTGCCGCCCGCCTGCTCGGCCGTGATCCGCGTGGCCGTATCGCCCACCTCGCCACCGAACACGATGGCCAGCGACGGGCTCTCGAGCGGTCGGGGCACGAGGGGCAGGTAGTCGGTGAACGCCGCGAGCGGCACTCCCGCGACCGTAAAGGTGGACGTGGTGTCGAACGTGCGCGTCTTGAGTGGGATCGTCTGGAAATACGTGCCGTCGTCTCCCGCCGGGACGAGGCCCGCCCGCTTGATCTCGGCCGCGATGTAGTCGGTGCCCTTCACGTTGCCGGGCGTGCCGGCTTCGCGCCCCAGCATCGAATCATCCGAAAAGATGTACAGCCGCGTCATCAAGTCGCCGGGCGTGATCGCCGGCACCGTCGGCGCCGGTCGGTGGGTCCGGGGCAGCTCGCTCTGGGCCGTGGCGGCGGCCGGCGCACACAGCGCGAGGAGCAGCAGGCGACAGCGACGCATGGGGGTCTCCGAGCGAAGGGACGCGATCGACTGGGGCCTCAGGGCCGGGGCCGGTGGCGCTCAATGTCGCGGGCCATGATGCGCATCAGCTCGGCATCGGTCCACGGCTGCCAGCCATGCGGCTTGAGCGGGCGCCCATATGCGAATTCGGCATCGGCCGCGGGACGCGCCCGTTTGAGGAACTCCTCGAGGCGATAGACCGCGAGGTTCAGGTAAAACGTGTCCATGTCCCCTACGAACACGTGGAGCCGGCCCCGGAGCCTGGGGCCGAGGGTGGTCCAGTTGCGCTCCAGATAGTCGCGCAGGTCGAAGTCATGCGCCTTGAAGTAGGCGGCGACGCTGCGATCGATCTTGCCGGTCGCGAGATCCCACAACTCGGCGGGATAGCCGTCGGGGCCGACTGGACCGTAGGTCGCCTCCCAGATCGCGAACTGCTCGCCTGAGCGCGCGTGGCTGCCGAGCACCGCCTCGAATTGGCTCTCCTGGCGTACGCTGATGCGCGGCTGCCCCGTGACCTCCTGCTCGGCCGGCACGTCGTAGCTCATCCATCCGGCGACCGGATGCACGAACGCGTTGCTGTCGGCGTAGATGTCGGGAATCTCGTAGTTGCGGAAGTCCACGGGATCGGGGTACAGCACCCACGTCCCCCCGAAAAACTCGGGATGGTACACCTGCAGGGCGAGCGCCTCCCACCCGCCGGTGGAGCCACCGGTGAGCACGCGCGCCCAGGGCGCCGGGATCATGCGGAAATGCTGCTCCAGATACGGAATGAGCTCCCGCAGGATCGCGTCGCCGTACGGTCCGTTGTTCGCCGAGTTCACGGCGTAGGAGTCGTCGAAGTAGGGCGTCGGGTGCTGGAACGTGACCGCGATCAGGCGCGGGAAGGCGGGGGAGCGCCACGCCTGGTAGAACTCGAAGCCGGGCTCGCGGGCCGTGCGGGCCAGCCGGGCCGCGCGCTGCTCCGGCGTTTCCGCGCTCGAATCGGTCGAGAATCCGAACGGCGGTCGGAGATTGAAATGTCCCTGCTCGTACACCGTGGGGTAGTGACGCGCCGTGTCGGTCTCGTAGCCGCGCGGCAGCAGCACGGTGGCGCCGAGGAACATGGGACGCCCCCACCAGGCGGTGAGGATCTCGCTGCGGATCTTGATGTGCTTTACCCACTTCGTGTCCGGCGGCATGTCGACGGGCGGGAGCGCGCGCGTGAGCTCGAGCCGGATGGTGTCGGTCCGAGCCGGATCGAGGTGCACCTTCCGGACCTCGCTCACGAGATTCCCGGGCGACCGGTTGAATTGCTGTCCTTCCCACTGGTCGTCGTGCAGCCACAACGTGTGCCCGTCGGCGCGATGGAACTCCGAGTAGACGTTGAGCAGGCCCTGCACGTAGTAGTCACCCGCGGCGATTTCCCTCAGGCTCGCCACCGGGTAGCCGAGGGTGGTGCCGTCGATTACGCCGGGCGCACCGGCCGCGAGCGCGGTAACGTCGACGCCGAAGAACGGCGTGCAGTCACTCTCGTGTCGCGCCTGCAGCCGGGGCTCGACGTCGTTGCTGCGGCTGACGAACACGTACATGCGGCCGGTCACGGGCGCCGCCCGCAGTGCCGCCGCCACGGTGATCTCGACCCGCGGGCTTTGGGCCGCCGACGGGGCACTGCGGGTGAAGACGAGCAGGAGCACGAACGTGGTGAAACGCAACGGGGATCGTCCTGAAGAGGGCGCGCTAGTGTGGCCTCAAACGCGCCGGCTCGCAAGCGGTGGGGGGGACACCGCCGGCATGCCAGGCGAGGAGGAATGTCCTGGGGGCGGTCCGTAGATGATCGCCCCACCGCACGTGCACAGGCCGCTGTGCGGAACCGCCGGGGACGCGGCGGGAGGCGGTAACCGGTAGGAGATGGACCCAGGATCCCCGATGAAGCCGCCACAGGCGTGACAGTGAATCGCCATCATGCGTTCACCTCATGGCTAGGAGCGTAAAGAAAGAGGGCGGCAGATGCCGCCCTCCTCCTCCGAAACAGACCGGTCCACCTGCGGCAGACCAGTCGATGTTAGCTGCGAGCGGCGATCTTGTGGAACGTCGAGTTCGACACGTCGTAGCTGCCGACCTCGGGGGTTCCCTCGACCACCTTCGCCAGGCCCTTGAGCACTTCGGGATAGGTCTCGCGAGCGTACGCGTCCGCGCTCTCCTTGCGATCCCAGAGACTGATGGCAAGCGCTTCCTTGCCGTCCGGGGCGACGAACGTAATCTCGTCCGCGAACCCGTTCCGCTTCCGAAGCAGGGGCAGGATGTCCTTTTCGAGGGTCTGCGTGAACTCACCCGCCGTATTGGGCTTCAGCTGCATCGTCACATTACGTGCATACATGGAGCGACTCCTTAAGCAACCACCATGACCTAGGGCAACTGACTGACACTTCTTCGGCTTGCACAAAGTATCATGATTTACTAGATTTGTCAAGCTGCTAATCACAAGTGATGCAACACTTCACCATTTGCTGTTAAGCCAGGCGGGCTAGGAGGCGTGCCGTGGACGTGCCGTTTGTGATTCGTCACCGGCTGGAGGAGCTCGGGCTGGAGCAGCGCGACCTCGCCCGCGCCGCCCGTGTGACCGAGTCGTACATCTCGCAGCTGCTCACCCGGCGCAAGGCGCCCCCCGCGCCGAACCGCACCGACATTTACGACCGGATGGACAGATTCTTGCGATTGCCCAGCGGGGAGCTAGCCCGGCTGGCGGAGCTTCAGCGGAAGGAGCAGCTGAAGCGGGAGTTGGGTGACGAGCCCGCGGCCCTGTTGGGGGAAGTCCGCGAGCTCATCCTGCGGAAGTGTCACCCCGACAAAGAACGCCAGATCCGCGCGATCTTCGAGCAGCAGCCCCTGGGCGAGCTGGAGCGGCTGATCACGTCGAGAGTCTTGGACGTGGCGAAGCAGGTGGCGCGCCTGGAGCTGGACAACGAATACTGGGTCCGCATGATGGCCCAGCTCGGCGGCCGCAGCTACGAAGAGATGCGGGTGATCGTGCTCGAGTTCCTCGACACCGACATCTTCCACGTGTCGGCCGAGAACTGCCTGTCGTTCCTCGGCCCGCTGATCGAGTCGTGGGACATCGACCTCGCGACGTTCGCCCTGGAAATCGTACTGAACCGTAAGGTGGCGGCCGGGCATGTGAAGCGGTTCGAGTTCGTCGAGCGGGAATCCGACGAGCCCGCGAGCGAGGAGCCGGGGCTCACGGAGTTCCTGCGCGACCACGCCCTCAGCGGCACGGCGACGGCGGAGGAGATCGCGCTTCTCAAGCGGCTGCGGTTCACTCACAAGCGTCCGACTCCGCTCTTTTACTACCGGGAGCTTCAGAGCCTGCGGGATCCGCTGCACTTTCGGACCGGTCCGCCACGCGAGCCCCGCTAGGAGAGTCCCAGGACGGCCGGGGTGGCTGACAGGTCCCGCCGTCGCGGATATGTTCAGACACCACCTCAGGAGCCGCACCATGCCGACGTCTCGCCCCGAGGGATCCGCCGGGCGTGGCTGACCTGCGAACCGCGCTGCAGGATGCGTTGAGCCCGGTCTACCGGGTCGAGCGCGAGGTGCGTCCGGTGGGCGCGTGTCGCATGTTCGTCGCGCTCGCAGCGGCGGGGGGACCGGCCCTCCTCGTGAAAGTCCTACCGGGGGAGCTGTCGCTCGCCGTCGACACGGCGCTGCTCGAGCGCGAGCTGCTGGTGCTCGCCGAGCGGCTGAGCGCCCCGCCGCTGGTGCCGCCTCGCGGGTCCGGGCGCGCTGGCGCGTCCGTGTATCACTCCCGCGCGTTCGTGGAAGGCACAACGCTGCGCGCCTGGCTGGCGCGCAACGGCGAGCTGCCGCTGCGCCGGGCGGTCGACATTCTGCGCGACGTGCTCACGGCGCTGGCCCACGCGCACGCCGCGCACGTCGCCCACGGCGACCTGAAGCCAGAAAACGTTCTGCTCACCGAGGGCCGCACCCTCGTGGCCGACACAGGGATCGTGGGGGCGGTGGAGCGCTCCTTGCCCCGCGGCACGCCCGGTGTGGCGGCGGGTGCCCTGTGCGCCGCCACCTACGTCGCGCCGGAGCGGCGCGCCCCGGGAGGGAAGAACGGCGCGGCGTCGGCCGCGCCGCCCGACGATATGTTCGCCGTGGGCGTCCTGGTGCACGAGATGCTCACGGGACGGCCACCGACACCGGATTCGGAGCCGCTCGAGGAGGTCCGCTCGGTGCCCCCGTGGCTGGCCGAGCTGGAGCGGCGCTGCCTCGCGGCCGACCCGGCCGACCGCTGGTCGGATGGCGGTGCGGCGCTCGCCGCGATGAGCTGACCGCGCCGTCTCAGCCGCTCGCGCCCGAGTAGCGCTTCAGCGCGGTGCGCCACAACAGCCGGGTGAGCGCGAACGCAACCGCCGCCACGGCGGCCGCGACCAGCGCGAACCCGGGCTCGAGTCTCCCCGTGAGCGCCGACGCGGGAATCGTCGTGGTCCAGGCGATCGGGATCAGATAGACGAAGACGAAACGCAGCACGCCCGGATAGGCCGACACCGGATAGCGGGCGCCCTCATACACCGCGTCGAACAGCACCGAGAGGTTCTCCACCGACACGAACCAGAACGCCAGGCTCATCAGCGCCACCCACAGCGCGTACACGACGACGACCGCAGCCGCCAGGGCCAAGGCGAACGCCGCGAGTTGGACGACCGAGGGCACCCGGCCGAGGCGGTACAGCGCGTAGCCCGCGAGCGCGAGCCCGAGCACCACGTCGGTGAAGCGCCACACGTCCAGGCGGCGGAACGAGACGAACCCCTGCGCGTCCACCGGCTTCGCGAGCACCAGGTCGAGCCCGCCGCTCTTCACTTCGCCCGCGAGCCGACCGATGCCGGGCCGCAGCACGGCTTCGATCACGCCGGTGAGCGTGTTGAACACTCCCAGCAGTACGACGACCTCCCAATAGTCCCAGTCCCCCAGGCGCGTGGTGTGTCGGAAGAACACCGCCAGCGTGAGCAGCGCCGTGACGATCCAGAACAGCGTGCCGAGCAGGCTCGCCACGAAGTTGGCGCGATACTGCAGCTCTTCGGCGACGTTGAGTCGGAACAGGGCGACGAGAATGCGGAATTTCATGGCGTGCTTCGCATCGTTCGGCGCACCGCGCGGCTCGAACTGCCCCTGCAGTTCCACATTCCGCATTCCACGTTCCGCATTGGTCAGCCCCCCACCGCCCCGTACTTGCGCAGCCCCCGGGTCCACGCCAGCCGATATGCACCCACCCACAGCGCGAGCCAGACGACCTGCCCGACGAACCCCCACACGACCGCCGCGCCGTGCACGGCCCCCGTGAGCAGGTCTACCGGGAACGCCAGCATGTAGGGGAACCAGAAGAACCCGGCCACGCGCGCGACCGCGGGCGGGAGCAGCGCGAGCGGGGCGAGCCGTCCGGAGAGGAACAGTGAGATCCCGGCGTGCAGCTCCATGATGGCCGTGGCGCGGGTGGTCCAGAACGCCAGCAGTCCCGTGGCGAAGCTGATGAAGAACCGCATCGCCGCCGCGAGCAGCACGGCCGCCGCGGTGAGCGCCCACCGACCGGCGCCGAACGGCAGCCGCACCGCGGGCCACGCCGCCGCGACGATCAGCCACACCACGAGGATCATGCCGGCCGTCCGGGCCTTGTAGGCGATGTTCTCCGCCACCGCCTCGTGCGCCGGGTGAATCGGGCGCGCCAGCCTGAAGTTCAGCTCGCCCTCGCGGATCCACGAGTCGAGGTACCACGAGTCCCAGGCGATGGTGAGCTGGTTCACGAGCATCAGGGCGAAGAAGTAGCGCGCGAAATCGGCGCGGGCATATCCCTGCACCGGGCCGTCCGCCGCGATCGCCCACCAGATGCCGAGCGCGACGGCCGGCTCCGTCACGCCCCACAGCAGCCACAGCACGATGGACGCCCGGTACTGCAGGTCCTGCAGCCACGCGGTCCGCAGCAGCGCGCCGTAGCGGCGTGGCCAGCTCATGGGTCCTCTGCGTCGAGGCCCTGCGCGAAGGCCTGTCGGATTACTTCTTCGATGGGCGGGTCCTCGATCGACAGGTCCGCCACCGGGAACGCCGCCAGGAGCCTCGCGCTCGTCGCGGCCGCCTCCTCGCGCCGCACCTCGAGTACGGCGTTGGGAAAGTGGAAGCTCTTGACGGTGCCGAACGCGGCGAGCGTCTCGGCCGTCACGCCGTCGGGGGCGGGTCCGAGCACCAGCTCGATCCGCTTGATGCGCGCGATCCGCGCCACCAGGGCATCGAGGGCGCCGTCGTACAGCAAGCGCCCCCGGTTGATGATGAGGACGCGCGACGCGAGCGCCGTCACGTCCTGCATGTAGTGCGAGGTGAGCAACACGGTGGCGCCGTGCCGTTCCCGATATTGCGACAGGAAGCCACGAATCGCTTCCTGGGCGGTGACGTCGAGGCCCAAGGTGGGCTCGTCGAGGAACAAGAGCGGCGGGTGATGCAGCAGCGCGGCCGCGAGCTCGCACTTCATGCGCTCGCCCAGCGACAGCTGGCGCACCGGCTTCTCGAGCACATCGCGGAGCTCGAGCAAATCGACGAGCTCCGCGAGCCGCTCCCGGTACGCGGGCTCGGCGATGTCGTAAATCGCGCGGTTCAGGAGAAACGTCTCCTCGGGCGGCAGGTCCCACACGAGCTGCTGCCGGTTGCCGAGCACGAGGGCGATGCGCCGCTTGAAGTCGCTCCCACCCGTCCACGGCACGAACCCCGCCACCGCGACGCGGCCGGCCGTCGGATAGAGCAGTCCGGTCAGCATCTTGAGCGTCGTCGTCTTGCCCGCGCCGTTGGGGCCGAGAAACGCGACGATCTCCCCCGGCTCGATGCGGAAGGTGACGTCGCGCACCGCGTGAACCTCGCGATAGCGGGGCCGTACCAGCGCCGCGAGCGCGCCCTTCAACCCCGGGTCGCGTACCTTGACGCGGAACGTCTTACTGAGCCCCTCGGCCGTGACGATCGCTGACATGGGTGGTGCGGGAATCTAGCCTCCGCCGCGTGACGCTGGCCGTCGGGGCCCGGCGGAAGCACATTAGGGCCGTGACCCCCACCCGCCTCATCGCCGATCGCCGCCACGGTGTGGATCGACGCTCGACGCCCCGGCGCCTGGCCGTGGCGACGTCCCCGCGCGAGCGCCGCCGCGTAGTGGACCGCCGCCGCGGCGCGGAGCGGCGCAGTACGCTGGAGCGGCGGGGGCGCGCCGTCCGTCTTCCTGTCTATGAATCGCCCGCCGAGCATCTCCGCAATGCGCTGCAGGTGCTCGCTCCTATGAACGCGGTCGGCGACACGGATTTCGGGGCGGCGCTGGCGCGGTTGCGGCTCGCCCTCGAGCTCCTGGAGCGGCATCGCGAGCGGTGACGGGGCTCTCGATCCGCCGGGCGACGGCCGCGGACGCGGACGTGCTCGCGCGCCATCGCGCCGCCATGTTCCGAGACATGGGTCAACTCAGCGACGACCTGCATGACACGCTGGTCGATGCCGCGCGGGCGTACTTCGCCGCGGCGATCTCGGACGGCCGCTACGTCGCCTGGCTGGCCGAGGCGGAGGGGAAGGTTGTGGGTGGCGCCGGACTCCAGCTACGGGAGCTCCTGCCCCGGCCCGGGCCGACCGGCGCGCGCCTGATGCGCGGACCGCAGGGCCTGATCATGAACGTCTTCACCGAGCGGGCGTGGCGGCGCCGCGGCGTGGCTGCGGCGCTGATGGGCGAGCTGCTCGGGTGGTGCCGGGCCAGCGGCATCGAGAGCGTGGTGCTGCACGCCTCGGCGGATGGGCGCCCCTTGTACGAGAAGCTGGGCTTCACGCCGACGAATGAGATGCGCTACGGGAAGGACGTGTGAGACTCGCACCCCGGGCGTAGGAGCCGTCGGATGCTAGGCTCCAGGCCTCGGGGTCGGCGAGCTCGCGCTCGAGTATGCCGTCCAACCGCTCCCGCGCGGCGGGGTGGTCGACGGGGGTGACGACTTCGATGCGGCGCCGCAAATTGCGGGGCCGCCAATCGGCCGAGCCGATGTAGTACTCCGGGGCGCCTCCGTTTTCGAAGTAATAGATGCGCGCGTGCTCGAGGAAGTGGCCCAGCACGCTCACCACCTTGATCCGCTCGGACAGCCCCGGCACGCCCGGGCGCAGCATGCACACACCCCGCACCACCAGACTCACGTCCACGCCGGCCTGCGACGCGCGGTACAGGGCGCCGATCACGCTGCAGTCGGCCAGGCCGTTGAGCTTGGCACGGATGCGCCCGCCGCGGCCGGCGCGCGCGTGCTCGGCCTCGCGCGCAATGAGGGCGAGGAACCGGTCGAGCATGTTGGTCGGCGCGACGAGCAGCCGCCGGAACGCGGCCCGCGGCGCGCGCGCCGAGCCCGTGAGCTCGTTGAAGAGCGCGTGCAGCTCCGCCGTGATCGCTTCATCCGCGGTGAACAGCCCCAAATCGGTGTACAGCCTGGCGGTGTCGGGATTGTAGTTGCCGCTCCCGAGGTGGGCATAGCGCCGCGTGTGGCCGTCCGTCCGCCGGATGACGAGGGCGATCTTGGCGTGGGTCTTGAGCGTGGCGACGCCGGTGATCACGTGGATGCCCGCCGCCTCGAGGCTCTGCGCCCAGCCGATGTTCAACTCCTCGTCGAACCGCGCTTTCAGCTCGACGAACACGGATACGTCCTTTCCGCGAGCGGCGGCGCGCCGCAGCGCCTCTCCCAGCGCCGACGGCCCGCCCGGTCGATACAGCGTTAGCTTGATCGCCGCGACGGCGGGATCGTCCGCCGCCTCGGCGATGAAGCGCTCGAAACTCTGGGCGAACCCGTCGTAGGGGTGCCGCACCAGGACGTCGCCCGAGTCGAGCGTGTCGAACACGCTGCGGCCGGCCGGAAAAGGGTC
>Ga0307477_10003210_pt1 | contig 12232 bp, 8 predicted proteins | sample atmos_gasesECM2C_FD_203316 | JGI IMG/M metagenome (GOLD analysis project Ga0307477, IMG submission 203316) | Hardwood forest soil microbial communities from Morgan-Monroe State Forest, Indiana, United States - atmos_gasesECM2C_515 | ecosystem: Environmental > Terrestrial > Soil > Temperate...
GATTCAGGCAGAACGGGTGTCGGAACTGCAGGCGCTTTTGAAGTCGGATTTACCGGGTCGCAGTCTCGTCCTGGACCTAAAGGAAGTGAAGTTGGTGGACCGAGATGCCGTGCGCTTCCTAGGGGAGATCGAGGCTCAGGGCGCCAGACTCAGGAACTGCTCTGCGTTCGTTCGGGAGTGGATTTGCCGTGAGCGGAGTGGGATGCGGAACACAGACGTTAAACAAGATAGCGGAACAGAGGAATAAATATGTGGATCGTTAAACTGGCGCTGAGGCGGCCGTACACATTCGTGGTGATGTCCATTTTGATCTTGGTCATGGGCGGAGTCGCCATTTTCCGTACACCAACCGACATTTTTCCCAACATTAATATCCCGGTGGTCAGCATCATCTGGAACTACAACGGTCTGGTCCCGAAGGAGATGGCCGACCGCATCGTCAGTGTGACCGAACGGAACATGACGACGGTCGTAGACAATATCGAACACGTCGAGTCGCAATCGCTTTATGGCATCGCCGTTGTTAAAGTCTTTCTCCACCCGAACGCCAGTCTCGATCGAGCCATTGCGCAAATCACTGCCAGCTCCCAAACGCAACTCCGGCAATTGCCGGCGGGAACCACGCCACCGCTGATCATCGCATACAGCGCATCGAGTGTACCCGTGCTGCAGTTGGCGCTTTCGGGAAAGGGCCTGTCGGAGCAACAGCTCAACGATTACGGGCTGAACTTCATTCGTACGCAGTTGATCACCATTCCAGGTACGGCAGTTCCTTATCCTTATGGTGGCAAGCAACGGCAGGTCCAGGTGGATCTGAACCCAGCAGCACTTGAGTCCAAAGGTCTTTCTGCCTTGGATGTGGTGAACGCGATCGCTGTTCAGAACCTTATCCTCCCCACGGGTACTTCAAAGATTGGTGGGAAAGAATATAACGTCGACATCCCCAATGCCGCGCCACAGACGATCGCTGACCTGAATCGCATCCCGATCAAGACCATCGGGGATACGACCATTTACATGAAGGATGTGGCCTGGGTGCGCGACGGCTTCCCGCCGCAAACCAATATCGTACGCGTGGATGGCCAGCGATCCGTGCTGCTTACGATTCAGAAAGCAGGCGACGCTTCAACGCTGAACGTGATTTCGGGGATCAAGTCGATCCTGCCGCGTATCGCAGCCACGGTGCCTCAGCAGTTAAAGATGTCACCGCTGGCGGACCAATCAATCTTCGTGAAAGGCGCGATTAGCGGCGTGGTTCGGGAAGCATTAATAGCCGCCTGCCTAACCGCATTCATGATTCTGATGTTCCTCGGGAACTGGCGGAGCACGATCATCATCGCGACTTCCATCCCACTGGCAATTCTGTGTTCGATCATTACTCTCAGTCTGATTGGTCAGACGATCAACATCATGACCTTGGGTGGGCTGGCGCTGGCCGTCGGCATCCTCGTGGACGACGCAACGGTCGAGGTTGAAAACATCAATCGCAACCGGGAAGCGGAACCCGACAAGAACATGGATGAAGTAGTGCTGGACAGTGCGATGCAAATCGCCACTCCAGCTTTCGTTTCAACACTATCGATCTGCATCGTTTTCGCCCCAATGTTTCTGCTGTCAGGGGTGGCCCAATATCTGTTTCTGCCATTGGCCGAGGCGGTTGTATTCGCCATGCTGGCGTCGTATTTGCTGTCGCGGACCATCGTGCCGACCATGGCGAAATATCTGCTGCGGAATGAGAAATCGCACAGCCTGGCCACAAGCCGCAACATTTTTGTTCGTCTTCAGCAGAAGTTCGAAGCGGCTTTCGATGGGATGCGGGAAGGCTATCGCAATCTGCTCGAACGATGTCTCGATCATCGGCGGGCCTTCTTGGTGGCTTTCTTCGCGGCGTGCCTGGGATCTCTCGCCCTGATTGTTCCGTGGCTCGGGCAGGATTTCTTCCCCAGTGTCGACGCGGGCAGCTTCAAGCTTCATATGCGCGCTCCAACGGGAATGCGTATCGAAGACACAGCGTTCCTCGCCGACGAGGTTGAGAGTTCGATCCGGGAACAGATCCCGGCCAATGAAGTGGCAAGCATCATCGACAACATTGGGTTGCCCTACAGCGGCATCAATCTTTCCTACAGCAACTCGGCCCCTATCGGTACCTCGGATGCCGACATTCTCGTCACCCTCTCGCCCAAGCATCACCCTACAGCCGAGTATGTCGAGCAGTTGCGCCTAAGCCTGGCCAAAACGTTCCCCGGCGTGATTTTTGCCTTTTTGCCTTCAGACATGGTGAGTCAGATCCTGAATTTCGGACTGCCGGCACCGATTGATATCCAGGTCATCGGCAACGATCTGGAAGGCAATCGGGCGTGGGCGGACCAGGTGCTGCAGCGGGTCCGGCATGTGCCCGGCACGGTGGACCTTCGAATTCAGCAACCCTTCGATGACCCGTACCTGCATTTAAGGATCGAGCGCACAAAGGCGCAGGAGCTTGGCTTTTCGGCCCACGACATTGCCCAGAATCTGCTGGTGTCACTCAGCGGCAGCTTTCAGACGGCACCTACTTTCTGGCTTGATCCGCACAATGGCGTGAGCTATTCGATCGCCACACAAACCCCGCAGTATCGAACCGCGAGCATCCAGGACCTCGAGAACACACCAGTCACCGGGACGAACCCCAATTCTCCTCCTTCCCTGATGGCGAGCCTGGTCTCGATGCACCGTGGGACGGGGATGGCCGTGGTCTCTCACTACAACGTGGCGCCGGTCATCGACATTTTCGGTGCCGTCGATAGACGCGACCTGGGAGGGGTCTCGCGAGACATCAACAAGATCATTGCCTCAGCAAGCAAGCAGCTGCCGCGCGGGTCTCGCGTGGTGATGAGAGGTCAGGTGCAGACGATGCGTTCGTCTTACACAGGCCTTCTGATCGGTCTGGTATTCGCGATTCTGCTCGACTACCTGCTGATCGTCGTCAATTTCCAGTCCTGGCTCGATCCTTTCATCATGATCTCCGCATTACCGGCGGCCTTGGCCGGAATCGCGTGGTTCCTCTTCATCACGCATACAACTCTCAGCGTGCCGGCGCTGATGGGAACGATCATGTGCATGGGCGTGGCCACCGCGAACAGCATCCTTGTGGTGAGCTTTGCCAGAGAACAAATGAGTGAAGGCCAAGATCCGATCGCGGCTGCCGTACAAGCTGGCTTCACTCGGTTTCGCCCCGTTCTAATGACGGCTCTGGCAATGATCATCGGGATGGTTCCGATGGCGCTGGGGCTCGGAGATGGAGGCGAACAAAATGCTCCGCTGGGAAGAGCCGTAATCGGTGGCCTTCTCTTCGCGACGGTTTCTACGCTCTTCTTTGTTCCAACGTTTTTCAGCCTGCTGCACGGACTGCGGCACAAGGCTGCATTGCCCGAACAGCAGGAATAGGTGGATCAATGACTAACTTCGAAATTAAAGAAACAGAGAACAGCGTCGAGATAATTCCATTGAACCCGAACCCGGAGAAGACGCGGCCATCGCAACACAATTGGGTCATGCCAGTTATTGTCGGCGTGACTGTCCTAGCCGTGCTGCTTTTCGGAATTCGATCGCGCCTTACAGCAGAGGCTAGCGTGCGGACGGTGACAGCACAGATGGCGGTGCCTTCGGTTTCGGTGGTGCGACCAAAACCGGCTGCACCGGCGCAGGAGATCATTCTGCCTGGAAATATGCAGCCGTTCATTTCGTCCCCGGTTTACGCGCGCACCGATGGCTACTTGAAGAAGTGGTATTTCGATATTGGGGCGCATGTAAAAGCGGGCCAACTCCTCGCGACCATCCAGTCGCCCGAGATCGATGAACAACTTTCGCAAGCTCGAAGCACGCTCGCCACCGCTCAAGCCAATCTGAATCTGGCTGAGATTACGAAGACGCGCTACGAAGCGATGTTCCAAAAGCATGCTGTCGCTCAGCAAGATCGGGACAACGCTGAGGGAACCTACAGCGCCAATAAAGCAATGGTCGACGCAGATATGGCGAACGTACGCCACTACGAAGCACTCGTTTCTTTCGAAAAGGTATATGCGCCCTTCGATGGAGTGATCACCGCGCGCAACACTGACATCGGTGACCTGATCAATGCCGGGAGCAGCGCCACGGCGAAGACGGATCTATTTCACATCGCCCAGACAGGCGCCGTGCGTGTGTATGTGAATGTTCCTGAGGAGTATTCGCGAGGTATTAACCCGAGAGCGACCGAGGCAGATATCGTCCTCGCCGAACTTCCGGGCCAGAAGTTTCCTGGAAAAGTCGTTCGAACCGCCGAAGCGATTAACGGTACCACTCGGACACTTTTAACCGAAATTGACCTTCCGAATCCTGGCAACACTCTTCTCACCGGGTCGTACGCAGAAGTGCACTTGCACATCCCTTCCGCGAACTCGACCTTCCTGATTCCCGTCAGTACGCTCATTTTCCGGTCGGAGCACTTGCAGGCTGGTGTCGTAAGGAATGGCAAGGTCGAGCTGGCCGATCTTACACCGGGGCACGACTTCGGGAGCGAGATCGAAGTAGTCGCTGGACTGAAGGCTGACGACCAGGTCGTGATGAATCCACCCGACTCTCTGGTATCTGGTCAGCAAGTGAATATCGTGCAGGCGTCCCTGCCGGGAGATGGGCAATGACACGCACTCAAAGAGTGCCACACAAGACTCAACGTGTCGGACAGGTCCTTCTGTTGGGCTCGACGATTCTTTCCTTTGCTGCTTGTGCTGTTGGCCCCAAGTACAAAGCCCCCGCGGTGCCGGCTCCGCCTGCATACAAGGAGATCGGCAACTGGAAAACGGCGCAACCCAGCGATCAGAATCTCGGTGGGAATTGGTGGGAGATCTTCCAGGACCCTCAACTCAACGCTTTGGAGCAACAGATTGATGTCTCGAACCAAAACCTGAAAGCAGCGGTTGCGCAGTACCAGGAGGCGCGTGCTGCACTCCGTTACGCCCGGTCGGACTACTATCCCACCCTCAGTACGGCTCCTTCCGCGACACGCGAGAGATATTCAGGCAATCGTCCCGGCAGTGTGGCGCGTGGGACCACGTTCAATGATTTTGTGTTGCCGGTGGATCTCTCGTATCAGGTCAATGCGTGGGGTCGCGTGAGCAAGAATGTCGAGTCCTATCGAGAGCAGGCGCAGGCAAGTGCAGCCGATCTGGCAGTGGTGAACTTAGCGATGCATGCCGATCTCGCAATCGATTACTTTGCAGGGCGAACCCTCGATGCCGAAGAGAAGCTGCTTCAGAACACCGTCGTACAGTACGAGCAAGCGCTGCAACTCAATGAAGACCGTTATCAGGGTGGATTGGCTTCCGAAGTGGAGGTTGAGCAGGCACGAACCATCCTTGAAACCACCAGGGCGCAACTCGTGGATGTGGGAGTGGCCCGAGCGCAGTACGAGCACGCGGCCGCAGTATTGGTCGGCAAGCCTCCGGCTGATTTAAGTTTGCCTCCTCTGCCACTTATGACTCCACCGCCGCCAATCCCCATTGGCCTTCCATCAGCGTTGCTGGAACGACGTCCAGACATCGCGGCCTCCGAACGCCGTGTAGCTTCCGCGAATGCTCAGGTTGGCCTTGCTAAGACCGCCTATTATCCGCTCGTCAATATCGTTGCGTCAGGCGGATTCGAAAGCGGAACCATCACCACTCTGCTGCAAGGGCCTAGCGCTCTGTGGTCGGTGGGCGCATCTGCGGCCGCCACCATCTTCGATGGAGGACGGCGGCACGCCCTGAACGACGAAGCCAACGCGGCATACGACTCCTCAGTGGCGTCGTACCGGCAAACAGTGCTGAGTGCCTTTCAACAGGTTGAGGACAACCTCGCCGCCTTGCGAGTACTGGAGCAGGAGGCCGGAGTGCAGGCGACCGCCGTGCAATCCGCGCAGCGCTCGCTGGATCTTTCCAACACCAGATATGAAGGTGGCGTCACCAGCTATCTGGAGGTGATCACTGCACAGAATGCTGCGCTGTCGGATGAGGTAACAGCCGTCAACATCTTGGGCCGGCGCATGGCGAGTGCAGTTCTACTCATCGAAGCGCTCGGTGGAGGGTGGGACCGATCGAATCTGCCGGATCGTCCCGAGTGTTGTGGAAAGTTGGCAACAGCAATGAACGGCAATTAATTTTGGAGGAATAAATCATGAGCAAGAAAGAAATCAATGCAACGCAAGCTGGAACAGTCACTCTAGGTAACGAAGTCTCGGTGAACCGCCTCGGTTATGGCGCAATGCGTCTTACGGGTCCTGGCATTTGGGGCCCACCAAAAGACCGGAAATCCGCGTTGGCGGTTTTGCGGCGTGCCGTGGAACTTGGCGTGAATTTCATCGACACTGCGGACTCCTACGGGCCCAATGTCAGTGAAGAACTGATCGCAGAAGCACTGGATCCGTATCCGTCTGACCTGGTGATCGCAACCAAAGGCGGCTGGGAGCGCCCAGGGCCCAATCAGTGGACGCACAATGCAACTCCTGATCATCTTCGGAAGGCCGTCGAGGGAAGTCTGAAGAGACTGCGCCTCGAACGCATTGATGTCTATCAGCTGCACGCTCCCGACAACGTGGTTTCTTTTGACGTTTCGGTTGAAACCTTGGCCGAACTGAAACGTGAGGGGAAGATTCGTATGGTCGCCCTGTCGAATGTTACCCAGGAACATATTGAGCGGGCTCGCTGGATCGTCCCGATCGTCTCGGTCCAGAATCGTTACAGTTTCGCCGACCGCGAATGGGACTATATCGTGGACTATTGCGAGCGAAATGCGATCGTGTTCATCCCGTGGTTCCCGCTCGGTGCGGGCCGCATCGCCGGTGAAGTTCTCAACCAGGTCGCACAGGCGCATCATGCCAGCCCCACACAGGTAGCCCTCGCCTGGCTCCTGCGGAGGTCGTCAGTGATGTTGCCGATACCCGGAACGTCCTCGATCGAACACCTCGAGCAGAACGTGGCCGCGGCCTCTCTCCGCCTGAAAGACGAAGAGTACGAAGAGTTGGCCGGAGTTCCAGAGTTGACCGCAACTCGTTAATCCGAAGGCCTTAACTTGAGGTGTGTGTATGAAAGTCGGCGTTCTCATCGTGAGTGCATTTTGGATTGCGATGCCGCTGTGGGCCCAACAGCAGGTTGTGGCCGATCCTCCGGAAGTCCGAAGTGCGCTCACACTCGCCGCTGTGTACGATTCTGCGGCCGGCCACAATTCTTTTGCGTATGCAGGCAGCACTGTCCCGCCTGTCATTCGTGTGTCGCCGGGAGGTGACATCCGGGTCCATTACGTAAACAATCTACCGGGCCACTCTGATGAGGAGTGTGCTACAAGCCGCTGCAGCAACATGACGAACTTGCATTTTCACGGCCTGCACGTTTCCCCGAAAAATCCCCAGGACGATGTGCTGACGATGATGGCAATGCCAGGCGAAGGATTGGACTATAACGTGGTCATTCCGTCCGATGCTCCGCCTGGATTGTATTGGTATCACACCCACCCGCATGGCGAGAGCGCTCGCCAGGATCTTGATGGTATGTCGGGCTCGATCATAGTTGAGGGCATCGACCGATATTATCCGCAGCTGCGGGACATGCGCGAACGGGCGCTGATCCTCCGGGATCAGGATCTTGAACACGCCTCCGCGATTCGCGAGCAGATCTCGCGAAGAGTGGAAATACCCTCTTCGCACTGTGGCGCATCACCAGAGCAGACTCCAGAGCGAGTCTTCACTCTAAATGGCGACATTCGGCCTAGAATCCCTATCGATCCTGGGGAGCGTCAGTTCTGGCGCATTGTGAACGCCTCGCCCGATCTCTATGCTGATCTCCAAATAAGCGGCGGACGGTTTGAAATTGTGGCTCTGGATGGCATGCCGCTTTCCTACCACGACCACCTTCGTCCCACACGGGAACTCGACCATGTTCTTGTACCGCCGGCGGGGCGCGTAGAAGCCATAGTGATCGGACCACCATCGGGCTCTGGCGCGACCCTGAGTACACGCTGCGTAGACACCGGACCCGATGGCGATCCAAATCCCTCCATGGTGATAGCAGACGTCGGCGGAGCACATATAGCTTCGCCAATGCGCACGGCTGCGATCACGGCCGGTCAGGCGATTTACAAGGATTTACCGGCACAGGAAATACAAACACTTCAAAGCACTGACCCGGCTTTCACCGTAATTTTCACAGAAGACAAGAGCGGCTTTTATATCAATGGAAAAAAGTTCTCGATGCACGATGATCCGATGCTGCGTGTGCGGGTCGGATCCATACAACATTGGCGAATCGTGAACTCGACAAAAGAACTACATCCTTTTCACATTCATCAAATTCACTTCTTGGTATATGCACAGAACGGAACTCAGGCTGACTCACCGGAATGGCTTGATACCGTGAATGTTCCATTCGGTGGAACAGTGGACCTTATCATGGACTTCACCGATCCGATCATTAGAGGGATGTCGGTTTTCCACTGTCATCTCCTGAGCCACGAGGACAAGGGCATGATGGCGAAAATCCTGTTCGAATAACTCTGACGAAAGGCCGCGTCGTTGGCGACAGGCTTAGACAGGCGCACTATGAACCGATTGCTTACCTCAATCTTCGTTCCTCGACGAAGCGGCGTTATTGTTCAGCGGTAGGGAAGGGCTTCCATTTGCGTTGCGATGGCGGCGATGGCTGCACTTCTGCTACGGCATTACGATTTGCCACACCCCTTCCTCTCGTTCTCTTTGCGGCTATCGCGATTACATTCTGGTATGCGGGAACAGGACCCGGCTTGCTTGCCATCGCGCTTTCTTGCTGCGCCCTAAGCTACTTCTTCACGCCCCTCAAGGTCGGCAATCTTCCCTGGGATTCTTACCTTGTCATCTATGGAGTCTTCGGCTTTCTCGTGAGCTGGTTCAGTTCATCGCGCATCCGCGCAGAACAGCTGTGTTCCCAGGCGCGCGATGCGCTAGAGATTCGTGTCGCGGAACGCACTATGGAGCTGACAACGGCCAATCAAGCCTTGGAACGGCGCAGGAGGAGCTCGCAGAACTCACGCACCAGCTCGCGCCGGAAAATCTCTACCTGGAGAACGAAATTCGCTCTGACGCTAATTTCAAGGAGATTGTGGGCAGCACTTCGGAACTACGTCGCGTGTTGAAGCTTGTCGAAACGGTCGCGCCTACGGATTCTACCGCGCTGATCTATGGCGAGACGGGCACGGGAAAGGGATTGATTGCACGCGCCATCCACGATCTCAGTTCACGGCACCCCGGGACGTTTGTCCGGCTTAACTGTGCCGCGATTCCGTCGGGATTGCTCGAATGCGAGTTGTTCGGTTGCTGCGGAGGCCGCAAACACAGCAGCTCTCGATTCAATAAATAACTCGATTCAATAAATTAAATATGGAGAACTGTGCTGCAGTTTCCCATTATTGGACACTATACGATCATCACCGGTCATTTGGGCCGCGATCCACTCACTGCCGTCGCCAGCCCCAAGCCCATATAGACAGTTCCAGAGACGTAACTTTGATTGCGTGCGAAGGTTGGATTGTGTCGCAGCCATCCAGCGGCAGAGCCTGCCATTAAAGCCCATACGCTGTCGCTTACAAATCCCATTACCGCGAACAGCATACCCAGAACCAGAAACTGCAATGTTATGTGTCCGCGCATTGGGCTCACGAACTGCGGCAGAAAAGCGAAAAAGAAAATCGCGGTTTTCGGATTCAGAACATTCACAAGAACGCCTTGGGCATAGATGCGGCGCAGCGGCAATCGCCGCACGTGCCTTATCTCCTCCTGCGAAGCGGGGCGTTCGCGAAATTTCCTGATTCCCAGGAAAATCAAGTACGCCGCGCCAGCGTACTTAACAAGACTGTAGGCCGTTGCCGAAGAGACCAATAAAGCAGAGAGTCCAAGCGTTGCCGCGAGGACGTGCACCAAGCTGCCGGTTGCAATACCCGAGGACGAAGCCAAGCCAGCTCTGCGTCCTTGATCTACACTGCGGGCCACGATGTAGAGCACAGCCGGTCCTGGAATCACGAACAGCACCATTGCAGCTGTGACGAAGAGAAGCAGCTCTCGAGTCGGAGGCAGGAAGCTCATCTGAATTTGGATGACGGGAATACAGAAATGTCGCAGAATCGTTGCGCAGAACCTGATTCCACTTCGAGACAAATGGGCTGGACCTCGGCGAACGCGTGTTCGCGTCAGTAGCCTTTTGTCGAGTGAGCGAGCCGACGACGACGCAACGGTCCTTCAAACCGTCTGCGAGGTACCCGGCGCCAACCACTAACTTTCCCGCGATGGCAAAGGCCCCTGCGGACGCTTTTGGATCGCCGTTGTGACGGCCATCGTTGGGTGAGTGTCGCGTTATGGCGGATTCTTGCATCAGGTTTGCTGGGGAATTAGACTACCGTGCGCAGGCCTTCGAGGATAGCTGCGTGCGGCGGCGGTGTTCGGCGCAGATGGTTGTAGAATGCGGGAGATCGGAGTGAATGCTTGCCATCGTCGTCCGCTCAACTCCGAGCAAGTGACGCAGAACGTGTGCGGCGGGCCATTGCTGCGGAGTGGGCTGCGTGACGAGCTGTTCCGCACTCCAATAGGACAGGCTGACGAGGAAGCACATCCGCTTCCCGGTCCAGAGCGCGAGGATCGCTGGTAATCCCCTTATTATGGTTTTTGATAATACCGGTCCTCGGCGGAGCGCTGTTCGAGCCCAAGTGCATCGCCGGCAGCATCCCGCATAGAAAAGTTGTCGTGCCACGTGGTAATCGACGATTCTCCAACCGGGAAAAGCAGCTTGACGACGAGACCGCCCGTCTGCTGATTTCGGGCGGCAACCGAGCCGCCATGTTTTTCCACGATTCGGCAGGTCATGGCTAGGCCAAGGCCTGAACCGCTAGGAAAGTTTGAACGAGCGTCCTCAGACCGGAAGAAAGGTTCAAACATTCGACGCAGATCGCTCTCTTGGACTCCCGGGCCTTGGTCGTATACGGACAGCGACACTTGGTCACCCGCTTGGAGAAGTTCGAGTTTAACTGTTGAAGCATGCGGCGTGTGCCGCAGGGCATTACGCAGGACGTTCTCGATCGCTACATGCAGCAGTTCGCGGCTCCCGAGCACGTGGGCCGAAGTCTTGGATTCAACCCGAAGCGTGACCTCTCGAACGTCACCTTCGAGAGCGGCCTCCTCTGCAATTTCTTCGACGAGTAAACGACAGATCCACCTCGTCGCGCTCCTCCAGCCTGGCGCCACCCTCCAGTCGAGCAATCGTCAAAATCTGACTGATCAGATGGTTAAGGCGTTCGATTTCCCGGTCAATGCGCCCGAACTCCTTGGGAAGTTGTCCGGTGGATCGTTGCCGAGTGAGGCCGACCACGAGCCCGATTCGCGTTAGAGGAGTTCTGAGTTCGTGCGAGATGTCCCAAAGCAGATGCCTCTGCTGCTCGATCAGCCCCTGAATGCGCTCTGCCATGTGGTTGAAGTCGTGCGCCAGTGCATGCAACTCTTCGCTATGACAAAAGGCCGAATAGTCTTCAACTCGCGCCGCGAGGTCTCCCTCAGCGAAGCGGCCCGTCAACCAGCGCAGACGTGAAATCGGCTGCGTCAGGTACCGCGGCTCGGCTATCAGTGCGCCATCTGGGCCATCGCACATCGACTCTGCCGTGTAATTTGGAAGATCTTGCATGAGGGAGTGCGATTCATCGAGCAAGGCAGCCAAGCTGACCCGAAGGTTCGGAAGCACCGCGCCCGGATTCTGGCGCGAGCCCTGCGCAAGCTCGGCTACGACGTTGCAATCACCCCCATTAACCCAGCCGCGACCGAAATGGGGATGCAAATGTAGTGGAGGTGATTTTCGACGGAGTGCCTAAGGTGAACATGCTGGCTCAACTCCTCCTGTGGCTGCGCCTCTGGAGTCACCAGAGAACCGAAGCGCTTGCATTCGAGACCCTATATCGATGCGGGGTGAGACCGAGGTGAAAACAGAGCAGGAGCACCGGACTACGCGGTACGCGACCAGCACAGATTTCTGCCAAATCTTCGAGGAAGAAATGAACAGCCTATACCCTGCTCTCTCTGTTGTTAACCGCAGATCACAAGACGGCCAAGCAGTGTTTTATCTCAGGACTGGAGAGTGCTACAGAAGGCCCTCTGGTATTCAGGGATTTGGCAAACTCTTGGGCACGCCGAACGATTATTCAGAGCGCCATCCGACTCCTCAATCCGCGGCCAGGG
>Ga0307477_10003211_pt1 | contig 12230 bp, 4 predicted proteins | sample atmos_gasesECM2C_FD_203316 | JGI IMG/M metagenome (GOLD analysis project Ga0307477, IMG submission 203316) | Hardwood forest soil microbial communities from Morgan-Monroe State Forest, Indiana, United States - atmos_gasesECM2C_515 | ecosystem: Environmental > Terrestrial > Soil > Temperate...
TGATGTCGCTGAGCTTGCCTTCGGCCAGCATCGAGATTCGGGATTGACGGCCGGAGGCATAAAACTCCGAAAGCGCATTTTGGCCACTACCGGGAAACTGGATGCTATTGAAAGGAGTATTGATATCCGCTCCCAGTGCACGGTTGCGGTAAACGGTCTCGAAGGCCATAAAACCTCCTGGAGTGATGGTGACCCCCTTGAAGTGGAGCGCCAGCGGACTTTCGGCTTGTTCGCGCGCGCTTTTTTGTGTCTCTTGAAGGTTGAGCGCCATGGCCGCAGCGCCACCTTTCAGATCGTCGACATCCTTTTTTACTTCTTCCAGTTGTTCGACCGGGGCGCTCTGAGCGGCAACCGACTGGGACTCCTGGACGGCCTGCTTGACCGCCTCGTTCACTGCAGCCTGGGTTTGCGTAACTTGCTGTTGCAGTTGTTGCAGCTGAGCGTCCCGGCTCTTCAATTCGTCTTCCAAGAATAGAATCTGCTTTTGTTGAGCCTCTAAGGCTTTTTCCATTACTTCCAATCTTGCAGAAACGTTCGGTTTGCCCGAGCCGTTCGCGGTTGATCCACCGTTCCCCGCAGGGAACTGGCCCAGCGTCCGGGTTGGGAGCAGCACAAGTGCGAGCCATAGTATTCCTGCAATGGTTGTTTGCCTCATTTGGAAATTCTCCTTCGCTGTGAACAGCTCGCGGCGATCAGAACGAAATTCAACAGTTAAGATTCGAAACAACTGACGTAAACAGTTGATCAAGCCCAAATTTTCGAGAATCGGGATCGAAGACGGTTTTTGCTGGTAAAGCAGGCGAACTATTGGCTGACGGTCGCAACTGTGGCCTAGTAAGAGAAGAGCTTATGAAAGACCGCCAATCATAGACAGCGTTTGTTACAGTTTCGCTACTTTGAGATAAATATTCGATGACAATCTCTCATCTGTCTAAACAGTCAGGAAGACACTGTGTATTGCGGGAAGTCGACAGAAAACGAAAACACCTGAGATAAGACAAGTACTCTTAACCCGCACCTCTATCGCGCAAGATGCCGTAGCGCTCATGCTCACCAGCTCAACTTGGACTGTTCCGATTTCTTTGTGTGGACTGGTGAGCTAGTGCGCTGCAGTTGCCGAAAGTGACTGAAAGCAAGCCTCGATCCACTTGAGGTTCGTGCTGTGGGGAAAGTCCTTCAGAAACTCTGGTATGTCTTTGTACTGCACAATCGAAGTGCCCGCGGGCACCGCCGAGCGCAACTTCTCTTTTACAGCCGTGGGCGTATCCAACTCGAAAGTGTTCTGCCGAAAGCGAAATTTTGTGGCCTGAACCTTAGGCAACCAGTCGAGCGGATCAAGTGACGCAACTTTCTTCAAGAATTCAGGTTTCACGAAATCAGCGTGCTCCTCCTCCGGAACGAACGGAGAAGTTGTCATCCACATGGGCCAATCTCCCCACGGATCCAAGACATCGAGCACCTTGATGCGCGGGTCGGCGGCAGAAGCAAGAATAGCGATGCTGGCGCCCGATCCTTGGCCAAACATTCCAACACGGTTCATGTCTAAATCCCCGCGTGATGTCAAATAGTTCAAAACCATGTGCACATCGTGCGCCGATTTCGCCAGGCACTCCTGTAATTCGCTGAGGAACCACTCCTTCATGGGCCGATCGTGATAGCGATGTCCGGTGAGCGCTGATACAAAACCCACCGCCGCGAAACCTCCTTCGACCAAGGCCTTCTGGAAGATTTCATTTTTGTACGGATCCGTGTCGACGGGGTAGCCGTAAAGATTCAGAATTACTCCCGGGCGATTGACTCCCTTAGGTTTGATTACATAAAGGTCGATGGGATCGCCCCAGCGCCATTGCACCTGCACGAGTTCCACGGTGTATTCGGGATGAGAATCATCAATCAGGGCGACCGGCGGAATCGGACTCAGGTTACTGCCGTTCAGTGAGGGCGTGCTCCAGTCTTCCTTGACGTTCTGGAACCGAGTGTCCTGCGGATCGGCGATCGGTGGACTGGCCGGTAACTGTGCGGCAGCAGGTAGCAGAAAGGACGTTAATACGATTCCCAGCGCAAGGGTTCTGATGGATGCCTTCAGAGCCGGTCGAAACAGGCGTAACATTCCTTTCCCCCCGAAATGAAAATTTCTTGCTCAGGTGTTCATGCGCAAGATGGCGGGCCGATAACCGGCCCGCCATTTTGCTTCGTGCATTCTCTCTCTCTGACTAGTTGACAGCCGGTCCTGGCCGGACAACCGGGTTCAATCCGCCGTCGGGCGTGCTGCTCTGAACCAGCGAGCATCGCTTTTCGGTGGTGACGCCGATCGTGGTCGGGATGATCAATCCGCCCATATCGCCGCCCTTTTCGGGCACGTTGCAAGTGTCCGCCACGGTGGCAGCCGTTCCGAGTTTCACACTAGCGCCGTCGTACTGTTGATAATGCGAGCGAACCAGTTTGAGACCGAGATCCGCTACCGTTTTGCCAAGGCTCCCAACCGCACTCACTGCTTTGAAGGGTACGTAGTCGGGGGTGTTGATAACGACGTACTTGTTCGAAGCGTTGACGAGCGCAACTGCGTTCGTATTGGCGGTCCCGGTGGCGACGACTCTCAGCAGAGACCATGAACGGTAGGTTCCATTGCGCAGGTTGGGGAACGAGAAGCCGTTACCCCAGATGGCGTCCTCGGAGCAAGGGAATCCGGTGGTGCAAACGGCAGGCAGGTTCGCTTGTGCCGGGATGACGCCGCTCCCGGAGGGTTGGCCGGGATCGATGGACTGTCCAGCGCCGTAGGACTGGAAGATCGGGTCCACGCCATCGAGCGCAATGTAGCCGTAGCTAAGGCTGTTGGCGATCGTACTCACATTTCCGTAGCTGAAGAACGTAAAGCCTATGCCGTCCTGAGCCGTAGGGAAAGTTGCTGCAGCATTAGAGTTCAGAACAGACTTTACTTCTTCGCCAGTACCGATCGCGCGGAAGCGTTGGCCGCCACCACTGCAAGTGCCAGCCTGTCCCGCCAGCGGGTTGTTAGTGCCGACGTGGGTCTCCATACTAAGACCCGCGACTTGAGTTCCGGTGATGGCGTTCTCAGTGTAGCTCGTCGGGTAGCGCATTTCAGTAGCTTCCGTCGTGTTGTACGTGCCGGAAAGAGGTTCGCGCAGGAAGATGTTGATGGCTCCAGAGGGCAAGCCAAACGCGCTGGCGTTGCAGTTGGTTCCGGAGAAGACCTGCTGCAGCTGTTGTTCGGTAGCGCTGTTGAGATTCTTCAGTGCGCCGGTTTTCGCCGTGACGAACACGATGGGAGCCGCACCGACGGCGGTCACAGTGTACGCAGGTACCGTGGTGTTGGTAATGGGGTCCTTGCCGGTAATGTTGAATGCCAAGACGTTTGCCTTGGCGGTGGAAGCCGGATAGCCGCTGAGAATCGCGTTTCCTACACCTTTCGACTGGGCGGTACCGGTAGCGAAGACGGGGCATACACCAGCCGCGTTATTGGTGTTGTAGCCGAGGCCGTCAAGCCCATCGCTGTTGGCGCCGCCGGCAGCGCTCGCACCCAGCGCAGAGTTTACGCGGCATTGCGCGAAAGCTGCATCTTCTGGACGAATGTCGGTCGCAGCGACACTGACCGGCTGCGATGCAACGGTAAAAAGATTCTGAATGGTCGAGGGTGGCAGGGTGTCGGTGCTGGTATCCGGCCAGACCTTGATTGTATTTCCTACCGCCGGAAAGCTGGCTACCGAGACGGTGCATGCCGGCCGGGCAAAGTAGCACCGGTTCCCCACGACGGAGTCGACCTTGATATAAGCCCACACGTTGGGAGTGGCGGCGCTATCCCAGACGATCCAGATCGCACCCGTGTCAACAGTAGCCACGGTGGACCTGCTATCAGTCAGGTTGAAATTAGCGCTGCTTGTGTAGTGGAAGGTTGTACCACCGCCGGTGACGATGCTTGTTCCGTTGTTATAGGCACCCAGAGCCAGAGTCTGCCACATCGCCGACGAGCCCGCGATCATTACTTTCACGGTCTGCGCCTGCGATTGAGGCACGATGCCCACTCCCGCGGCCAAACACAGCGCCGCGAATACACATTTAATTCGGTTCATGCGATATTCCTTTCGGTTGGTTGGAACGGCCGTCGAGCGCACGTGAGGCGTCTGTGCCACACGCAGAGAATTTGCGTCTTAAACTTGCGAACAACGGTAAGGTTTAGCCTGAGACTTGGGGTTTGCAGGGGGAGAATAGCGTTTTAGTAGTTTCGGTTGCGTCACAACTATGTGAACATTCGGATAAAAATATGTTACGGAACCAGCATCGTTCCACAGCCCGCGCGACATTTTTAACATTCTTTTAATCTGCCGTTTGCGATTTGACCTCTACAATCGCGTCTCACTTTTCAATCCGACATAGCCAGTAGAGAGAGAAACCACTGTGAGTTGTATCCCGGGGTATGTTGTCGCTCGCCTGAGTTGGTTGCTTGTGATCGCTCTCGCGAATCCTCTGCCGGGTTCTGCACAACAGGTCGCGAAGACAGACGGCAAAGCAGTCATCAGCGGCACTGTCACGGATCAGACTTCCGCGGTGGTGATCGGCGCAAAAGTAGTTCTTACAAACACCACAGGTTTGCGCCGGGAGACCCAGACCAGTGCCGAGGGCGCGTACTCGCTTACCGACCTCGCGCCTGGAACGTATACATTGACAGTCACCGCTCCCAACTTTGCAGACAAGATACTCGACAATATCCCGCTGAGCGCCGGTCAAGCGCTGACATTGGATACTGGGCTCGATCCCGCCAAAGAAAAGACGGAAGTCAATGTGGAGTCGTCTGGGCTGGGAAAAGTGGAGGTGGAGAGCGCAACGGTCTCAGGCACGATTACTGAGAAAGAAGTTGTGAAAATCGGTCTGAATGGCCGCAATTTTACTCAGTTGATTGCACTCGCACCTGGAGTCAGCAATCAAACTGGCCAGGACGAAGCCAAAGTCGGGGTGGTAGGAAGTGTTAAGTACAGCGTGAACGGCGGACGAGTCGAGTACAACACGTTCGAGGTGGACGGCAGCGACGTGCTCAACACGGGGTTGAACGGAGCCGCCAGTACCCTGATGGTTTATCCCAGCCTGGATGCGATTCAAGAAGTGAAAGTGCTGACCAGCAATTATGGGGCACAGTTTGGACGTACGGCCTCAGGGACTGTCCAAGTTACAACCAAGTCAGGTACCGCCGCGTTGCACGGGAATCTTTATGACTTCGTCCGTAACGAGGCATTCAATGCTCGCAATTACTTCGACGTAGGAAATATTGTGGTCGACAAAGTTGGCCAGTCGCACGTCATTAAGAAGGCGCCCCTTTATCGACGTCAGGATTTTGGCGGGACGATTGGCGGCCCCCTTGTCATTCCGGGTGTGTACAACAGGAAACGAGACAAAACGTTCTTCTTTTTCTCGGAAGAAGTTCGGCTGGAAAAATCGCCGACTGAGTACAATCAGGCGGTTCCGGGACTGAAAGAGCGCGGCCTCATTTTGACGCCGCAGGGAACTATTCAACCAAATTTCCAGGTTAGCCCCAACACGGGTGCGATTTACCAGGATTTCGACTTCAGCGACGTTTGCGCCCCGCTTGGTGCAGCCTTCGCTCGGGCCCAGTACCCAGACTGTCCGTCGTTCAAGCCCGCTGGCGGGTTGCTCATTCCCGCAGTTCATTTGAATCAGCCTGCAATCAATGGTGTTCCTACTCAAAGCGTGGATAAGAATGCCGCACTGATCCTGAACTCCGGATTGATTCCACTACCGAACGCTCCCTTCGGCTGTAACTTCGCGCTACCTGGATTTACTGGAAATATCGCTGATCTCGACCCCACAGATCCGTACCGTTGCTATGACGCGACCGTGTCTCCATCGACGTACTGGCGCGAGGAACTGGGTCGTATAGATCAGACAATTACAGCAAAACTTAGAGCGTCGTTTCGCTACATCCACGACGAGTGGGACACAACGGTTCTGACTCCGCAGTGGGGAGTGATTCGCAATACGTTTCCGACGATACAGAACCGTTTCGTTGGCCCCGGGATCAGCCTTGTGGGTCGATTTACATATACGATAACGCCCACGCTGCTGAACGATCTCGTGCTCAGCTATTCAAATTCAACCATAACGCTGGTTGATCAGAACGGCACCAGTATTACCCAGTTCCAGCGAAATCCCGCGCTGGACCAACCTCTTGTCGTAGACCCGAGCGCTCCAGGCCAGTGCAATCCGAACCTCAGCCTGGATCCTGCAACTCTTATGCCCCAATGTGCGATGGGTCATATCTTCAATAATGGCTTTGGCGGGAAGATGCCGGGAGTGGCGTTGTTGGGTACGAACGCCGCTTACGGAGGGAGAGGATTCGCCTTCGATCCAGCTTACATGCCGTGGGAGCATACGAATCCTACCTATGCAGTACGGGACGACCTTGGCAAAGCGTTCAGCAAACATACGTTGACGTTCGGTGCCCAAGTTGTCCTCGCGCAGCGCAATCAGACCAACAATGCGATCGGGGCAGCGTCTGGCGATCTTCAAGGCTTACTAACCTTCAGTAATCTGGCTCACAGTACCGGCAATGCCTTTGCTGATTTCCTGCTTCAAGAACAGACACAGAATGGATCGAATCTCACCTCAGGATTTATTCAGAACTTCACACAAGACTCCGCCCAGCGCCGCTACTATCAGCGCTACTTGATCGCCGAGCCATATTTCCAGGATGACTGGCGAATCTCTCCGCGACTTGTCGTGAACCTTGGGCTAAGAGTGAGTCTGTTCGGAACCTATCACGAGAGATACCACAACGCGTGGAATTGGGAGCCCAACCGCTTTAATCCATCAAGATTCAGCGTGGATCCCTTGTACGGCGAGGTTCTTGACAACAATGCTTCGTTGTCGCCGATTGCGTTCGATCCCGTGACGTTTCAACTCGACCCCGGCGTAGTGACGGATTTGGGCCTGGTGCGATGTGGGGTCAATGGCACTCCTGACGGCTGTATGAAGGGACATCTTTTTAATCCCGCACCGCGAGTAGGCTTTGCGTGGGATCCGATTGGAGACGGTAAGACTTCTATCCGGGGAGGGTACGGGATCTTTTTCGAACACGGCACCGGGAACGAAGCGAATACAGGCTCTCTGGAAGCAAGCGCACCTATGGTCCTTAGTATGACGCAGCAGCTTCCCGTGAACTACGCGTGCATCGGCAATGTGGGATACGGACCTTCCTTCGATCCAAGCAATGGTGCATGTGCTAGCGTCGTAGATCCTACACGTCCCGTACCTGCCAGCGGATCGCTTTTTCCACTTGACCTAACGGCTATTCCGACGAAAGCAGTGTGGCCGTACGCGCAGCAGTGGAGTTTTGGCGTCCAGCGTGAGTTGCGGAGTGGCCTGGTAGCGAATATCGCGTACGTGGGGAGCCAAGGAACGCACTTGACGGTCGAGCGTCAACTGAATCAACTTCCATCTCTTCCCGCGAGCGAAAATCCGTTCGGACCGAATGAGCCTCTGACGATCGCGGACTGCACCGTCAATCCCGTAGGAAACAGCGCTCCCGGGTCCGCCGGTACTCCATTCTTCTTACAGAATGGAACAGTCGTCACGGAGCAGGGTCCTGCATATGTGCATCTGCAAGCGGCATGCACGAACCCAAACCTGCCTAATGTCAATTCGCTGCCGGGCAGGCCGTATCCAGGTCTGGGACGGGTCCTGTCGCTGCAGAACGTGGCTAACTCCACTTATCATGCTCTCCAGGCAACGCTTCGACAGACTATTGGAGCGCTGACGACAGGGATTTCCTACTCTTACAGTCACTCGCTGGACGAGGCATCGGATCGCAGCGATCCTGTGCTGGTAGATTCCTACAACTTGCGTGCAAACCGCGCGAGCTCGAATTTTGACCAGCGCCACCTTTTGAATCTTAGCTATGTATATCAATTACCGCTGCGGCGGTTTAACGATTGGATCAACGAGCGGGATGGGCAAGACAAAACCGCGGTGCCGGCGCCCCGGTCCTCAATCGCGAGTCAAATGCTCGACGGCTGGGAGCTTTCCGGAGTAACAACGTTTCAGTCTGGGTCGCCGTTCACGGTAATCAACAGCGCAGGGAATACGGGCATTTCACTCACCGACAATGCCGGGGTGTCGAGCGGCTTGGGCATTGCTGCGTCGTACCCGGACGTAGTTCAAGGACTACCTTCACCGGGATCCAATGCTCGAAGTTTCGGCCCGCTCATAGTCAATCCATCGCAATTCGTGGCTCCGCGAGGACTCACTTTCGGTAACGCCGGTCGGAACTTTCTCAACAATCCTTCGCGACTCAATTTCGACGTCGCGCTCTTGAAACGCTTTGCGATTCGCGAAGGCAGCGCACTTGAGTTTCGGGCGGAAGCGTTCAATGTGTTTAATCACACGCAATTTCGAATTTACGATCCGGATAACCCTGGCAGCAGCGGTAACAACATTGTCAGTTGTTATGCAGGCCCCGAGTACTCGGCGGGATTCCGCGGAACGGGAGTCGACTGTGCCACTGGGGCTTCCTTCTTGCATCCGCTCAATGCGCATCGACCCCGCACAATCCAATTTGGCCTCAAGCTGGCTTTTTAGGACCAGATGACCATGCTGAGACAAAGCAACAAGAAATCATCCCAGATGAAGTACAAGGGGCACGGAGGCTGCCGGTGCCTTTGGATCCTTTCCCTTGTGGCGATATTGATGGTGTGCGGCTGTTCGAATCACGTTCCGGATGTACCGCAGTTTGGGCCGCAGCTCTCAGGTAACTGGCAGTTCACGGTGGCCAATCCTCCCGACCAGTCGTTTGTGGGCGGTCTGCAAGGAGGATTTCTGGTTCAAAACAACAACTCTTTGTCCGGCAGCGCTGCCTTTTCGATCTCCGGTTCATCGGCGTCGGTTTGCAACAGCGGTTCCGCGGCGATTAAGGGAACAATTAGTGGACAGAACGTTACTTTCACTGCTGTTGCAGGCACGCAAACTTTCACTTTTACCGGGTCCGTAAGTACAGATAACTCGACGATAGTAGGCACCTACAGCTCGACTGCAGGAACAACCAACGGCACCGCCTGCGGGACCGCTCAGACGAACTTAGCCTGGACTGCGAACTTCGTACCGCCTCTCGTCGGAGCAATCCAAGGGAATTTTCATAGCACAGGCGGAAATTCCGGGCTCATGAATCAGCAGTTTCCTGTGACCGGATTAATCAGCCAGGCAGAGAACAGCGGAGAAAGCAGCGCGGTCGTTACAGGTACGCTGACTTTCGTGGATCCCGTCTCGTTGGTGAGTGTGTATCCGTGTATAGACACGGTCACAATAAACGGACGCATCAGCGGCAATAATGTAACCCTACAGTTGATGGGGAGTGACGGTGCAACGGTGGGGCAGATCGGGGGAATTCTGCCGAGTCAGCCGGTTACATTCGACCGTTTTCACGGCGGCAATGTTTTGCATGACATGGCCGGAATGGGATATGCGTTCAACACCCAAACATGCCCCGGGACAAGCCTCGTGCAGGCGGGGGACTTTGGGAATATCTGCCTTGGAATTGCAACATCCAGTGCTTGCTCGCAACCAATTTCTGTCTCTCCCGCGGCACTTATCTTTCCGCCTCAAGCGCCGGGCGCCACCTCCGCTTTGCCCGTGTATGTGCGGAACAACACGCAGTCGACGCTCAGCGGCATAACGGTGACGCTTGCGAACACCTCGATGGCGGCAAGTAGTCTTGCCATCGTTGGAGCTACCTGTGATGTGCCGGGAGATCCTGTGGCCGTGCCGACCCCTGTTCCACAACCAGAAGAGCCGTTTGATTTGCTGGCCGGACAGACATGCACGTTTCCAGTGTCGTTCACTTCCTCGGCAGGTGCCGCAGGCAGCGGAATCCTTAGTGTCACAAGCCCAGCCAGCGTCGACACTGACAAAGTTTTTGCCGTGCCTATCTCAGGTACAGCAAGTGCGACAGCCAATTTGAGCTGCAATGACATTGTGCAAGTTGCATGTGTCCCGGGGCGTTGTTCTCTATTAAATGAAGCGCGCCGTCAGAAGGCCTTGGTTGAGAGCAATAGATGGGCTATTGCCAGCAAGGTAGTCTTATGGTGATTTCGAAGATAAAACTTCAGCTGTCTTCACTGTTGCTTGTGGCCGCAACATTGACGGCTACCGGGTGCGCAAATGGGTCGTCGCACGGAGGCTCGAACAGCATTGCTACTTTGTCTGGCAATTGGCAGTTCACCTTACAGAGCCCCACGGACCAGTCATTTGTAGGAGGCTTACAGGGCGGATTCCTGCTGCAGAAGAGTGGCTCGATTTCAGGTTCCGCAGTATACGCGCTCTCCCAGCTACCACAATCCGGCGGAACCCCGGTTGTATGCAACGGTGGATCCGCTCCAATAACGGGAAAAATGGACGGGCAGAATGTGACGCTCACCGCGGTCGCCGGGTCCCAGACATATGTTCTCACCGGTGCGCTCAGTGCAGATGCGTCAACTATGACGGGTACTTATACGTTATCCGCAGACACATCGTCTGGTTCCTCTCTATGCGGGACTGCCCAGACAGGTCTGAACTGGACGGCGACGTTAGTACCACCGCTTACCGGTTCCATTCAAGGAGTGTTTCACAGCACGGCATTAACTCTTGCAGATCAAGCATTCGCGGTAACTGGATCTCTGACCCAGGGAGAGAATATCGGCGCGAGCACTGCGACTGTGACGGGCACATTAAGTTTCATCGATCCCCTCAGTCAGTTAAGTGATTATCCGTGTCTAGCCACCGTTTCGTTAAACGGACAAATCAGTGGTAATACAGTTGTTCTCCAGATCATTGGAGTCGATGGACTCAATGCTGGTCAAATTGGCATTCAGCCGAGTCAGGTCAACCAGGGCGGAAGTGGATTTTATCCGGTTACTTTCGATTCCACGCCCTCGGGCTACGTTTTACATTCGACCGGAACGGGATATCTGGTCAACACCAAAGCGTGTCCCTCAAGCAGTAGCGTGAACTTGGCAGACTCTGGAAACATCTGTCTGGCATTGGGAACGTCCAAGGCTTGTCAGGCGCCTGTCACGTTGACACCAGGATTCCTCAACTTTCCTCCTCAATTACTGCGATCAGTTCCGACGACACAGACCGTTATGGTCGCATATAACGATCCCTCCGGCGCTCCACTGACAGGGCTGACATTGTTTTGGGCAGCTGAATCCGGGTTGGGTTCTGAAACGGGGCAGACGTCCTTCAACGGCCAGCCCAATTTCAATCTGGCGGACGCGGTGCCAGGGGATCCATGCAACGTTCCGATCGGTTCAACGTTCTCGCTCGGCCCGGGACAGTCTTGCACACTGACGGTCACATTTGCTCCTCAGCAGAGTTGTACATGGCTGCCCAACCAGGGCGGAACTCCGCCGGCGCAGTGTCCACTTCCGCTCACGGCAGTCTTGAAGGTCGTAAGTCCAACCAGTCCCGACAACGACCTCGCATTTCGTATTCCGATCACTGGAACTGGGCTCAGCGCGCTAACTCCGTCGACAGGGGAACTCGATTTCGGAGCGAGCGCAGTGGGCGAAGCAAGCCTTCCCCAGGTGCTCACGTTCACCAACGAGAGTGGTGGGCCGGTACAGATCCTGCAACCAGAACCATGCGTAAATTCTGTCGCTGGCCAGTTTTTCACGCTTCCGCATCCTTTGATTCTGGGAAGTCCGGTCGCGGGCTTGCAAGTGGTTAGCGATCTGAGACAAGACGCTGTGAATTCCACGATCGACTACAGTTGTGACAGCGATCCCACGCCGCCCAACTCGCCGAATTTCCAGATTTCGGCCGACACCTGCTCGGGGACCTTGCTTGCTTCCCAGGCGACGTGCAGCCTACAGATTGCACTGGTACCGCAACCACTCTACCCGTCTCTTCTAAACGGTCTGGATTACTTTCTCGAGTTGAACACCGTGCAGTGTATTGCGGGCACTGTGGAGTCCAATTGCGAGTGGGATGGCGGACGCTTCCCCGTGGAGGTAAGGGCTAATCCGCCGAGTCCATTGCGAATGTCTCCAGCAGCGGGTTTGGATTTCGGTTCCCAGCAGGTTGGTACCAGTAGCGCTAAGCAAACGATCACATTGTTCAACGATCCGAATGATCCAAATGCAGGAGCTGTGAGCTTTGTCGGCAAGTTCACGGTCAAGGGAGATTACTCCGAGAGCGACGATTGTCCATTCAGCTTGACACCCGGCAGC
>Ga0307477_10003212_pt1 | contig 12229 bp, 8 predicted proteins | sample atmos_gasesECM2C_FD_203316 | JGI IMG/M metagenome (GOLD analysis project Ga0307477, IMG submission 203316) | Hardwood forest soil microbial communities from Morgan-Monroe State Forest, Indiana, United States - atmos_gasesECM2C_515 | ecosystem: Environmental > Terrestrial > Soil > Temperate...
TGCTATATTGTTATAATGTAATATTGAAAAACGCTCCTCGCTTCCTGGGTGTGCGGTTTGAACTGAATATCGAAGCCGGCCTGCTCGAAATGATGATCGGCGGCAAGGCTTTTTCGACGAAGGTGAGTGGAAATTCTGGCGTCAAGCCTTGCTGCAAGTCGGCCGAGAACAAGCGGGAGGCGGTTACTTGGGGCGCCGCGTAATCACGGAGGCGAATCGATCGGCAACCGCGCTGCTGTTGCCGGACGAGTATTGGTGTCCAGCATGCCGACGATTCCTCACGGCTGCAACGCAACCGGCCCCGCCGGGTGCGTCGAAGACGGGGCGTATTGCGGCACGAGCTCGGGCCGCAGGGCCAGGTAATACAGGCGGCCGGGACTCAATTGATGCCCCGACAGTTGCTCGGCGGACTGGCCGATCCCCATGTAGATGTCGCATCGCCCGGCGGAGCGGATGGCGCCGCCGCGGTCCTGATCGAGCAGGAAACGGCCGTCGAGGCTGTTGCCGGCGTAGGAGGTGGGGGCGGAGACGAAGGCGACCAGCGCCGCGGGATACACGCTCTTGTCGGTGGCGATCGTGGCGAAAGGAGTCACCGGGACGTTGAGCGATCCGAATGGCCCGCCGCGAGTTTCGGCAAAGAACGTCGTTCGCTGGTTCAGCCAGAGGTATTTGTCCATCGCCTGCGGGCGGGCGTCGAAATAGAGGCGCATGGCATCGAAGCTGAGCTGATCCGGTGGGATCAGGCCGTCGGTTACCATCTGCCGGCCGGGCGAGGTGTATCGATACCCATTTGTGCCGGCGAAGCCTATTTCCATGATCCGCCCGTCCGGCAGGCGCAGGCGGGCCGAGCCTTGCACCGTCACCACGTACGCGTTCCAGCGGCTGGTGAGCCAGACGATTTCGTCGCCCAACAACACGCCGCGTTGCTCGATGTCCTGCCGGGTGTAATACGGGACCGTGCCGGCATCGGTCTTGCGGCCGGCGCGGTCGCCGCTCTCGTCGGTGACCAGGTCCGCCGGGCGGTTGTAGAGCGGCCATTGGTACGGACCGCCGCGTGTGAGGCTGGCATCGTAAGTCGGCGTGAAGTAGCCGGTGAACAGGACTTGCGCGCTGAAGCCGCGGCCCTGCGGGTCGGGCGCGCCGACGCTTTGGTAGATCTCAAAGCGATCGGTAATCAGCCGGTTCAAGTCCTGCGATGTTCGCGAAAACGGTCCCTGATCCAGCAGTTGACGGAATGCGCGCAAGGTAGCAACGGCGCGATCGTGTATGATGTCGAGGTAGGGGTAGACCTTGTTGCTGCTTTGGCGGCCCAGATAAGCCAGGCTGTTATCGGTCGATCGTTTGAGGGCATCCAGATCGGCCGACATCAGTGCGGCGGAAAAGTCGGGGTATTCGCCGGGCAAAATCTTACGCAGCGCAACCTGCCCTTGCGGCAATGGAGCGCTGTAATCGATCTTCGTCTCCGGCGGGGCGGGCGGGGGCTTGGATTGACAGCCAAAGCCGAACGCCAAAATCGAACAAGCAATCAATCCAACGCGAAGCGGACGGGTCAACGGTCTCTCCTGTTCGGGCGGAACGTTCAAATCCCGGCGGCGCGATCGAGCCGCGTTCTCAGCGCCTCGACTTTCGTGATCGGCGGCGAGCAGGTGTTCGAGGTACACAGGAACGCCGCGGCGGTCTTCAGTTGCGGGTACTGCACATCCGGATTCGGCAGCGTGCCTTCGGCCGGGTCCCACCATTCCACCCGCTTATAACCGATCGGGCTCCGCAACGCTTGCTCGAACAGGTCCGCCGCCCGTGCATCCTTCTTGGGTCCGATGACGGTGACGTGCAGCGGCTCGTTGGAAAACTCGGCATCCGCCAGCAGGATTCCCGCTCCCCACGGCCCACGGGATCGGGCGATTGCGGGCGTGGCCGCATATCGCATAGCACTACGCGCCGCTTCCTTGTCCGCGTCGCGGCCGCTGTAGCGGCTCAGCAGGTTGAAGAACCGCGCCGCGGCAGTGTCTTCGTCCAACTCCTGCATCGGCGGCAAGGGGCCCTGCGATACGGCGGTGACAAATCCCGGCGTGCCGGCCGGGGCGGCGAAGTTCCTGGCGATGAAGTCGGCTGCGGCGCCGGCGCGGGCCAGCCACACGCGATCGGCCGTGACGGTATAGAGCGACAGAAACGCGCGTCCTATCGAAAGCGTATCCCCCAGATACGGACCGGCGGGGTCGGCATCGCCATGCCGGAAGCCGCCGTCGATCGAGCGATGCGAGATCACCCAATTCGCCGCGGCGATCGCGTCGTCAAGAATCCGGCGATCGCCGGTCACTTCATACGCCCAGCACAGCGCGTTGATCGCCCACCCGTTTTCGCGGGCGTACATATGCGGATCGACGCGCGGGACGCCCAGCCGCCGGCGGCCCGCATCGCTCAGTGCGAAATATCCGGCGCTGTGCTCTCCGTCCACCAGGTCGGCGTTCTGGCTCGTATAGAAGGCGCCTTCGGGACTCGTAAGAAAGGTCTTGAGAAATCGGCGGATGTCTTCCTCGGCCTTGAGGTAGGCCAAGTCGTGGTATTGCGCGAAGGCCATCGAGTAGGTGCGCATCGCCTCCGCCTGGAACTGCATGATCTTCTCGAAGTGCGGGTGGACCCAGTCGCCATCGGTCGAATACTGATAGATGCCGCCCCATTCCGGATCGATCAATTTGAGTGCGGCGGTACAGGTCTGGCGGGCCCGATGCTCGGCGGCCTTGTCGCCGGCCCGTCCCCGATTCATGCACTGCTCGACCGCATCCCAATCCAGGTATTTGTGAATCGTGCCCCAGCCGCCTTCTTTGGCGTCGTAATTGGCGTCAAACTTCTTCTGAAGCTGATCGCGCAGCTCGGAAGCAAGAGATGATTCCTGGCCGAATGAGATTGACGCGCGTCCCCGCGCCGACGGGCCCGGCGTCGGGTCATCGATCACCGCCTGGAGCATTCGGGCCATCGGCTTGGGCGGGATGTATCCCTGGCGCTTGACGATCTCGCCGCCGTCGGCGTTGAACACCACCGTTGCCGGCCAACCGTAATCCTCGTAGCGGTTGGAAATGTCCGGCCGCGAGTCCTGATCGACTTTCACTGCGATGTAGCGTTTGCCGATGAGCGCGATCACGTCCGGGTCGCGGTAGGTGATCTGGTCCATCACGTGGCACCAGTGGCACCAGATCGCTTCCAGGTCGAGCAGGACGAATTTGTTTTCCTTTTTGGCCCGCGAAAACACGTCATCCGACCACTTTTCCCATTTGATGGGAGACTGCTCCTCGGCGGCGCGGGCAGTCGAGGGCATGGTCCAGGTTGCAGCGATCAGCAGAGATGCAACCGCAGAAAGCAGGAACCGTTTCACAATTGCTCCTTGTTCTAAGGTAATTGTGCACTAACAACCATTGGCTGACGCGTTCTATTTCCTGACTTTTTATAACGACGAGAATATGGCCCCCTGAAATTTTTTTATTTTAACCGGCTTTCAGGCGTTGTCATCAATCAGGCTGCGCGTAGTAATGGTCTCGCCACCCCACAAGGGATGGGTGGGCGTACACGGGGATCAAGTCGTTCGTCCCCAATCACGCTCGGGTTAATCAGGGAGATCGCGGGAGCTGAAGGGCGAAGCCTTTTCCGCGGTCCTGTCGTTGTCGGGAGTTGTGTGATGCCCAATTGCCTCGCCACTGGAAGGAGAGCTGGATTATTCCTTCGCCGATTAACGCGCCGATTACAGGCGGCTAACACACGATTTGCTGGCATTCAGCCCGCCTGCATCGAAGCCCTCGAGGACCGGCGGCTGCTCTCCTCGACCTTCTTCGTCGCCACCTGGGGAAACGACTCGTCCGCCGGGACGGTGGGCCAGCCGTTCCGCACCATCCAGCGGGCCGCCAACGTCGCCAACTGGGGCGACACCGTCGATATCATGGCCGGGACCTACCACGAATCGGTCCACCCCGCCCACAGCGGCGTCACCTTCCAGGCTTACAACAATCAGTCCGTCACTGTCAGCGGGGCCGACCCGATCGGCAACTGGTCCGGCTACCGCGGCAACATCTATCAAGCCTCGATGCCCTGGGACCTGGGCGAAGGGAACAACCAGGTCTTCGTCAACGGCCAGGCGATCAACGAGGCCCGCTGGCCCAACTCCGGCCTGGACCTGTCTCACCCGACCCTCGCCCATGCCCAGGGCGTCAGCGGCGGGTGGGGCAGGGCCACTATCTACGACTCCCACCTGTCAGGGGGGTGGACCGGCGCTGCCATCCGCATCCTGCCAGGCGAGGGGTGGTACGCCCAGACCGGCAGCGTCGTCGCCTCGGGCAGCGGCTGGCTCACCTTCACCTACCAGTCGGATACCAGCTACACCCAGCCGCGGGCCGGCAACGGGTACTTTCTCTACGGCAAGTTCCAGGCCCTGGACTCGCCCGGCGAGTTCTTCCGCGACAGCTCCGGCCATCTGTATCTGTGGACCCCCAACAGTTCAAGTCCCAACTCGGATGACATCGAGGTCAAACGCCGCGACTTCGCCTTCGACCTGAGCGGCGACTCGAACATCACCATCCAGAACATCAACCTCTTCGCCGCCACCATCCAGACCAACTCGGCCTCGAGCAACTTCGTGCTTAACCACGTCAACGCCAGCTACCTCTCGCAGTTCACCTGGCTGTCGATCGGCTGGAGCGTGCCGTGGGACAGCGGCATCGAGCTGAACGGAAGCAACAGCACCGTCGAGAACAGCACCCTCGCCTACAGCGCCGGGGATGGGGTGTACGTCAACGCCTCGGGGTGCCGCGTCAGCAACAACACGATTCACGACGTGGACTATAGCGCCGGGGACTCGGCGGCGGTGCGCGATTTCGGCAACTACGCCACGATCTCGGGCAACCTGATCTACAACGCCGGCCGCTGCGGGGTGATCGACCGGGCCTACGGGACGCAGGTGCTGTCCAACACCATCCACGACGTGATGCTCCAGACGGCGGATGGCGGGGGCATCTACACCATCAACGGCAACGGCGGGGGCGGCAGCCAGTTCGCCTACAACACCATCTACAACATCCACGACAACCTCTCCAGCCCGCACTGGAGCTGGTTCACCGACAACGGCATTTTCCTGGACAATTACTCCTCGGGCTTCTCGATCCACGACAACAGCATCTGGAATACCGACGCGGCGGTGAAGCTCAACTACACTTCGCGGAACAACAGGATTTACAACAACAGTTTGCAGGGGAGCGTGGGGAGCGTGGTGGGCAACGGCGTCGGGGATTGGAACGGCACCGCGGTCTACGACAACACGCTGTACAGCGGCATCAGCCAGTCGGGAGGGGGGGCGTCGATGTGGGGGAATTCCTCGGCGCGCGGTGGATTCCGCCCACTCGCACAATCAAGCTATATCCCGACGCCGCTGCCGGTACCGCCATCCGGCTCAACCTCTTCCAACTCGGGGTCAGCGGGAGTGGAGCCCGTGGTGACGCCGGTCGCGCCAGCGCCAGTACCCGCCACCAGCCAGGTCGCGGCGTCGTCTTACGCCCTGACCTCCGCAGCTCAGGTCAATTCCGATGGTTCCGTGGGCATCAGCGGCGGAGCGTGGCTGAAATTCTCACAGATTGATTTTGGGAAAGGCGTGAAGGATCTCCGAGTGCAGCTCGCGGCGGCCACAGCGAAGATGGGCCTGAGAATCGAGGTCCGCCTCGACCGGGTGGGAGGGAAGCTTCTCGGAACCATCCAGCCGTCCGGAGGACGCAAGGCATCGGCCATGCATCTTCAGACCGTTCATGCTCGCCGTGTCACGGGAGTTCACGATCTGTTCTTTGTGTTCATCGGGCACAATGGCGCGGTTGACCTGAGTTGGTTCGCGTTCGATGCGGTTGAGAAGAAGCAGAAGTAACCACCTCATCGCCGCCATTGCGTTTGGCGCTTGTCCGATTAGCTTGATGCGGCATGGCGAAACACACAATTGTCCTGATCCCCGGAGATGGGATCGGGCCCGAAGTGACGACGGCAGCTCGTCGGGTGGTCGAGGCGGCCGGGCTGTCGGTGGAATGGGTCGAGTTGCCCGCCGGGGCGACGGCGGTGGAGCAGGGGTTTGAGAATGTGCTGCCGCAGCGCACGCTGGCCGCGATCGCGGCACACAAGGTCGCCCTCAAGGGGCCGGTGACCACCCCGATCGGCAAGGGATTCACGTCCGTCAATGTCCAGTTGCGCAAAAAGCTCAACTTATATGCCGCCATCCGTCCGGCTCGAAGTCTCGACGGCGTGAAGACGCGCTTCGAAAAAGTCGACATTGTCGTCATTCGCGAGAACACCGAGGGACTCTACAGCGGCCTGGAGCAGGAGGTGGTTCCGGGTGTTGTGACCAGCCTCAAAGTCGCCACGGAACTGGCCTGCACGCGGATCGCCCGATTCGCGTTTCGCTATGCCACCCGGCGGCATCGCAAGCGGATCAATGTGTTTCACAAGGCGAACATCATGAAGATGTCAGATGGGCTGCTGCTGACCTGCGCCCGAAGGATTCACGAGGAGGAATATCCCAACATCGATTACGAAGAGACGATCATCGACGCCGGGTGCATGAAGCTGGTGCAGGACCCCACGCGGTTTGATGTTTTGCTGACGGAAAATCTTTACGGCGACGTCGTCAGTGATTTGTGCGCGGGCCTGGTCGGCGGCCTGGGAGTCGTTGGCGGCGCCAATATCGGGGACGACACGGCGGTTTTCGAGGCCGTGCACGGCAGCGCCCCCGACATCGCCGGCAAAGGCATCGCCAACCCGCTGGCGCTGATCATGAGCGCCGTGATGATGCTGGACCACGTTCACGAAGAAGTTATCGGGCAACGAATCACCAGCGCCTATAAGCAGGTGCTGATCGAAGGAAAGGCGCTGACCCGCGATCTGGGCGGCACGGCGGGAACCAGCGAATTCGCGGAGGCGATTATCGCCCGGCTGAAATGAACTTGCCGGAGCGGCCGGGTGATTGGGTCCCGCCTTTGGTCGTGAAGTTGCGCGCGGGGCGGTCCGATATCAGCTTTGTGGATTCCACCGTTTTTGTCGGTTGTCGCGGCATATGAACCTGACTGCCCAGCAGTTTTCAGAGATTCTCAGTTTCCTGCGCCCCCGCAGCGAAGCCGTTTTCGGCAGCGATAAACGCCGCACCACCCGGCTGGATCTGAAGTCGGAGATCACGATCACACCGGTCGTGAACCGGGCATGCCAGCAACGCGTGACCGTCCTCACCCGCGACATCTCGATGGAAGGCGTGGGCATTCTCAGCGCCCACGAGCTTTCCGATGGCCAGCAATTTATCGCGATGCTGCCGCGGGGCGAGAATAATGTGGTCCTGGTCTTATGTCAGGTGGTTCACAGTTGCATCGCTTGCGACGGCATCTTCAGCCTCGGCTGCCGGTTCGTTCAGGTCCTCACGCCGCACTCGGTCCAGAAATTGGACAACCTGCCTCATGCAACCGACGCCGTACGCGGTCACGAAGCGGCTGTGAAGTGAACTATCGCAAGTGAAACCTGCCCGCCTGAACAGGCGTGTGCGGCCGGGGGCGGCATGCTATGATGATGGCCTTCGAGGAGAGTGTTTCCATGGCCATCAGCGACACGATCAAGAAGGGTATGATCCGCGCCCCACACCGCAGCCTGCTGCGCGCCACCGGGGTCATCCAGGGCGAGGCGGATTTCGACAAGCCGTTCATCGCGGTGTGCAACTCGTTCGTGCAGATCATTCCCGGCCACGCCCACCTCGACGTCGTGGGCCGGAAGGTGCGCGAGGCGGTGCGGGAGGCGGGGGGCATCCCGTTCGAGTTCAATACGATCGGCGTGGACGACGGCATCGCTATGGGGCACGTCGGCATGAAGTATTCGCTGGCCAGCCGCGAGCTCATCGCCGATTGCGTCGAGACGATGCTGCGGGCGCACTGTTTCGATGGCGTCGTGTGCATCCCCAACTGCGACAAGATCGTTCCCGGCATGATGATGGCCGCGGCGAGGGTGAACGTTCCGGCCGTGTTCGTGTCCGGCGGGCCGATGAAAGCCGGCAAGACGAGCACCGGGCAGACGGTCGATCTGGCCAGCGTCTTTGAAGGCGTCGGCCAGGTGTCGGCGGGCAGGATGACGATGAAGCAGCTCGAAGACATCGAGCTGCACGCCTGCCCCACCTGCGGATCGTGCTCCGGGATGTTCACCGCCAACAGCATGAATTGCCTGTGCGAGGCACTGGGGCTGGCGCTGCCGGGCAACGGGTCGATCCTCGCCACCGACCCGCGCCGCGACGAACTGTTTAAGCGGGCCGGACAGGCCATCGTCAACCTGGTTCACAAGAACATTCGTCCCCATGATATTCTGACTCCCGCGGCGTTTGAGAACGCCTTCGCGCTGGACGTGGCGATGGGCGGCTCGACCAATACGGTGTTACACACGCTGGCAATCGCGATCGAAGCGGGCACGCCGTTCAGGCTCAGCCATCTCAACGAGGTCTCAGCGCGGGTGCCGTATTTGTGTAAGGTCGCCCCGGCGGGCAAGTATCACATGGAAGACGTCGATCGAGCCGGCGGCATCAGCGCGATCCTCAAGACCCTCTCGGGCAAGCACGGTACGCTGAACCTCGACTGCATCACCGTCACCGGCAAGACTCTCGGCGAAAACATCGCCGACGCAGTTGCGAAGGACACCGACGTGATCCGTCCACTGGACAATCCTTACAGCGAGCGCGGCGGCCTGGGCGTTCTTTTCGGCAACCTTGCCCCCAACGGCGCTGTGCTCAAGACCGGGGCGGTCGCGCAGAGCATGCAGAAATTCCGTGGGCCGGCGGTGATCTTCGAGAGTGAAGAATCCGCCGCGGCCGGCGTGCTGGCCGGCAAGGTGAAGGCGGGCGACGTAGTCGTCATCCGCTACGAAGGCCCCCGCGGCGGGCCGGGCATGCAGGAGATGCTCGCCCCCACGGCCAACATCATGGGCCGCGGCCTGGGAGAGAGCGTTGCCTTGGTTACCGACGGCCGCTTCTCGGGCGCCACCCGCGGCGCCTGCATCGGCCACGTCAGCCCCGAAGCCGCCGCGGGCGGACCCATCGCGTTCGTTCAGGTCGGCGACATCATCAGCCTCGACATTCCCAATCGGAAGTTGGAATTGGAAGTTCCCGATGCGGAGATCGCTAAGCGCAAAGCCGCGTGGAAATGCCCGCCGCCCAAGATCAACTACGGCTACTTGGCGCGGTACGCGAGCATGGTGACCAGTGCCGACACCGGAGCGGTGCTGCGGCAGCCTGCTCTCTAAGCGGCGCGACAGTCGATGTCCGATTGGCACCGGATTCTGCTCAAACTTTGACTGATCGATACGGCCTCATATCCATCTTGGGATATCTCCGAGCGACTGCTTCGAGCGTCTGGCGGTTCCAATAGGCGTGTCCCGGCGGGGGGAAGCCGAGCATCTCGCGTTGGCGCGGGGCGGCACGCTCGATGAAGCGGCGCATCTCGGGCTTTTCGCCAAACTGGCTGTACTGGTGGTAGCCGTTGAAGGGGCAACTGGCGGCACGGTAGACCAGGTGATGGCTGAAGCGCGCGCCAAAATTGGCGGTGATCTCGCCGGCACGATGAAACGTGCGCATACCGAAGATCAGCAGGCTTCCCGCCTTGGGGAGGATCGGGTGCTCGTGGCGGTAAAGATGCCGGTATTTATCGCGCGGGCGGAAAGGGGGCCACAGGCCGGCGGTTCGTGAATGTTGCTGCGAGACGACATATGTCGGGCCGAGGTCCGCCGTCACATCGCTGTAGTAGAGGATCACGTTTACCTGGCGAAACTCGCCGTCGTCGCGCGGGACGACCAGCGTGTTGCCCTCGTAGTCCAGGTGCAACGTCTGTTGAAAACTACCGGTTCCGGCGTACTTGCCCCAGATGGCTGACTGCGACAGCAGAATCTGCGGCGTTCCCAGCAGTCGCTCGACGAATGCGATGATGTCGGGATGCGTGGAATTGTGATTCAGGGCATCGGCCGCGAAAGGGAACTCGATCTGAAGGTTCTCGGGATCGTCAAATATCCAGCCGAAGCGCTGCGGGGTTGCTGCCAACTCTTCGGCGGTGGGGAAGTACCTCAGCATGTCGGCCTGTGCCGCGGACAGTTCCTTGCTGGTGAGGAAGTCGGTAACGAGGACGTAACCATGGCGCAGAAGGGCAGCCTGATGGCGGGCAGTGATTCGCATAATGGACTGCCGGGCCGCTTTAGCGGCACAGGAGATGGGGTGTTATAGCGACCGGAAGGACGAACGGCATCAACTTCCGCTCACGCGATGATCGGCTGGACGATTTTCCCGTAGACATCGGTGAGGCGGAAGTCTCGCCCGGCGTATTTGAAGGTGAGCCGCTCGTGATCCAGGCCCAGCAACGCCAGGATGGTGGCGTGAAGGTCGTGGGTGTGGACTTTACCTTCGACGGCCTCGGCGCCGATGTCGTCGGTGCGGCCGTAAGCCAGGCCGCCCTTGGCGCCGCCGCCGGCCAGCCACATGGTGAAGCCGCGGTTGTTGTGATTGCGGCCGTCGTTACCCTGGGCCGCGGGCGTGCGGCCGAACTCGCCGCCCCAGACAATCAGCGTCTCGTCAAACAGCCCGCGATGCTTCAGGTCGGTAATGAGGCCGGCGATCGCCTGGTCGATGTCGCGGGCGTTCTGGGTCAGCTTTTCGCGAAGCTGGTTGTGCTGGTCCCAGCCGGGATGGCAGACCTCGATGAATCGCACGCCTGCCTCGGCGAACCGCCGGGCCATCAGGCACTGGCGGGCAAAGTTTGACTGCGGGCCGCGGCCGTTGATTCCGTACAGCGCAAGCGTCTGCGGGCTTTCGTGCGAGATGTCCATAACATCCGGCACCGTTCCCTGCATGCGGAAGCCCAGCTCGAAGGATTCGATCAAGCCATCAAGCTGCTCGTTGGGCCCGGTGCGGCTGGCAAAATCGTGATTCATTTCCTGGACGAGATCGAGCTGCCGCCGCTGCCGCACGGGGCCGGCAAAACGATTGCGAAGGTCGGAGATTCCGAATCCGTCGACCTTGGTCCCCTCGAAAGTGGCCGGCAAAAATGCACTCCCATAATTCTGGGCGCCGCCCAGGCCGGTCGGCGGGTTGATGGTGATGAAGCCGGGCAGGTTCTGGTTGAGCGTTCCCAGGCCGTACAGGACCCACGCGCCGACGGATGGCCGCACGAACGTCGAGCTGCCGGTGTGGAGCTGGATGGTCGCCTGCGGGTGGGCGGGATTGTCGCAGTGCATTCCGTTGAGGACGCACAAATCGTCGGCGTGCTGTGCCAGGTTGGGGAACAGATCGCTGATCCATAGGCCGTTAGTCCCGTGCCGGCTGAAAGCGAAGGGGGACGGCAGCAGCCGGCCGCCGCGGGTGATCTGGCCCGATTGCTCTTTGAGGGCCGGCTTGTAGTCGAAGGTATCCAGGTGGGATGGGCCACCCTGCATGAACAGGAAGATCACGCGCTTGGCCCGCGCGGGAAACTGCGAGGGCCGGGGAGTCAACGGGCTTTGGTAGGCCGACGCGGCGGCGGCGGCGCGGCCGCCGAATAGTTCGCCGCACAACCCGGCTAATGCCAGGTAACCGAAGCCGCATCCTGCTCCCTTGAGCATGTCACGCCGGGACATTGATTGACAGTCGCACATCGGACCATCCTTGTTAATCAAGATATCGAAATTCCGCGCTGGCCATCAGTGCCTGACAGAAGCCGGCCCAGACGTCAATGCGAGTCTTCTGCGGATTCATCGTAGCAACGGACCCAGCGCCCTCGCGCGTCAGATACTGCCGCCCCCGGCGGACTTCGGCATCGGAAGCGGGCCGGCCGACGGCCAGCCGGTAGGCCAATGCGATCCGGGCGGGCTCTTCCATGTCCCGGTCGGTAAGCAACCGCTCGGCCATCATCCGCGACTGCTCGAGGATGAACGGGTCGTTCATCATAAAGAGCGCCTGCGGGGCCACGGTCGTGATCTCGCGGTCGCCGACGACCATCTCCGGGCTGGCAAAATCAAAATGTTCCAGAACATCGGGCACCAGCCCGCGCAGGACTGGCAGATAAACGCTGCGGGAGGGAAGGTAGTTGATCTTGAGCAACTGGTTGGCGTCAAACCCTCGGATTTCACCAGACGGGAGCGTCAGGACTGGCGAGCCGGCGGGGCGGTTGGAATCAAGCGTTCCGGCCGCAGCGAGCACGGCATCGCGAATTTCCTCAGCCTCCAGTCTTCG
>Ga0307477_10003214_pt1 | contig 12225 bp, 8 predicted proteins | sample atmos_gasesECM2C_FD_203316 | JGI IMG/M metagenome (GOLD analysis project Ga0307477, IMG submission 203316) | Hardwood forest soil microbial communities from Morgan-Monroe State Forest, Indiana, United States - atmos_gasesECM2C_515 | ecosystem: Environmental > Terrestrial > Soil > Temperate...
TAGGCTGCGCACGCGACTATGGATGCGCGCGTCGCCGGGCTACGGGCGCAGGATCTCCGCCAGCGCCTGTACCGAGTAGTCGCGCTCGGCAAGCGCACGGCCGGCGCGACCCAGCGGAGCCGCCTGGCCCCGCAAAGCTCGCAGCGTGGCTGCCGCGAAGGCCTCCGCGCCATCGGCGACCAGGCAGTGCTCGCCGTCCTGCAGCCCGAGTGCGCTCGCCGCGCGGGGTGTCACGACCGTCGGTAGACCGTAGGCGAGCGCTTCGATCAGCTTCAACGGCGTCCCCCCGCCCTGCAGCAGCGGCACGACCGCGCAGCTCGCCCGATGGTAGGCATCGGCCATGTCCTCGACGAAGCCGAGCGCCTCCACGCGGGCGTCCTCGGGTGCCCGCTCGAGCCCGCCGCCGACCAGCGTCAGGCGGGCCTGCGGCAACTCGCGCCACACGCGCGGCATCACCGCGTCCAGCAGAAAGCGCAGCGCGTTGCGGTTGGGCTCGTAGGCGAAGTTGGCCGCAAACAGCGCGCGGCGATCGCTTTCGGCGCCGTGCTGGTCGGGGTCGCGCTGTCCGACCGGCTCGATTGCTGCGACGTCGACGACGTTCGGCACCAGCCGCAGTCGCGCTCCGGGGCACAGCTCGCGCGCGGCTCGCAGGTCGGACTCGCTGACCATCCACGATTCGGAAAAGCGCTCCAGCACCCGGCGCTCGAACGAGCGCAGGCCGCGCAGCCCGGAGGCGGCGTCGAGCTCGTGGCGGAAGGCCGACTCGAGATTGTGTGCGTTGTAGATCGCCGGCCGCTCGCGCGCGAGGCCGGCGAGCGCGGCTGCGGCGATCGGCCCGTCGGCGATCACGCGAGCGCACGCGGGATCGCGCGCCAGCACGGCCGCGGCGCGGCTCAGCTCCGGTGAGACCCCGCGCGCGAAGTCGCGCGGGACGCCAGCCAGGCGCGCGCGTGCGAAGGCCAGCAGGCGCCGCGGTCCACGCGAGGGTGCGACTGCCTGCAGCCGCACGCCGGGGATCGCCCTGAACGCTGCGTCGGGCTCGGCGGCCCCGAAGCGCACGTACAACAGCCGCAACGGGCGGTGCCTCGCCAGCGCGCGCGCCACGCCGTAGGTGCGCAGCGCCCGGCCGCTGCCGAGCGCCGGCGTGTGGGGCGTGACGAGCAGGTCCCACGGTCCGCTCGCCGCGGGCGGGTCGGGCGATAGCTCCCGGATCGCCGTGGCGATCTCGGCCAGGCGCCGATCCCACGAGTGCGAGGCTGCCCGCCGCGAGCGCTCCCGGCGCAGCTCGGGGGTGTCGTGCGCGAGGGCATCGTCGAGCAGGCTTGCCATCTGCTCCGCGCCAGCGCCCCGGGCCAGATCGGGCACGTCGGCCAGGGCCGGCAGCTCGCTCGCCACGACCGGCAGGCCCGCCGCCAGGTACTCGAACACCTTCATCGGGAAGATCCCCTCGGTCAGGCTGTTGCGCGCGTAGGGGATCAGCCCGGCGTCGGCTGCGCGCAACACTCCGGGAAGTTCGCGGTAGGAGCGGGGGCCGAGCAGGTGCACGTTGGGCTCGGCCCGCAGCGCCGACACGTCGGCGCGCGGGTCGCCGGGCCCGACCGGGCCGACCAGGCAGAAGGACCACTGCGGGCGTCCACGCGCCAGGGCGACGATCAGGTCGAGGTCGAGCTTGGTCGTCACGATCGCGCCGGTGAAGACGATCCGCGGCTGCGGTAGAGCTGCCATCGCCACGTCCGGCGGGCCATCGTCGAGCGCCGTCGCGAACAGGTCGGTGTCGGCGACGTTCGGCGCGTACACGACGTTGTCCGAGATCTCGCGCAGCCGCTCGGCCAATGTCGGCGCGCTGGCCAGCACAAGGTCGGCACGCTCGGCGAAGCGGCGCTCGGCACCTCTGAAGCCCTCGCCGTCGATGCCGGGTTGCGCGGCGATGTCATCGACGCAGTGGTAGATGACTAGCTCGGGGTCAAGCGCGTCGAGCAGCGCCTCGGCCTGCGGCACGTACGCCCACAGGATCGGTCGGTCAAATCCCAGCCGCCGCGCGGCGCGAGCGACCAGCGCCGGCAGCAGGCGGGCGTTGATCGCGCGCGCCACGCGGTTGGAGTGCAGCGGCAGCACCAGCGGGGAGAGCACCTGCAGGCCGTCTGCCGCGCGCGGGGGACGCAGCCCCGCGCGCAGCCGCCGGAGGATCCGTCTGATGTCGCGGCCGGCGAGCTGTGGGCGGCGCAGGCCGAGCGACTCGACGAACAGCACCCGGTTCTCGCGCGCCAGGCGGGACATCAGGTGGTGCTGATTGGTCCACAGGTCGGTGTCCCAGTCGGCGAAGCCCACGCAGACGATGTCGCGTCCGCGCAGTGGCGGTGTCGCTTCCATGGCGCGCCATGATCCCAGGCCGGGCGTCGCGAGTGGCTGCGTGTAGGCTCGGCGCAGCCGATGAGCCTCCGAGCGCAAGCATCCGACCGGCGCGAGCGCGATCGACTGAGAACGGCGCGATTGCTGCTCTCGCGCGAGCTTGCCGACGGGACCGTGGCCGAGTCCGCGCTCGCGGATCGCACCGTCCGTCGGGTCGCTCGCGTCGGCGCGGTTCCGCCCCGAGCGCTGCGCTTGGCCGAGTTGGCGGCGCGCCGAGCCGGATTGCTCGACTACGACCGGCGGGTCGCGGGTCCGCTGCGGGCTGCCCGGGCCACCGCGCTCGCGGGCGCGCACGGTTCGGGCGCAAGCGGCTTCGCCGCGGCGCGTGCCGGCGGCCGCGGAGCGGGTGTGGACATCCCCGCGGCGTCGCCGCGGCTGCTCGTGCGGGTCGACGAGTTTCCCCATTACCAGGCCTGGGACGAGCCCGAGCGCTTCGGCAGCGTAGCCTTCGAGCGCTTTCACGAGATCATGCGCGCTGCCGGTGTGCCATACCTGATCGCGGCGCTGCCGCGCCTGAGCCGCTCGCCGCTCTCGCCGCAGCCGCTGGGCTCGCGGGGCCTGAGGCCGGAGGAGGTCGCGGTCCTGAAGCGACTGGTCGCCGAAGGCGTCACGCTCGCTCTGCACGGGCTCGACCACCGCACCCGCGAGGCCTCGCCGCGCCGGCACTCGGAGCTGTCCGGGCTCGGCGCGACGGCCACCGAGCAGCTGCTCGACCGTGGCCTCGCCGAGCTCGCCGGGCATGGGCTCGCCGCGCCCGAGGTGTTCGTCGCCCCGTACAACCGCTTCGACGCCGCCCAGCTGGAGATTCTGGCCCGCCGTTTTGCGGTCGTCTGCGGCGGCCCGGAGTCGATCGGCACGCTCGGGTTTCAGCGGCCGCCGCAGTGGCGCGGCGATTGTGTCTACCTGCCAGCCTACAGCCCCTTCTACGGACACGCGGCGAGCGTCTTGGGCGCGCTCGAGCGCGACGGCGAGTGGATCTCCGGGCTGTGGACACCGGTGGTCCTGCATTGGGGCTGGGAGGCGCAGGCGGGCTGGGCGGAGCTGGAGCGGTTGGCCGAGCGGATGGCGCCATGGGCGGTGCCATGGTCGGAGTTCATTGCCGCCGTCGAGCGCAGCCGCGGCACGGACGAGCGGGAGCCGACCGCAGGCCCAGTGGGCCGAGTTGACGCGCTCGCGCAGCGGCGGCAATGAGCGAAGTGGCGATCGAGCAGCTGCGCGAGCGCTTCCCGCGGGTGGCGGTCGTGCACGACTGGCTCACGATCCCGGGCGGGTCTGAGGACGTAGTCATCGAGCTGCTCTCGATGTTTCCGCACGCCGAGCTGTTCACGACCGTCTACGACCCGCGGCCGTGGCCGGCGATCGTCGGCGATCGCCCCGTGCACGCGACCTGGCTGAACAGGATCCCAGGCGCGGCTCGGCACTATCCGAAGCTGCTGCCGCTGATGACCTCGGCGCTGCGCCGGTTCGATCTCTCGCGCTTTGATCTCGTGCTCTCGAGCAGCCACGCCTGTGCCAAGAACGTCCGCACCCCCGCCGGCACGCTGCACGTCTGCTACTGCCACACGCCGATGCGCTACGCCTGGGACGAGTCGCTGCTGGAGGGCGAGGAGATCGGCCGGGCGACCCGCCTGGCGCTGCCGTTGCTGCTGCGCCGCCTGCGCCGCCAGGACGTCGAAGGCGCTCGCGGCCCGGATGCGATCCTCGCCAATTCCCAACACGTGGCCCGGCGGATTCGCCAGCATTGGGGGCAAGAAGCCGAGGTGGTCAACCCGCCGGTCGCGGTGGAGCGGCTGCTTGCGATGCCACGCCAGGAGGGCGACTACTACCTGGTGTTCGGTCGCGTCGTGCCATATAAGCGCGTCGATCTAGCGGTCGGGGCGGCGATGATGCTCGACCGGGCCCTGAAGGTCGCGGGCGACGGCCGAGCACTCGCGGCGCTGCGCGCAGCGGCCGCTGCCGATCCGCGCGTGGAGCTGCTCGGGCGCGTCTCCGACGAGCAACGCGACCGCCTGCTGAGCGGAGCGCGGGCGCTCCTGTTCCCGGGCGAGGAGGACTTCGGGATCGTGCCGGTCGAGGCGCAGGCGGCCGGCCTGCCGGTGATCGCTTACGGCGTCGGCGGCGCCGCCGAGACTGTCCTCGACGGCGTCACCGGCGTGCTGTTCGCCGAGCAGACCGCGGGGGCGCTGGCGGCGGCGATCGAGCGCTTCGAGCAGCTCGCGATCGATACCGGGACGGTCAGGAGCAACGCGGCGCGCTTTGGGCGCGAGCGCTTTCGCGTCGAGATGGCCGGCGCGATCGAGCGGGCGGCCGCCGCGCTCGACCGGCAACTGGCGGGTGCTGCTTAGCTTGGGTCCAGCGTCCTGCGGGCGCTGGGCGCCACAGTCCGAGCTGCGGCGTCGGGTTCAGGCTCAGGTACCGACGAGGCAAGCTATGCGGGGTGGCGTCCGGCCCGCAGCGACCAGCCGATGCCGGCGATGAGCGCCAGCCCGACGAGGATCAGCACGAGCGCGCCGGTGCCGAGCGCGCCGGCACCGCCCGCCGACGGGGACGAGGTCGGGTAGGCGTTCACCGCGGTTTCGGCGGCTTGTGCACCGTCGCCCGGCGAGCTCTGAGCGCGGCTTGCGCCCCCGGCGCCAGCGCTGGTCCCGGCCCCGCTCGATGGCGAGCCGGTGGCGTGGCCGCCGCCGCCCGCGCGCGATCCGCCCGCGCCCTGGCCCAGTCCGCCCTGCGCGCCGCTGCCCGAGGAGCCGCCCGAGCCGCCGGTGGGCGCCACGGCGCTTTCGGCTTCTTTGCCGGCGGTTTCCCCGCCGGCGCTCGAGCTCGTGGTGGCCGGTTCCCCGGTTTTCGTCGTGGGGGCTGCGCCGCTCCCGGCCCGGCTGGCTTTGTGTGGCCGGCCGAGCACGAGCGCTTCGCCGCCGTATGCGTCCACGGAGGGGATTTCCGCTCGCGCGGCCGACGCGGCCACGCTCACCGTCAACGCAGCTGCCAGCAGGGTCGATGCCAATCGTCGCACTCTCACCACGATAGAAGCGCACGCCGACGCGCGCTGGTCCTCGTTCACTGTTTGGCTCCGGGGGTGAGGATGTGCGGCGCAAGCAGTTCCTGGGCTTCCTGGAAGCTCAGCGGGTGGTCTTCGCGCAGATGTTCGAGCGCGATCGCGATCGTCGACTCCAGCGGGTTGAGCGCGTGCGCTCGCAGCAACTGCTTCCGTGCGGCCGCGGGGCGCGAGCTTTCGCCTTCGATCACACCCAATGCGAACGGGGGGAGCCAGTTCTGTCCGTCACGGCGCTCGGCCTGCAGCAGCCAGGCGCGCGCCGGCGCGTTTTCGCCGCGGTTGAGCGCGATCGAGCCGCCGAGCAGGTACAGCTGCTCGTCGAAGGGCAGCAGGGCCTTGGCCGCGCGCACCTGCCGGTAGGCGAGCGCCGGCGAGCGCTGCCACTCGCGGGTCGCCGCGCGGGCGTGGCGCGCCGCCAGGAACGGGATCGCGATCGCCGCGAGCATCCCGGCGCCGACCAGCGCCGCCGCCCCGGCGGCCAAGAGCGCCGCGGGCCTCGGGCGCCCGGAGCCGCGAGCGGGTGCGCGCACGCGGTCGAGTGCGCCGGCGGCCCCGGCGAAGGCGAGCGCCGGGACGCTCAGCGCCGGGTACTCCCAGAGCCAGTCGATCGAGCCCTGCACCAGCCAGACGACAGCCGGCACCAGGAGGATGCCCGCCGTCACCCGTGCGTTGCCGCGCCGCCCGCGCAGCGCCGCCCACAGTGCCGCGGCCGCGAACAGTGCGAACAGCAATGCGCCGACGATCCCGGTGTGGGTGAGCAGGCGCAGCTCGATCGAGTGCGTCCAGCGGGGCTGTTCGAAGGTGTGGCGCAGGCGCACGTAGCTGGAGGCGAAGTTGTCCTGGCCGATCCCACCGATCGGATTGGCAGCGAATTCGTGCAGCGCCACGCGCCAGATGTCGGGCCGGTTGCTGGCCAGCGTGGTGAAGTGGCTGTAGCCGCCGCCACTTGGCGAGGGAGGGTGCGCGAACGATTTCCAGGCGCTTTCGATCCGCCCGAGCACGTGTCCGTGTACCGCTGCGACGCCGACGACTGCAGCGCCTACCGCGAGCGCCAAAGCCAGCGCCCGGCTCGTGCGGTCAAATCGCTGCTGCGCCGGCTCGCTCAGCTGCACGCGCCGGTCGATTACGACCATCGCGGCGGCCAGCACGGCCAGCAGCACGTCCGCGAGCAGCATCGCCGCGACGGCTTGGTGGCCCTGCGAGTGCAGCACGCGGTCCAACCGCGGCTGGGGGAGCGGTTCGCCGTGCGGGGCGCCTCGGCCGTATACGCGCAGCAGCGCCGGCGCTACCACGGCGGTGGCGCCGGCTGGGGCCAGCGCGAACAGCAGCAGGCGCACCCGACAGGGGATCAGCAGCAACATCAGCGCCAGCACGATCGGCGCGCTGAACAGCCAGCCGCGACTCTGGCCGAGCACGGCAAGCTGCAGGCACAGCCCCGCGAGCGTCACCCCCGCCACGCGTAGCGCAGCCGGGGTCGAGCGCTGGGCGGCGAGCGCTATCGCCACCGCCGCGCCGCCCATGAACAGGGCCGCGTCGGCGTTGTAGTAGCCCATCGGGTAGGCCAGGCGGGCGCCCAGGTACAGCGCCCCGGGCGCGGCCTCGGTCGCCACCTTCGCCGCCACGACGATCGCCACCGCGCCGACTGCGCCCGCCAGCGCTCCGAGCGCCAGGCGGGCCGAGACCGTTCGCCAGGGGAGCACGGCGAAGGTCGCAAAGGCCGCGAAGTAGACCAGCGTGCGGTCGCTGCCGAGGAACGCGGCGCCCTGGTCGTGCGCCCACAGGACCGACGCGAACGACCAGGCCGTGTAGGCCAGCAGCGCGGCGCACGCGAGCTTGCTCGCTCGCGCCATCCGCACCCTGCCCATCCCGGCCACGGTCGCGCACAGCAGGGCGACCAGCGCGAGCGCGCCGAGATACCACGGGTCCGGTTCGTAGCCGACGTCGAGCGCCGGCTGAGACTCGTAGCCGCCGCCCGTGAACACCCAGACGATCACGACAGCGGTAAGCGCCGCGGCGGGCAGCAATGGCAGCGCCGCCCGCGCCCGGCTCGACGCGCCTGGCGCTTCCACTACATCCATGCTCCCCGCGGGAGCGGATGTCCACTCCTCGCGCAGGGACGCCCGCGGCTCGGTCGCGGCGGGGCCACCGACCGGCTGGGCGGCGCCGGGGGTGGCAGGCTCGCCTGAGCGATAGAGCATCCTCATGGGCAATTACCCGAACGGGGTGACGATTAGTTCTGGCGGGCGGCGCAGCGAGAACGCCGGCGAGCCTTCGCTCGCGGCGAGCGCTCGCAGCACGCCGCTTGTCGGGCTAAGGCCCGCGGGCAGCGGGCGGGTCGCCGTGAAGATGCCGTCGCCGTCGGTGCGCAGGCTCGTAAGCGCTCGCCAGCGGCCCGCCTGACGCCACTGGACGCGCACGCGGCCGGGGACTCCGAACGGGGTGCGTCCCCACAGCAGCACGGCGCGGGCGCCCGCGCGGAAGGCTACGAACGGGAAGCGGAAGGAGCTTTGCATCGGCTTGGGGGTGTCGCAGGCGATGCCCTGGGCGCAGCCGAAGTACAGGCCCGCCTGCTCGAGCGCTCCGGGCTCGGGTTCGTCGCGCAGCGCGTACCACGTGAACACGTCGATCCCGGCGCGCCAGGCGCGGTACAGGGCTTCGGCGACCCAGCGCCGTTGCAGCGCCAGTGGGACGCCCGCCGTGGCCGGCGGGCTGCTGCTCCAGCCGAACTCGGTTATCCACGTCTGCACGGGCTGCGCGGAGATCAGCGCTCCGGCCCGCTGGGCGGCTTTGACCAGCGCCGTCAGGGCGCCGAGGTTGGAGATCCAGACGTTGTCGGGGTTTACCGATCGCGTCGATGGGCCACCTGTCGTATAGGGATGCACGCTCCAGATGTCGGCGTCGACCGTGGCTGAGCAGGTCCGGCGCGGGTGCGGGCCGGCCGACATGCACATCAGGCGGCGGGTGAATTCCAGCGCGGCGATCGCCGTCACCGAAGCGCGCCGCAGGCCGTTGGGGAACAGCGCGCCGGCGATCACCTGGTCGTCGGCGCGGACGCCGTGGACTGCCGCGGCGAATTCGTTGACCATCATCCGATACGTTTCGACCGACGCCATCCTGGCTCCTTCCAACTGCGGCTGCAGGAAGAAGCTCGCGTTCGGCTCGTTCCAGACTTCGTAGTAGCGCACCCACGGCAGCCCGTCGTGCGTGCCGTCGTAGCGCGTGGCGACCGCCCTCGCGAAGATCGCAAGCTGCGCGGGGTCGGGCCGCGTTTCGCCGCTACCGGGCGGCGACTGCGCCCACGGTGGGGCGCCGATGATCGTGAAGAACGGGGTCAGGCCGCGCGCGACGGCGTCGGCGGTCTCCTTGTCCAGTTCGGCCCATTCGTAGCCGGGGCTGTCGGGATTGGCGGGTTCGAAGCCGGCGGGGGGGTTGGTGGGGGCGATCTTGTTCCAGTCGACGCCCAGTTTGAGCAGCTGGGCCCCGCTCGCCTGCGTGTGCGCCAGCACCAGGCGCTCGTAGGAGCCTCCGGCTGGGGTCGTGTCCACGGCGGTGCGAAGCGCCACTCCGTAGCCCGCGCTTGCGCTCGGCAGCGCGAGCGCGACCGATAGCGCCAGGGCGAGCGCAGCCAAGCGCGCGAGCGCCGTAGCGCGAAGGGCGCGTGCGGAGGACGAGCGGCCGCGCTCGGAGCCCGACAGCGCGCGCGCGCTGCTTCGCGCGCGGGGGGGTCGGCGGGGACGCTGGAAGGGGTGGGTTGGTGGTGGCGACACGCGGGGGAGATCGACGGCTTATTAAGTGATCGGTGGTGAGCCGCACCTTCTTGAACACCGCTGGGCGTCGAGCGGCGCGGCCAAAGCGATGGCAGGCCACCTGCCATCCTGGCCTATCCGGCGATCTGCGCCTTCGGCGGCGCGGTCGCCGCCGCCGCGTCGAGCAGCCCGGCGCCGTACAGGGCGCGGTCCCCGGTGTCGCCGAGCTTGCGCGCTGTGGCCTTCAGCCGGGCGAGGATCCGGGCGGGCGTCGGTTTGACCCCGAGCGTGTGGGCGGCGAGCATCAGCGCGACGGTCGCGGCGACGTGAGGGGTGGCCATCGAGGTTCCTTCGTAGCCTTCCGGAAAGCCGAATAAGCGCGGCGAGGAGCCCGTGAACGTCATCTGGAAGATGTCGCGGCCCGGGGGCAGTTCTGGGTGGCAGTCGGGGTCGCCGGGAAGGTTCGCGTCTGGGCCTCCACCGGGGGCGACCAGGGACAGGCCGCGGCCGTAGTTGGAGTAGCTGGCAAGACAGCCGTGTTCGGTGGTGGCGCCCACCGCGATCACGTGCGGGGCGCGAGCCGGGTAGGGGATCGTCCTGCTGCCCTCGTTGCCCGCGGCCGCGACCACGACCACGCCGCGGTGGTAGGCGTAGCGCAGCGCGTCGATCAGCTCCGGTATGTCGGCTGCGCCGACATCGCTCGAGAACTCCAGGCTGAGGTTGATCACCCGGGCACCGTGGCGGACGGCGAAGCGGACGCCTTCGGCGATCGTGGAGGCGTCTCCTTCGCCTGCGCTGTCGAGCACGCGTACCGGCATGATCCGAGCCAGATAGGCAAGGCCCGTGATGCCGTAGTGGTTGTTGGTGGCCTCGGCGATCGTGCCCGCCACGAAGGTCCCGTGGCCGTTGCGGTCGTTGGCGTAAGGGGTGTGGGAGATGAAGTCGTAGCCCTGCACGAAGGTGTACGGGCTGAAGTCCGGCGAGCGGCGAAACGGCCCGCGGTTGGCGTAGGCGACACCCGTGTCGAGGACCGCGATGATCACCTTCGAGCCAGCGGGGTGGCCGCTCGCCGCGGCGTTCGACCATGCTTGCGGGGCGTCGACGCCGAAGCGGCCCGCGAAGTTCCACTGCAGCTCGCGCCAGTCCCCAGGGGCCCCGCCGGTGCCCGGGTCGTTGGGGATCGTCACGCCGGTCGCGTGCGCGGCGTAGTCGGGCACCGCCCACTCGACGTCCGGCTCTCGCCGCAGGCGCGCGAGCGTAGTGTCCAGAGACGCTCCCGCTGCCAGCGGCATCACCCTCGCGATCGGTTCTTCGCCGCCCGGCCCGGGACGGTAGCCGACGACTATCCGCCGCCCGACGGGACCATCGGGTTCCTGCATCGTGGAGCTGCGAGGGGGGCTCGACGGGCCTTGCGAGGCGCCGCCTGGAGAGGTGGGCGAGCTGCGTGCGATGGTACCGCCCGCTGTTGGGACGAGCCCAAGCGCGAGAAGGCAGACGGTCGCGAGCACGAGCCGCAGGTTGCGATGGCTGGGACGGGCGGGAGTCTGCACTCGGCTCTCTCGGTAATGATTATGGGTCGAGCCGATGGCCGAGCCGTTCCCCGCGAGAGACGAGCACTTCATGGCGCTGGCGATCCGCGAGGCGCGCCTGGCTCTCGAGCACGAGGACGTGCCGATCGGCGCCGTGATCGCCCACCGCGGCGAGCTGTTGGCGACGGCCCACAACGAGCGCGAGCTGCGACAGGATCCGACCGCCCACGCCGAGCTGCTCGCCCTGCGCGAGGCCGCGCGCGCGCTCGGCAGCTGGCGCGTGCTGGACACCGTCCTGTACGTAACGCTCGAGCCGTGCGCGATGTGCGCGGGCGCGATCGTGCTCGCGCGCGTGCCGCGAGTGGTCTGGGGAGCGGCCGACCCGAAGGCGGGTGCCTGCGGCAGCGTGCTCGACGTGCTCGCCGAGCCGCGGCTCAACCACCGGCCTGAGGTCGCGGGCGGGCTCTTGGCCGGCGAGTGCGGAGCGCTGCTCAGCGAGTTCTTCGCTTCGCGCCGCGGGTCTTAGCTAGGCGGAGTGCGCGAGGATTGCGATCGCGCCGTGTCATCGGCCCGCATCCGTTCTCCGCTTCGACTCGGCCCCGACGCGGTCGTTCCTGACAGATCATTCACTCCGCCGGGCGCAGTGAGGGCCAGGGCTCCTCGACGATCGTGCGCGGGAGCGACTCGTGCAGGCCGATTCGCCCGTGCAGTCGTCGCAGCGGGGTTGGCGCCCACCAGTTCCAATCGCCCATGAGCGCCATCAGAGACGGTACGAGCAGCGCCCTGACGATGCTTGCGTCGACCGCGACCGCGAGCGCGGCGCCCAGCCCGAGTTGCTTTGTGAAGAACAGGTCAGATGTCGTGAGCGCACCGATCGCCACGCAGAACAGCAGCGCGGCGGCGGTGACGATGCGGCCCGTGCGCTCGATCCCGAGCGCGATCGCCTCGCGATTTGGCAAGCCACCGTCGTGGGCTTCCTTGATGCGTGCGAGCACGAACACCTCGTAGTCGGTGGCGAGCGCGAATGCGAGCACGAGCATCAGCACCAAGCTCGACTCTTCAAGTCCTCCCAGCGGTGTGAAGCCGAGTGGTCCGGAGAGGTGCCCGTCCTGGAAGATCAGTACCTGCAGTCCGACGGCGGCGCCGACACTGAACGCGTTCATGGCCAGTGCCTTGATTGGGATCGTCAGTGAGCCGGTCATCAGGAACAGGAAGCAGGTGGTGAGCGGTATGAGGATCAGCAGGGCCTGGAGTATGTGCGTGGAGATCGCGGTCTTCTGGTCGGCGAAGAACGCCGTCGCTCCGCCGACTAGCGCGTGGTAGGGGCGTCCCAGCGCTCGCACCCTCACGAGCAGTTGCTGCTGGGCGGCTGTGAAGGGGGAGCCGTGCGGGAACAGCGCGATCGTCCACGCTGTTCGCCCGAGCGCGTTGGGGCGCGAGACGCTAGCCAGCTCGCCCGCCGTTCTCGTGGTGGCGGCTGCGAGTC
>Ga0307477_10003215_pt1 | contig 12224 bp, 10 predicted proteins | sample atmos_gasesECM2C_FD_203316 | JGI IMG/M metagenome (GOLD analysis project Ga0307477, IMG submission 203316) | Hardwood forest soil microbial communities from Morgan-Monroe State Forest, Indiana, United States - atmos_gasesECM2C_515 | ecosystem: Environmental > Terrestrial > Soil > Temperate...
CTGGCTGGAGAAGGCCTACAAGGAGCGGGACCCTCAACTTACGTACATCAAAGCGGGACGTAGATTCGAGCCACTACGTAAAGATCCACGATTTGAACAGTTAGTGCGGCGTGTCGGGTTACCCGATTAAGGTGGCCATCAAGGCACACGGATTGTGTTGTCGTCGGTTCGCGACATTGTAGTCTACCCCCTGATTCTGGCCAAATGTTCGGTAACCCAGAGGTAATCTGCTTCTATCTGCTTCTCCCGCCAGCGGGGATTAGTTTCGACCTCCGTTTCTAACGTACAGCGAAACTTAGGTTCAACGTTCAACTGGATTCGGTCCCACCAGGGCAAGTGTGTTGATCAGATCGAAAGCTCTTGCTTGGCTAAGAACGGTGTAGAGTCGCCGGCGAAGGCCAAGCTGCGACACACGCGTCGAATCGCCGAGTCGCGCCGAGTCCCACGATCGGTGCACTTGCGAGGGGATTTGAACCGGGCGACATTCGATTCCGCCGCGAGTTCGTTAGAGTCGGCTCTGCGAGACCCGCAACATTTCCCACACCAATTTTCATGGAACGTGATGCGTCGAAGGCGCATGGAGCTTGTTGGAAAACTCGCGAGACCGGGGTCGATTGCTCCAGCCCTGAAGGGTATACCCGAATCGCGCACAGCGTGGCGGAGGTCGCAGTGGTGTGCTCGCAAAGTGATTGACACCGCCGACACTGTTATCGCTCTTGGAAAAGCTTGGAATGAGGGGAACCGAAGATGAGACGGTTAAACTTCTTAGTAGAATCCAGCGGCTGTAAGTCCCGCCCGGCCAAAACGAGCGAGCAGCCGGTAGCGAGTGTTGCCATTCACTCCGATTGACTCGAAAGCATGCACCAGATAATGCTCGGCGGCAGGATTGGCGGGAGAAACTGCCAGAGCAGCCTGATAGTTGGCAACGGCTCCCACCGGGGAAGAAGGTCAGCCTGTCAATCGGATCTACCTAGCGTTAGTGAAATTACACGATTTGACCGGCTGGTTTCCGATAATTAACAACGCAGGGGAGCTAACTGAACCGAGTCGTGCGCCACAGGGAGAGCCCACAGCCCACGAGGAGAACCAACATGGCCACCGAAACGACGGCTGCCCACTTCAGATTGATGTTCATGTGCGGGAGTCGCGCCATGACGGCAAGGGCAACAAAGATGGCCGTGACCCCGCCGATGAGCAGCCAGTCAATGAAAGTTCTGCGGTTCAGCCCGGGCACGAACTCCCTCCCTTCCATGCTGGACTGAACATAGCCACTCTCAATCCCGTAGCGTTTGCCTTCTCTTTCCGCGGCATCTTCCCAGCGCGAATGCTCTCGCCCGGTGGCTGAGGACAAGGCAATCGCGACCGCTCCCAGCGCCATCAAAATCGATCCTCCGATCACTTGGACGTAGACCCTGTGGCTCTCCCCTTGCAGCTCACCAAAAACCAGGATGCCCCACAAGAGTCCCCAGAGCTGATTGGTATTGGAGAGCGGAACCCCGCGGCTGATGCCCACATATTTTGCGGCGTATTGCTGAAATAGATCTCCAATCACCCAGACGAATCCCCCCAGCATCAGCCAAAACAGCACAGTCCTGGCGCCCATGATTTCCTGCCACAGAGGGCCTGCTCCTCTGTAGCTCAGAGCCAGAGTCGTCATAGTTAACAATTCGCCGACCGTGAAGAAGGTGATGAAAGAGAGAGGATTCATCCCCGTCAGGTAGGCTTTGCGGTATGGGATATACATCGTTCCCCATAAAACGCCGGCGCCGAGGGCCGCAATTACGCCGAGTGCAGCTTTGCCCGATGGAGCCTGCGTCGAGGATGCAAATGCCAGCAGGGTTGCCCCACCGAACATGGCCAGCGCTCCACCTACCACACCAAGCCAGCGGCTCCATCCTGCGTTGTGCAGCTCGTTGAACAAGCAGAAGCCCCAGAAGATACCAAGCAAGCTGTTCGTATTCCACAAGGGGAACGCAATGCTGAGGCCTACGTCACGGATTGCATATATGGTCATCGTGTTGGCCACGGCCCACATGCAGCCGGCAAGCACCGCCCAGATAATCAGATGAGGCGCTTGGCGTACGTCGTTACGAACATAGGACGTACCGCAGATGATCGCTGGGATGCTCCAGCGAGCCAGGAAAACCCCGACGACCATGATCAGCGAAACGGTAATTGGCGAAATGCCTGCGTTGACTATCTTGATCGGAGCTTCAGCTCCGCCAAGCCACGCCCCAGCTGCAAAACCGCAAAATACTCCCAGGCCCTGCAAAGTTCGCATGCGGCTGGTCAGTATAGGAGTTTGAACAGCGACGCTGGCTACGTCCAAGTGTTTTACCTTTCCGATGCATCAGTGGAGTTGACGCAAGAAGAGCAAGCCCGCGATAAGCACAACCAGGGGAATCCAGAAGTGGATGTCGCGCACGATTACGCTGAACAAGCTGGCCGGCCGCGTTGTCGCACTTCTGTCGTTCATCTGATTCTTCCCACTCCTGTCAGGCACTGCGTCCCCGCACTATCGGGACCCGAGGATCGACTTGACTCCACGTTGAACGTACCCACGAGTGATCGGGATCCTCCGTAGTCGCAAGCAGGCGGGCGCTTCCCGCCAGACAATTGAGGTAATAGATGTTGTAACCGTGGCCCGCCACCACCGGGTGATAACCATCCCGTACCAGGACCGCATCACCGTCGTGCACGGTGAGCGTGAGATCGCGTTGTCCGTTCCGAGTGTACAAACGCTGGTGCGCATACCCCCCGGGGCGATCCATTCTATAGTAATAGATTTCGTCAAGATCAACCTCTGTCGGAGGATTATGAACATCGTGCTTGTGCGGGGGATAGCTGGACCAGTTGCCACTGGGCGTGTAGACCTCGACCACCATTAATTTGTCTGCTGGGAAATCCGGAGGCATTATGTCCACGATCTGGCGCGATGCATTCCCACCGCCTCGCAAACTGATTTTCACATCCTTTGGGGTGATCACGCGAGGCTTAAGGCGCGCAGTCGACGGCACCCGACATTCGGCAATCTCGCATTCGGTTTCTGCTCGCAGTTGCGCCAAGCTTCCTGCCGGGAGATAAACTGCGTAGGGGAAGCCATTGAAAACATGGGCCCTCTCTCCAATCCGGTGCTGTCCTTCTCCCCAATCCGCGATGCACTTGCCTCCAAGAAGAACGATGACTACTTCTTCGGTCTCGGAGTGCGCGCTGAAAGATTGACCGGCAGTCAGCTTATGCACGAAGAAGCTCATCCACTCCCACTTTGCAAGCTCACGCGGCAGGGTCAGCAGATCGCCTGCACTGTCTCCCGATTGCCGTGAGTGAACCAAGAAATCCTTTGCGGTCATGACCTCTTTCGCTCGGCGCGCGGTGCGAACGACTCGCTGCGAACCTCCGCTTTGTTTTGTTGTGGAAAGAAATACCGTTCCTTGCTCTTGGCGTGCTCGTAGCCTGCACGCGCCCTTTGAACTGATTCCAATTTCGAGGTCTCGGCGATGGGAACATCCCACCAAGACTCGAATCCCGGAACTCTCTGGTTGATGTCGGTTTCTATAACTACAACCGAGGTACGGTCGGTAGCGCGAGCATCCGACAGAGCACTCGACAATTCATCTCGAGTCCTTGCTTGGACTGCCCAGGCCCCCAGGCTGGCGGCGTTCGCAACAAAATCCAACTCGATGACCTCACCCTCCAGACCACCGTTGCGACGATACCGATACTCCGTACCGAAACCGCCGCTTCCGCAGGACCGGCTTAAGCCACCGATGCTGCTGAAGCCGTGATTGTAGAGGACAACGATGTTCAGTTTGTATCCCTCTTGAATCGAGGTGACGATTTCCTGTGACATCATCAGATACGATCCATCGCCGACGAGAACATATACTTCGCGGCTGGGATCCGCCATCTTCACGCCGAGCCCGCCAGCAATCTCGTATCCCATGCAGGAGTAACCGTACTCCAGGTGATAACCCTTGGGGTCGCGAGTGCGCCAGAGTTTATGCAGGTCACCCGGCAAGCTTCCGGCCGCGCAAACCACGACGTCCTGTGGACGGCTGAAGTCGTTAACCACTCCGATCACTTCCGCTTGGCTGACCGGTGGTCCGTGACGTTCGTTACAGATCCGCTCTACCTCTCTGGCCCATTCTTCACGGAATCGCTGAATACGACGGGCATAGGAACTATCAATCGAGTAGATGCCTACAGCCCGGTCGAGCTCGTCTATGCTTGACCGCGCGTCTGAAACCAGGGGCAGAGCTGCGTGCTTGTAGGCATCGAATTCAGCGACGTTGATGTTGATAAAGCGCACGCCGGGGTTCTGGAAGGCAGTCTTTGAGGCGGTGGTGAAGTCGGTATAACGTGTGCCAATGCCGATGATCAGATCAGCTTCACGGGCAAGAATATTTGCCCCAGGCGTGCCGGTAACACCAATTGCTCCCACCGCCTGAGAGTGGTCATAGGGGAGAGATCCTTTTCCGGCTTGGGTCTCAGCAACCGGAATCCCTGTGCGGCCGGCGAAACTCGCCAGGGTCTCGGTTGCGCCGGAATAGATGACGCCACCCCCAGCAATAATCAATGGTCTCTGCGCGGAACTAATCCACTCAGCTGCAGCGTGCATCATTTCCACGTCCGCCCGGGGCCGGGCAACAGTCCACACTCGCCGTTCGAAAAACTCTTCGGGATAATCGAAGGCCTCCGCCTGAACATCCTGCGGCAAGGCCAACATAACTGCTCCGGTCTGGGCCGGAGAGGTCAAGACGCGCATGGCTTCTGGCAAAGCTGTAAGAATCTGTTCGGGACGCTGGATTCGGTCCCAATAGCGCGACACAGGCTTGAAGCAGTCGTTGACGGAGACGTCTTGCGACGAGAACGACTCCAGCTGCTGTAATACGGGCGCAACATTGCGTCGCGCAAATATGTCGCCGGCTAATAGGAGCACTGGCAGCCGGTTGACTGTGGCTGCGGCCGCTCCGGTCACCATGTTTGTTGCCCCTGGGCCGATCGAGCTGGTACAAACAAGCGCGCGCAAACGGTTGCTCATTTTGGCGAAGGCTGTGGCGGTGTGCACCATCGCCTGTTCATTTCGACACAAGTAATAACGGAAGTCCGGGTTTTCCTGCAGGGCTTCGCCGATACCGGCAACATTGCCGTGACCAAAGATTCCGAAGCAACCAGCGAAGAACCGGTTTTCGGTCCCATCCCGCTCGACGTATTGCTGCTTGAGAAATTCGGTCAAAGCCTGCGCCATCGTCAGTCGCCGAGTCATATGTGCAACACACTCACTGATATTCGGGAGACACTCTGATACCGTACGTCTTGTCTTCTCCGTGGGATAGGGAGTCGTCCTTGGTCTCTCGTTTCCTCGGCATGAAGCCGCAGGATTCCCGCACGTGCAGCTCCGGCATCAATTTGACCAGAGCACTGGGGCTGCGTTTGCCAGAGATTCGCTCCAGCAAGATCTGAACCGCCGTCGCACCAATCTCGTACTTTGGCAGCTCCACGGTCGTCAGCCGCGGTCGAAAGCAGCTCAGCCAGGGATAGTCGTCAAAACTGGCCAGCCCAAAGTCCTCAGGACATCTCAAACCCATTTCCTCCGCGGCTTTCATCAACCCGACCGTCATCAAGTAATTGGCTCCGAAGATTGCATTCGGCCGTCGTGGCAGCAAGGAGAGGCCAGCGCGGTAACCCGAATCGATGTGGTAGTCGCCTTCGATCACCAACTCCTTCTCGAATGGAAGGCCTGCGGCATCCAGTGCCTTTCGGAAGCCGCGCCATCTTGCCCTCCCATTGCTGACGTTTAGTGGCCCACTCACCAGAGCGATGCGGCGATGACCAACCCGCGCCAAATGCGATACCGCTTCGAAGGCGCCCTTTTCATCGTCGGTGACTACGGCATCGCCCTTCAGGTCATGAGACGTGCGCATTAACGAGACTACTGGAACCTTGGATTTGGCTAGCAGCTGCCTTAAGGTGGAACTTAAATTGCCGGGAGCTTTGTTGAGCAAAATCCCATCCACGCGTTTGGACAGCAATAACTCCAAATATTGATCTTCCTTTTCGCGCTGGTCGTCACTGTTGCACAGCAACACGCTGTAACCCGCCTTCTGAGCTGCATCTTCCACACCTCTGACCAGCAGTGGGAAGAAGGGATTGACAATGTCCCGCACCACAATCCCGATCGTGTGGGTCTGCTGCTTTACCAGCCCCCGAGCAAGAAGGTTAGGACGATAGTTCAGCTTTTGCACTGCCGCCTCAACCCGGCGCCGCAATGTGGGACTTACGTTACCGTTGTTATTAACCACAGCCGACACTGTAAAAACAGAAACACGCGCGTGCCGGGCAACGTCGTAAATATTGGGTGCCTTCCGCAGCTTCTTTCGCCGCTTTTTGCCTTTCATCACGGTCTCCCTGAACTCAAACCTCCGCAGTACTTGCGGTGGGCTGCAGCAGAGGCTCAAGGTCCTCTAACCGGGGCATCGAGTCGGCGCAGCTGACACGACTTACAACCACCGCGGCGGCGGCATTTCCATATCGCAAACACTCTGGCAGGGGCCGTCCTCTGTGGAGTGCGTAAAGAAAACCGGCTGCAAAGCCATCACCGCCACCAATTGCGCAGGTTACTGGCATCGGATAAGGAGGGGACGAATACGACTCATTTCGCGTATGGGCTTCAACTCCCTTCGATCCGAGTTTTCGTATCAACAACTTTGGGCCAGCATTGAGCACGGCCGCGACTTGGGCTTTGGCATCGTCTTTGCCCGTCAGAAGGTCAAGTTCGTCTTCATTCCCCAGGACGACATCAGTCCACGGCAATACGCCACGCGCGATCTGCCCCGCGTTTTGGGGTGAAATCCAAGAGTTCGATCTGTAATCAACATCAAATATGGTGCGCAGGCCCGCGGCACGCGCCGTCTTCAACGCTTCGATTGCCGATTCGCGTGCAGGCGAGGACGCAAGACTCGTTCCGTTGGTCACAAACATACTGGCTTGTTGGATGAGTTCCCGTTCGTCGGCGCCGAGCACTACCTGCAGGTCTGCCGGATTGCTCCGATAGAAGACCTGGGGAAAACGGTCCGGCGGGGACACTTCACTGAGGCATAGCGACGTGTTATATCCTTGCAGCAATCGTACGCAGGTAGTATTGATCCCTTCTTGCTTGAGAAAGTCGAGCAAGTAGTCAGCGAGCAGGTCTTTGCCGACGCAACTGATCAGAGCAGCGTGCAAGCCTAGCCGCGCCAGCCCGACCGCCATGTTTGCACTCGAACCTCCTAGGTGACGAGAAAAGTGCTCCACCTCAGCCAGCGGACGATTCTTTTCGACCGCATATAAGTCATACCCAATGCGCCCCAGCACACAAACGTCAAATGATCCCGTCGGGTTCATGCTGACAGTCTCTGCCTCCGAGTTGGCCTTGCATTGGATCGTTCCTTAACCGCCACGGGAACCTCTGTGAGCAACTCCACTGCCTCGTCAAAACTGGCGCCGCGATGAATCATCGCGGTCAACGCTCTACACATGGGCAAGGGATCCTGATCGAGTGGAAAGAGCAGGTTTCGTCCGATGACTGCCCCGCGGACGCGAGGACTCGAGCCCAGCCCAACAGCAAAGTCTCTCAGCGTTTCGGTCGGACTCTCACGGGCGGGCCCTCCGAGCAAAAGAATAGGTAATGTCGTCGCACGCCCGACTCTAGCAAAGTCTTCGGTATAGGGCAGCTTCAACCAAACATGGGCCGAAGACTCGCCCAGAGCCGCCGCAATCCCGCATTGGCGAATCAGGGCCGCACTATCTTGAATAGTGTGATAAGTTTTCCCTTCTCGCCTCACTTCCAGTGCTTCGACGAAGGCTGCCAGCCGATGCTGCCGGAGAGCATTTATAGCTTCCGCACATGCCTCAATGGTCCGAGCGGATGCCGCGTCCTGCGTATCAAGCCTGTAGAGCATCTTCCCACCATCGCAGCGGAGTTCGGCAAGTCTCTCGGCAGTCATGCCAGTGAATGTGTCATCCATTTCAAACGCCGTACCAGAGAGGCCGCCCCGGTTCATGCTGCCCACGAGCACCCGGCCGTCGAGAAAGCCGTCATTTTTCTGGCGGCGCTCCAGATGGCTGAGAATAAGCAGTTCTTCGAGAAGATCGCTAGTGGCGAGGACTCCATCGAGATTCGGATCCTCGAGCAGACGGCGCACTCGGGCGATGAGTTGATAGCGATCGCCCATCGCGAGCTGATCGTCTCGAATGTTGGTGACACCGCGGCCAGGGTGATCGGCGGCCACAAGTGCGAGTTTGCCATGGACAGTGAGCTTCGGGCGTTTTCTACGTCGTTTTGCCTCTCGCTCAATGACTTCCGGGCGATGAACCCGGATCTCGGTTATCTCCTCAAACATTTCGGTAGCCAGAGTGCCCTCGGGGTCAAAGTGTCGCCGTTGCATCTGCGCAATTGCTGTTTGTGAATTCGCGATCGCCAATTAAACCCCCATTTGTTGGAGAAATTTCCGCGCTGCCACTGCATTCGTCAGCGGCGACGCGCCGTTGCTTCCGCCCTCGAGTACGTCCTGCTCCACTACAATCCAGTCTTCAAAATTATGCTTGCGGACCAAGTTTAAAAGCCGGGGGAAATCCACCACTCCCCGGCCCAATGGGGCGAATACGCGTTGGCGCACCGCCTCGTGAAAATCATGCCTCTCGCGCCGGACGTCTTGGAGTTTCGCTCCATCCACATCCTTAAAGTGCAGACAACGCAATCGGCCAATGTGTTGCTCCAACACTTTCTGCGGATCACCACCTCCGTAGATGCAATGACCCGTGTCGAGGCACAAGCCCAATTCTTCTGGCGAAAATAGCGAGAACAACCGATCGATTTCTTCGGGAGTCTCGACGTGCGTGCCCACGTGGTGATGGAAGGCCACGCGCATTCCGAGCTTGACACAGCAATCAAGAACTTTGCAGATTGTCTGTTTCGCCACCCGCCATTGCTGCTGGTTGTACGAATATTGCTGCGTGCCGGCGCAACGACCCGCGAGGGCGCATCGCTCCGCCGTCTTTTCGTCGGAAAGAATAAGCAGGTGGCAGCCAGCTTCGCGGAGTAACTTTGCAGTGCGCTCCATCTGCTTGAGCTGCGCCTTAATCGCTCCCTTATCTGCCAAACAGACCTCGACAAATGCCGAGCAGAGTGTCAGTTTACGTTTGTCAAGTTGCTGGCAAAGCTCAGTTGGGTCAGTGGGCAAGAATCCATAAGGTCCCAGTTCCGTACCGGCATATCCTGCTTGCGCAATCTCGTCCAGGACCCGACAGTATGGATACTCCGTTGGGAATGGAACGGACTCCATGATTCCCCAGCTCACCGGCGCACTGGCAACCGTCATTTTCATATTGTCCGCAATACCTCGGCGCCTCAACTCGACATGCGTCTCTACGCAGAGGGCACGCTTTCCGCCTGAGTTTCTTCCGCAACCATCACTGCGCGCGAATCGCGACAAGACCTCGCAGCCGCTAAGGCGATTGCGAGCGCGTTGCGCGCGTCTTCCCCTGTCACGTGAGGTGCAGAACCGGTAAGAACACTCCGCACGAAATCACACAATTCATTCAAATACGCTTCCGCAAAGCGCACCAGGAAGTGATCCACCACATCATGGCCGACACATTCGCCGCTAAGAACCGTTATGGCGGTCTGGCGAAGATACCCAATGCGCAGAGTTGCCTTTGATCCTACGACTTCAGTGTAAATGTCATATCCGTAACGGCTCTGGCGGAAGGATTCAACATTGCCAATCGCGCCGTTAGAGAATCGGAGATTCACGATTCCGGCGTCGAGCTCCCCGAACTGGATCAGCTCCGGGCATGCAAGCGTCCCACCAAATGCATGAACTTCGGCGACCTCGTCCTTCATGAGCCATCGCGCGAGATCGAATTCGTGGATGGTTGAATCCAGGAACAATGTGCCGCTCCCGGATTTGTAAAAGCTGAGCGGCGGTGGCTGCCGGTCCCGGCCAATTGATCTGAAGATGATCGGAGTTCCGATCTCGCCTGTTTCAATTCGCTTGTGAGCCGCTGCGTAGGCGGGATCATATCGACGCATGAAACCAACCTGGAGGAGGACCTTAGCTTTGCAGGCTGCGGCGATGGCCTCATCTACGCCATCAATGGTGAGCGCCAAGGGTTTTTCGCAGAGGATGTGCTTGCCCGCCGCGGCTGCGGTTTGAACGTTGGACAGATGAAACCGGGATGGAGAGGCGATCACGACTGCATCAACATCCTTCTGCTCCAGCAAGTCCTCGATGCTGCCGTAGTAATGCTCGATTTCGAGGTCGGCTGCCAATCGGCGCGCGGCTTCCACATCTACATCTACGACCGCAGCTAACCTCGCCTCCGGAACGAGCGATCGAAGATTTTCGGCGTGGCGCCTGCCCATTCGTCCGACGCCCACCACTCCGACACCCAATTTGGCCATTAATGAAGCTCCTCGACTCGGGACTACGAATCCATTTCTTGCCGGCCTCTCTACCGCGGCTCGCGAATCAGAACTTGATGCGCACCATGAACTGAGTCTGTCGTCGCAGCCCCGTGCCAGTGTTGGGCGACGCGGCGTTGTCGTTATTGTTGTTGAAGTTGACGGTCGCACTGATGGTCCCGAACCCTCCGGGAGTTGCCAGGGATCCCGGATGTCCCGCAACGGCAGTGTCGACGTAGGCGAGGCCCACAGTACCCAGGTCGTCCAATTGAACGTGATTGAGAATGTTGAAGGCCTGCACGGGAAACTCCAGCGAAGTATGCTCAGTCAATTTCGTTTCTTTCGTTAGGGCAAAATCCATCTGCAAGCTATTTACGCGACATCATCAATTTCCCTTTTAAGCGCAGCCCGAGATCTGGCTTGGCAGAGTGACTGGCGAATACAAATACGATCCACACCAGGGAGAAGAGTTATCCGAACCTGCACGGTGTCGAATGGCTGAAGAGATTCCCTCATTAGATTCTCGCAGGGCGCCGGAATTGTACTGCGGGTCCTGACACTCCCCACCTGGCATTCTTTTCCTCTTGGAGTCCATGGGCGAAACAGAGCCGTGGCCGGACGCCGGGTAACGCTCGCGGCTCTGGTACACGAATAGCTTTGCTGCTCAGAACTCCAGGCGCAGCATGAACTGCATTTTTCGCGACGAGCCGAGCCCAGTGGGGTTGTTGTTCAGCTGGCTGGTGATGACCCCAAAGCTAGCAGGGTTCGAGATATCGGACGACGGATCGCCGTAAATCGGATGGTTGAACAGGTTGAACGCCTCGGCGCGGAACTTCAGTTTCAGCCGTTCGGTAAGCCCCGTTGACTTCTCGAGCGCCATGTCGATTTCATAATACCCGGGTCCGCGTCCGGCGTTGCGCCCCAGACTCCCCCACGTGCCCACTGCCGGCACCGCGAATGCGTTTATATTGAACCAGTGGTTGATCGTTTTGGGGGTCCCGTAAATGGATTGGCCGGGGACCAGGTCCGGCCGCTGATTCCTTGTTACGCCGTCGGGCCGGTCCGTCGGGCTCACGTCTACCAGGATATCAATGGGCCGTCCGCTGGACGCGGACGCAATTCCACTCAGCTCCCAACCGCCCAGTAGCTTTCCCGCCACGCCGCCGGACGTTAAGAAACGCTTGCCCGGGCCAATCGGAAGCTCGTAGACCGTATTGGCCGAGAGGGTCTGGCGAATGTCAATGTCCGTGCTGCTATATGAACATTTGATGCATGAATAGTTTTGAATGTGGGGATATTCCCCCGCTCCGAACCCCAGGTCCGACAAGGCGTGCGACCACATGTACTGCGTCCCCCACAGCCATCCGTTGGTGGAAGAGCGCTCCACCGATGCCTGAAGTGAATGGAAGTTGCTGTTGCCGTTGTTACCTTTCTGGTTGAACTCGCCAAAGGTGGGGATTGGACGAATGCAATTGGTGAGCCCAGAATTGCCTTCGCAACGGTTGAACCGAACGGCGGAGAATAAGTGATGCCCCTCGCTGCCTTGGTAAGCAATCTTGCCCAAAAAGCTGTGCGGGAACTCCCGCTCGAGTGACAAAGACCAGTCTTCGAAGTATCCGTCATGGCGATTCGGATCCCAAGCCTTGGGCGAGAAAAATGGGGCGGTCAGTTGGGCTGGTGTAAGCGGCCACGTCAGGCCTGGCACATCCGCTGACGAAACATCGACCCGTACGCCGGTACTCTCGTGCCCGTCGCTGAAGTCGTCCATTTGGTTCGGTTC
>Ga0307477_10003216_pt1 | contig 12224 bp, 16 predicted proteins | sample atmos_gasesECM2C_FD_203316 | JGI IMG/M metagenome (GOLD analysis project Ga0307477, IMG submission 203316) | Hardwood forest soil microbial communities from Morgan-Monroe State Forest, Indiana, United States - atmos_gasesECM2C_515 | ecosystem: Environmental > Terrestrial > Soil > Temperate...
TGGCGGAGAGGAAGGTACGTCCCTCGAGTGTCTCGAATACGGCCTGGGTGATCGAGCGTCGTGCGGTAGGCTTCATGCCATCCGCATCGGGCACTTTCTGCGCGTGCTGAGGCGCGTGGCTGACAGGTAAGGCAGCTTTTTTCGGTACCGAGGCGTGTCAGGCGCTGCCCAGGCGGCACGCGCGACATAGTTTGGACCCGATAATCCCTGCGGCGCCAGTTTTACGGCGCGCGATGACTTGACGACGCGGAATTAAATGGTTGCCAGCAAGGCGCGGAGTCGTCCGCGGGCCCGGCTCAGGCGCATATCGATCGCCTCGGGCGTGGTTTTCAACAGTGCGGCGATCTGGCGACTGGAAAGGTCTTGGTAATAGCGCAGGACGACGGTGATTCGCGACAACTCGTCGAGCAGCGAAATCGCCGCGGTAATGATCTGGTGATCTTCACGGCGGCAGACCTCGTCGGACGGATCGCTGAGCCAACGGTCCTGCTGGATGATGGGCTGGTCGTCGCAAAGAGGCGCCGGCGCCGGCCGCCGGCGGCGCTGGTCGATGGCCAGGTTCCGCACGATGCCGCACAGCCACGGGCCAAAGCGGTTGGACTCGCGCAAATCTCCCAGTCGCTGCCAGGCGCGCAGAAACGCCGACTGAGAAACATCGCCGGCGGCGGTTGCATCTTCCAGGATGCCGTACGCAACGGCCATCGCCACCCGCTCGTAGATACGGATCAGTTGGCCAAATGCCTCTGAGTCGCCGTGTTTTGCTCGTTGCACGAGATCCCGGTTGCACGAATCCATAAAACTTCCCTGCCGGTAGCGCACAAAGGATCTCCCTACTCCGGCCCGGAGCCAAAAATGTCTCCGGGCCGGATGCGATTGCAGCGTCGTGCCAGTTTGTAGATGAAGTCCGCGGCCCTTTGTTGCATCGCCGCGAAGTTATTTCGCGGCTGAAGGGGGCGCCTCCGGTGAGGGCGGCGTTGTGGTTTGCCCGTCGGCGGGCTTCTCACGTCTAAGTTCGCGGACCTCTCGCATGAGTTGTGAAAGCTGGCGTTCGAGGAGGTCAAGCCGGCGATCGCGGTCGGCCGGAGCGGTGCTGACACCGCCGCCGAAGCCGCCTCCGCCGCCACCTCCGAATGCACCGCGGGCCGGGCCGACGCCGGGTGCTGGGGCGCCGCCGAAGAAGCCGCCGGCGGGACCGCCCGGCCCGCCGCGAATCGAGCCGCCAAATCCGCCCCCGCCGCCCGACATCGCGCCGGGAGGCCCTTGCATGACACCGCCGCTGCCGGGCAACCCTGCCATCGGGGACCCGGGCGGAAGCCCCGGCGCGACGATAACCTCGCGCCGGCCGTCAGCGTAGTTATTCCAAGCCATCGGGGTCCCGGGTGGAAGCCCTGGCGCGACTCCGACCATTGGACCACCACCCGGTCCGCCGGGCATGGCGCCGACGCCCATGCCACCGGCGGGGACTTCGCCCGGCGGATATCCGCCATGCTCCAGAATCGCCAGTCGGCTCTCCGCCATTGCCAGTTGCGCCCTGAGTCGCTCAACACGGGCGCGTGCCATTTCAATCTGCTGCCAATGAACGTCCGCTTGCGGCGCGACCGGCGGCGGCAAGGCCGCTGGCGGTGCTGCCTGTCCGAATGTGGGCCCTACCGGCAGCGCGAATGCCGCCGCGGAGCAGATGGCCAATAAACCCGATCGCGATAATGCCCGCGCAACTTGCCCTTGCTTGATCATGAGCAGTCTCCTTTTGAGATGACGAAATTCCCCCAGGCCCGCGGCCAGCGCCGGCCGTGTCGGGCGATACATCGACACAAATTCCACAGTTTGAAGCAAAGCAGTCCCGTAGCTGCGCGCCGATGCCGGCAGCGCCCACAGCACCCACGCGTCACAGCATTGTTCTTCGCAATCGTGGATCTGGCGCCGTGCCAGCCAGACCGCCGGGTGCCACCAGTAGGCGACAGTTGCGATCAGCTCCAGCAGCCGCACCCAGTGGTCCTGCCGGCGCAGATGTGCCAGCTCGTGGGCCAAAAGCGTCTGCCGCTGGCGCTCATCGAGTTGATCCCAAAGCTGCGTCGGTACGAGCACGCGCGGTCGCCGGCCAAACGCCCAGAGCGCCGGACAGACGGCACCTGACACGAACCAGACACGCGGCGTCCGCCAAATGCCCAGCCGCCCAGCCAACTCGCTGACGTCTCGCTGCACCGATGGCGGGCCGGGCAATGCTGCCGCCAATACCCGACCCAGCATGGCAATCCGCGTCATCGCGATCAGGAGGATTGTCAGGCTGCCAGCAGTCCAGCTCAGCGCGAAAATAGTGAACGCTCGCTGCCGCAAGCCTGTCATTGCCACTGGCGTGTGGTCCGGCAGCTTGACGGCGGATGTTGCAGGTGCGATATCGACGGGCTCGATTCGCACGACCTGAGCGTCGCGCGGCTCCGGGACAGCGGCGCTTACCTGCGCCGGTGACGCGAGGTTGTTGAGCCCTGGACGGGCCAGCAGGCCGCCGATCGGGATTGTCCAGATCGGCGGGGTAATCAGCTTCAGCAGCACCAGGACCCACAACGCTCGGACGACGGCAGGCCGGCGAAAGATCAGGCCCACCGCGCCAACCGCCGCGGCCAGCACACACGCGGCCACGGCGTTGCTCAACATGATCTCGAGCAGCCTCTGCATAGATCACCTTCGGGTGAATCAATGCCGCTGTGAATCCGTTTTGTCGTCCAGTTGGTCCACCAGGTCGCGCAGCGCCTTGCGTTCGCGGGCGGTGAGGCGGCGGACCCGCGTGAGTTGGCTGAGCAGCGGGACCAACGACCCGCCGCACAGCTTGTCCACAACTGTTCGTAGCCTCTGGCCGATCATTTCTTCCCTGCTGATTGCAGGAATAAATACGTGAACGAACAGGCTGCGGTCGCGCCGCACCATTTGCTTGGCTTCCATCCGCTCGAGCTGCTTCTGCACGGTGGCATAGCGCGCGGGGTTGGGATCGCGGTGAAGGGAGTCGGTAATCTGGCGGATGCTCGCCTGCCCGCGCTCCCACAGGAGTTCCATGATGGCCAGTTCCGCTTCGGTCAGGTCGTGTTTGGGTCTTGCCATGTTTTCGCCCGGCTCGACCGCCCGCGCCGTCCCCGGCGGCGCTGACAGCCATTTTGGCTTATCTATAAGACGTAATGGCTGACATGTCAAGAAAAAAATTCCTGGTAAAATCCCGGTATGACGACGCAGGAGATTCAGCGATTGAGGGAAACGAAGCCCTTCGAGCCGTTCCGGATTCTCGTGGCGGACGGAAGATGGTACGATGTTCGTCATCCGGAGAATTTTGCGATCGCCGGGAATGGACGGCTGGTCGCGATCGGAATGCCGGATTATTTTGTGACGCTCGACTTGCTATTGGTAACCGCCATCCAAAGGCCGAGTCCGCACAAGACAAATGGGAAGAGTAAGAAGGGACATTAAATGTGCGGCGGCGTGCCGGCCGCTGGAATTCCCGTATCGGGAATATCAGGCCGATACTACCGTCACTGACGAAGTGCCCGAGCTTTGTACTCAAGTTATCAACCCCGCCGTGGCTAGCCCAATCGTCTCATCGCCTGTTGGAGAATCGTCCCCATTGTCTCGCCGCGGGCGGCAATGGTTTATCGGGACGATCGCCTGTCTGATCGTGGGGTCGTTGATCGCTGCGGTCATTTCATGGTACCTGGGCGTGCACGATTGGTTCTTCCCGGTCAACTTCGGCATCGTCGAGCCGGGCAGGCTCTTTCGCAGCGGGCAGATTTCGCGCCACATCATCCGTTCCACGCTGGTGAACAACCGGATCGGGGTGATCATCGATCTGTCGAGCCGGTGGGAAGACACGCCTGATGCCCGCGCCGAAAGGTCCGTCGCAGCGGAACTGGGCGTGCGGCGGATCAATCTCACCCTCCGCGGCAACGGCCTGGGTGACCCGTCGGTTTATCCGCAGGCCCTGGCGGACATCGTGGAGGCCAACCGCCAGGGAAAGGCGGTTCTCGTGCACTGCCAGTCCGGTTCGCAGCGCACCGGCGGCATCGTCGCCGCCTATCGGATCCTCATCGAGGGCCAATCCCCCGATGCCGCTTTTGCCGAGATGCGCCGCTATGGTCATGATCGCAAGCATAACCCCCGGCTTGTTCCGTTCATCGAGTCGCACCTGGCCATGTGGAAGGATCAGCTTGCCCGCGAGCAGATCATCACCGCTTCCCAGCCCGCCGGTCCGCCGCGGTAACCGGATTGAGGCACGCCAAGCGTTGTTGACCCGATAAACCTGAGCTGCGCGGGGCGTTGCGGGGTCGGTCGGCCGGCTCGCTCTTTCCGACGCGACCGAGTACGCTGTGCCTCCCTTCTTCAAGAAAGGTCCCTTATGGCACTGGTCAGGTTCGCCAATTTCGCCGTGGAATGGAACCGCATCTATGCCGCGAGGCGCATCGCTGGCGAGACCGACGAGCGGTCGGGGGAGCATCTCCTGCTATTCGTCGACGATCCTTCGGTGGCGGCGGGTCAAGCCGCCGCGCCGATCTGTGACGTCCAGAAGATTGACGCGGCATGGAAGCACGTCAGGAAGGACGGGCGGTTTGCAATCATCGGCACGATCGCGATCGACAAGTCTAAGGTGTGCGCGGTCAGCCGCAGCGCGGACGGCCGACAGGGAAGCCTCAGCTTCGACTTGGGTAACGGCCGCGGCGCAGTTCTTGTGATCGATCCCGATCTGGCCGCCCTAATCCTCGAAACGATTCCCGAATCCACGGGGAAGCAGAACAACGCCGCCACCGATCAGGAGGAGTGCGCCGCCGCGGCGCGAACCTGAACGGGAGGATTCGTGCAACTGGCCCGGTCCTGCGCTCGTTCGAAAGCTTCCGTGCACCAATTGCCGGAAAATCTGCGTGCGCTGGAACGGCAGTTGGTGCGAGGCTATAGTGTGCCGGTAAGTCTGACGAACGAGTGTCCGGTACGAGCGCTGTCTGTATTAGTTCCCGCACCCTGCTCTGTCTCTCTCCTACCTTCTGGGCCGGAATGTCGGCCCCTTTCACAATCGCCCGGAAAGCCAAACATGGGTGAAGACGCCCAACAAAGGAGATGCTCCATGGGCAGCAAGTTATACGTCGGGAACTTGAGCTATGACACGACCGGCTCAGTTCTCGAACAGTTGTTCACGCCGCACGGGACCGTGCAGAGCGCCCAAGTCATTACCGACCGCGAGACCGGACGCAGCAAAGGTTTCGGGTTCGTGCAAATGGGCAGCGACCAGGAGGCACAAGCCGCGGTCAGCGCTCTCAACGGTCAGCAGCACGATGGCCGAGCCCTGACGGTCAACGAGGCCAAGCCACGTGAGGAACGCCCACGAGGTGGTTTCGGCGGCGGAGGCAAGCGGTTTTAGGTCCGACTTGACGGTTTGCAATCACCAGGGAGGAGGCTACATCCGCTGTAGCCTCCTCTTTTTTCTATTCCTAATCGCCAATGCAGCCGATTCTCCTTCGATTCAGACATCACCGCCTTACCGTTGCGCGGCCAGCGTGCAGAGGCTTTCGACGACGCGGACCTGAGCGGGGGAGGCAGTCGTTGACATCGTGATCCGGATCGCCTTGCGGTTCCAGTCGAGCAGGTGCTTGTAGTATTCAGGCGCGGAAGTGGTCGTTGCGGCCGAGAGGGACTCAATCTTCAGATATTGGTCGGAGGCCTCGCCTAGCGGATAGGTCGTGGCGTGATCCTCCCGTGGGGCGGGCAGAAGGATTCCCGCGCGAAGGGCGGCATCCACGGCGTCGGCGGCATACAGCGACAGCTTGCCGTCGCGCATGTCCTCCAGCGCAAAAAGTTGCAGGCGATACTTGCCGTCCGCGATGTAGAACTGGATGGCGCGCTGGCCGGTGATACGGATGGAGTGCGGCGTAAGTTTCGCCAGGAATCCAGCCAGCCGCTTCCAGAGCCGGATGTGGTCGCGCGTGGCATCGTTCTCACACGCGGCCAGGTGCCGGTCCACGTTGGCACGACCGCCGGCGTCCAACCGTGAGAAGAAGGCGTCGAAATCGTTGAGATGCTCGGATTTGATGGACGTCGATTGAATCATTGGCTTTCTGGTTTGAACATGCCCCCGAAGTCTCATGGCCGCCTGCGCCTGTCGCCGCTCAACAGTCGGACGCCGTTACGGTGAGCTTTCGGCCCATGTAGTGGCGGCCGTCCAGAGCCGAAGCGGCGGCGGTCGCCTGCGGCGCCGAGCCCATCTCGACCAATCCCGCCCCGCAGCCGAGGCCCGTGCCCGGGTCCGCGATAATTCTCGCTCCCAGCACGGTGCCGTAGGCCGCGAACAACTCGAGGAGTTCCCGGTCCAGCACAATGTTGCTCAAACCTTCGATGCGTAGCTTGCCGGTCATGCGACTCTCCGCCCTTCGGGTCCTCGGCCGCGCGTTGTCTGTCGATGGGTAACACTGTGGCGCGCGATCTGTTCGGCGAATGCGCGACCCTCAGGGAGCAACCTCGATTCCTGGCCATTCAATGCGATCATCGGCTGAACACTCGCAAGCGACTCCAAGGCCCGCTTGGACCTGGCCTCAGGCCAGCCGAGTTTCCCGCCCACCACACGCCAGTGAAAATAATCGTGCGTACGTGCCGCGACGCTTGCCGCCAGAAGAAATTGCTGCCGGTCGTTGAGTCCCATTTGCTCAGCCCCTCCTCCCCGCGGCCATGGATCCGTCCTCGATCACCAACCCCTGGGCGGTCTTCGTCACGTTCAGGAACCGGCTCCTTCGCACGCGGTGAGTGGTCACAAGAAGACCAACCATGGACGGATTGTCATATTTGGCGGTGGTCTCGGGCGCCCACCAGTTGCAGCGGTAGTTGTTGCCCGAGACGCGCCGGCACGTTACACGCTCGCCGGGCTCCCGTTCGATGCATTGCACGACCTGCACCGACAGATCAATGGGGGCGGAATCGCCCTGTTCCGCGAAAGCACCGTTTTGTGCCGGCATAAAACCTTTCGGTCGGCCATCGAGTTGGCCCAACAGGCGGGAAGGCGAGGGAGACAGCCAGCGCTGAGAAGAAGTGGCGCTTGCCCTGGCTCAGTCGTCGATCAGCCGATAACACTATAGGCGCTTCATTCGTGGCAGGAGATGCCAAAATCCGAACTTGGACGTTCGAGAGAGAACAACATGGTTGAACCCGGCGAATCTGACCACTGGAGAGGCAGCCAGTCGGCGATTGGCGCGGCCAGCCGCGAGTCGATCTATCCGCAGGTATTTTCCACCCAATCAAACCCGCAGATGCGGCAGGTCTACCTGAATGACCCCGCGGCGTGCAAGCTGGTGGACTTTTTCGTGAACAAGGGGCTGCGGGCAATCAAGGAGGAGGACCAGTGCCAGGCGTTCTACGATGATTGGATCGAATATCAAGCAAAGCACCGGTTGTATGCATCGGTGCTGTCGCCCAAGGACTATTCGGCATTGGGGCTTGAATTCGATCTCCTGAAGCTCACGCGCTTCCTGGAGGTCTTCGCGTATTTCAGCCCGGCCCACGGGTATAGCCTCCAGGTGACTTTTCTTGGATTATTTTCGATTCTGGCGGGAACAAATCCCGCTCTGAAGCGGGAAGCGACCGCTGTGCTGGAGGCCGGGGGCCTGCTGGCATTCGGGGTGTCAGAGAAGAGCCATGGAGCCGACCTGCTCGCCAACGAGTTTTCCCTCCGGAGAATCGACGGCGGACGGCTCGTGGCCAATGGCAAAAAATACTACATCGGCAACGCCAATACAGCCTCGGTCATCTCGGTATTGGCAGGAATGAGGGACGGAAGTTTTCCTTCGGGCGGCCGGCGAGTACCGCCGGCGCTGTTTGTGCTTCGCCCCAGGCAATCGGCGGGGTTCGGGAACGTCCGAAAGATTCCAACTCTCGGAATTCGATCGGCGTTCGTCGGGGAGTTCGAGGTCAAGGAGCACGAGTTGCCCGCCGAGGACGTCGTCGCCGAGGGCCGCGCGGCCTGGGATGCCGTGTTCACGACGGTGACGCTCGGCAAGTTCTTTCTCGGTTTCGGCTCGATCGGAATCTGCGAGCACGCGCTCGAGGAGGCAGTCGTGCACCTGAGCGGGCGAGTGCTTTTCGGCAAGCCGGTCATTGACATGCCACACATCGGCTGGGCGGTGGCACAGGCATACGTGCGGCTGACCGCGATGAAGTTGTACGCCTACCGGGCGGTGGATTACTTCCACTGCGCCAGCGCGGCGGACCGGCGTTATCTGCTGTTTGCCGCGGTCCAAAAGGCCAAGGTGAGCACCGAGGGGATGAAGGTCCTGACGCTCCTCTCGGAGTGCCTCGGGGCGCGGGGATTCGAATCAGACACTTATTTCGAGATGGCGTTGCGGGATGCACAACTCATTCCAGGCCTCGAGGGAAGCACCCATGTGAATCTCGGGCTGGCCAGCCAGTTCGTGCCTGAATATTTTGCCCGCTCCAAGTCTCGTATGGCGTCCCCCAAGTCTTTGATCGTCGGCGAAGCGGCGGGGGGAGAAAACCCTTACCTGATGACAGGCCGCACGGGAGCCATCAATACGATCACGTTCGCCCATTTTCAAGATGCGTACGTGCCCCTCAGGTCCATCGTGAACGTCCGATTGTTCGCGCAACAGGCGAGGGCATTCGGCCTCTTCGTCCGCGGCGACACTTACAATCGCCTCCTGAGAGCTGAAACGGGTGTCGAGTTGCTCATCGGGCAGTGTCAGGCGACGATTGCGTACGCTCAACTGATCGCGGAGAACTCAGTTCGCCTCAACATTCCAGCACAAATCATCTCGACGGTGTTCTACCTGCTGGTCAACGACTTAAGCGTATCCGCACTAACGCTGGCATCGTACCCCCGGCTCGACGCCGCGAGCCGGATTCTCGTCCGTCGGCTGGTAAAAGTTCCCAAGGCCATCGGCGACGACTGGGATTTCGTGTCGGCGCGTCTATCCGCGCCCCGGAGCCAAGCGGCAGCCAAACCCGCACCGCGGCAACAGGACTGATGCGATTCAATTGGCAAGCTCGACCGGCCGCCCCATGCGCACCAGCCAGTAGAAATGCGAGGCGACCGCGGAGAAAAACGAATTGCGGGCATGATATCGCACGCCAAACTCGCGGCAGACCTCCTCGACGACCTTCGATAGGGCGGGGTAGTGGATATGGCAGATTTTGTGAAACAGGTGGTGCTCGATCTGGAAATTAAGGCCACCGACGAACCAGCAGATCACGCGGTTGCGGCGGGCAAAATCGACCGTGGTCTGCACCTGATGGACCGCCCAGTCAGTTTGGAGCCGCTCCCCGCCGCCGGCGACCGGGACCGGCACGGGGAATTCCGCTTCGCCCACGCAATGGGCGAGCTGGAATACGACGCTGAGCACGACGCCGCTGACGAAGGCCGCGATCACATAAACGAACAGCACTCCATACCACGGGTGCAGAAGCATCGGAATCCCGAAGGCCAATGAAGAGAACACGACTTTGCCGGCGATGAACACGGCGAGGTCCTTGCCCTTGGGTCGTGGGATCTTATGTTTGCCGATGCGACCCATGCTGATTTGATAGAAATCGTCAATCAGGTGCCATTTGATGGCCAGGAAACCGTACAACAACCAGAGATATATTCCCTGAAAGCGGTGGAACTTAAGCCGCCGCTGCCGCGGCGACAGGCGGCCGAAAAAACCCAGATTGATGTCGTCGTCCTGCCCCTCGACGTTTGGAAAGGTGTGGTGAATGGAATTGTGCTTCCAATCCCACAGGTAGGAGCTGCCTCCCATGAGGTCCAGGGTCAGGGCCATGAGCTTGTTCACCCACTGGTGGTCGGAATAGGCCTTATGGCCGCCATCGTGTTGGATGTTGAAGCCGATAGCCGCGATCGACACGCCCAATACCACCGCCAGCGGCGCCACAATCCACCAACTGGTGACAGCGAAGAGCAATAGCAAATAGGCTGAGATAAACCACGCAAGTATGGTCGCGGTTTTGAAGTACATCTGCGGGCAATCGCGGCGCCGGCGGCCGGTTCGCTCGAAATACGCGTCCACTCGCCGCCTCAGTTCGAGTATGAATCGGTCGCTTCCGCTGAATTTCACTCTGGGTGGTTCATCTGTACCCGTACAGGTCACAGACGCACGGGGAACTGTAGCCGTCGGGTGGCTCGAACAAGGCATGCAAGCCTCCGGTGCTTATGTTGAGGGAGAGACTGGCGGCAATCCATTCCGCCGTACACGGGGCGAGAAAGGGTTATCGCGACGACACGCTAAAGAGCGTAACTTCCGACATCGATTGTAGGATACATCCATGTCCGAAACAAGACGAGCGATCCGTAATTCCAGCGTTCTTCTTCGACCGAAGCAGTCGATGTTCACCCGCCTGGGAATCGGCGGAATCACGTGTCTGTGGGGATGGCTGGCGGCCGCCGTCATGGCGGAAGACTGGCCGCAATTCCTTGGACCCAATCGAGATGGCACCTGCGCCGCAACCGGTTTGGTCGGCACATTCCCGGCAAGCGGACTGCCGGCGCTGTGGAAGAAAGACATCGGACAGGGGTTCAGCGGCCCGGTGGTGGCGCAGGGGAAGCTGGTCCTGTTCCATCGTCTCGGCGACAAGGAAACGGTCGAGTGCCTGAACGCCTTGACCGGCGCGCGAGTGTGGATTGCCGATTACGTAACGAAATACGAGGACGATTTCGGTTTCGATCCCGGCCCGCGGGCGACGCCCACGATCACCCAAGGCCGCGTCTTTACATTCGGTGCTGAGGGGATGTTGAGCGCCTGGAACCTCGCCGACGGGAAGAACCTTTGGCGCGTCGATACCAAAACGCAGTTCGGCGCCGCCAAGGGGTTCTTCGGCATGGCCTGCTCGCCGCTGGTCGAGGGCCGGACGGTGATCCTCAACATCGGCGGAAAGGGCGGGGCGGGAATTGTCGCCTTCGACAGCCTCACCGGGAAGCTGCTTTGGAAAGTGACCGACGATGAGGCAAGTTATTCATCACCCGTGGCCGCGACGATCGGCGGGAAACGCTACGTCTTTGCATTCACCCGCGCCGGCCTCGCAGCCCTGATTCCCGAGAGCGGAAAGCTCTTGTTTGATTTCCCCTGGCGGTCGCGGCTCGACGCATCCGTCAACGCCGCCACCCCGCTGGTGATCGGCGATCAAATCTTCATCTCAGCCAGCTACGGCACGGGCGCAAGCCTGCTCCGCTTCCGCGAGTCTGGCCCCGAACAGGTCTGGTCAGGCGATAACATTCTCTCCAACCATTACGCCACCAGTGTCTATCACGACGGTTTTCTCTACGGATTCGACGGGCGCCAGGAAGAAGGGCCAAACCTGCGGTGCGTGGAACTCAAGACGGGAAAAATCCGCTGGTCGCAGGATAATTTCGGGGCCGGCACGGTCATGGCGGCCGGTGAACGCCTGCTCATCCTTTCCGAAAAAGGCGAGTTGATCCTCGCGCCGGCTGCTCCGGAACAGTTCAAACCCGTTTCCCGTTCGCAGGTCCTTCCGTTTAACAGCCGTGCCTATGCCGCCCTGGCCGACGGTCTTTACTATGCCCGCGGCTCGGACAAGCTGGTTTGCGTCGATCTCCGCGCAGCGCACTGATCGCAATCAGGCGGGCCGCTCCCACAAAACGCTCCTTCCATCACCCCACAGCCCGTCGAGATCGTAGTAAAGTCGCGCTTCCGAACCGAAGACATGGACCACCACGTGGACGAAATCGACGCAGGTCCAGTTTGTTCCCCCGTCGCCGGCACGGGACAACGGGCGAAAGTCGCGCGGGGCAGCCATCTCCTCAAGGTCGTCGCAGGCCGTTTTCATCTGTCGGGGGCTGGTTCCGGTGGCGATCACCATGAAATCCGTGACCGGCGAGATATTGCTCACGTCGAGTACCACGACATGACTGCACCGGGTTTCGGCCAGCAACCGGGCCGCGTCAATCGCGAATTGCCGCGCGACGTCGAGCCTTTGTGACTGCGTCGCCGGGACCTGCTCCGTGATAGCGATGGCTCACCTCCTTACTTGCCGGCTAACTGTCCAAGGCGGACTTGGAAGCGATTGATATAGGCGCCGGAGTCGTCACGTTGATCGTCGAAGACGTGGAACCGGGGTTGAAGGGCGGCGACGGCAAGAATGACCTTCTGATACAAGGCGTCCACCGCGTTGTCGTCGAGCTTGTCCAGATCGACCTGTTGCCCGCGATACAGCGAATCGGCAATGGAAGGCTCGGTGCTGTA
>Ga0307477_10003217_pt1 | contig 12222 bp, 4 predicted proteins | sample atmos_gasesECM2C_FD_203316 | JGI IMG/M metagenome (GOLD analysis project Ga0307477, IMG submission 203316) | Hardwood forest soil microbial communities from Morgan-Monroe State Forest, Indiana, United States - atmos_gasesECM2C_515 | ecosystem: Environmental > Terrestrial > Soil > Temperate...
GAACTCAAATGAGGTCGTTGGGGCTTGGAGAACTTATGAGTTCAATGTGACCTCTGCCATTAAACCCGGAGCGAATGTGCTGGCGGTACAAGTCTGGGCGCCGACTGAAAACAGCCTGGCAATCACCTTCGTGGACTGGAATCCAGCGCCGCCCGACAAGAACATGGGCTTGTGGAGCGAGGTTTACTTGAGCAGTAGTGGGCCGGTAGCGTTGCGAAATCCTGCCGTGGTTTCAAAAGTCGATTCGCCCGAAAACAACGCAGCCCATCTGACGGTGATGGCCCAAGTAAAGAACGGCACGAATCAGACCGTCAGCGGAACACTGAAGGGCCGCATCGAAAATGTCGAGTTCGCGCAACCGGTGCAACTCGCGGCGGGAGAGTCGAAGGATGTGGCCTTTTCACCCGCGGATTATCCGCAACTGAACCTGAGCAATCCGCGGCTATGGTGGCCCGCACAAATGGGAACACCAAATCTCTATGACCTGACTCTGTCATTCGAAGTGGACGGAAAGGTTTCCGACGTGTCGCGCACGAAGTTTGGCATCCGCGAGATTACCTCTGAAGTTTCGGAGCAAGCGCCGGATCGGCTGAAACGCTTATTCAAAATCAACGGCAAGAATATCCTGATTCGCGGCGCTGGATGGACTCCTGACATGCTGATGCGAGAAACGCCGGAGCGCCTCGCGGATGAGATGCGTTACGTGCGGGACCTGGGATTGAACACGGTAAGACTGGAAGGCAAACTTGAGACCGAAGAATTCTTCGAGATGGCCGACCAGCAAGGCATCCTGGTAATCGCAGGATGGTGCTGCTGTGATTTCTGGGAACACTGGGGAAGCTGGAAAGATGAGGACTTCGCGGTCGCTAACTCCTCTTTGCGCGATCAGATGTATCGGCTGAGGCGTCATCCGAGCATGGTGGCGTGGATGAATGGGAGCGACAATCCCCCGCCACCGGACGTCGAAGAGTCTTATCTGAAGATTGAAGCCGAGTTGAAGTGGCCGAATCCAGTGATCTCTTCAGCTACGGCGAAGCCGGCCGCCCTTACGAGTGGAAGCGGCGTGAAGATGAGCGGGCCCTACGAGTACGTCGCTCCCTCATATTGGGAGACGGATCCATATTTTCAAACCGATGACAATCGCTGTAACGCGGGCGGGTGTGGAGGCGCGTATGGCTTTAACACCGAAACCAGCATGGGCCCGGCAGTTCCGCCGATCGAAAGTATCAAGCGTATGGTTCCGAAAGACCACCTTTGGCCTGTGGATGAATACTGGAATTTCCATGCGGGCGGCGGCGCATTTAAGAATATGCAGGTATTTACCGACGCCCTGAACGCGCGTTACGGAAAGGCCGATGACGCAAAAGACTTCGCCTATAAATCTCAACTCATGACTTACGAGGGTGTGCGCGCGATGTTTGAAGCGTACAGCCGCAACAAGTACACGTCTACGGGCGTGATTCAGTGGATGCTGAACAATGCGTGGCCTTCGATGATCTGGCATCTTTATGATTTCTATTTGCGGCCGGGTGGCGGATATTTTGGAGCGAAAAAGGCGCTGCAAACCCTTGATCCCGTCTATGGATACGACGATCATTCGGTGTGGCTGGTGAGCAGCCAATATGTGGATGCCAAGGGGCTGAAGTTGACGGCGCGAGTTTTCAATCTGGATGGGACGCAGAAGTTTTCGAAGGAAACTGCGCTGGATTCTGCTGCCGATAGCACAGCGAAAGTGTTTGGGCTTCCACAGATCGATGGTTTGTCGCCGGTGTACTTTCTGGATCTTCGCGTGACCGATAGCACTGGCAATTTGGTGGGGTCAAATTTTTATTGGTTATCGACGAGGCCAGAGACACTCGACTGGTCGAAGTCGAACTGGTACACGACTCCGACCACATCGTACGCGGACTATAGCTCGCTCGCGCAACTTCCAAAGGTAAAGCTGAACTTCGCGAGCCGTACTGAGCGCGGTAACGATAGCGAAAATGCAGTGACGCATGTCACTGTGGAAAATCCCAGCAAGAGCCTTGCGTTCTTCGTGCGACTGAAGCTCGACAAGAGTAAGGGAGGCGAGGAAATTTTGCCGGTGGTGTGGCAAGACAATTACATCTCGCTGCTTCCCGGCGAAAAGCGCGAAATCACGGCGACTTACCACGCTGGCAGCGCGGGAGGAGTTAAGCCCGAGGTCGAAATCAGTGGATGGAATGTCGAGTAGCATCCTCTGGTTCCGCGAAAGCAAAAAGGTCTACGGAAGCGCAGTCAATGATAGGCAAGATGCGTTTGCTGTTTGTAGTTCTCTTCGCTGTCTCGCTGGGTTGCCTCGCGCAATCTTCCCTGCAAGAGAAGTCCCAGCTAAAAACGGTCCAAGAGCGATTGGGGTATTCCTCCTCAGCGCGCCTGCTTGTGATTCACGGCGATGACCTGGGCATGAATCACTCCGTCAATCGCGCGACATTCGAGGCGCTCGAAAAGGGATGGATTACTTCGGCTAGCATCCTGGTCCCGTGTCCATGGTTTCCCGAGGTTGTTGAGTGGGCGAAGAAACATCCTAATGCGGATTTAGGAATACACCAGGCGCTCAACAGCGAATGGACGACTTTTCGGTGGGGGCCGGTCAGCTCAAGAGACAGAGTGCCCAGCCTGCTTGATTCGGGCGGATATCTTCCGCTCGACACACCAGCCGTTACAGAAAATGCAAAACTCCCTGAAGTTGAGATCGAACTGCATGCGCAAATTGATCGCGCTAAATCTGCGGGCGTTCAGGTAACGCATCTGGACTCACACATGGGCGCGCTATTCGGGTCAACCGATCTGTATAAGCTCTATCAGAAGATGGGCTACACCTATGAGCTGCCGATACTCGAGGCGAGGGCGGGAAGCCATTCACCCGCCGGAGCATCGCCGCCTGCGGAAGAAGTGCTGGTTGAAAAGGTGATCGAGATCGAGCCTGGAATCGAGGCTAAGGATTGGGCCGCGTGGTATCGAAAGCAAATGGCGCCTCTCGGGCCGGGCGTGTATCAGGTCATCGTGCATCTTGCATACGATGACGATGAAATGGAGGGCACTACATACGCACATCCTGACTGGGGCGCGGCATGGCGGCAACATGATCTGGATATGGTGAAGAGTGCGGAGTTTCGTCAGTTTTTAAAAGAGCAGGGCTTCGTGCTCGTCGGATGGAGAGAATTGGCTAAAGCATTGCCGAAAGATTACGGCTCGAGAGCTATGGCTGCGCCGGGAGTTCACTAAAAGGTGAGGACTCTTGGATTCCACGTCCCTCCACAATGGTGTAGATCTTGTCGCCGGCGACGTCTTTAAAGCTTTCCGTTTTGCCGGTTGGCCAGCGCACTTCAACCGAATCGATTCTTGTCGCCGATCCTAAGCCGAAATGAAGCCGTAGATCATTCTGCGAAAGATAGCTTCCGCCGCCTCGCACTTCATCAAACTGCGTCACCCCACTGGTTTTGATCGTAACGCGCGCGCCGATCGCCGCGCGATTGCTCTTTGTCCCAACCAGATGGAAGAGCACACGGTGATTTGAATTCTTATTTGTGTTGAGCAGAAGCGATGGCGGTTCGCCGACGTTGAGAACAACAATATCTATATTGCCATTGTTAGCAATGTCGCCGAAAGCGGCGCCCCGTCGGGATTTCAGCGGCATGTTGGCGATTCCTGCCGTCTTCGAGACTTCTTCGAATGTCCCATTACGCAGATTTCGGTGAAGCAGCATCGGCTCGGCGTAGGCGGCGCTTCCTTTCACCGAGTCCATCTGAGGATAGACGTGTCCGTTGGCTACGAATAGGTCAAGCCAGCCGTCATTGGCCATGTCGAAAAATGCTGTGCCCCATCCGACGAGAGGCAGGCTCGCCTGGCCGACATGCGATGGCATAGCCACATCTTCAAATTGACGCGCTCCCTGGTTCTTGTAAAGCGTATTGGGCTGGTCGGCAAATTCGGTGATGAACATGGAGAGACGTCCGCTGTGATCGTAATCTCCCCAGGTCACGCCCATGGAGCCAAGCGCTTGTCCTTCGCTGTTTAGCGCGATGCCACCGACCATCGCCTCATCAGTAAATGTGCCGTCACGATTGTTGTGATAGAGATGATTGGGAGTAGCGTCATCCGCGACGAACAAATCGGGCCAGCCGTCGTTGTCGTAGTCGCCCCAGGTCACGCCTAGCCCGTAGTATTTTTCGGGATCGTCAACTCCAGCTTTTTTGGAAACTTCCTCGAATGTGCCGTCGCCACGATTGTGGTAGAGCAGATCGGTCTCGCCCTCCATACCCCAGGGTCCGCACTGCACCGGCGCGCCTTTGAACTGGCAGAACTTGGTCGAGCCGAAAGCTGGCAGATTGTTTATATCGACGTGCACGTAGCGCGAAACGAACAAATCGACATTGCCGTCGCGATCATAGTCGGCCCACGCCGCACCCGTGGAGAAGCCGCCGCCGCGCACTCCAGCCTTGTCGGTGACGTCTTCGAAGATGCAATTGCCTTTGTTGCGATAGAGCACGTTTCCGCCGTATCCGGTGACGAAGAGATCGAGATTGCCGTCGTTGTCGAAGTCGGCGACAGCTACGCCCATGCCCCAACCTTTGCGGGTGAGTCCCGCTTTTTCGGTGATGTCGGTGAACTTGAGGTCAGCGTCCTGATGCCAGAGGGTGACAAGAGGATCGCCGCCCTGCCTATATCGATCGACGGTCGAGCCGTTCACCATTACGATGTCGAGTTTTCCGTCATTGTCGCAATCAAACAGGCCTATGCCTCCGCTCATCGATTCGATGACATAGTATTTTTCGCGCGAGGAGATGTGGGAGGCGGTCAGGCCGGATTGGGTGGCGATGTCGCGGAAGACGGGGACAGGTTCGGTAGCCTTGTTTCCCGGTGATTTCTTTTCAATACGTGCGGGGGGAATTTTTGTTGCGGGATCCGTAGGCCCGCGGAGCGTACTCTGCGCTGCAATCAGTCCAGCGCAGGCTATCAAAAAAAAGGCAATCCCCGCCGCGATCCGCACCCGGAGCGATGGCAGTCGTGGCACCAATTCGCGCCCGCCCCAGGCCTTGTCACCGTCGTCCTGAGCGAAACGAAGGACCTGACCTTTACACCGAGTAATAAGCAGATCGTCCTTCGCTGCGCTCGCGATGACAAGGCTAATGGTTGGCAAAGTTATCATTCGGCATATTATTGCTTGGGATCACTTGGGGTATTGGAACGAATACCCGCTTGCCTCATGGCCAGACATAAATCTGGTGTTGTATTCGAGCAAGTAATTCAGGTGCTCGGCATCCGTGGGGAAAGATTGGTTGGGATATGGATATGTTTTCATGTCTCCGAAGGGCAGCGGGTCAACGGTATCGCCGCGGTAGGCGTAGAAATCCATGTCTTTTTCGTATCCGTTGGCGGTGAAAAAATAATCACGCACCCAGCCCTGCGGCAGCGCGGGCAACTTCGCAGGATCGAAATCTAGCGCAACCTCATCGCCCGATCCAAAGACAACAAACTTGTCGTCGAGCGAATCGAGCAAGGGCCGCACATCGCCGTAGCGGGTGTATGCGCCAGCTGGACGAGTGTAAGGGCCGGTGGCGCTCGTCTTCTCATAAATGTATTTCACGTTGCCGGGTGGCTCGTCTTCGATCTTCAGCGGGAAGCCATGAAAATTCAGATCTGCTCTCGTCAGAGGCACTGGCGCCAAGCGGGCGCTCTGGCTCCTGTTATTTTCCTGGCTGGTCCGGCTGATCACGATGTCGTCCCAATAGATCTGCAGATTTGTGGTGATGCGAATGCGCCGCGAGCCCAGAGGGAGTTTGCCGCTGAGATCGGCGGTCATGGTGCGCGCACCGCCGGCGGGGAATCCCATGTCATCGATGACGCGGATCCATTTCTCTTTTCCGGCGTTTCTGGTCGAACTCGCGGTCGAGACTAGCGCTTCGACGTACGGCGCAAATGGCCGCAGGTGCGCTTGGTCGGCGGCGTACATGCTCGTTGCTGAGAAATATTCGATTTCTCCATGCATCAAGAGCCACAGCGGACCGCCGTTGTACGGCTCGCCGAGGTCGAGCTCGAGGCTGTGGGGCTCGGTGAAGCCCATAAATGAAAGCACTTTGAAATCGCCGAAATAGCGGTGCGCGAGCAAGTCTGGAAGAACGTTGTGCCCATGTTCATCCCACGCGCCGACGGGTGGACGCGTTTCATCATTGTTGCTGATCACGACTTTGAACGGCGGGTACGGCGGATTGCTGGCAAAATATTCGTTGGGATAAACGTCGACATCGGCGGGATGATCGACGGCGAGGAGCTTCACCTGATCGAGGTAGACGGATTCTTCCAGGGGCTCCATAAAGCGGAAGCTAAGCTTGCCATCTCTTTCTCGCAACGAGTTGCGGTCGAGTTTGATGGATTCGGTGGGGCGAGCGATGTTGCGCTCTACGTTGCCGTTCTCCGCCGCGATCCAATGGCCAACCACGCCCGCGCCTAACATGTCACCTACAAGTTGATATTCGTGACCATCCCACGCGAACAGTGTGGGACAGGAACTGCCACGGCGGTCTAGCTCAGTAATGTTTTGCACTTTGTTAGCGGGGACTTCGATTTCATCTTGCAGAACGCCGGTCGGCCACAACATTCGGACGACATCAGCTTGCTTGGCTTGGCCGAGGCCAATGGTCATGTAAGGCGAGTTCTGTCCGAGGTAGCCGGACGATCCGTACACTTCGAACTTCTGCCGCAGGCCGGCGGAGAAGACTTCAACCTTCGTGCCGATGGCGCTCTTGTTATCGTTCAGTCCCTTAAGCGCAAGGCGCAGCGAATTGTTCTTGTTGCCACCTTCATTGCGAAGCAGTACCGCGGGGCCGTGATTTTGCGTGATAAGGAGATCGACGGCGCCGTCGTTGTCGTAATCGCCGGTGATGATGGCGCGCGGCTCTTTGAGCTGAATTTTGTCGAGTCCGGCCTCAGCGGTGACATCTTTGAAACCGTCGGGGCCGAGATTGCGGAAGAGGCGGACTTCGCCCTTGCCGTCTTTCGTTTCGCCAACAGCGACGAGATCGACCCAGCCATCGTTGTCGTAATCGATGGCGGCGACGCCGTAGGCGCGAACCCAATCGACTTTGGGAAATTCCACTCGTTCGAAACTCTTTCCGTGATTGTTACGCCAGAGAGTTATGCCGGGCGGTCCTGAATGAGTAAAGGCAATGTCCATCCAGCCGTCGTGATCGAAATCGAGGACGGCGACACCTACCGTTGGTGCCGGCATTTGCGAAGACCATGGTTGTCTTGCGGGAAATTTTCCCTCGCGAGGATTTTCAAAGATAGTGGGGCCTTTCTCGGCCCCGGTAACTACCATGTCTATAGCACGGTCGTTGTTGTAGTCGGTGCCGACGGCAGCAATGCTGGGCATGTTTGCCGTGACCCCTGCCACAGCCGACACATCTGTAAAAGTCCCATCTCCATTATTTCGCAACAGTATATTCCCTCCTGCCGGAGGTGCGTGCTCAGCCGATGTCATATCCGGGGGCTGAAAATCCACGTCCATTTGGCTCACCAAGAGATCGAGGTCGCCATCGTGGTCATAGTCAACGAAGGTAACTCCTATGCTCATCGGAGCGGTGTAGAGTCGCCGGAGCGGAGACAAAGAAGGCGGGTTCCCGATCGGGGGCCTGAACTCGGGGTTCACATCTTGCTTGTCGCTTCTGCCGCTTCCCGACCCAATGCCGCCACCACTTCCCTTAAAAGGTATTACAGGTTTAAACGTTCCATTCTTTTCATTGTGAAGCAGATATATCAATCCATCCCAGGTAAGCGCAATGTCCTGAAAGTCATCATTGTCGTAATCGCCCACCGTGCATCCGATCTCGTGACTGGCTTGCGCAAACGTTCCGAAGGCCCGTGCAGTGACATCCTCAAACTTTCCGTTGCCGAGATTGTGGTACAAAGACATCTTCCCGTCCGCGCCGTTATCGGGGAAAAAAATATCTATCTTCCCGTCGTTGTCGTAATCCAGAAAACACGCTCCTGAACCGAGGAAGGTTGCGGACGTTGACGACTTCTGAAAACTTAAGCCCGCTTCTTGCGTTACATCCATAAACTTCACCGGAATCTGCGGCGGAACTTTTTCCGGCGCCATCGGCGATTCTTCCGCGCGCGAATACTTTCCCTGCTCGCCGTAGGAGAGGCTGATGGGCGCGCCTAGCTTGTTCTGCGTGATGTACTGGAACTTCTTCATCGCCTCGTGGGCGGGGTCGGCTTGACCGGATTGCTGGTAGGCTCGCGCCAATCCGAACTGGGCGGAGGCGTGGTGTGGGTCGAGCTTTAGTGCGTGCTCGAAAGCGGCGATCGCTTCGGGAAACTGCTTCAGTTGCGCATAGGTCGACCCAAGGAAGTACCACGTGTCGGAATCGGCCGGATCGATTTCGGTGACGCGATGGAATGCGTCGACGGCCGCGCCGGTGTCGGCGGAGTTCTTGTAATAGAGGCCGAGGTTGTACCAGGCATTGGCGTCTTTTGGATTGCTCTTGACGGCCTGTTCCAGTAGAGCTTTGGCTTCGTCGAGGCGCTGCAGGTTCAGCAGGGCCACGCCTTTATTGACAGTCGTTACTTCTAACGCCGCATCTTTTGTCGCCGCGTCTTCGAAATTCTTTAGCGCTTTTGCGAAGAGTTGCTGGTTCATGTAGGCGACGCCGATGTTGTTGAGGCGCGCAGCCTCCTGCGGATTCGCGGCGGGGTTGGTCGCGGCCAAGAGAGCGACGAGTAGCGCGAACAGAAGAATGGCGGCGAAAGCGATGCTTAGCTTCTTGATCATCTGAGTTCGGCACTAATTCTATCTGAGAGCTGCGTGCAGCTCACGAGCGTGAACCTTCGAACGTGACCGCCTCGTGAGAACGCCTTGCGAGGTTCGTGGTTGCTCACTAGGGCACGGGGTCTTTCGACTACTCGGGCCGTTCGCTTCGCGCACGACCTGCTCCGCTCAAGATGACAGAGTGGAAAAAGGACCGCTCGAAGCCAACACTATTTCCTCGTGTAGGTACGCGATGCTATCTGGCCTTTTGCTTCCTGGACGGTGACGGTTTGGCCGGTCGATATGTTAGAGAGCTTGTCGACTTGTCCGCTGGGCCAATTGATTTCTACTGTATCGGCTTTGGTTTTTGATCCCATGCCGAAGGTCAACACAAGTTCGCTCTGCGAAAGATAGCTGGAGCCGCTTTTTACGGTTTGCCATTGCTTATCGCTTCCCGCACTGACTCGAACCACTGCTCCGATGCCGTCGCGGTTTGATTTTGTGCCAACCAGTTTTATTCGCAGGCTGCGATTTGCGCCACCCTGATTTAGATAGAGATGCGGCGGGCCGGCGTTTGTTGTGACGAGAAGGTCGAGCGCTCCGTCATTGTTGATATCGGCGTAGGCCGCGCCGCGCGCGACTTTTGGAGCAGCGAAGGCGGTTCCGGTTTTGTTGCTGACTTTTTCCGATACCTTACTCGTGACTTCTTCAAACTTGCCGTTGCCTAGGTTACGGAATAAGTGGGGAGGCTCCGCGTAGCTGACGCGCTTCTGTACGGTTTCGATTTGATCTTCGATGTGGCCGTCGGCTACGAAGATGTCCTGCCAGCCGTCGTTATCGTAGTCGAAGAAAAAGCAGCCGAAGCCGAGCGTTACTAGCGTGGCGCGGCCAACTTCAGAGCGCGGAGCTTCGTCCACGAACAAGCCGTTGCCTTCGTTGTGGTAAAGAGAGAGCATCTGGTTGGCAAAATTTGTGATGATCAGGCTGGCGCTGCCGGAGCGGTCGTAATCGCCGGAATCCACGCCCATTCCGGCGCGGGCTACGCCATCTTCGCTAAAGGCTATTCCGGCGGGAACGGCTCGCTCTTCGAAGGTGCCATTCTTTTTATTCAGGTAGAGCTTGTTCGGTTGCGTGTCATTCGCGATCAGGATGTCAGGCCATCCATCGTTGTTGTAGTCAAGAATGGCGACGCCTAGACCCTTCGACGTGGGATCGTAAAGTCCGGCTTTCTGCGTGGCGTCTTCGAACTTGCCGTTGCCGAGGTTGTGCCAGAGGCGGGCGGACGTTCCTTTATACGATTCGGGCGTGCAGTAGGACTTGTGCGAACCATCGAGCGTGCAGTAGAGGTCGGTCTGCTCGGACCATTGCACGTAGTTGGCGACGACGAGGTCGAGTTTGCCGTCGCGATCGTAATCGACCCAGGCGGCGCTGGTCGAGAACTCGTTCGGCCCCAATAGTCCTGCGGACTTGGTGACATCAGTGAAAGTGCCGTTACCATTGTTGTGGTAGAGATGGCTCTGGCCGACCGCGGTAACGAAAATGTCGTCGAAACCGTCGTTGTCATAGTCGCCGATGGCGACTCCGAGGCCAAAGAGGGGAATGCCGAGGCCGGATTTTCGAGTAACGTCGGTGAAGGTGCCGTTACCATTGTTGTGGTAGAGCTTCAAGGTGGTCGCGCCGTTTTTGACGTGGCCGGGCCAGTCTTGGCCGTTGATCAGCAGGATGTCGGGATAACCATCGTTGTCGTAATCGATGAAGGCACAGCCCGGGCCCATGGTTTCCGGCAGCCACTTTTTTCCGAAAGCTCCGTTGTTGTGACTGAAGTGGATTCCGGCTTGGGCGGTGATGTCGCGAAATGTGACCTGTGCTGGCGAGTTCGCTGTTGCAAATAGGAAAAGCGGCACCAACCACGGAGAGACTGAGTCACGGAGAACTGCTAGCAAAGAAAAACCTGGATCCTCTTCGTGTCTGAGTCTGCCTTGCCCACAACCGAAGGACCCCGATTTGCTTTTAGGAGATAATTTCACCTTTTTTCGACTCCGGGAGTCGTGATCGTGGCAGCTTCCGAACTGCGCTCGGAGTGGACGGGCGAGACGCCCGTCCCCAGATGTGCCGGCTGACTTCGCCGGGCGGGACGGACGAATGCGTCCGTCGCTACGTGGTTCGTGACGGGCAGCGGGACTGATGTGTGCTCGTGAATGCTTTGGCGTTCGTTGTTATCTTCTGGATTGAGCTGGCGGTAGGGGCCAGTGATAGCTTGCGAAGATTCGTCGGCTTTGAAACGAAGGTAGCGAGCCTGATGTTCTTTTGACATTTTTTCATCGCCTAGGCCGTTGTAGCAGAGCATTAGATTGTAGTGCGCCTGTAAATCTTCGGGATCGACGGTGAGAACTTGCTGCAAGGTTTTTACGGCCTCGGAATACTTGCGCTCAAGAAAAAGAATGCGGCCGAGACTGTTCAGCGCCACGCGGTCATGTGGGTATTGAGCCAGGACTTTCGTCAGATGTTGCGCCGCGCCATCGTAATCGCCTTCCTGGCGCAGGACTCCGGCGTAAAAGAAATGCGCGCGAGCTAGATCGGGGCTCAAGGCTAACGCTTTTTCAAGAACCATGCGAGCGCGGGCGACGTCGCCTTCCTGCAGCGCCGCGCGACCGATGTTTACCCAGCCATCGGGATTCTGCGGATCGACTTCGGTGACTCTTTCAAAGGCGGCCTGCGCGGCTTTGAGGTCGCCCTGAAGAAATAAACCAATGCCGTAGTCGTTCCAGCGTTGCCAGTCTTCTTTTGCCACCTGTATCTTGGGCTGGGGCGCGGGAGCATTCGCGGGTAAGACGTCCACAGTCACTTCGTTTTTCGCAACCGCTACGATGGGCAGGTCGGGAATTTTTTCTTCTTTTGCAGAGACTCCGTGGAGCGATGCGGTAAATGCCATTTTTGCGTCATCATAGTCTGGCGTTATGTCCGGCGTAATGTCCGGAGTAGTATCGGGCCTAGTCGAAGATGCCGCGCGTTCGGCCTTCGATGAATTGTCGTTGATTTGCTTTTCGTGCTCACCGGCGAATGAAAACTGCGTGTTGAACCATGAAAACTTTCGATAGCAGAGACGCGCGGTCAGCGTGATCTTGTTGCCTGTTTGGGCCGGAACCTTCATGCGAAAGTGGACCGTGTCAGCGGCACCCGGAGGAATCAGCCGCACGTACACGACGGCGCGCGTGGACCAGGCGTTGCGCTTGTTGATCGGGTTCCCATGCGCGTCCACCTGCAGTGAACGATAGAAGTGCGCGCCTTTTTCAACGGGCCCTTTTCCGTTATCCGCAACCATACCACTCCAAAAAATTGTTTGGCCTTTGTCATCGACTCCTTTGAGCTCGAGCCAAGTGTCGTAGGCGTCGACCGTACCACCGGGAAAGAAGTGCCCCACACGCTTGGTGCGAACCACGACATCGATG
>Ga0307477_10003218_pt1 | contig 12222 bp, 6 predicted proteins | sample atmos_gasesECM2C_FD_203316 | JGI IMG/M metagenome (GOLD analysis project Ga0307477, IMG submission 203316) | Hardwood forest soil microbial communities from Morgan-Monroe State Forest, Indiana, United States - atmos_gasesECM2C_515 | ecosystem: Environmental > Terrestrial > Soil > Temperate...
CCGACCGTGCTCATGTCCCACAACGTCACCCCGTCGCGCTACTTCTGGGAGCTCGAGCCGAGCGAGGCGGTCCGCTGCGCGCTGGCTCCGCTCCAGCTGGCCGAGTTGGCCCGCCGGGTGCGCCTGGCGGCGGGGGTGTCGGAGTACAACGCGGCCGAGCTGCGGGCGGCCGGCGCGCGCGAGGTGGAGGTCATCCCCGTCCTGTTCGACCGCGACAGGCTGGGCCCGGCCGGGAACGGCATCCCGGACGGCCCTCCCACCATCCTGTTCGTGGGCCGCCTGGCCCCCCACAAGCGCCAGGACCTGATCATTCGCGCCTTCGCCATGTACCGGCGCCACCGGGCCCCCGACGCCCACCTGGTCCTGGTGGGGGTTCCCATCTCGCCCCGGTTCGAGCGCGCGCTGCGCGAGCTGGCCGCCCAGGTGGCGCCCTCGGCGGTGACGATCGAGTCGGGGATATCGGCCCAGCGGCTGGCCGCCCTGTACCGCTCGGCCCACGCCTTCCTGTGCCTGTCCGAGCACGAGGGCTTCTGCATCCCGTTGCTGGAGGCCTTTCACTTCGGGGTGCCGGTCATCGCGCGGTCCGCCGCCGGGGTGCCCGAGGTGGCGGGCGATGCCGCGCTGCTGATCGAAGACGGCGACCTGGCCGTGGTGGCCGAGCTGCTCCACCTGGCGGTCACCGACCGCGACCTGCGCGACGAGCTGCGCCGGCGCGGGCAGGCGCGGCTTGCGGCCTACGCGTACGAACGCACGGCCCGCAAGCTGCAGGACACGATGGAGCGGGTGGCCCGGAGCTGATGCGGGGAGTGGGGGCCCGGATGGACGGCCGCCTGGCCCGGCTCGGGGTCACTCGGGGCCGGGTGGTGCGGCGCCTGGTCAAGCTCGGTAACCCGCGGCTACGCGAGTGGGATGTCCGCATCGAGCGCCATCCGGCGCTCCGCCGGGCGCTGACCCCCGCCGGACGGTGGCTGAACGCCGGTGGGATCCAGATTCCGAGCGGGCTGGCGCACGGGCTGTGGCTGGCCAAGGCCGATCTCCCGCTGTCTCACTCCCAGCTGGGGTCGCTGGCCTTCGGCACGCTCGAGACCTCGGTCCAGGAGGCGCTGCTGCGCCACCTCGGCCCGGGTCAGGTCTTCTATGACATCGGAGCCAACCTGGGCTTCTTCTCGATCCTGGGCGCGCGCCTGGCCGGCCCGTCGGGCCGGGTCTACAGCTTCGAGCCCGCGCCCCGGGCGGCCGCGGCCGTGCGGCGCAACGCCGAGCTCAACGGGTTTGACCAGATCGAGGTCCTGGAGCTGGCCATCTCCGACCGCAGCGCCACGGGCCGGCTCCAGCTGGCGGACGACCAGAGCTGGTCGAAGCTGACGGACTACGGACCTCATCCGCTGGTGGAGGAGGTCATAGACGTCGAGCTGCGCCCGATCGACGAGCTGGTCCAATCGGGCCGGCTGGCCCCACCCCACGTGGTCAAGATCGATGCCGAGGGGGCCGAGATCGAGGCCCTGCGCGGGATGGAGAGGACTGTGCGCGAGCATCAACCGGTCCTCATCTGCGAGCTGCATCTGACCACCCCGCCGTTCCTCGAGCTGATGCGGGCCTGGGGCTACCGGGCCGTCAACCTCGAGGGTCCCCAGCCCGTCGAGGAGGCGGGGGACAACCCTCACGCCCTGGCCCTCCCTCCCCTGCACCCCGGCGACTAGTCGTGCGCCTGGACGCTCCGGGCCGTATTCGCCTCTGCAGAGCGCGGGTGCGGGAAGCCGCGGGCGGACGGCATAGAGCGCCGGCCACACGCGCGCTCTTAGTCGCGGTGGCGCCCCTGGCCCTGGGGGGGGCGGTGTCCGCGGCCGGGTGCGGACAGCAGGACCACCCTCACCGCCCATCCCGACCCACGACCGCGCGCCGCACGCCCCCCGGCCCGGCGTCCGGCGCCCGAAACCCGTCCACCCCGGCGGTCGACTGGACCACGTTCGGCTTCGATTCGACCCGCACCGGCGAGAACCCGTTCGAATCCCGGATCAGCCCCGGCAACGTCGGTTCACTGAGGAACATCTGGTCCTTCGACGTGGGCGGGGCGGTCGATGCCGAGCCGCTGGTGGTGCACGCCATCCGGGTCGGTGGGACCCGGCGCGACCTGGTCCTGGTGGCCACCGAGCAGGGCGACGTGTTCGCCCTGGATGCCGCCACCGGCCGCGAGCAGTGGCGCCGTCATCTCGGAGCCGAGCACACGGCGTGCCCCGACCTGCCCGGAGGGGTGTTCGGGGTCACGAGCACCCCGGCGGTCGATCGGTCGCGCGGCGTGGCCTACGCGGCCGGGGGCGACGACCGGATCTATGCCCTCGACCTGGCCACGGGCGCGATCGAGCCGCACTGGCCGGTGAGCCTGGGAGCGGACGTGACCCGCGAGCACGTGTGGGCCGGGGTGACCCTGTCCGGGCGGCTGCTGTACGTGGAAACGGCGAGCTACTGCGACCGGTCCACCTACCGCGGGCGCCTGGTTGCCATCGACACCTCCCGGGCCCGGATCCTGGCCAGCGGGCTGCCCGCCACCGCCGCCGGCGACGGCGGGGGCGTCTGGGGGTGGGGGGGCGTGGCGGTCGACCCCCGCACCGGCGACGTGTACGGGGCCACCGCGAACGCGTTCGCGCCCCTCCCCGAGGACTTCGGCTACTCCGAGCACGTCGTCCGCCTGACCCCCGATCTCCACCTCCTCCAGGCCAACCATCCCGCCGTCCCCACCCACGGCGACGCCGACTTCGGAGCCGGTCCGGTGCTCATCGACCGGCCCGGGTGCCCGCCCCTGCTGGCCGTCACCCACAAGAGCGGGGCGCTCCTCCTGTACGACCGCGACCGCCTGGCGGCCGGGCCCGTCCAGCTGATCCAGATCGCCAGCCCCAAGGCCCTGTCGCTATTCGGGACCTACGCCTACTCGCCCCGGGATCAGACCCTGTTCGTGGCCAACCCGTCGGACTCGCGCGGTCCCTACCACCACGGGGTGCTGGCCTTCGGGCTGGGCTCCGATTGCCGGCTGGCGCTGCGCTGGCAGCACGCGGTGGGCGCTCGCAACTACGCGCCCCCGTCGCCGCCCGTGGTGGCCAACGGCGTGGTGTTCGCGGCCACCGGGGACGCGCCCGGGCTGTTCGCATTCGACGCGCGCACCGGCCGGATGCTGTGGAGCAGTGGGTTCTTCCCCCACGCACCGCCGTACGGTGCCCCCACGGTGAGCGGGGGGCGGGTGTACCTGGCCACCTGGGACCGCCACGTCTATGCCTTCGGTCTCGGCCCGGGGGGCTAGGGACGGGCCGCGGTGCCCCTAGGGACGGGCCGCGGTGCGGCTAGGACGGGCCGCGGGTGTCCGGCGCGGCCTCGTTGATGCGAGTGCGCGAGCACAGATCGGGGCCCGCGATGCTCGGCCGCAGCCGGTACAGGCCGTAGCCCACGTTGAGGCGCAGCGGGCCCCCCACCGCGTCGGATGGCTCGTTCAGGGCCGGGTGGACCACCACGTAGTCGGCCTTCCTGGACGCCGGCACCCTGGGGTAGGGAGAGAGCAGGGGGTGCTCGGAGCACAGCGGGTGGCGGTAGAGGAAGTAGGCGGCCCACAGCTGCAGGGGCGGGTCCATGTCGAGCCGGATCGAGGCGTTGGCCGGGACCGCGGCGCTCCAGGTGCCGAGCGCGATGGTGGGGCTCCCCAGCTGCTCGCCGGTGGCCTGGATCTCCTCGTCCCCCGCGACCGCCGCCGACGCGAGCAGGGCCACGAGCAGGGGCACGGCCAGCCGCCGGCGGGCCCGGGCCGCGCCCACCACCGCCAGCAGGACCGCCAGGGGCCCGATGAACGACAGGATCTTGTAGTGGAAGTACCAGCCGTGGGACCGGTGGCGGACGTAGACGTCGAACAGGACCCCGAGGGCCAGCAGCACGAGCAGCCCGGCCCCCAGGGACCGGGGCAGCCCCCGCACGGCGACCAGCACCAGCGCGGCCAGTCCGGCCAGCGCCACCCAGTGCAGGTTCCCCGTGGCCAGGCCGAAGAACTGCCACACCGGTACGTAGCCGCCCACCTGGCCGGCCCACCCCCTGAGGAGCCTGTTGCCCGGGAGCAGCACCGGCACGGCCGTGACCAGCTTCTGTCCGGTGGCCCACACCGGACCGAGCAGGATCAGCCCCAGGGGGATCATCCAGATCAGCGACCGACGCCCCCGGTAGAGGGTTCTCAGGCCGGCGACCGGCTCCCCGCGGCGCCGCCGCTCCCGGCGCTCGAGCGCCCACCCCACCACCAGCGGGATCAGGGCCAGCGGAAGGGCCAGGGGATAGGCGAAGCCCTCGATGACCAGGAACAGGGCCAGCAATGGCAGGGCCCGCCGGCCCTGCCCGGCCTGACCCCGCCTGACCGCGATCCACCCGAGCGTGATCGAGAACGGCAACGCGAAGTAGCCCCAGGTCTGGTTGTAGAAGGGGTTGAGCCCCGTGCGCAGGGAGGCCCGATCCAGGGCAACCACGCCCATCGCGATCAGGGCCAGCCAGGCCGGCGCTCCCAGGGCCTCGCGGGCGAGCAGGTAGACGCCCACGGCGGCCAGGGCCAGCATCACCCCCTCGAGCGCGGCCAGCACCTGCCAGGTGGGCAGCCCGGCCAGCTGCGAGACCCCAGCGTAGGCGTAGTAGATCGGGTATTTCGATAGCCACGTGCCCGGCATCTGGTTCACCGGCTCGTTGACGTTGATGCTTGCGGGGAGCGAGTGCATGAGGAACTGCGCCGTGCCCGACGCCAGGTGGGCGTCCGATCCGTCGCCGGTGACGGTGACGTAGCCCAGGGAGGCCATGGGCACGATCGCGAGGGCCACGATGAGGGCGCCCAGATAAGCGGGCCCCGCCAGCTCGAGGCGGGGCCGGGGCCCCCAGCCTCGCCGGCGCACGGCATAGGCGCTCACCAACGCCCCCGCGACCAGGACCGCGATCAGCGCGTCGTCGAAGCGCACGTGCACGGCGCACAGCACGGTGATGGCCAGGCCGCTGGAGCATGCCCCCACCGGCAGGACCCAGAGCAGCTCGCGCGCCCGCAGGGAGTCGGGGAGCAAGAGCCGGGTGACCCCGAACCCGCACACCCCGAACAGGGCGGCGCTGGCCCCCACCACGCGCAGGACCGGGGGGACCACGGCCAGATGGGAGCCCCGCGGACCGGGGATGGCGTGGACGGCGATGTAGAGGGCGATCCCGCACGGGATGAGGAGCAGGGCGAGCACCACCAGCAACAGCCGCTCTCCCTCCGGCCCGCGCCGGAGCGCCCCCCAGGGATGGCCCGCGCTCGGGGCCGCCACGGGCGGCCGGCGGGGCTCTCCGGGTCGAGCGGGCGGGGGGGCCGGCGCAGGGACCGTGGCCGGCCCGACGGAGCCCGCAGCGGTAGCCGGGGACTGGGTCAAGGCGCCAGCCAGGCTAGCGGCGTGCGGCGCCGCGCGGGACGCTCAGAAGGCGCCGCGCCGCGTCAGCACGGCGGGGATGGTCTTGAACAGGATGGTCAGGTCGAGAAACACCGACCACCGCTCGAGGTAGAGGAAGTCGAGCCGGACCAGGTCGTCGAAGTCGAGATCGGCCCGGCCCGAGACCTGCCACAGCCCGGTGATGCCGGGGAGCACGAGGTAACGCTTGAGGTGCCAGTCCTCGAGGCGCTGGAAGTCGCGCTGGGGGAGGGGGCGGGGACCGACCAGCGACATCTCGCCCCGGAGCACGTTGATGAGCTGGGGCAGCTCGTCGAGGGAGAAGCGCCGCAGCAGGCGCCCCACGGGGGTGGCCCGAGGATCCTGACGGATCTTGAACAGGGCTCCCGAGGCCTCGTTGAGGTTCTCGAGCTCCTCCTGGCGGTGCTCGGCGTCGTGGTACATGGTGCGGAACTTCAGGCAGTCAAACGGCGCTCCGCCGATGCCGGGTCGCCGCGATCGGTAGATCACCGGACCGCGCGAGGTGAGCCGGACGGCGAGGATGATGGTGAGCAGGACCGGGCTCAGCAGGAGCAGGAGGGCGATCGACATCACCAGGTCGAACGTGCGCTTGACCGCGAAGTCCACGCCCTCGAACACCGGCGGCTTGAGCTCGAACAGGGGCACCGATTGCCCAGGGACCAGCTCCGCGCGGTGGATCAGGATCTCCATGGTGGAGGGAGCCACCCGCACCCGCACGCCGCGGCGATGGCACCGGTCCACCAGGTCGACCGCGCGGTCCTGAGGGAAGTCGGGATCGGCGATGATCACCTCTTCCACGCGATGGGCCTCGAGCACCTCGCCCAGCTCGTCGATCGAGCCCAGTGAGTGCAGCCCGTTCTCGGGCTGGGGCGAGAGCGAGATGAAACCGATCAGCTCGACCTCGGAGTGGGGAGCCTCGCGCAGGGCGTGGGCCACGGCCTCGATGTGGGCGCCGGTGCCGACCAGGACCGCGCGGCGCTGATAGCCGGCCCTCCGCAGCAGCGCGCCGGTGGCCCGCTCGTACAGGAAGCGGGCCGATGACACGTAGGCCAGCGCGAACGCGAGCGAGCCGTAGAAGATGTAGTAGCTCGAGAAGTGGTCGCCGTTGACCAACGCGAACAGCAGGGCCACGAAGGCGACCTGGAACAGCGAGGCCACGATCCGGGTCAGCCCCGGCCGCGCGGCCCGCTCGGCGTAGAGCCCGGACCGGGCGAAGAGCAGCGCGGTGACCAGGTAGACGAAGGGCACGAACTGGCGCGCGGTGTGCAGGGTGGTGCCGACGGAGAACTTGTCGTGCACCAGCGCCTTCAGGGCCAGGGCGGTGAACAGCGCCGCGTACAGGCAGGCGAAGTCCAGGGCGAGCAGCGAGACCACCCGGGCCAGGCGCCGCATGGTCTCCCACCGCAGCAGCAACGACACGCCGGGCGGGCGCCGGCGACGAACGTCGCGGTCGAGAATGCCCAGGCGAAGGATCTCCTCCGCGCCGTCCGCCTGGACCGGCCGCGGGACCTGGACTTCGCGGGTCGCTCCCAGGGCTTCCTCGCTTCCCATGTCTCGGGTTCTAACGGGCATGGCCGTTCGATGTAGCGCGGACCCTGCCCGCCCCTTGCCCGGCTTGCCCGCTCCCCACCCCTCTCCAAACCCGGTTGGACAGACATGCAAGGGCAATCACCGACTGGTGCATGGGCTTTCGCGGGGCCCTAGGTGGCGCCGGCGAGGACGTCCACCCCCGCCTCGTCGATGGTCCGGCGCAGTCCCTCGCGCAGCCCGATCTCGGGCTCCCAGCCCAGGACCTCGCGGGCCAGGGTGATGTCCGGCTGGCGGACCTGGGGGTCGTCGATGGGCAGGGCTTCGAACACGATCTCCGACTCCGATCCGGTCACCTCGCGCACGGTCTCGGCCAGGCTCAGAAGCGTGTACTCGTCCGGGTTGCCGACGTTCACCGGCTGGTGGTAGCCCGACTCCGCCAGCGCGATGATGCCCCGGATCTCGTCGGCCACGTAGCAGAACGACCGCGTCTGGGAACCGTCCCCGAACACGGTGATCGGGCGGTTGGCCAGGGCCTGGCGCAGGAAGGTGGGAATGGCCCGCCCGTCCCGGGGCCTCATGCGGGGCCCGTACGTGTTCTTGGCCATCACACCCGTCCCGGCCCAGAAGTTCTCGAGGCCGGGGACCGAGAAGTCGTACACCAGCGGAGTGGCTGGGACCTCGTCGATCGACTTCACGACGGCCCACACGAGGTCCTCGGTGCAGCGGGCGTTGAGACGCTGGCGCACACCCCGGTCCCATTCCAGCGGGCTCCACGGGGATACGTGGCACAGGGTCAGCATCCAGAACGGATACAGGCGCTCTCCCGTCTTGGCCCGGATCCGGCTTTTGTAGCGCCCCACCGAGGGAACGAGTCCGAAGCGCGCGAAGGCGACGATCAGGTCGTCCTTGAGCCCCTCGTGAACGGTGTTGAAAGCATGCGTTCGCCCGGCCGCGAACTTGTCACCGGAGTGGACGCCATCACCCTCGCGATAGCCCTCCAGGAACCACTTCAGACGGCTGAGCGGCAGGCCCAGGATCCACCCCGGGATGCGCTTCGCGTTGGCTTCGAACCCGAGCCGGTCCATCAGCCGAAGCAGGAGGTTCGAGTGCACGAACAGGCTCCCGCAGCGATCCGCACTCGCCCGACCCCGCGCGACGTGCAGCCCGAGAGACCGCTCGATGACTCGCGCAGCGCGGTCGAGCAGGGCGTCGTCTCCGGAGATGGACAGGAACGCGGTGCCGCCCTTCTCGTAACTGCACCCCTCGGCCACCCACAGCCCCAGTAGCCACAGGAACTCATCCGTGACCTCGATCTTGAGCGGTACGCTCACTCGAGCGCCCGCCCGGCGCTCGAGAACCCGAGCTCCGTAAGGCGTAGTGATCCCGAGCCTCCGCAGGGCGCGAAGGGGCACCCGGTCGGTGGCCCGCATCCGGATGATCTTCGTCCATGCCCCGTTGCGCCAGTTGGGGCCGCGATTGCGGCGCTCGCTGACCAGCAACCCGAACAGATCCTGCCGGTGCTCCCAGGCCAGCCTGCCCAGCCCGGGGTGTTCGACCAGAAGGTCCCACGGATCGCGCTCGGCATGCCGCCAGACGTCGAGCATGCTGATCTCGCGGACGTCGCGCTCGGGCACGTCGATGCGGCGAGCAATAGCGATGCGATCGCCCCGCTCCAGCTCCTCCACGGGCCGGGCCTCCGGCTCCCCGCCGGGACTCTCGACGAACACGGAGTGGTGCCCGGTTACGCGGATCGAGCGCCCGTAGCGCGTCTTCACCTCGAAGCAGCGCTCATGGGTCGGATGGCCGATCAGCGCATTCGTGCGAGCGGCCCTGATCTTGCCCGCGGGGCCGAAGGCTGGGACGCGGAAGTGCGTGAGCGGATACTCGACGGCCGGAACCGTCCCCCCCAACGCCAGGGAGTTGCCGTTCGGCGCCACGCCTGCCGTGTAGGCCGAGAGCAACGAGTGCCGAGCGAGCCTCCCCGCAAGTTGAGCAACCGGCTCGCGCCGCAGCTCGCGGCCGTCGTCGTAGAGGACCTGCTCGTCGGCCAGGATCGAGTTGAAGATCCGAACGATCGCCGTGTCCACGCCCTGCTGACGGTGGTAGGCCATGGTCAGGGCCTCCGCATAGCGCTTGGCTTCGTCGTAGACCCCCCGGGGCCCGATCGGGTTGACGTGGCCCCAGTAGGACTCGGGCTGGGGGTGGACCTGGGGGTCGCCGTAGACCTCGCTGGTGGAGGCCAGCAGGAACCGGGCCCGGTGGAACTTGGCCAGGCCAAGCGAGTGATGGGTCCCGTACGAGCCGACCTTGAGCGTGTGCAGCGGGAGGCGCAGGTAGTCGATCGGCGAGGCCGGTGAGGCCAGGTGGTAGACGAAGTCCAGCGGCTCGTCGATGAAGTAGGGCTCGGTGATGTCCGTGTTGGCGTGGGCGAACTCGGGCGCCCGGATGTGCTCGATGTTGCTGAGCGAGCCGGTCTCCAGGTTGTCCACGCAGATCACGCGATGCCCGCGGCGGAGCAACTCGTCACACAGGTGGGAACCCAGAAAGCCGGCGCCCCCCGTCACCAGGCAGCTGGCCATGCCGCCAGCATATAGCCAGGGGTACCGGGCTAGCGGGCGCCTTTTCGCAGCACCCGCTCGTCTCCCGCCAGCCGTCGGGTCACCCGTTCGGAGTCCAAATGCTCCAGCAACGCCTGGGCGAACTTGCGCGAGGTGCCGAGCTCGTCCCGCAGGGTGGCCAGGGTGATCGAGCCGCTGGCCTCGATGGCGGAGGCCACCCGGCGCTGGACCTCGGCCAGGGCCTCGGGGTGGTAGTGGAGGGTCCGGCTGACCCGCACCGCGCGCCCCGCCCGCCGGAGCTCGGCCAGGACCGCGACCTCGCCCTCCGTCAGCTCGGACTCGATCGGGGGCTCGAACCACGCCCCGCGCAGGCGAGCCTCGAGCGCTCGGGCCTCATCGGACAGAGGTGACAGAGGGGCCCGATCATTGGTTATCGGCTTCGCCCTGTCGGGCTCCGCCGGGGTCGCCGGCGCAGGCTCGGCATCGGGCTCCGCCTCGCCCCTCAGCCGTCGCGTGAGCCGGGCCGTCACCTCCCGGCCGGCTCCGTGGCGGCCCGGGTGCCCATCGAGCACCACCCCTCCGCCCAGCGTGTCGGGGGGAGCGATCTGGCGTATGACCAGGCGGTCGCCGTCCACCGGGAGCAGAGGGCGCTCGAGGCGCACCTGCCAGAAACGGCCTCCCAGATCGGCCAGGCGAGCCGGCGCCTCGCGGGTGCCGTGGTGGACCTGGACCCGGGCCCCGTGCTCGGGCCGGTCCGCCCCGGGATCGAACTCGAGCGCCGCGTCCAGGCGCCAGCTCGGCTCCACCCCCGCCCCTTCCGCCACCACCACGTCGCCGCGCTGCACGGCCGAGCGCTCGACGCCGGCCAGGTTCACCGCGACGCGCTGCCCGGCGGCAGCCTCCTCGACCGCCTGGTCGTGCACCTGAAGGCCGCGGATCCGCGACCGCCGGCCGTCCGGAAGCACCACCACCCGGTCCCCGCGCCGGAGACGGCCCGCCCACAGGGTTCCGGTGACCACGGTGCCGGCCCCGCGCACGCTGAACGAGCGGTCGACATGCAGGCGGGTGGGACCCGGGCTCCCGGCCCGGCTCGGCGTGTCCGCCGCCATCCGGTCGAGCGCCCTGCGTAGGTCGTCGATCCCGGCCCCGGTGCGGGCGGACACCGCGACCGCCTCCGCCTCCGGCAGCAGCCGGGCCAGCTCGGCCTGGGCCGGCGCGGGCGAGGCCAGATCGGCCTTGTTCACCGCTAGAACGCCGCGCCCCACCCCCAGGCCCCGCAGTACGGCGGCGTGCTCGCGGGTCTGGGGCATCACCCCGTCGTCCGCGGCCACCACCATCAGGAACAGGTCGATGCCGGTCGCCCCGGCCACCATCGTGCGCACGAATCGCTCGTGCCCCGGCACGTCCACCACCGACAGCCGCCGTCCGGAAGGGAGGACGAGGGGGGCGTAGCCGAGCTCGATCGAGATGCCCCGGGCGTGCTCCTCGGGGAGCCGGTCGGTGTCCACCCCGGTCAGAGCCCGGATCAGGGCGGTCTTCCCGTGGTCGATGTGCCCCGCGGTGCCGAGGGTCAGCGGCTCGCCCCCCGGCCCACCCGAGTCTCCCGCCTCTGTCATCGCTCTGACAGAGCCCTCACAACCAAGCCCGCCGCCTCGCCCGCCTCCCCATCGCTCATGGTGCGGGGGTCGAGCAGCAGGCGTCCTCCGCTGATGCGCCCCACCATGGGGGGACTCCCCCGGCGCAGGCGCGCCGCCTGCTCGTCCGGTCCGAGCTCGCCCGGGGCCAGCGCCACCGCCGGTCCCTGGAGCTCGAGCAGCGGCAGCGCCCCGCCGCCCACCGCCCCGCCGCCGGGGCGCTCCGACGAGGCGACGAGCTCGGCCGCCACGCCCCCGGCGCGCAGCCCCTCCAGCAGCCGCTCGGCCCGCGCCGCAAGCTCCCCGGGCTCGGGCTCGAGCATGGCCAGGACGGGAATCTCCCGCCGGGCCCGGGCCGGCTCCCGGTACAGGGTCAGCGTGGCTTCGAGCGCGGCCAGGCACAGCTTGTCGATCCGCACCGCCCGGGCCAGGGGATGGCGGCGGATGCGGTCGAGGGCCCACGCCCGCCCCACCATCAGGCCCGCCTGCGGGCCGCCCAGCAGCTTGTCCCCCGAGAAGCACACCACGTCGGCCCCGGCGGCCACGGAGTGGCGGACCGAGGGCTCGCCCGCCAGCAGCCGGGAGCCGCCCTCGAGCAGACGGGACCCGGCCTCCAGCACCCCGGAGCCCACGTCGTCGATGACCGGGACCCCGAGGCCCGTGAGGTCGTCGACCGGGACCTCCTCCACGAACCCGATGGTGCGGAAGTTGGAGGCGTGCACGCGCAGGATGGCTCCCACCGGGCGGTTCTCGGGACGGTCCAGGGCCGCCTGGTAATCGGCCAGCCGGGTGCGGTTGGTGGTGCCCACCTCGACCAGCCGCGCGCCCGAGGCGGCGACCACGTCGGGGATCCGGAACGACCCCCCGATCTCGACCAGCTGGCCCCGCGAGACGATGATCGAGTGCCCGGGGCCGGCCAGCGCCGCGGCGGCCAGGAGGGTGGCGGCCGCCCCGTTGTTGACGGCGATGGCTGCCTCCGCCCCCGTGAGCTCGCGCAGCAGCCCGGCCACGTGCTCGTGGCGCGACCCGCGGCGGCCGGTGCCGAGGTCGAGCTCG
>Ga0307477_10003220_pt1 | contig 12220 bp, 12 predicted proteins | sample atmos_gasesECM2C_FD_203316 | JGI IMG/M metagenome (GOLD analysis project Ga0307477, IMG submission 203316) | Hardwood forest soil microbial communities from Morgan-Monroe State Forest, Indiana, United States - atmos_gasesECM2C_515 | ecosystem: Environmental > Terrestrial > Soil > Temperate...
TACGATCAGGCCGCCGATCCAGATCCACATCACGAGCGGTGAGACGATGAAGTGGAACTGTGCGGGCGGCGGGTGCTGCAGGTAGGTGCGCGCGAGCACGGCGATGGCGATCAGCGCCTCTTCGGGGTGCACGAACGGGATCGTGCGGTTGCCGATTTCGACGACCCGCTTCAGCCGTGGCGTTTCGATGTTCGGCGCGATCGCGCTCCATACGTCGCGCGTGACCCCCGCGTTCATCGCCACGTGACTCACGGGCTGACCACCGATCAGGCTGCCGACCGATCCCTGCGACGGTTCGTCAGAAGCGTAGTAGCCCTCGCTCGGGTACAGCGTCGCGACGTGCCGTCCGTGCTTGCTCACATTCAAGACCGCGCCGAGGCTCAGCGTCGCGCCGGTGTGGGCGGCGTCGTTGCTGGGCGTGACCGTCGCCGTCGGGCGTACGTAGCGGACGGTGTAGGCGCCGACCTTGCTGGACTGCCCGACCGACAGCGTCGGCTCGACCGTGTGCTGGAACGACGAGGACGCCGCCACGCCGACGAACAACACGGCGATGCCGATGTGCACGATGTAGCCACCGTAGCGGCGGCGGTTGCGGCGTACTAGCGCCACCAGCGCGACCGGGGCCGCCTCGCCCGCCATCGCCCGCCGCGCGCGCACCCCGCGGACGAACTCCTGACCGACGCACCCGAGCACGAACGCGGCGCAGCCGAACATCGCCAGCGCGAACGGCTTGCCGGATAGGGTGGGCGGGCCACCAATCAGCAGCACCACGACCGTCGCCAGCGCGATGCTCACGGGCGCGAGGAAGTTACGCCGCGCGTTGGCGAGCGTCGCCCGGCGCCAAGCGATCACCGGTCCGATGCCGCTGAGCGCCACCAGAATCAGCGCGAGCGGCACCGTGTAGCGGTCGAACCAGGGCGGCCCGACGGAGGCCGCTTTGCCCGTCAGCGCTTCGGAGATCAGCGGGAAGTAGGTGCCCCAGAAGATCACGAAGCACAGCGCGACCAGCACGACGTTGTTGGCGAGGAAGATCGACTCGCGCGAGAGCACCGAGTCGAGGCGGTGCTCGGAGCGCAGCATCTCCCGGCGCGTGACGACCAAATAAATAGAGCCGGCGATCGTCACCGCGATCAGGCACACAAACGGCACGCCCAGCGTCTGCCCGCCGAAGGCGTGGATCGAGTTCAGCACACCGCTGCGCACCAGGAACGTGCCCATGATCGCCAGCGTGCCGGTGGCGAGCACGAGCGAGGCGTTCCACACCTTCAGCATCCCCCGCTTCTCCTGGATCATCAGCGAGTGCAGGAACGCCGTGCCCGTCAGCCACGGCATCAACGAAGCGTTCTCGACCGCGTCCCAGCCCCAATAGCCGCCCCAGCCGAGCTCGGCGTAGGACCAGCGGGCGCCAAGCAGAATGCCTATGCCCAGGAAGAACCACGCGGCGAACGCGAACCGGCGGATCGCCCTGATCCACTCCGCGTCCACCCTGCGAGCGAGCAGTGCCCCCATGCCGAACGCGAGCGGGATCGTGCATAGCGTGTAGCCGGAGTAGAGCATCGGCGGGTGGATCATCATCGTCGGGAAGCGCAGCAGCGGATCCAGGCCCGCGCCTTCCACGGGCGCCGGATGGGTCGTCGCGAACGGGTTCGCGTAGAAGATCATCAGCGACACGAAGAACCCGCCGAACCCGAGCAGGATCGCGGTCGCGTACGCCGCCACGTCGCGCATCCGCCGGCGGGTCAAGAACAGCACGAGGCTCGACCACATCGACAAGAGCCATGCCCACAGCAGCAGTGAGCCTTCCTGGGAAGACCACACCGCGGCGGCCTTATAGGCGGTCGGGGTCGTCAGGCTGGAGGTGTCGGCGACGGTATTGAACGAAAAGTCGTTGCGCAGGAACGCGATCTCCAGGACGGCGAACGCGACCGTCAGGATGCCCGCCAGCGCGTACACCGCGCGCCGCCCCGAGTCAGACCACTCTGGCCGTCCTTGTCGCACCCCGTACAGCGAGGCGCCGATCCCGTACACGCATACGGCAAGCGCGAGCAGCAGGCAGACGCTGCCGAGCGAGGCCATTAGCGCTCAGCGCCCGGGCGCGGGCGCGCCGAGCCACGCGACGGGTGAGGCATAGTAATGGCAGCCGCGCAGTCGTGACGATATGGGGCCGCGCATGACACTCAGTAACTCTGCTTGCCGGCCGCGGGCGGCGCGGCCTTGTACTTGGACGGGCACTTCGTGATCAGCGAGTCCCGTTCGCCGATGTATGCGCCGCCCTGCTTCTGCACGGTCACGATGACCTCGCGCCCTTCGCGGAACGGGTCGGGGACAGTGCCGGTGTAGGCGACCGGGACGACCGTCCCTCCCACGCGGTCCTCGACGCTGAAGTCGAGCGTTCCGCCGCGGTGATGAACCGAGCCGGCCACGACCGTGCCCGTCACCTGGTAGTCGCGTCCAGGCTGGGCCTGGCGCACGAGCTGGGTCGGGGTCAGCGCAGGCGAGGCGGCACTGAAGCTCGTGTAGACGAGCGCTCCGGCCAGCACCACGGCCGCGCTCAGGGCCACCGCCAGCCGCACAGTTCGCTTGCGCGCGGGGTTCATCGCCTTGAAGTATTTCACGCGCCGCCGGCCCCGGCGTGGGTCGATCCGCCCGCAGGAACCCTCAGCCTCAAAGATCTCCCAGGAAATCGGGCGCTCACAGCGAAACCTTTGGGGGTGCGAGGAGTCTTTATAGGTAGATCGTCATGAGAGCCACCTCGTCATGAGAGCCACCGCGCTACTGCAACGTCTACCTCACCCCGCCGACACCGAGCGCCCCCGCACTCCACGCCGGCACAGGCGCAAGCGCGTGACCGCGCCACGCGTGGCCAACCTCCACCTGGCCGCGCCAGCTCCTGGACAGGATGCAACCATCGCCCGCGTGCGCCTCGCCGGCGGGCCGATCGACAACGCCTCCTACACCTGCGCCTGCGGGTTCGTGTTCGCCGCGTCGGTCTCGACGACCGTCGCATGCCCGCACTGCGGCGCCGACCAGGCCTGGTAGCTGACGCGGACTGGTCGCCAGTGGCGACGGCAGCAGGCCGCACTGGCCGATCTGTCGGCTACGTTGCGTCGGGTCCGCGCACGGCCACGATCAGCGCAAGCTCCAACCACTTGAAGTGGCAGTCCACCTCCCGGAAGCCGGCCTCCCGTAACCAGCCGAGCTGCTCGCACAGATCGGCGAGGCGATCCGCTGGATCGTCCTCCTCTCGCCCGATCGCCCGACAGAAGCGCTCGTGCTGCACCGGCGTGGCCGAGCACACGAGATCGAGATTGACAAAGACACCACTGGGCGCGAGCAGCGCGTGGATCTCGCTGAACAGCGCGCGCTTGCGCTCATCGCTGAGATGGTGGATTGCAAGTCCCGAGACCACGGCATCGAAAGGCGCCGACGCCATCAAGCGCTGATCGAGGTCATGGACGCCGAACTCCACCGTCATCGCATCTGACCCGAAGCGCTCAGCCGCGCGCGCAAGCATCGGCGGAGAGGAGTCGACTCCAACACACTGAGCTTCTGGGTGGCGAGAGCGCACCAGCATAAGCAGCCGCCCGTCGCCCGTCCCCAGGTCGAGCACCCGCCCAACCCGCTGCGGCAGCGCATCCAGCAGCAGTCCCTCGGCGATATCGCGGTGCGGTATCTCGCGCGAGAGGTACTCGGCGACACGCTCAGGATCGGTCCACTCGCTCAGCATCCGCCGGAACCATACTCATGCGCTAGTTCGGGACCACCTCGAGGGACTGTCCGGGCTCGTCGAAGCTGACATGAAACGCGGCGAAGAAGTCCCCCCGCCCCCATAGGGCCTGGCTGCCGCCTGTGAACGTCGGCTGGATCTTGATGCGCCGCCCGGGCATCTCGGGCAGCCATGCTTCGACCGGCTGCTTGGCTCGACGAAAGACGGTTGCACCGCCCGCCTGGGTGCCAGAGATCTGCTCCAGGTCGCTGTCCGCGAAGCCCATGAGCGGTGCGAACCCGTCAGGGAAGCAGCTGGTGTCGGCGCCCGAGTCCACGAGACCGATCACCGGGCCAGACCGGACATTGGGGCCTTCGACGATCAGATAGAGGTATGGTCGGCTGCCGGTGCCGAGAAGGTCTCGGTACGGGACATGGAGCCCTGCCGCGGGACTCAGAGGACGTACATTCCGCTGTCGGCTGCGGGTACGGGGAGCAGCTGGTCGCTCTCCTTGACCGCGGGATCATCACGCAGCGATACAGAGTCATCAGCACTCGTGACCACATAGCCACCGCGCAGAGCGACCCATTTGCCCGCATAGGGGCGCAGATCCTCCTGTGGCGCCAACGACGCTTGGTCCAGAACAGTCATGACCTGATCCTTCCCGTTGGGATGGTGTCCATTCAGACACTCATCGGGTCTCGGCGACACCCGGTCACCTATATGGATCATCGCAGATTACGCTCCCGCCAGGATCCTGCAGCAGATCCGCCAACGCAAAAGAGCCCGCCGAGAGATGACCTGCCGCCTTGCGGAGCCCACGTGCGACACAACTGGCGCAAGCAGCCTTTTCGAGCACCGCCGCTCCGAGCCTCAGCGACGCCCAGCACGACCAAACCCGGTCTCAGCCCTAGCGAATATGCATCCCCGAGATCGCCCGGGAGATCACGAGCTGCTGGATCTCGGCGGTGCCCTCGAAGATGTCGTAGATCTTCGCGTCGCGGTGCCAGCGCTCGACGGGGAACTCGCGCGTGTAGCCGTTGCCGCCGAGGATCTGGATCGCGCGCTCGGTGACCCAGACTGCGACCTCGCCGGCCTTGAGCTTGGACATCGAGCCCTCGGCGTTCTCGAAGGGGACCTGGTTGCGGCCCATCCACGAGGCTCGCCAGACGAGCAGGCGGGCGGCGTCGATCTCCATCTTCATCCGCGCCAGCGTGAAGGCGATCGACTGGTTCTCGATGATCTTCTTGCCGAACTGCTCGCGCTCCTTGGCGTACTCCAGCGAGTACTCGTAAGCCGCGCGGGCGATCCCCAGCGCCTGGGAGCCGACCGTGGGGCGGGAGGCCTCGAACGTCTGCATCGCGGCCTGGGACTTGTTCTTCTTGCCCTCGCGCACGCGGGCGATGCGCTCGTCGAGCTTGTCCTTGCCGCCGAGCACGTAGCCGGCGGGGACGCGGCAGTCGTCGAGGAACACGTCGGCGGTGTGCGACGCGCGCAGACCGTGCTTGGAGACCTTCGTGCCCTGGGAGATGCCGGAGGCTTCGCTCATCGGCACGACGAACGCGGCGTGCCCTTTGGAGCCCAGCTCGGGATCGACGGTGGCGATCACGACGTGCACGTCGGAGATGCCCCCGTTCGTGGCCCAGGCCTTCTGGCCGTTGAGGATCCACTCGCCGGCGGCCTCGTCGAACTTCGCGCGTGTGCGCACCCCGGACACGTCCGAGCCGGCGTTCGGCTCCGAAGCGCAGAACGCGGCGACCTTGAGGTCGCCCTCCGTGCCGAAGCAGCGCGGGATCCATTCGCCGATCTGCTCGCCCGAACCTTGGCCGAAGATCGCGGCCACCGCCAGCGCGGTGCCCATGATCGACATGCCGATGCCGGCGTCGCCCCAGAACAGCTCCTCGTTGACGATCGGCAGCGTCAGGCCGGTGGGGTCGGCGAAGAACTGCGCCAAGCCTTCGAACCCGTACAGCCCGATCTTGGCGGCCTCCTCGATGATCGGCCAGGGGGTCTGCTCCTTCTCATCCCACTCGTGCGCGGCCGGACGCATGACGTCGGCGGCGAAGCCGTGGACCCACTCGCGGATGTCCTTCTGATCCTGGGTCAGCGCCATCGAGAACGCCGCCTCCTGGTTGGCTGAGCTCGTGATCGCCTCGACGGCGGCCTCGGCGGCCTCGGTATTGCGCTCATCCGGGGGGGTGGCGACGGTGGGCGTGGCTGACATCTGGCGGGATCTCCTTCGAATGGGGCGCGCGGAGCGCCGGGCGGCTGCGGACAAATGCCTCGGATGAGGCGGTGTGCGGCCATTAAGCCTAGCCAAAAACGACGACGACCTCAAATCTGGTTACCCAGAATGAGGACATCCTCAAGTTGGTTGTCTGTAATCTGGCTAATCTGGATTTGTTTTGTGGTATTAGTGTGCATCGCCATTCATCATGTCGTCGATGCAGAAAGTGGTTATGTCCATACGCACTCCCGCCGTCGTCCTGACCCTGCTGGCCGCCACGCTCGGCCTGGCCGCCTGCGGCAGCAGTTCCTCCGGCTCGAGCTCGGGCGGTGACTCGCACGTGACGCTCGTCGCCTACTCCACCCCGCAGGGCGCTTACGAAAAGCTGATCCCGGCGTTTCAAGCCACGCCTGAAGGCAAGGGCGTCTCCTTCAGCCAGTCCTACGGGCCCTCGGGCGAACAGAGCCGCGCGGTCGCCAACGGGCTGCACGCCGACGCGGTCAACTTCTCGCTCGAACCGGACGTCACGCGCCTGGTCAAGGCGGGGCTCGTGTCCTCGAGCTGGAACCAGAACGCCACGCACGGGTTCGTGACGGAGTCGGTCGCGGTGATCATCGTGCGCAAGGGCAACCCCAAGCACATCACGAGCTGGTCGGACCTCGTGAAGCCGGGCGTGGGCGTGCTGACGCCGAACCCGTTCACGTCGGGGAGCGCGCGCTGGAACATCATGGCCGCGTACGGAGCGCAGATCAAGGAAGGCAAGAGCCCGGCTGAAGCGCAAGCGTATTTGCGGGCGCTGTTCAAGAACGTCGTCAGCCAGGACAGCTCGGCGCGCAACGCGCTGCAAACGTTTCTAGCCGGCCGCGGCGACGCGCTGATCGACTACGAGAGCGAGGCAATCGCCGATCAGAAGAAGGGCGCGGCGATCGAATACGTGATCCCGCCGCACACGATCCTGATCCAGAACCCTGTCGCGGTCGTCGGCTCGAACGCGAGCGCGAGCAAGTTCGTGAACTACCTGATCTCGCCCGCCGGGCAGAAGATCTGGGCTGAAAAGGGCTACCGCCCTGTGATCCCAGGGGTGGCGGCGCCGGGCCAGTTCCCGACGCCGACGGGGCTGTTCACGATCGCCGACCTCGGCGGCTGGACGGCCGTGGACAAGCAGTTCTTCGAACCGGAAACGGGGATCGTGACGAAGATCGAGCAGTCGCTGGGGGTGTCGACCTCGAAATGAGCACCACGCCCACCGCCCCCGCTGTGGCGCCCAGGCGCCTGAAAGCGCCCGCCGTCCTTGGCGGCGGGCGCGCCGCGGGAGCGCTCGGCAAGGGCATGATCGGCGTCTACCTGTCGGTGCTCGTGCTGCTGCCGGTCGCCGCGCTGCTGGCGAAGGCCGGCAGCGGCGGCCTGGACGCGTTCTGGCGCGAGGTGACCGGACCGCAGGCGCAGGCCGCGATCAAGCTGACGCTCGCGATGTCGGCGATCGTCGTGGCGATCAACGCGGTCTTCGGCACGCTGATCGCCTGGGTGCTCGTGCGCGACGAGTTCCCGGGCAAGCGCACGGTCAACGCCCTGATCGACCTGCCGTTCGCGCTGCCGACGATCGTCGCGGGGGTGGTGCTGCTGGCGCTGTACGGAACCAACAGCCCGCTGGGCATCGACGTGGCGTTCACGCGCGCGTCGATCGCGCTCGCGCTGCTGTTCGTGACGCTGCCGTTCGTCGTCAGGTCGGTGCAGCCGGTGCTGATCGAGATGGACCGCTCGATGGAGGAAGCCGCGGCCTCGCTGGGCGCCGGGCCGGTGACGGTGCTGCGCCGGATCGTGCTGCCGACGCTCACGCCCGCGATCGTCTCGGGGGTCGCGCTGAGCTTCGCGCGGGCGGTCGGCGAGTTCGGCTCGCTGGTGCTGATCACGGGCAACCTGCCGTTCAAGACCGAGGTGGGCTCGGTGTATGTGTTCAGCCAGATCCAGGACGAAAACCTGCCCGCGGCCGCGGCCGTGTCGGTCGTGCTGCTGGCCGCCGCGCTGATCGTGCTGGGCGCGCTTACATTCATATCGCGCTGGAGGTCGAAGCATGTCCTTTAGCCGGCTCGGTCTGCGCACGGTCGCGCTCGGGTATCTCGCGCTGCTCTTGCTGGCGCCGGTGGCGATGATCTTCTACCGCACGTTCGAACACGGGATCGCGCCGGTGTGGGACGCGGTGACGGCGCCGAACGCGGTGCACGCCTTCTGGCTCTCGATCGAGATCGTGGTGATCGCGGTGCCGCTGAACACGGCCTTCGGGGTCGGCATGGCGCTGCTGCTGGAGCGCGGCTCGTTCAAAGGCAAGGCGCTGCTGAGCACGCTCGTGGACCTGCCGTTCGCGATCTCGCCGGTGGTGGTGGGGCTGGCGCTGGTGCTCGTGTACGGGAAGACGGGGTGGTTCGGCGACTGGCTGATCGGGCACGGCATCCAGGTGATCTTCTCGGTGCCCGGCATGGTGCTGGCGACGGCCGTCGTGTCGCTGCCGTTCGTCGTGCGCGAGACCGCGCCGGTGCTGCGCGAGCTGGGGACCGATGCCGAGCAGGCCGCGGCGACGCTCGGGGCGGGCGCCTGGCTGACGTTCCGGCGGATCACGCTGCCGGCGATCCGGTGGGGCATCGTCTATGGAGTCGTGTTGACGACCGCACGCGCGCTCGGGGAGTTTGGCGCCGTGAGCGTCGTTTCTGGTCGCATCGAAGGTCAGACGCAGACGCTGCCGCTGTACGTGCAGGGGCAGTTTGAGAACTTCAACATCACCGGCGCGTACGCCAGCGCGGTGGTGCTGGCGCTGCTGGCGCTCGCGACGCTGGTGGCGATGAATCTGCTCACCCGCCGCACACCCGCACGGGAGAGCGCTCTGACGACACCGTGAGAAGGAGCTGAGCATGGCGATCGAGGTACATGACGTGAGCAAGCGCTTCGGCGATTTCGTCGCGCTCGACGACGTGTGCATCCGTGTGAACGACGGTGCGCTGACGGCGCTGCTGGGCCCGAGCGGGAGCGGCAAGTCGACGCTGCTGCGGATCATCGCCGGACTAGAGAGCCCCGACTCGGGCGAGGTGCGCATCGGCGAGGAGATCGTGACCGACGCACCCGCGCGCACGCGCGATGTGGGCTTCGTCTTCCAACACTACGCCCCGTTCAAGCACATGACCGTGCACGAGAACGTCGCGTTCGGCCTGGCCGTGCGCAAACGCCCGAAGGCGGAGATCCGCGCGCGCGTGAGCGAGCTGCTGGGGCTCGTCAGGCTCGACGGCCTCGCCGAGCGCTACCCCTCGCAGCTGTCGGGCGGCCAACTGCAGCGCATGGCGCTCGCCCGCGCGCTGGCGGTGCAGCCGCGGGTGCTGCTGCTGGACGAGCCCTTCGGCGCGCTGGACGCGCAGGTCAGGGCGGAGCTGCGCGAATGGCTGCGCCGGCTGCACGAGGAGATCCACGTGACGACGATCTTCGTGACGCACGATCAGGAGGAGGCGATGGCGCTCGCCGAGCAGATCGTGGTCATGAACAAAGGCAGGATCGAGCAGGCGGGGACGCCGCGCGAGCTGTATGAGAGCTCGCGCAACGAGTTCGTGATGTCCTTCATCGGGCCCGTGAACCGTCTCGGCGAGGCGAGCTTCCTGCGCCCGCACGACATCCAGATCCTGCCCTCCGCCGCGGGCGAAGGCACGGAGGCGCTGATCGAGCGCGTGGTGCACCTCGGCTTCGAGGTGCGGGTCGAGCTGAAGCTTCACGACGGGCGGGACGTGTGGGCGCAGGTCACGCGCGAGTCCGCGCAGGAGCTGGAGCTGCAGGAGGGGCAGATCCTCGCCGTGCGGCTGCCCGAGCCGCGGGTGTTCGCTTAGCGCGTTTCCCAGGCTTCCTCTTGTTTGGTCAGGGCGACGATGTCCTTGGGCAGCTTCCCCGAGGCCACGTCCGCGAGCGTGACGTGCTCGAGCACTTTGCGCAGGTTCGCGCGCAGCGCCAGCCACACCTGCTGCAGCGACTCGGCGGAGCCAACGTAGGAGACCTCCTCGGGGCGCAGACCGCGGACGCCGACGAGTGGCCCCTCGACGGCGCGGATGACCTGCGCGAGGTTGACCTCCTCCGGCGGGTGCGCGAGCCAGTAGCCGCCCTCGGGGCCGCGCTGGCTGCGCACGAGACCGGCGGAACGCAGCTGCGTGAGGATGTTCTCCAGGAACGACACCGGGATGCCCTGAGCTTGCGCGACTTCGTCGACCTTACGCGGCGAGTCCTGGCTGCCGGAGGCGAGCTCGACGACGGCGCGCACGGCGTAGTCGGCCTTGGCGGTGACGTGCATCGCGGGGATTCTCCCGGAAACGGCGGCGGAGGGTCCTACGGCTCAGGATTCGTAAGCTTCGCGGTGGTCGGCGAGCAACTGCGCGAAGTATCTCGTGCGCCGCTCAACCACGTCCCCCGCCCACGGGGTCAGCATCGCCCGGAAGCGCTCGACGACCCCGATGTCTGAGGACACCGAAATCGGCGTCGAACGTGCAGCGACATTGTCCTCAAAGGCGTCGATATTAGCGACGAGCTCGAGGAACACATCGAGGACATGGATAAACGGCTCTATCGAGAGACCGCTTTTACTGCACACCCGGGCCGGCGCCGCGATGCGCTCATCGAGCGCATCGAGGAACGGCACGAGCTCGAGACGACGAAAGGCGCTCAACACCCTTGCCACGCTATCGGGATGCTCGGCATATGCGGCAACATGCTTCACGCCGTAGTCGATGCTCTCTCCAAGTTGAGGATGCTTGATGCGCAGCGCCTCGTTCATCGCGTTGTGTATATGCCCAAGACGAACGGCGGTAGACGGGTTGCGGATCGCCTCGCGCAGGTCTTCGCAATCTTCGAGCCGATGATCTGCGTTGGCTCGGCGAGCCATCAACGCCAAGGCTTGATGGGCTCCGTTGACCATCCACAGCTTCCGATCGTGCCGTGCGGCGATGTCCTCCACGATTTCAAACCCTGCGACGACCGACAGCGCGCCGAGGAGCCTCGGCGTTTGCGATCCGACTGGCCGCGCGACCAGCCACTCACCCAGCGGATGCGCCGACACTATCCGCCTGCCCTCGCTGTCACGGGGGAGTTCGAGACACATCCGATTGACAACCGTGGCCAGCATCAGCGCACCTGTTTCATCGCATGCCGCACGAACCTGCTCGTATGCGCTATGCGGCGCGTTCTCGCAGGCGAGAACGATCGTCTCAGCGCTCCTCGGGCGCCGTCTCAGGACATCGACCATGAAGGAGCATCGCTCTACGATTCCGCCTCGTAGGCTTCCCGTTATCAGTAGCGGCTCATCAGACGCCACCAGATCCCGCACCCTCGCGGGCAGGTCGTCGACCGAAGACGGGCCTGCAAACCAGTCAACCTTACGAAAAATGAGCCGCCCACCCACTCCCGAACCGCTCACACCAAAGTCCGGAGGACTGAGATCGCCGGGTTTGCCCACCACACAGACGTCAAAGCCTGCATCGAGCGTCGCCGGGATCAGAAGCCCGAGGGCAAGAGCGCTTGGCCCGATATTCAGATGGAGCAATGTTGAGTTCGTCTACTCGGCTAACGGGGCGACGTGAGCCTAGCCTGTCAAACGGTGACGTGCGTGCCACTCACGTGGCGACGCGCAACACCGGCCGCGCGTCGGTCGTACGCTTCTTCGCAAAGACCGCAAAGCTCCAGATGCTCGCGCACGCGTTCTTCGATTCGGGGTCCGAACAGATCTTGAGAATCAGGGCGCGCCAGCATATCCAGTCGCTTGGGGCTGAGGTGAGGCGTCTGATCGTCAATGAACGGATTCGCGGCCTGCGTGTGCCGGGCGCGATCTCCCCGCTGACCCTCCAGCCGACGCATGGCGGACTGCCACGTCTGCGCTACCTCGCCGAGACGCAGATACTCGAGGGGCGCAAAATCGCCGGCTCGCATGATCGTCTCGCAGCGATCCAGGTCCGTCTCGGCCGCGGCAAAGAAGCGCGCCGCGCCCGACACCGTAAGACGCTTGTCGGATGCCAGATCCAACTCCCGCAGAAGCGACTCCACCCACTCGAAATACAACGTACACAGTCGCATCTGATCCTCCGGCAGCTCCAGAAGCTGATCCTCGGACTTGGTGTCGCACCCAAGTCGGTCGAGCACTCGTTCTTCGACCCACCCGGTGTGTGAGCTGAGTCTGATTACGCACCGGTACGCCCGTGCGAGGAGTTCGGCACGACCGGGGTGCTCTGGATGAGCCGCCAGCCACTGCAGCCACAGGGCCGGGTGAAGAAGCA
>Ga0307477_10003221_pt1 | contig 12217 bp, 12 predicted proteins | sample atmos_gasesECM2C_FD_203316 | JGI IMG/M metagenome (GOLD analysis project Ga0307477, IMG submission 203316) | Hardwood forest soil microbial communities from Morgan-Monroe State Forest, Indiana, United States - atmos_gasesECM2C_515 | ecosystem: Environmental > Terrestrial > Soil > Temperate...
CGTGGGCCGGGCGCCTGCCGTTCGGCCATCCCCGGCGCGGGCGCAGCCGGGTCAGGTGACCGTTGCCCACCCCCACGAAGGCCCGAGCCAGTCGCTTGGCCGGGCCCTCGGGAATGTCCGGACCCTCGGGGATGTCCGAGCCCTCGGGGATGTCCGCGGTCCGGGTGCCCGAGCCGGTGGCGGCGGGCGCCCGAGTGGGAATGCGATGGCCATCGGGGCTGGTTGGCGACATCACTCCTCCGTTCCCGTCCGCCGGGGTCACCGCGGTCCTCGTGCGGCCGGGACGACATTGCCCGCCCGAATCACCCGACGTTGCGCGTTTCCTACAGGATGTCGAGTACCGGAGTCAAGGTTAATTGTGAAAGTCGCTCCGGGGCGCCCCGGGAGTGGCTCCCCTCTTCCACAGTTAAGTCCCAAGAGCTAGGTTCGCAGTCACATCAAATCGTCCACACTCCGGTCCCAAACGTCACCCGTCCCGACGCCGAAATCCACACTCCGGTCCCAAATGGCGCCGTCTCCCAACTGAAGTCCCAAGCGGCGGAGGGAGCGGTTGCCACTTACACAAAAAGGACCTTGACGCCCGCGCCGGGCTCTGCTTAGGATGGATCGCATGCGACGGGGTGACGGTGGTAACCCGGTCACTCAGGCATTCGACCTGGTTCAGTCCGGGTGGCGCTGGTTCCGGTCCCGATCCCTCGCCATTCAGCTCGCGGCCTGGGCGGCGGTCGCCGTCGGGGTAGCCGTGGGCGGGCTGGCCATCGAGCAGCGGCCCCCCAACAACAGCCCGTACGCGCAGGCCCCGGACGTGGGCGGGAGCGGCTCGGTGGGCGGTCAGGTGGTGACCAACGCCGGCGGACCCGAGGGAGCCGACGTCCAGCAGCAGGCCGGGGCCACCCACGTCGAGGTGGGCGCGGTCAAGGTGGGCCCGAACTTCCGAGCCACCACGCAGTCGGTCACGCGGGTGTTCAACGTGGCGCTCAACAACCGCGGCCGCCAGGGGCTCAACGCCAACCAGCTGATCAGCGTCAACTGCGCGAACGGGAACTGCATGATCAAGTACGTGCCCGACGGCCCCGGCGCGGGGAGGATCATCGAGGCCCAGGGGCCGATCTGGGAGTCGCTGCTGAAGGACCCGACCTGGAAGTCGGCCACCATCGAGGCGCTCCCGGGCGGACCCGATATCCGCGGCCGGGGACCACAGGGCGGCGGCCCCCCGCCGGGCGCCGGCCCGCCGGCGGTGGTCATCAGCTGCACGCGCGCGCAGGCGCTGGCGGTCGGGGTGTGGGGAGTGCAGTCCGGGCCGCGGATCGAGCAGATTTGCAGCGTGGGCCACACCGAGAACAAGGGCGCGTAGCTCCGCCCCCGCTGTCGCTGGCTCCTCCCGCAGGCGATGAGGTCTGCCCGCGCTGCGGGAGCGGCGCCCGCGGGCTGCGGTTCTGCGGGACGTGCGGGCTCAACCTCGAGCAGCAGGCCCCGCTTCCGACCCGCCGGGAGTGGGAGCGCCGCCAGGCCAGCCTGCCGTGGCCCCCTCCGGAGGATGAGCGGGCGGGCGCGGCCCCCCGGCCCCGGTCAAAGCCCGAGCGCACGGGACCGCGGTGGCGGGAGCGCCATCCGCGCCTGCGGAGCCTGTTCGAGGTGGGGGGCCCGGTCGCGATCGTGGGCGTGGTGGCGCTGATCGTGCTGTCATCGGGAGGCCAGCCCAAGGTCCCCGGAGGGCTGACCTACGACGCTCGGGCCGCACCCCTGCTCAAGTCGCTGCGGGCCGCCCGGCAGACCCGGCTCAACCAGCAGCACGGGTGCCACGGATGCCTGTCGGTCTCCTCCGACGCTGGTGGCTGCTCGGGGGCGCTGGCCGACTGGACGTGCGATGTGCAGACCCCGCTGGGTCCCAAGCGCCAGCCCCTGCTCGAGACCTACCGCGTGCGCTGGAACCGGAACGGGTGCTGGTACGCGTTCGAGGACTGCACGAGCGCGCCAAACTCCGTCCGGCGCGTGTGCCCGCCGGCCAAGCCCGAAGCGCTCCAGGGCTGCATCCCCGCGCCCGCGTAGAGGCGCCTGGCCCCCGCCCCCGGTCGCGCGTTCGGCCCGCCGCATGGGCGCTCCCGGGGTGGCTCGGACCGGTGGACCGGCCGATTCCCGGCGCTATACTTTCTGAAGCAACATCGAATCCCGACCGACGTTCAGGAGTTTCATGTCTCCCTCGGGCCCCGAGCTCATCCGTCACATCAAGCAGCAGATCCGCGAGGTCGACCCCGGCCAGGTGCACGAGATGCTCGACGACGGGGTGGCCCTGGTGGACGTGCGGGAGACCGAGGAGTTCGCCACCGGCCACCTGCCCGGAGCGGTCCACGTCCCCCGGGGCTATCTGGAGCAGCGCATCGAGGGCGCGGTCCCCGACCGGTCCCAGCGGGTGGTGCTCTACTGCGCCTCGGGCAACCGCTCGGCCCTGGCCGCCCACACCCTGACCGAGCACCTCGGCTACCAGGACGTGGCCTCCATGACCGGCGGCATCACCCTGTGGAAGGACCGCGGGTACGAGGTGGTCCAGCCCCGCGCGCTCACCCCCGAGCAGCGCGAGCGCTACTCGCGCCACCTGCTGATCCCCGAGGTGGGACCGGAGGGGCAGCAGAAGCTGCTCGACTCCAAGGTCCTGCTGCTCGGGGCCGGGGGGCTCGGGTCTCCCGCCGCGCTGTACCTGGCCGCGGCGGGCGTGGGCAGCATCGGGATCGTGGACAACGACGAGGTCGACCTGTCCAACCTCCAGCGCCAGATCATCCACACCACCGACCGCATCGGGGTGCCCAAGGTCGACTCGGCCGAGGAGACGATGCGGGCGATCAACCCGGACGTGCGCGTGATCAAGTACCCGGTCCGGCTCAGCGCCGAGAACATCATGGACATCCTCCAGAGCGAGCCGTGGGACGTGGTGGTGGACGGGCTCGACAACTTCCCCACCCGCTACCTGCTCAACGACGCCACCGTGCGCCTCGGCATTCCGGTGGTGTCGGCCTCCATCCTCGGGTTCGACGGCCAGCTGGCGGTGTTCAAGCCCCACGAGGGCCCCTGCTATCGGTGCCTCTATCCGGTGCCGCCGCCGGCCGAGCTCGCCCCCTCCTGCGGGGCCAACGGCGTGCTGGGGGTGCTCCCCGGGACGATGGGCCTGCTGCAGGCCACCGAGGTGATCAAGCTCGTGATCGGCTCCGGCGAGCCTCTGGTCGGGCGCCTGCTCCTGTACGAGGCCCTGGGGGCCACCTTCACCGAGCTGAAGGTGCGCCGCGATCCCGAGTGCCCGGTGTGCTCGCGCGACCCGAGCGAGATCACCGACGAGGAGATGGGCGTCTTTCCCGACTACGAGGCCTTCTGCGCCGCGGCGGGATAGGGCGCCGGGGGGTTTGGTTGGGGGCGGTGGGGGCCGGCTAGCCGACCCGTGGCCGCCGGCCGTCAGCCGCTAGCCTGCCCAGCCACCATGGCCACCATCAAGATCCCCCCCGTCCTGCGCCCCTCGGTGGGAGGCGAGAAGGAGGTCTCGGCCTCCGGCGAGAACGTGGGCGCGGTCCTGCGGGAGCTGGCCAAGGCCCACCCCGCCACCGAGGCCCAGCTCTTCTCCTCCGACGGCGAGCTCAACCGCTACGTCAACGTCTACCTCAACGACGAGGACGTCCGGGTCCTGGAGGGCCTGGGCACCGCGGTGTCCGAGGGCGACACCCTGGTCATCCTGCCCGCCATGGCGGGCGGGGGCGAGGGCCCGCCGGCCTCCACGGGATAGGTGCGGATGATCACCATCGGCGCCTCCCGGCGCCGCTATATTTCCTGAAGTAATGGGCGCTCCGTACCTGGAGAACAAGCCCTGCGGGGGGCGCTACGGGGACCTCGTGGCCGCCATCGGCAACACGCCCCTGGTGGAGCTCAAGCGCCTGTCGCCCAAGCCGGGGGTGCGGATCTGGGCCAAGCTCGAGTCCCATAACCCGACCGGGTCGGTCAAGGACCGCGTGGCCCGGGCCATGATCGAGGATGCCGAGGCCCGCGGCGCGATCTCGCCCGGGCAGACCATCCTCGAGCCCACCTCGGGCAACACCGGCATCTCGCTGGGCATGATCTGCTCGCGCAAGGGCTATCCGCTGAAGGTGGTCATGCCCGACAACGTCACCCGCGAGCGCACCCAGCTGCTCGAGATGTACGGGGCCCAGATCGTCTACTCCGAGGGGGCCAAGGGGTCCAACGGCGCGGTCGAGCTCGCGCTCGAGATGGCCGGGGCCGACGCCACCTACTACATGCCCTACCAGTACGGCAACGAGGCCAACCCGCGGGCCCACTACGAGGGCACGGCGGTGGAGATCCTGGAGGAGCTCGACGAGGTGGCCGCGTTCGTGGCCGGGCTGGGGACCGGGGGGACGCTGATGGGCAACGGGCGGCGCCTGAAGGAGGTGCTGGGCGACGCGGTCAAGGTGGTCGCGGCCGAGCCCATGCAGGGCGAGCCGGTCCAGGGGCTGCGCTCCCTCGACGACGGCTTCATCCCGCCCATCATCGACCTGTCCCTGCTCGACCGCAAGATCTTCGTGACCAACCGCGACGCCATCCTGTGGACGCGCAAGCTGCTCGACGACGAGGGGCTGTTCGCGGGCGTGTCCAGCGGCGCCATCGCGCGCGTGGCCGTGCGCATCGCGGGCGAGCTCGACGAGGGCAACGTGGTGTTCATGGTGTGCGACGACGGTTGGCGCTACCTGTCGAGCGGGATCTACACGCGCCCGGTCGACGAGATCGAGAACCTGGACTCGACCGTCTGGTGGTAGGGCCTGGCGGGCCTGGGTGGGGGTGGCCGGGTGCCCGCCGGGGCCCGCGGAGCGCACGCCGCTAGCCTCGCTGTCGGTGGAATCTCGGTGGAAGTTCCCGCGCAGATGATCGAGGACATCGTGGCCCAGGCCCGGGCGGAGGCGCCCAACGAGTGCTGCGGGATGATCGCCACCCAGGACGGGCGCGCGGTCCAGCTCTACCGCGCCACCAACGCGGCCGCCAGCCCCCTTCGCTACGAGATCGACGGCATGGAGCAGTACCGCATCCAGATGGAGATCGAGGACCGGGGCTGGGAGCTGGGGGCGATCTACCACTCCCACACCCGCAGCCAGCCCTATCCCTCCCAGACCGACATCAACCTGGCCACCTATCCCGACTCCCTGTACGTGATCGTGGGCGTGGCCGGCCCGGAGCCCGAGGTGCGCGCCTACCGGATCGTCGACGGGCAGGTGTCCGAGGCGCCCCTCGACGTGCGGCCATGAGAGAGGAACCCCTCGTCTGCCCGAGCTGTGCGTCCACGCACCCGCTGAGCGAGCGCTTCTGCCCCAAGTGCGGGATGCCACTCGTGTACGCCGGGCGAACCGGAGCGGAGGAGCCAATCACCGAACGCCACGAGCGGGCGCGCAAGGTCAAGCCCCAGTACTCCGAGGGGCCGCTGGTCCGGGTCGCGGGCGCCTCGAACCAGGCGGAGGCCGAGCTCATGGCCGGCATGCTCCTCGAGGAGGGCGTGCCCAGCCTGGTCCGTCGCCGGCGGGGGTTCGACGTGCCCGACTTCCTGGCCGCCGGGCCGCGTGACCTGCTGGTGCCCGAGTCCGGGGTGGAGGCGGCGCGAGACGTGCTCCTGGACACGCGCGAGCCGGCGGAGCCGCCCGCGGAGCCGCCCCCGGGAGGGGCGCAGGCCAAGCGCTTGGTTGCCGGGCTTCTGCTGGCGGTGATCGTGGCGGCCGTGATCGTGGAGCTGGTGACCCGCCTGGTCACCTGAGCGGGGTCGCGGGTGGGGCCGGGGTGGTTAGGGCTCGCCCGGGGAGGGGTGTGGCCGAGGTGGATCGGGGGGGGGGCGTCAGGGCTCGGCCAGGCGGCCGAGGTGGGTGCGCCAGCGGGCCTCGGTCTCGGGCAGAGGGCGCTCGACGAAGGCGTGGCGCAGGGCGGCGATCGAGCCGCCGGCCGGGAGGGTTAGGGCGAGGGCGACCGCGGCTTCGATCCCGTGTTCGGTGGCCAGCAGGTCGAACACCGTGCCGCCCAGCAGGGGCGCGTCCCGCAGGGCGGGCGGGAAGGCGGGCGGCCCCTCGTCGCGCAGGCGCCTGGCGATCGCGGGCCGGGCATAGCCGATCTGACCCGAGAAGTACTGGCCCGCGCCGGCCACCAGCCAGGCCCAGCGCACGTACCGGTAGGCGTTGCCGGGCCGGAAGGGAGGGGGGAGGCGGGGATTGTTGTGCCCCACCACGAGCTGGGCGTACACGGCGGCCGGGGTGAGCATCAGCATCTCGCGCGAGCCGTGCACGGTGGAGGCCCGGCGGGCCAGGGCGCGCGGGGTGAGGACGTGGATCTCCCGGCGCGAGAACCAGCCGGCCAGGTAGCGCCGGCCGGCGGGGGCGGTCAGCCGGCGCAGGAGCGGGAGGTAGGGCTGGGCCAGCGCGAGCTCCGCATCGGAGCCGTGGAGGACGACCGCGACCTCCTCCGGGAGGGTGGGGAACACCTCGCCCAGGCGCTCGCGCGTGCCCTCCAGGAGCTCGAGCACGCCAACCGCATCCTCATCCTCCGAGGCGTCGTGCCTTGCGGTGAAGGAGGGGGAGGTGGTCTGGACCCAGGCCACGGGCGCAGTGTGACGGGCGGCGTGGTTGGGAACGGGCGCGTGCCGGGGTGCGGAGCGCGGCGGTGCGGAGGGCGGCGGCGCGGAGGGCGGTGGTGCGGAGGGCGGTGGTGCGGGCGGGTGGTGGTCCGGCGGGTACGCGTCAGGCGTACGCCGGGACCCCGCCATCGCGGGCGATGGCCTGGATCTCTTCGCTGGCGCGGTCGAACTCCTCGTCGGAGAGCACCGGCGTGCCCTCGAAGGGGAGCTCGCGGTGGAGCTCGAGCCACGACCGGCAACCGCCGTACTCGTCGCGGACCTTGACCGTGACCGGGCGGGGGATGCGGTACGTGCGCAGGAGCAGGACATGGAGCGGATGGCGGCGCTTCCAGGCCAGCCGCTTCTCCGCGTAGTCCGGGGTCCACACGTAGAAGGGGGACAGGGCGTCCACGCAGCGAGGGTCGGTGACCGTGAACTGGTCGGCCACCTCGGCCCAGGCCCGGATCCGGACCCGGTCGGGCTGGGCGATGCCGCCGTCATCGGTCAGGGTGTGGGCGGGGGGCTCGCCGTCGGCCCACACCCCCTCCTCCAGGGCTCGTCGCAGCTCGGGCTGGTGGGACTCGCGCACCAGATCGGAGCGCTGGTGGTCGAAGGTGGGGTAGAGGAAGAAGCGTTCGTGCTCGACCCGGAAGTGCTTGCCGGGCTCGCGAATTCCGCCCTTGCGCAGGGTGATCAGCTGCTCGCCTTCGGCGAGCGCGCGGACGGTTACCGCCCATTCCTTGAAAGCGATTGGCATTGGCCGCAACGAGAAAAAACGAACCGAGTCCCGCACCGGGCTGATAGCCGCCGACCTGCCCGCGGAACGCCGGGTAGTCTACGAAATCACCTGGGAATCCCCAAATTCCCGGCCGGAGCAGGGAATTCGGGCTGGACGCCCCGTCAGAAAGCCGGTTCGGCCCTCACAGCCGGCGTCCGGCCAGGCCCTCGAGGGCCTCGATCAGGGCACAGAAGTCGTCCTCGGCCAGGCCCCGGCCCATCGAGGCGCTCAGCACCTCTCGGGCCGCGGCGGCGCCGGGAAACGGCACCCCGGCGGCCTGGCACTCCTCCAGGCACAGGCGCACGTCCTTGAGCATGTGCTCGAGCTTGAACAGGGTGGTGTAGTCGTGGGCCCGCATGGGACCGGCCTTGAGCTCGAGCACGGCCGACCCGCCCGAGCCGGCGGCCATCACCTTGACCAGCGCGTCCAGGTCGACCCCGGTGGCGGCGGCCACCAGCAGGGCCTGACCCACGACCGACGTGTTGGCCGCGGCCACCGAGTTGTTGATGACCTTGAGCATCTCGCCCTGCCCCAGCCGGCCCACGTGGACCACCAGGCTGCCCATGGCCTCGAGCACGGGCCGGGCCCGCTCGAAATCGGCCTTCTTCCCACCGGCCATGATCGTCAACGTCCCATCCTCGGCCCGAGGGGCCGACCCCGTCACCGGCGCGTCGACCAGGGCCACGCCGCGCTCGGCCAGCCTGGTTCCGATGGCCCGCGTCTCGCGCGGTCCGATAGTGGACATGTCCACGCACAGGAGTCCGGGTTGGGCCCCCTCGACCACCCCGTCGGGACCGAGCAGGACCGACTCCACCTGGCCTCCGTCCACCACCATGGTGATCACCAGGTCGCTGTGGCGGCCTACCTCGGCCGGGGTGGCGGCCACCACCGCCTCGTGATCGCGGGCCCAGCGCTCGGCCGTGCTGCGGGTCCGGTTGAACACCGTCAGCGGGTAGCCGGCCCGGCGCAGGTTGGCGGCCATGCGCGAGCCCATGATCCCCAGGCCGATGAAGCCGAGGCGCTCAGCCACCGTGACCGCCACCCCCGGGGGTCTCGATGCGCAGGCGCTGCCCGGGCTCGAGCCGCCCGCTCACCTTCGGCTCGAGCTCGCGACCGTCGAGCAGGTTTCGCCCGGTGGCGCCCGGGGCGCCGCCCTCGGCGCCGGGTGGTGGGTGCCGGCGGCGCTCCGTGATCAGCGAGTAGGTCATGGGCTCGCGGGCCTCGAGCTCGCGCACCACGCCATCCCCGCCCCGATGACGCCCCGACCCGCCCGAGCCCCTCCGCAGGGCATACCCGGCGACCCGGAGAGGGAACTCGCGCTCGAGCGCCTCGATCGGTGTGTTGAGCGTGTTGCTCATGGCCACGTGCACGGCCGACGGCCCGTCGGCGTCCGGGCAGGCGCCCTGGCCCCCTCCGATCGTCTCGTAGTAGGTGAAGTCGTCGTTCCCGAGGGTCAGGTTGTTCATGGTCCCCTGTCCGAGGGCGCGACCGAAGGCCTCGAGCACGAGATCGGCCACGCGCGAGGACGTCTCCACGTTGCCGGCCGCCACCGCGGCCGGCGGGCGGGCGTTGAGGAGTGAGCCCTCGGGAGCGCGCACCGTGATCGGGCGGTAGGCGCCGGCGCTGGGCGGGATGTCGGGGTCGGTCAGTACCCGCACCGCGAAATAGCATGCGGAGCGGGTGACCGCCAGCGGGCAGTTGAGGTTGCCCCGGTGCTGGAGGGCGCCACCGCTGAAGTCGAGCACCAGCTCGTCCCCGCTGACGGTGGCCTCCAGGTGCAGCTCGAGGTCGCCCTCGGGCGCCTCGAGGACGTCGCGAGCGTGGCGCGCGCCGTCCACCATCTCGCTCAGGCACGCGCGCGTGCGGCGCTCCGCGTAATCGAGCACGGCCTCGGTGGTCCGGGCCAGGCGATCCGGCCCCACCCGGTGGGCGATCTCGGCCAGGCGGCGAGCTCCGATCCGGTTGGCGGCCAACTGGGCCCGCAGGTCGGCCCGGCGCTCGGCGGGCTGACGCATCCGGGACGCGAGCCGGTTGATCGCTTCCTCGTCCAGGACCTGAGGCGAGATGATCACCCCCTCCTCGTCGAGGCGGTGGCTGTCGGCCGGCATCGAGCCCGGCGCGGCGCCGCCCACGTCGGCGTGGTGGGCCCGGCTGGCGGCGAACCCCAGAAGAGAGAGGGCCGACCGCCGGCCGGCGCTTGCGCGGCCGGGCGCCGGCCGGTGGGGCCGGTCTCCGAACACGGGCGTGATCACGGTGATGTCGGGCAGGTGGGTCCCGCCGGCGTAGGGATCGTTCAGCACCCATGACCGCCCCGGCTCGTGGCGCTCGCCGAGGACCGCGGCCACGGCCGACGGCATCGCCCCCAGGTGGACCGGGATGTGCTCGGCCTGCATGACCATCTGGCCCTGGGGGTCGAACAGCGCGGTCGAGGCGTCGCGGCGCTCCTTGATGTTGGCCGAGTGGGCCGACCGGACCAGCACGGCGCCCATCTCCTCGCACGCCGCGCGCAGGGCGCCGGTGGCGACCTGGAGGGCGATCGGGTCGAGGCCCTCGGCGGCGGGCGGGGTCATGCCCGCTCCAGGATCACGGTTCCCGCGTCATCCGTCTCGCCCCTCCAGCCGGGGGCCACCACCAGGGTGGCCTCGGGGAGGGCGACGATCGCCGGTCCCTCCAGCGACTGCCCGGGCTCGGGGGGCCGGGCGAGCACGCGTGCCGGTCGAGCCCGGCCGTCGAAGATGGCCTCGCGGCGGGAGAGGCCGGAGCCAGGGGCCTCGGGTGGGCCGCCGGTCACCCGGAGGTCGAGCTCTGGGCCGGGCTCGCGCAGGGTGACCCGGATGGTGACCAGCTCCCCCTCGCTCTCGGGATCGCGGTAGCCGTAGCGCTCCTCGTGGGCTTCGGCGAAGCCCTCCATCAGGCGCTCGACGTCCGGATCTTCGGGGCCGACGATGGGGAGCTCGAACGACTGACCCTGGTAGCGCAGGTGATACTCGACCTCGACCGCCGCGCTCCCGGCGGGCGACCGTCCGAGCACCCGGGCCGCCTGCTCGCGAAGGGCGGCCACCTCGCGGCGCAGCGCCTCGCGAGTGAGCCCGGCTCCCGAGCGCAGCACGCTGCGCTGGGCGTCACCGCGCCGCTCGGCCGCCGCCAGGCCCAGGGCCGAGAGCACTCCCGACGCGCGCGGGCACACGATCCGCTCGATCTCCAGCGCATCGGCGATGGCCGTGGCGTGCACCGGCCCCGCCCCGCCAAATGGCATCAGGGCATAGGACCGCGGATCGACTCCGCGCTCCACCGTCATCACCCGCAGCGCGCGGACCATCTCCGCGTTGGCCACCCGAACGATGCCCTCGGCGCACGCGATGGTGTCGAGGCCGAGTGCCTCCGCCAGCCGCGCCACCGCGCGTTCGGCCAGCCCGCGGTCCAGAGCCACCCCGGCCAGCGGGGAGGAGGGGTCGAGGTAGCCGAGCAGGAGGTTGGCGTCGGTCACCGTCGGCTCGGTCCCCCCGCGACCGTACGAGGCGGGCCCGGGGATGGCGCCGGCCGAGCGCGGTCCCACCCGCAACGCCCCGCCCGGGTCGCGCCAGGCCACCGATCCCCCGCCTGCCCCCACCGTGTGGACGTCGAGAGCGGGGAGAGCGAGCGGGCGGCCGGCGATCAGCCGTCCGGTGGTCTCGCGCACGCGCCCGCCGTCGACCACGCACACGTCGCACGACGTGCCGCCCATGTCGAAGCACAGGACGTCCGGGTGTCCCGATCGCGAGGCGAGCAGGGCGGCCCCCGCCGCTCCCCCGGCCGGACCCGAGAGGACGGTGACGGCGGCGTGACCGGCGGCGGTCTCGAGGTCGATCAGTCCCCCCGACGACTGCATGATCTGCGGGGCCGGAAGGCCCAGCTCCGACAGGCGCGTCACGAGCGCGCGCAGGTAACCCGAGAGCAGGGGGGAGAGGCCGGCGTCGATCTCGGTGGTGGCCGCGCGCTCGTACTCCCTGAACGTGCCCACCACCTGGTGCGAGAGCGACAGGTGGGCCTCGGGGAGGCGCTCGGCGACCAGCTCCCCGACCCGGCGCTCGTGGGCGCCGTCGGCGTAGGAGTGCAGCAGCACCACCGCCACCGCCTGGGGCGACGCGGCCGCCAGCTCGTCGAGCAGGGGCTCGCAGGCGACCTCGTCGAGCGGGCGCAGCGGCCCGTCCGGACCCATGCGTTCGGGTACGCCGAAGCGGCGCTCGGGCGGGGTGAGAGGAGGCGGATGCTGCTCGCACAGGCGGTACAGGCTGGCCCGGGCCTGGCGCCCCAGCTCGATCAGGTCGGTGAACCCCTCCGTGGCCAGGAGCGCGGTGGGCGCGGCGCGCCCCTCCAGGAGAGCGTTGGTGGTCACGGTCATGCCGTGCGCGAGGGCCTCGACCTCGTGGGGAGATCGGCCGGCGCGTTCGAGCACGGCGTGAACGGCGTGGATGACGCCGGAGGCTTGGTTGTCGGGGGTGGACGGGGCCTTGGCGCTGAACAGACGGCCGTCGGCGAGCAGCGCGGCGTCGGTGAAGGTTCCCCCGACGTCCACGCCCAGAAGCACCCGCGGCACGCTACCGGGGGTGCGCGAGGCCGGCTGGGTGCGCTACGCGGCTACGAGCCGCTCGGCGTGCTCGGTGTCCTCGGTGGCGGCCAGGTGCTGGTGCGACGGGCAGTACCCGTTGTGGCCCAGCGGCGTGCGCTGGCAGGCAGTGCCCTTGCGCGTCGTTGCCCGGCACCGCAATGGGTTGCCGTTGGCGTCGCAACCCTGATGGGGCTGCTGCGCTGCGAACTCCGCGACATGGCCCATGTAGAAG
>Ga0307477_10003223_pt1 | contig 12212 bp, 6 predicted proteins | sample atmos_gasesECM2C_FD_203316 | JGI IMG/M metagenome (GOLD analysis project Ga0307477, IMG submission 203316) | Hardwood forest soil microbial communities from Morgan-Monroe State Forest, Indiana, United States - atmos_gasesECM2C_515 | ecosystem: Environmental > Terrestrial > Soil > Temperate...
CGCCGACCCACTCCAACGAGTCGCGCAGCGTGTCCAGCAGGCACGCTTCGACGTCGCCGTAGATCTCATAGAAGGTGCGCCGCGAGACCCCGGCGCGGGCGACGATCGACGCGACCGTCAGCTGCGCCGCCCCCTGCTCGCAGGCGACCAGCCGCGTGGCGGTCAGGATCCGCGCGCGCTGGATCTCGGCGAAGCCGGCGCCCGCCCGGCGCCCCGCGACCGCGGTCGCGCGATCGCCGGGAGCTCTGTCTGTGGGCGGCAGGTCGATGGCCTCGGCTGCCGCCCCCATCTCATTTCTTCTTCCGGTGCTTCTTCTTGCCGGGCCGGGCACGGTGCGCCTTGGGGCAGCCGGTGATCTTGATCTGCGTCGACTGGCGGAAGCTGAAGCCGTTCTGGGCGGTCATCGAGGTCGGCATCGCGAGCTTCTGCCCGCACAGCCCGTACGGCGCGGCGAGCGCCGAGTAGGGACCCTGCGGCAGCGTCAGTTCGAAGGCGCTGACCGGCTCGTCGGGGACCGAGCGGAAGGTGGTGCTCGTGATCCCCTGTTTGGAGATGAACGTTTCGCCGCGCAGCTCGATCGTCAGCCCGTACCCTTGGAGCACCATCACCAGGTCGGGGAATTTGACCGCGGCGTGCGAGACGAAGTAGACGGGCCCGGTCAGCGGCACCGGCAGGATCGGCGTGTAGGCGGTCGCGGTGCCGATCAGCGACGGCGCCGGGCAGTTGGCCGGGTTGACGTTGAAGACCTTGTCCGGGCAAGCCTTCTGCAGCGTTTTCAGGTTCGACGGCAGCTTGCGCGGCAGGTCGACCTTGACGGCGCGGATGTTGGCCTGGGTGCCCAGCGGCGCCTTCGGGTAGCCCAGGCGCACGTGCAGGCTCGCGCCGATCCTGCGGTTGGTCTTGCCGCTGGTGGTGGCGGCGAACGTCGGTTTGAACGCCAGGCTCGAGCAGTCGGCGGCCTGCAGCGGCGTCGTCACGGCGACCGGCACCTGGTCGGCCGGGTTCGCCCAGTTCGCGCCCGACCCGGTGATCGTGTCGAGCACGCTCGCGGGAGCGCAGTTGGTCGGGTTGATCATGAAGTTGGGGCGGTCGACGTAGACGCGGATGTCGCGCACGTGCACGACGATGCCCCTGATGATGTGCGGGATCGCGTCCGAGCCGCGGGCGCTGACTTCGACCTGCGCGGTCACGGGGTTGATGTCGAGCCCGAAGCGGATCACGACCGTCCCGAGGTCGAACGGGCCGACCTTCGCGCTCGTGACCGACACGATCGACAGCGGCGCCCCGTTGTACGGGCCCGCGAGGTACACGCGCCCAGGCGTCTGCGCGAGCACGGTGCCGACCCCCGCTTCGACGATCGTGTGCCCGATTTCGCTGGCCTGCGGGCAGGAGGGGTGTTCTTCCTCGTACGCTCCGGTGACGCCGCGCGCGGCTTCGATGTCGGCGTTCGGGCAGAACGGGATCCCGGTCAGGTTCCCCGACAGCCCGGGCGGGAAGACGGTCGAAAAGCGCGTGATCTCCTGTTCGCCGTCTTCGCGGATGATCCGCAGGTAGAAGGGGCTGTAGGCGCCGCCGTTGCCGTGCAACGGGTAGGCGATCGCCTGTGGTTTGAACGGGGGCGCCCCGCCGGACGGGCAGGCGCCTCCGCGCACGCCGCTGCTGACTTTGAAGGGAATGCTGTTCAGCAGCGCCGGTTCTTCGGGCGCCGACCACGGCGTCAGCGCCGCGTTGGCCGAGTAGGAGCCGCACGTCGCCGGGCTGACCAGCGGCGCTGTCGCGCCGGGGCGGAACTTGAGCGTGAAGCGGCCGAACGGCTGCTGCGGCGTGTTGTCGAACGTCGTCACGAGCTGGCCGGTGACCGGGTTCGGTTCGATCTTGCCCGCGACTTTGATCAGGATCCCGCGCGCCGGGTCCTTGGCGACCACGTACAGCGCCAGCAGCGACCCTTCGGGATATTCGGGCGTGCCAAATTCGGGCATGTTGTGGTAGGGCGTGGCGATGTAAACCGCTCCCGGGATCTTTTCGCTCAAGAGCGGCGTTTCGATTTCGATCGAGCCGATCTTCGATTCCGGCGGGCAGCCGGCGCCCGGCGGCGAGGAGGAGGTTTCCGATTCGTACTGCGCCCGCGTGCAGGCGCCGAGCCCGGCCGCCAGCGACGGGTTGGCCGTCATCCCTTCGGGCAGCGCGACCTTCGTCTCCTTCAGGTTCGCGGTCGCCGTCGTGAACGGGTTTTCCCACGTCTGCGGCACGAGGAGCGACACGTTCAACCCGGTTGGGCTTTCGGCGGATTCGGTCGTCGGCTGGACTTCGATCGACGGGTCGAAGGCCACGCGCGAGCATTCGCCGATCGGGCCGACTTCGCTGGACGCCTTGGCGAAGGTGTCCGGGTTCTCCCAGGAGTCGGCTTCCATCGTCGCGGTGAACGTGCCGCAGCTCGTCGGGTTCGACAGGTACGGCTTGGCCGGGATGCCGGCTTCCTGGGGCCCGCCGTATTCGTTGCGGCACTGCGCGGGTATTTCGCCGTTGACGCCGCAGTACATGCCGCGCTGCGCGTCGTGTTCGTGCGCGGCCGGGATCCCCCAGACCGTCACGGAGATTTTGCGCGGTTCGGCTTTGGCGATGTTCGGCGTTGTGATCGACAGTCCGGTGTCGTTGGGGCGCACCTTGACGACCAGGACCTGCGTGAGCACCTGCGACTTGAACCCGAGCTCCGCCGCGACGCCGAAGCTCGTCACTTCCATGTTGTACAGCGGCACGGTGACCTGCTCCGGCGGGCTGTTGGGGTGAAACGGGTTGGCCGTTTCGAAGCCGATCAGGCCGACCTGGCTGCCCTGAGGGCACTCGGCGGCAAAGCCGGTGATCCCGCCGTTTGCAAGCAACTGCTGGTCGCTGCACGTCGGCACCGCGGTGTTGCTGCCGTCGAAGCCGGCCGGCAGGTTGACGACGATCGTGCGCACGTCGTTGTCGGTGACGCCCGACGCTTCGTGGGCGAAATCGAACGAGGTCGTCAGGTCCTCGTGCGCGGCCGCCTGCGTCGTCGAGGGCGTCACGTGGAAGCTGCCCGGCGCGATTTCAAACGGGTGGGAGCTGGGGGCCGCGATCGCCGACGCCGACAGCCCCAGCGCCGCGACGACCGCGCTCGCCATCGGCACCAGCAACCTTCTCGAGATACGCAGCATCATTTTGCCCTCCGCTTGCCGCCGGTTCGCCTGGCCCGCTTGGCTGTGCGCCTGCCCTTCGGCTTCGGCTTGACGCACTTGCCGTGGACGCGCCGCTTGCCCTTGGCGCACTTGGACGGTTTTTTCGCAGCCGGCGGTTTCGACGTTTGCGTCGGGGGCGAGGCCGCGGGCAGCAGCGTCTGCGCCGGGTCGTTGGGGGCGCTCGGCGGCGTCGAGCAGGCGTCGCCTTCGCATTCGACCGGCGCGGGCGGCGGCGGCGGCAGGCCACCGTCGACGCGCACGTCGTAGATGTCGCCCGCGTTGTCGACATCCGACGGCGTCAGCTGAGACTTCGTGTAGACGAACACGTCGTTGCCGGTCGGGGTCGAGCCGAGCAGCATGTTGAGCACGCCGCCGCGCCCGGAGGTGATCAGCGCCAGGCAGCCCTGCAGCTGCGCACAGCCGTCGATCCCGTCGCGGCGCCACTCGTACACGTCGCTCGACGGCGAGAATTCGGGGCTGCTGAATTCTACTCCCGGCCTATCTCCGTCCGTCGACGGTTCCTGTTCGCCGTCGATGTCCTGCGGCACGAGCGCCGCGGCGGTGTCGAAGAAGGCGTAGTCGCCGTTGGCCGAAAGCAAGGTCAGCGGCGGCGTGTTGTTTTCGGTCGCACCGCGCCCATCGACCTCAGCCGCCACATCGCCCCGGTCGCCGAGGTATGAGCTGAGCTTCGGTTCGGACGAAAACGACGAGGCGCACGACACGCACTCGATGCTGTCTTCCCTGCTGTCGTAGAGGAACACCTGCTCTTCGGCGCCGGCCGCGCCACTGGGCACGCCGGCTACCGCGCCTTGAAAGTAGAGGTAACGACCTTCAGGGCTGACCTCGAAGGTACGGTAGCTGTCAGATGTCTGGCCGGGAGAGTACGTTTGCGCCACGAAGCTGAGCTTCTCGCCGGCCACGTCATAGCGATAGAGGTCGCTCGTCGCTTCACCTTTTTTGGTGGTTTCCGCAATCGGCGCTTCGGGCGTCAGGGGCGGGCCACGGAAAACGAAGTAGATCGAGCTGAGATCCGACGAGACGTACGCTTCGTTGCCAGGCAGTTTCTGCGGAACTGTGAACAGCGGCTTGGGCTGAGACGTGGAGGATTCGGGTTCGTCGAGGAAGAATTCTTCCGCTTCGCCGTTGCGCCTATCGAGCAGAACTCGCGTCCCCTGCGCGTTTGCGGCAAAGAACCGGTACGGGCCGATGTCGATCGTCTTGCTGGCGTCGACGCGCGTGTACAGCTGTAACGGTTGCGAGCATTCCGTACCCGGCACCGCTTCGAAGAAGACGCGCGAGCCGTCGCTGGAGACGGCGTGCGCGCTCGAGATGGCAAAAGTCGCACTCGCTTCTTCGCCCCTGACAATTTCGGCGCCGCAACTGCCCACGCCGACATTCACCTGGGATATGTGGCCACCCGAGTATTCGTAGATGTCCCTGCCGCTCTTGGTGCTCGTGGCGTGTCCAGTCAGCGAATGGTCGAAGCTCTGCAGAAACAGCTTGGAGAAGTCCGCCGAGGCACCCACCCAGTTGGCCTTCACTTCCCTGTTTGCGGGATACGAGCGAGGCACGGACGCCGCATCAACGTATGGGCCCCCGACGGGACCGAACTTGTATTCGTTGTTTCCCTCTTTCGATATGACGACTTCGTTGCTGCTGGTAAATATCTGGGAGAAAAACGCAAACTGGGTGAGGTCGGCGTTGAAGAGCGCCGGTTCGACGAGCGCAGGACCGGTGGCCGGCTGTGGAGCACCTGCTGTCATCTGCCAGCCCTTTTCAGGATTCCGCGAGAACAGGTAGGGGCTACCGCCCGCGTCGGGACCCGACCCGTAATTGATGGTGCGGGCTTCGAGCGCGACGTGATCGCCGTCTTCGCCGACAAAGACGAGATTGTCCAGGCCGGACCCGTATTGGAAGATTTCCTGGCTGCCTTCCTTGTCGACCGGCGTCACCTGCTCGTAGGCGCGGCAGTCAGGCAACTCGGCCGATGCGCCGGTGCGCGACTGTGCGTTGGGGCAGGCTTGCGCTTCCACAGGCGCCGCGACGGGCGCGGTGAGCGATTGGGTGGCGCCGTAGACGACCGGGTTGCCCGGGGCGTTGCTCGTCGCGACGATTCGGTACTTGTATGTTTCGCCGCCTGTCAACTGTGGAAGGTCTTGGCCGACAAACAGGGCGCTGTCACCAGAGCCGATATCGACCGAGGGGGTTGAGGCGGCCTTGGCAAAGCCGCCCTGAGTACCCGGTGCTTCGAACTGCGTCTTGCTCACGTATTCGAAGCGGTAGTGAGTATCTGTGCCGATGCCGCCTTCCTGGGTCGTCTGCACCGTCACGGTGCCCGCAGGCGTCAGAGCAGAACCGTCAGCGGTCATTTCCGGCTCGCTCACACCTTCATCCTTGCCGATGAAGAATGCTGTGTATGGACCGCCGATGGGGCCTTCCACACCCACTTCTGGTTTGCTCGGCAAGCTTTCAAGGGCCTTGCGAATTTCTCCCGGTTGAGCATCGTAGGGAAGGCTGGCGGTAGTGTCGCCGTCGAAGGTCAACGTGAAGCTGCCACCCGTCGGCGCGCCCCCGATCGCGATCGTCTGTTCATCGCTGCTTGGCACGCTATTTGGATTGACGGTGCCAAGCACACGGAGATTCCCGTCGTGCAACGCGTGCGTCGCCAAAGTGACGGCAGTGGGCTCTCCTGAGGTGGTGAATTCGATCGGCTGAGGAGTCGCCGCGCCGTAAGAATTTACGGCTGATAGTCGCGCAAAATAGCGAATGCCCGGTTGCAGCCCTTTCAAGGTCGCCGACACGCTAATAATTTCTTTTTCGGCAGAAGCTTGTTCGGAAGTCACCGTGCCCGAGGTCTCCGTGATCCATGTCGACGCAGTCGAAGAAGCGGCGTATTCAATACGCCACCCAGTTTCAAGTCCGTTTGTGTTCAGAAGATCATAGACATACGCGGTAGACGCGGTGACATTGCGAGCTGTCAATTTAGTTACTCCGCGAAAGCCAGGGCGACCGGTCGGTGTCTTGAAGACTTCGGATTCGGCCTGTGATCCTACGTCAGAGTTCTCGAACTGCCGTACTTCTTCCGCACCATATTCGTTTTTGACTCTGATGCGCACGTAGTAGTTTGTTTCGGGCGTTAGTCCACTCAGCCTTGCTTCGATATTTGCAAAATCGGCCGCAGCGCTAACCGTTCCGCTCCCACCAGTCGTAAAAGGAAGCCATGAAGCCGGGGCTTCCGGAGTACTCGTATATTCCAAAGAATAACTTGTTTCCGATCCATTCGTCTCGATAGGCACCGTGAAGACCGCCGTCGTAGGCGTGAGCCCTTCTCCTCCTTCATTTCCGATAATATCGGCGGGATTGTGATAATATGAGTTATTACCTTGGAGCACACCATCGCTTTCGCGAGAGACTTCCGGTTGTCCGGGCGGGAGTGTCTTGAATTCGACGGTCTTCGATATTGCCGGATATGTGCTTTCAGCGACGAAACGTGCATAGTATTTGGTGTCTGGTGTGAGGTGATGAAGCACAGTCTCGCGGACTGCTGAGTCAAAGGTACCTATGTTTATCTTCGGAGACTCGACACCTTCGATTGTGCCGCTGCCGGCCGCTATCCATGGCCCCCCCGGATTTTCCGCATATTCAGCCCGCCACGCCACCGGGACCCCTTCGGTTTCCACTTCAGCTTGGATCTCGACGCGGGTCGCATGAATATCATCTTCCGTGAGTTCGGACCTGAAGAAGGGAGGATTTGATTTCGCCAGAGCGGGCTTTAGCGGCGCGGCAAAGGGAGATGAGTGAGAAACGTGAGCCGATGCCGCCCCGAGCGCAGGCACGGCGCACAGCGAGAGGACCAGACTATTCACGAACACGAGGCCCAGGAGTCTCACGGTCGCACTCGACCGACCCCTGACAATGAACCTCCCGAGCAGCACAAGAACGCCAACGCAGACGGACTGCGTCTTTGGATTTTGCTCGAGAGGTTTCACCTGTTCTCCTTGCTGGTCATTAAACTAAAGAGGCTACTTAGCTGTTACGGCCCAGCTACCATCGAGAAAAATTGACCCCTTTGCCGCGGTAAAAGATATGATTTGGAAACCAGTTTGTATGAGAGCGTTATGTGTAGGCTCTCCTTGAAGTGGCAGCCTCGCGGATTCGACGTTTGCTTCAGCGTTGGCGAACACACAAAGGTTTCCCGGGTCAGCGCCAGGTTCGTTGACATTGCCAATACAGCCAGATGGCGTGTTTCCATTTATTGGGATATAATGTGCTACTTCCTCTCCAATTTCTGACGCCAATTCCACCGGAAGGGAATAGGTAACAGCGGTTAGTGCAAACCCGGGGTCGCCTTCGGTAAGGCCGCCTTCCCCATATCCGCTAGCCGCCCACTGCCCCTTCAGCGTCTTCCCCGACGGAAGCTTCTGACCACCAAACGTGCCTTCGGCTCCTTCTTTGCCTTCTGGCCCTTCTTTGCCTTCTTTGCCTTCCGGCCCAGGGACGCCCTGCGCCCCGGTTTCTCCCTTGGCTCCAGCCGGCCCCTGCGGTCCGGGAGGCCCGGTCGGCCCGGCGGGCCCCGCCGCCCCCGGCGCACCGTTTGCCCCCGTCTTGCCGGCCTTGCCCACGAGCGACTTGAGCACCTTCGGGCTGATCTGCTTGGTCGATGTGATCAGGTATTTGCCGGCGGCGTAGGCGCCGCCGCTCATCGCGAACACCAGCGCGAGCGTCATCGCGATGTTCGCCCATGTCAGGCGCTTGCGGACTGCTGTGAGCATTTCATCCCCTCCGGTTTGCGGTTCGAGCCGCTCGCCGCCCCCAATGTCGATCCGGCGAGCATGGCCATCATGGTCCGGGTGCGACCGGGCGCACAAGCCAAGGCTTAAAACGTTCTAAGCCTTGTGGGTGTTTGCGACCACGCCCTGAACAAGCTATCCATGATGATGATAGGAGCCGCGTTTTCCGAAAGTCTGTAGAAGCGCTATGATCCGGGCATGAGGGACGCGAGGATCGCCGCCGAGGGGACGGCGCGGGCGCAGGCGACGCCGATGCGCTCCCCCGTCAACTGGGCGCTGCTGGGCCTGATCGTCGAGCGCCCCAGCTACGCCTACGACCTCGCGCAGCGCTTCGAGCGGCGCTTCGGCGACGTGCTCGCGCTGAGCAACATCGGCCACGTCTACACAGCGCTCGGCGCGCTCGCCGAGCGCGACCTGATCGAGGAGATCCCCGGCACGCGCGCCGGCCGCCAGCCGCGGCCCCGCTACCGCGCGACGCCGGCCGGGGCCGAGCAGTACCGCGCGTGGCTCGTGGGCCGGGCCGAGGAGGGCCGGCGCCAGCACCAGCTGTTCGTGCTCGCGCTCGGCGCGCTCGCCGCCGACCGCGAGCAGGCGCTCGAAGTGCTCGCGCGCTACGAGCAGGCGTGGCTGGCCGAGGGGATGCGCACGCCGATCGCGCGCGAGAGCGACGCCGTCGATCGCCTCAGCGCGCTGCTCGGCCGGCTGATCGACGAGGACGACCGCCTGAGCGTGGGCGCGCGGCTTGAATGGGTCGAATACGCGCGCGGCCAGCTGCGCGCGTCGGCGCAGAGCGCCGGCGCGCGGCCGGCCGAGCCGGGGGAGCCGGGCCGGTGAGCCTGCTCGAGCTGGAGGGTGTGCGCAAGCGCCGCGAGGACGGCGGCGCGCTGCTGCTGCGCGAGGTGTCGCTGCGGATCGAGGCGGGAGAGCTCGCGGTCGTGTGGGGGATGCGCGGCTCGGGCCGCTCGACGCTGCTGCGGATCGCCGCCGGGATCGAACCGCCCGACGCCGGCGCGGTGCGCTTCGAAGGCCGCGACCTGTCCGGCCGCGGGCGGCGCCTGCTCGGCGAGGGGATCGGCTACTGCCACCGCACGCTGCGTTTCGGCGAGAGCCAGAGCGCGCTCGAGCACGCGATGGTCGGCCCGCTGTCGCGCTGGGTGGCGCCCGCGGCGGCGCGGCGGCGCGCGCTGGCGGCCCTGGAGCGGGTCGGCGCTGCGCACTGCGCGGGGTTGCGCCAGCACAAGCTGACGGGCGGCGAGGCGGTGCGCGTCGCGCTGGCGCGCACGCTCGCGCTGGCGCCGAGGATGGTGGTGGTGGACGAGCCGGTCGCGGGCGTCGACCTGGCCGAGCGCGACGGCGTGCTGGGACTGCTGCGCTCGCTGGCCGACGAGGGCGTCGCGGTGCTCGCGAGCACGGGCGAGTCGACCGGCCTATCGCAGGCCGACCGGGCCTTCGCGCTCGGCGAGGGCACGTTGCGAAGCGCGCCGCAGCGCCCGCTGGCCGCGGTGGTGCAGCTGCGCCGAGCGGCGAGCGGCGGGAGTTGACCCGCGCCGCCCCGGCGAGCGCGCCGGCGATCTAACCTTGGGCGTGGGAGAGACCGGGAGCCGCAAGCGATGAGCCTGCTCGAACTGGAAGCCGTCGTCAAGCGCTACCGCGCGGGCGCGGAGACGGTGCACGCCGTCGAGGGCGTCGACCTGGCGGTGGGGGCGGGCGAGATGGTGGCGCTACACGGCCCGAGCGGCTCGGGCAAGACGACGCTGTTGCTGCTGGCCGCCGGTCTGCTGCGTCCCGACGCCGGCCGGGTGCGCTGCGCCGGCCTGGAGCTGGGCGCGCTCGCGGACGCCGAGCTCTCGCGCCACCTGCGCCGCGGGGTCGGCTTCGTTCACCAGAGCGCGCAGCTGATGCCGCGCGTCTCGGCGCTCGAGAACGCGGCGGTCAAGCCGCTGCTCGACGGGATCGGGCCGCGCCGCGCGCGCGCGCTGGCCGAGCCGTGGCTCGTGCGGCTGGGCCTCGGCGGGCTGCTCGAGCGCACCCCCGAACAGCTCTCCGGGGGCGAGCGCCAGCGCGTGGCGATCGCGCGCGCGCTGACCGGCGACCCGCCGCTGGTGCTCGCCGACGAGCCGACCGGGAGCCTCGATTCGCGGCGCAGCCTCGAGATCGTGCAGTTGCTCGGCGAGCTGGCGGCCGAGCGCGGCGTGGCGGTGCTGCTCGTCACCCACGACGTGGAGGCCGCGGCGCTCGCCGACCGTGCGCTGGCGCTGCGCGACGGGCGGCTGTGCGAGGGGGAGCTGGCCGAGCTGCGCGCCGAGCGGGCGGGGGCCGTGTGATGGGCGCGGCGGTCGCGGGAGGGGCGCCCGGCGGGGCGGGAGGCGAGCGGTGAGGCCCTCGGCGCTCCTGTACATGTACCGCCGGCGGCTGCGCGCGCACGCCCCGCAGGAGCTGCTGGCGGGCGCGGGGATCGCGATCGCCGTGGCGCTCGTGTTCGCGGCGGTGCTCTCGGAGGCGAGCATCTCCGGCTCGGCGGCGAAGGTCGTGCGGGCGGTGATCGGCCCCGCCGACCTGCAGGTGCGCGCGCGCGGCGAGGAAGGCTTCTCCGAAGCGCGGCTGGCCCAGGTCAAGGCGCTGCCGGGGGTGCGCCGCGCGGCGCCACTACTTGAAGCGTATGCCACAGTTGTGGCATACGATGGGCATCGCCTGCAGGTGCAGCTGGCGGGCGCGGACCTGCGGCTGGCGACGCTCGACGGGCTGGCCGAAACGCTGCCGGTGGGAGCGCTGTCGGGCAGCGGGATCGGCCTGAGCAGGGCCGGCGCGCGGGCGCTCGGGCTGGCCTCCGCGCCGCGCGGCGCGCTGGTGTCGCTCGAGCTGCGCGGGCGCGACGTGCCGGTGCGCGTGAGCGCGGTGCTCGGCCCCGAAGCGGCCGGCGCGCTGGCGGGCGCGCCGATCGCGGTGATGCAGCTGGCGCGGATGCAGACGCTCGCCGGGCTGCCGGGCCGCGTCTCGCGCGTGCTCGTGCAGAGCGAGCCAGGGCGCTCGCGCCAGGTGCGCGCGGAGCTCGGGCGGCTGGCCGGCGGGGAGTTGGAAGTCGCGCCGGCGGACCGGGACGTCGCGCTGCTGCGACAGGCGCTCGGGCCGAGCGACCTGGCCAGCGGGCTGTTCGCGGCGATCGGGGCGCTGCTCGGGCTGCTCTTGGCGTTCAACGCGATCCTGCTGACGAGCGCCGAGCGGCGCCGCGCGATCGCCGACCTGCGCCTGGCGGGCGCGCCGCGCGCGGCGGTGCTCGAGCTGGTGCTCTTCGAAGCGCTGTGCCTCGGTGTCCCCGCCTCGCTGGCCGGGGTCGGCGTCGGCTACCTGCTCTCCACCGGGGTCTTTCACCCCTCCACGAGCTACCTGGCGCAGGCGTTCACGCTGTCCGGAGCGACCGCGCTGAGCGCCCAGGCGGTGCTGCTCTCGCTCGCGGCCGGAGTGCTCGCGACCGTCGCGGCCTCGGCGGTGGCGCTGCTGGACCTGCGTCGCGGGCGCGCGCGCGACGCGATCTTCCGCGAGGACGGCTCGCCGGGCGGCGCGCTCGGCGCGCGCGCGCGGCCGCGGCTGGCGGGCGCGGCGCTCGCGCTCGTCGCCGCCGCGAGCGCGCTGTGGCTGAGCGCGCCCGCCGCGGCGATCCCGGCGACCGCGCTGTTGGCGGTGGCGACCGTGCTCGCGGTGCCGCCGCTGTTCGCGCAGGCGCTCGACGGCGCCGGGGCGATCTCCGAGCGCGTGCAGCGGCTGTCGATCCTGCCGCTGGCGCTCGCCTCGCTGCGCGCGACGACGGTGCGCTCGCTGGCGCTCGCGGCGACCGGGGCGGTCGCGCTGTTCGGCAGCGTCGCGCTCGGCGGGGCGCGGCAGAACCTGCTGCAGGGGATCTCCACGTTCGCGCGCGGCTACGTCGCCGACGCCGGCGTGTGGGTGTCGAACCCCGGCGACAACCAGGCGGTCGAGGGCTTCGCCGGCGCCCATGTCGCGGCGAAGATCGCCGCGTTGCCGGGGGTCGCCTCGGTGCAGGGCTTCCGCGGCGGCTTCGCCCAGCTGGGCGGGCGGCGCGTGTGGATCCTCGCGCGGCCGCCGGGCGGCGCCGACAGCGTGCTCGCGCGCGAGCTGAGCAGCGGCTCGGCGCGCGGCGCGGCGGCGCGCCTGGCGCAGGGGGGCTGGGTGGTCGTCTCCCAGCAGATCGCCGCCGAACACCACCTGG
>Ga0307477_10003224_pt1 | contig 12208 bp, 11 predicted proteins | sample atmos_gasesECM2C_FD_203316 | JGI IMG/M metagenome (GOLD analysis project Ga0307477, IMG submission 203316) | Hardwood forest soil microbial communities from Morgan-Monroe State Forest, Indiana, United States - atmos_gasesECM2C_515 | ecosystem: Environmental > Terrestrial > Soil > Temperate...
GTTCCAAGGCCGTGGCGACCAACGCGCCGCCTCACGGGGCATTTCGCGGATTCGGCGCGCCGCAAAGCCTCTTTGCCATGGAACGACATATGGACCGCATCGCGAAGGTCGTTGGGCTTAGTCCAGTAGAACTTCGGCGGCGCAATTTTTTGCAACCCGGCCAAACGACGACAACAGAGCAAGTCATCCGCGAACCGATCAATCTCTCAGCTCTATTGGACAAATCTTTGGCGCACGCGGGCTACGAAGAAAAAAAGAAAGGCTTTTCTATCAAAAACCAGACCAGCCGCGTAAAGAGAGGAATGGGAGTCGCCACCTTCCTCCACGGTGCGGGTTTCACCGGCTCCGGGGAACGCTACTTGGACTCAGTCGTCGGTATTGAGGGCACAGCCGATGGAAACGTTCGCATCCTGGTATCGAGCACCGAATTTGGACAAGGGACGAACACCGTTCTATGCCAGATTGCCGCTGAGACGCTCGGCATTCCCTATGAATGCGTAACTATCGCACAGCCCGATACGACAGCTGTTCCCAACAGCGGACCTACGGTGGCTTCACGAACGGCGATGGTGATCGGTAACCTGGTGTGCTCCGCGGCCATCGGTCTAAAGCAAACGTTGCAGCTGGATGGAATTCTCGGACAACGTTACTCGCCCGAGGAATTTGCGAATGCATGCCACAGGTACGTCGTAAAAAAGGGCGGGCTCCGAGCTTTGGCCCGTTACACCGCACCGGAAGGTATCTATTGGGACGACGTGAAATACAAAGGAGAAGCCTACGCAGCGTACGCGTGGGCCGTCTATGTCGCCGAGGTATCGGTGGATCTCACAACCTACACTGCAAAGGTAGAGGACTTCGTCGCGCTACAAGAGATCGGCAAAGTGATGCATCCGGTTCTCGCCAAGGGCCAGATCATCGGCGGGGTCGCACAAGCGATAGGTCTCGCCCTGTACGAAAAAGTCCTCTGGCAAGATGGCCGAATGTTGAACGGGCAGATGACCAACTATATTATCCCAGCCTCGTGCGATCTGCCCTCCATCCGAGTGATCTTTGAAGAAATCGGGAACCCGCATGGCGCTTACGGGGCCAAGGGTATAGGAGAACTGCCGATGGATGGACCCGCGCCGGCAATCGTCAACGCGGTGGTCGACGCTCTGGGAGTCCCTTTTGATTCGATTCCACTGTTGCCGGAAGATATCCTCGAAGCCATGGCCGCGCATTCGATTGCGAAAACAGTTGTCGTACCCGCGGAGTCTGCTCGTTGACTCCTCCTCTGCCCGACCGTGCGAAACAGAAAATCTCTTTGACGGTGAATGGTGTGCCTCGATCGATTCACGCCTACCCGATGGCTAGGCTTCTGGATATCCTCCGCGAAGAAGTTGGCCTGCCAGGCACGAAAGAAGGTTGCGGCGAAGGGGAGTGCGGGTCATGTTCCATTCTTATGGATGGCGTACTTGTGAATAGCTGCTTGATCCCAGCACTGCAGGCGCTGGGATCCACTATCGTCACGATTGAGGGCTTGGCAAAGGATGACCGACTTCATCCCCTGCAGCAGGCCTTCCTCGAGTGTGGCGCGGCCCAGTGCGGCATCTGCACTCCCGGCATGATACTTGCCGCAGTGCACTTGCTCGAAAAAATTCCCCGGCCTTCTCTTGAGCAAATCCGCGAAGGGCTTTCGGGAAATCTTTGCCGCTGCACCGGGTACCTGCAGATTTTTGATGCCGTGGCAAAAGCGTGCCGAAACGAGGTGGCGGAATGAGGAGCAATCCCGCCGACTACGAACTCGCCGCACCCGGCACGCTGCAAGAAGTCCTAACCTTGTATGGCAGCGAGCCAGGATCGTGGTTGCCTATCGCCGGTGGAACCGATGTGATGGTCCTTTATGCAGCCGGCAAGTTGCTGGCACGCAAGTTGGTCAGCATCGGAAATCTACGTGAATTGCGCTGCATCGAGGTCACTTCCTCCGAGGTGCGTATCGGCGCCGGCTGCACCTACACCGATTTGCGTCAACACTCGGTCATCGCCAACGAATTCCCCCTGCTTGTGCAGGCCGCCGCATGGACCGGAGGAATTGCCAATCAGAATCGCGGAACATTGGGCGGCAACATTGCAAATGCATCGCCGGCGGGAGATTCTCTGCCCGTATTGCTCGTTTATGATGCTGACCTCATCTTGATATCGGCAAGAGGCGAGAGACGGCTTCCCTACCGAACCTTTCACACTGGCTACAAGAAGACTTTGCTTGACCCCGACGAATTGATTCACAGCATCTGCATCCGCCGAAATCTGGATGGTTACATCTCCTACGCGAAAAAGGTCGGAGCGCGTAACGCACAGGCAATCTCGAAAGTATTTCTCGCGGCCGTGGCGCGCGTGTCGAACGCAACGGTCGCGGATGTGCGTTTGGCAGCGGGCAGTGTTGGACCGATCCCGATTCGATTGAGGAGGACCGAAATCGCGCTGGCCGGTCAACCAATGAATACCTCTCTGCTCGAGACCGCGCGCCAGGTCATGGCCGAGGAGATTCAGCCGATCGACGACATTCGCTCTACTGCCAGATATCGCACCACCGTGCTGCAGAACCTCCTCGGTGAGTTTTTGCGAGGTCTGCCGGGTGCGAGGATTGCTTCGTGAACCAAGTTCTCTCGCGCTGGAATTTCCTGCCAGTGAATGAAGCAGCGCAGGAGGTGCTTCCCTGTTGCGGATCGCAAGCTTGGGCAAAGGGACTGGCTCACAACCGTCCGATGGAAGATGTGCCCACCCTGCTGGCAACTTCCGATAGAATCTGGCGTGCTTTGACCGTCGCGGATTGGTTGGAGGCGTTTCAAAGTCATCCCAGGATCGGTGAGACCCGGGCCGAACGCGAGCCCTCGGCTCGGGCGCAAGGTTGGTCGGCGCAGGAGCAGCATCGCGCCGCGGAAAGCGACAATTCGCTGAAGCGCGCGTTGGCGGAAGCAAATCGGGAATATGAGCACAAATTCCACCGCATTTTCATCATTTGCGCGTCGGGAAGATCCGCCGAAGAAATTCTGGCCAACCTCCACCATCGGCTTCACAATGACGACGCGACAGAGGTACACGAAGCTGCCGAGCAACAGCGGCTGATCACGCAGATTCGATTGAGAAAATGGCTGGCGGAATAAATCGCATTTCAACACACGTTTTGGACACCGCGCTTGGCAAGCCAGCAGAACGCGTCCCTGTGCGCCTGGAGCATCGAGAGAAGGACGGCCGCTGGAAAACTTTGGGATCCTCCAGTACGGACGCCGATGGGCGATGCGCGCTCCCGGAATCGCAAACGGTAACAGAAGGATTATATCGACTCGTATTCGATACCGCTGCTTACTACGCTGCGCAGAATGTAGCAGGTCTTTACCCCGTGGTTGAGATTACCTTCGAGGCGCGGAAAGGCGATTCTCAATTCCACATCCCGCTGTTATTGAGCCCTAACGGCTACACGACGTACCGAGGAAGCTGACGCGATGGCGCAATTAGCTGAAAACCGTTACGGAAAATCCCGCGTACGCCTCGTCCGCCTTCGTCGGCAAAGCCCCATTCACGAGTTTGAAGAATGGAGCGTTGAAATTCTGCTGTCCGGTGATTTTCGGAGCTGTTTCGCTGAAGGGGACAACAGCAAGATTCTTCCAACCGATACGATGAAAAATACCGTGTACTCGCTGGCGCGAAAATCTGCGGCCGCCTGCATCGAGGAATTTGCCAAAGAGTTGGTCGAGTATTTTCTGACCCACAATCCGCAGGTCTCCACTGCCGAAGTCAGTATTCAGGAAAAACCCTGGCAGCACTTGAATCTAGCGGGCTCGGCGCACCCGACGACGTTCAGCCAAACTGGAAACGAGGTCCAGACGACGCGCGTCACGCGAAAGCTCTCGGAAAACCTTCACGTCGAATCGGGTTTGTCAGATCTCGTTCTGATGAAGACCGCCGGCTCGGCATTCGCAGGATACGTTCACGATCAGCTCACAACCCTGCCGGAAACTACCGATCGTCTCTTCGGCACCTCCCTTTGCGCGAACTGGACGTACCTTTCACATTCACCCTCGTTCAGCCCCGTGCGCAATTCCATTCGAGACTCTCTGCTGACCACGTTTGCATCCCATCAGAGCAAATCCGTGCAGCACACCTTGTTTGCCATGGCAGAAGCCGCTCTTGCAGCAGCCCCGCAAATCTCAGAGATCACCCTCACCATGCCCAATAAACATTGCCTGTTGGTCGATCTCTCGCCCTTCGGTCAAGACAATCCAAACCATATCTTTATGCCGATCGACGAGCCGCACGGAACGATTGAGGCGCGCGTCTGCCGGGAGAGTTAGCGCCGTGATGCAATTAGCCGATCACCTCTCGCGCGCGCAAGAAGTGGTGTCGCGATGCCAGAGTCTGGCTCTCTTCACAGAAGACCCGCCGCGCATCTGCCGTACGTTTCTGTCGCCGCCGATGCGCGCCTGCCACCGTCAGATCGAAGATTGGATGCGCCCACTCGGAATGACCGTGACCATTGATGCGGCCGGAAATCTGCACGGTCTTTACCCAGGCACGAAAGACGCAAGTCGTCGGCTGCTGATCGGTTCGCACCTCGACACTGTTCCAGATGCCGGCGCCTACGATGGAATTCTCGGCGTGATGCTGGCGATCTCCCTCATCGAATCGCTCGAAGGACGCCAGCTACCTTTCGCCATCGAAGTCATCGGCTTTTCAGACGAAGAAGGCGTCCGCTTCGGAGTTCCCTTCATAGGCAGCCGCGCCCTTGTCGGAACCCTTGATGAAGACCTGCTGAGCCAGTGTGATTCCAACGGTGTTTCCGTTCACAAGGCAATTCTCTTCTATGGATTGAACCCCAGCGAAATTCCCGCCGCTGCCCTGGCGGACGAAGCTCTTGGATATCTCGAGTTCCATATTGAGCAAGGCCCCGTGTTGGAGCACGAAGAACTCCCGCTGGGCATTGTCGAAGCCATTGCCGGCCAGACGCGAATGGAGCTGGTATTCAGCGGCTTCGCCAGCCATGCCGGCACAACGCCGATGTCGCTGCGACGCGACGCTCTCGTTGCTGCCGCGGAGTGGACATGCGAAGTCGAGAGATGCGCTCGCGACATTTCTGGATTGGTCGCAACTGTGGGCGTATTGCACGCCAAGCCCGGAGCGACCAACGTTATCGCTGGAGAATGCCGCGCGACTCTCGATGTCCGCCACGCATCGGATACCACACGCACCCAGGCCGTGAGCGCTTTCCTCCGTAGCGCCGCTGAAATTTCCAAGCGCCGCAACATATCGGTAGCCTCGTCCACAAAATTGGTTCAGTCTGCCACATCAATGGACTCGTTCTTATTGCACCAAATCGATAGCGCCTTCTCACAATCAGGAATCAAGCCTCACCGCATGATCAGCGGAGCAGGTCACGACGCCATGGTCCTCGCCGAAAAAGTACCTGCTGCAATGATCTTCCTCCGCTCTCCCGGCGGAATTAGCCACAATCCCATGGAGTCCGTGCTAGTGGAGGACGTCGCGAAAGCCATACAATGCGGTCTCCATCTTTTAGATCAACTTACCGTCTCACCTGAATTTCAAACGAGGACCCATCGTGCATAATCTCGGCCACACACGCAGCGCTCACCACCGCAATCATCTACTGCTTACCCCCGACACGTTCGTGCGGACCACCTTGCCGGGGATGAAATCCGCCTCCGCCATCGTTCACATCAGCCCGGCTCTTGGCGCCGCGTTCACAGAGTACACAGCCGAATTTGAGAGCGCGGGAGAGCTTGGTGAGACGGTCGCACAACGGTTCCTGTATGTGGTTCAGGGTACGCTGCGCCTTCAGGCCGGCGGGAAAGATCGTCTTCTTGGCCCAAAAGAATACGCCTATTTCCCGCAAGGAGCCGCGCACCAAATCACATCGCGCGAAAAAGGCCGGGCCATCGTCATTGAGAAGCCCTATATACCAGACTCCTCCGCCAACCCGCCTGACGCGATCGTCGGCAGCGAAAACAGCATTCCTTCCACACCGCTGGACGATGATCCAGCCCTCCAGGTGAAACATCTGCTTCCAGACACTCTGTCTTTCGATTTTGCGGTGAACACCATGACCTACCAGCCGGGAGCGGCGTTGAGCATGGTCGAAATGCATGTGATGGAGCATGGCCTGGTCATGCTCGAAGGCGGCGGAATCTATAGACTGGGCGACGCTTGGTATCCCGTTACCGCTGGGGATTTCATTTGGATGGCTCCGTGGTGCCCTCAGTGGTTCGCCGCAGTCGGAAAAGTGCCTGCCAAATACCTGATATATAAGGACTGGAACCGGCATCCCCTGGCCGGTCCCCAAAAGTGAATCTCGCGATCGATCGGGACCTGCTGCGGTCGGAGATTGAGGAACTCGCCAGAATTTCCGACGCAGAGCCTCCCGCTGTAACGCGCATCGTCTTTACTCCCGCGGATATCAAAGCGCGAGCTTGGCTGCGAGCAAAGTGTTCGGAAACAGGGCTAGCCGTGCGACGCGACGCGATCGGCAACGTTTTTGCTCGCTGGGCCGGCACCGATGAGGCCGCCGCCGCCGTAGCCACGGGCTCCCACATCGATGCGATTCCGAACGCAGGGAAATACGACGGAGTCGTTGGTGTGCTAGGTGGTTTGGAGGCCATTCGCGCATTGCAGCGCAGTGGCTTTCGTCCAAAGCGTTCGATTGAATTGATTCTTTTCACCTCCGAAGAGCCAACCCGCTTTGGCATCGGGTGCCTAGGCAGCCGTATGCTTTGCGGAGCGTTGACAGCAGAGGCCGCGCGTCGGCTGACCGACTCCTCAGGCCAATCTTTAGAACACGTCCGCCAACAAGCCGGGATGAACGGCGATCTCGGCTCGGTTCAACTTGACTCAGGCCGTTACAGCGCCTTCATAGAACTGCATATTGAGCAAGGCCCTCTTTTGGAGCGCGCCCAGGTGCCATTGGGCATTGTCGAAAGTATCGCCGCCCCCGCAAGCTACGACCTAATCGTGGAAGGCGCAGGCGGCCACGCCGGAGGCGTCCTGATGCCGGGTCGGAAAGACGCGCTCTGCGCCGCTGCAGAAATCATTTTGACGGTCGAACAGGCCGCGCTGGCCAGCGGCTCTTCCGACACGGTGGCCACAGTAGGCATCTGCGAGGTTTTTCCCGGAGCCGTGAACAGCATTCCCAGCCGCGTGCGGCTCACTCTCGACCTGCGAGACACGGATCTTCCCAGGCGCGACGGGGTGTTTCACACCATCCAGAGCAAGTCTCAGCAGGTGACTGACAAACGTGGCGTCGACCTCCAGTTCAGAGTCGTAAATGAAGACGCGCCCGCGCGATGTTCCTCGATCGTTACCGAGGCGTTGTTTCGCTCCTGCAACAAACACAATTTGCCTGTACAAAAAATGGTGAGCCGCGCCTACCACGATTCCCTTTTCATGTCTCGCATTGCCCCTACTGGCATGCTGTTCATTCCTTGTCGCAATGGCTACAGCCATCGTCCAGACGAATTTGCGTCGCCCGAAGACATCGCCCGCGGAACGCTCATTCTGGCCGCGACTCTGGCGGATCTGGCCCGCAAGTCCTCACTCGCTTGACCCCGGCTCAAGACGAGATCAGAAGAAGAATTAACCAGCGGTACGGTGTTGGTTGGGATCAATCCCACTGATCCACATCCAGTTTCAACGCCTCCGCAACTGTGATCGCATACCTCGCGAACGCGGCCATCGCCACGACCTCGATGATTTCCTCGTCACTCAATTCGTTTCCCCGCAGAAGGTCATAATCCTCTTTGACTAGTGATTTTGGTTCGGTTCCTGCCTTTACCGCGAACCGCACGATGTCTCGCGTTCGACGCGGCGTAAGCGCGTCGATGTTGTTAACCAGGTTCTTGCACGTCTCCGCATCCACCTTCAAAAGCCGGCAAAATGCTACGTGTGCCGCTTCGCAGTACGCGCATTCCGTCGCCGCCGATATCGCTACAAAAATCATCTCCTTCAGGGCTTCCGATATTTTCCCGCGAGTGCTTATGCCCCGATAAACGCTCCACGTCCCCTGCAAGACCGGAGTGCTGTTCGCCAGTGTTTTAAAGAAGTTGGGTACCATGCGTAGATGTTTAACTTCTAAAATCTCGTCGTAGATACGCTTGGTTGTACCTTCCGCTTCGCGTTCGCCGAACATTTGGAACTCAGCCATCCGTGATCTCCCCAATCTCCGCCCAACTCGAGGCGTTCAAAACCTAAGCTTTTCGTGAAAATGAGACCACCAAAGTTCCGTGCCTGTCTATCGTAAATGCAACAATCGGGTCGCCGGTGCGGAAAGGATCGGCCGGGCAATGCGCCTAGCGAGGGAGAAATGCGATCTTCATCCCCGCCGTTATCACTTGGCGGGCCGAGGCAAATTGTCTGTTAAGAACTTCATGGCTAACGCGTCTTACTAGTAGATGAGCCGAGGAGGTATGCTTGGCGGCCGCGATAGAAAATCTCATGGTGGCACAGGCGTTTACCCAGCTTGAGGAACTGTTCCGCGCACACCAGGCCTGCGTTCTCAAGGCCGCTTACCGCGTAACCGGCAGCATCGCGGACGCGGAAGATGTTTCGCAATCGGTGTTTCTGCGATTGGCTCGCGGGCATGTGGATCCCGATCATATCTCCAATATGGAGAGCTACTTACGAAGATCAGCGGTCAACGCCGCCCTGGACCTGATTCGATCGCGGGGTAATCGGGAGTTCTTGCCAGTCGAAGCCATCGACGCGCAGCAATCCAGCTCCCGCCCGTCCCCGGAACGTACATTGTCTTCTCTCGAACTTCGAGACTGGCTCCGTCAAGAGCTTGGCAACTTGAATCCTCGAGCCGCCGAGATGTTCGCGCTACGGTACATCGAAGGCCTGGATAACCCAGAAATTGCGCGAATGATGGCCACTTCGCAGGCGGTGGTGGCAGTGACGCTGCATCGTACGCGCGCGCGGCTCAAGAAGGGCCTTCGTCGCTTTAGAAAAGGTGCATCATGAAATTATTTCGCTCAAAACAAGACGCTTATCTTGACCAGGCCATTTCGGAACTGCGCGGGAAAGAGCCGGACGCCAAGACGTTATCAGCGGCGAGCGAGCGCGTCTGGCAGCGACTGCAAACCGGCGAAGGCGCGGACGCCGTAAATAGCGCTCTGCAGCCCATCCGCGGCTGCGCCGATGTTCGTTCTCTCCTGCCGGCTTTTCATCGTCAAGAACTCGCGCCGGCCCGCGCTCTGCTCGTCAGGGATCACTTGCGGGAATGCGTCTCCTGCCGCACTTATAACCATGGCCGTGGAGTTGAAACGGCCGAAAGCACCGCCTGGCAAATGGCGCCCACCGCACGCGGTTTCCAATGGAGCGTGGTCAGACTCGCTTTCGCACTCGCAGCAGCGGCCGTGCTCGTCGGGGTGATCTGGGCTGGGCGCAGCTGGTATTTCGCTGGCCCTCCAGGAATGCGCGCGCGCATGGATTCCGTCGAAGGACAAGTTTATGGTGTCGGCACCGCCGGCCAGCGCTTGCTGAAACAGGGCGATCAGCTTGGCCAAGGGGAATTCATTCGCACGGCCGCAAATTCTCATGCCAAGGTGCGCCTCTTTGAAGGCTCCCAAGTGGAAATGAATCAACGCGCGGAGCTGGCGGTCAGCGCCACCCGGCGGGATACCACCATCCATCTGGACCAAGGCAGCATTATCGTGCAAGCCGCAAAGCGTCACACCGGCCACCTGTACGTCAGTGCTCCCGATTGTACAGTCGCCGTCACCGGAACGGTCTTTTCCGTCAATTCCGGGACCAAAGGGTCGCGCGTGGCGGTCATTGAAGGAGAAGTCCACGTCGAGCACGCCGGCTCGGAATCCATTCTGCACTCCGGCGATGTGGTCGCCACCACGCAGAGTGTCGGCGTAGTCCCTGTCCGCGAAGAGATTGGATGGAGCAGTGACCTCGACCACGAACTCGCGTTGCTAGCGGAATTCTCAAAGCTGCGTACCAAGTTGGAAGAAATTCAAACTCCAGGTCCGCGGTATGAAAGCAAAATCCTGCCATTGCTGCCGGCGGATACTGCCCTCTACATCGGCATCCCCAATCTTGGTGACGCTCTGCAGCAAGCCAATCGAATCTTTCAGCAACAGCTCGCCCACAGCGAAATTCTGCTGGAGTGGTGGAGCAAACGCGGCACCTCGAATCAGCACCCCACTCCTCAGGAGTTGATTGATCAAGTCCATGCCGTGAGCCAGTATTTGGACGACGAAGTCGTAATCACCGCCCGGGGAAGCTCTTTCTCCGACGGTCACGGGCCTGTTTTGCTTGCGGAAGTGCGGCAGCCTGGACTCAAGGATTATTTGCAGAATCACCTTGCCAATACCTTGAAGTCGCAAGGTAATCCCAATGTGCGGGTGGTGGACCCGCAAACGTTATCCTCCCTGACCGACGATGGTTTTGGAATGATAATGCTGGTCAGACCCAACATGCTGGTCGTTGGTGGCACCGCCGCTTCGGTTCGGCAGATGAACGCGCTGCTCGATGCGGGAGCAACTGCCTTCGCTGGAACAGATTTTGGGCAACGCATCACGAACGTCTACAGTCGCGGCACCGAAACCGTGGTTGCTGCAAACCTCGGCCAGATAGTGAAGAGTGCGCATACGCCGCAACAAGAGTCGCAGGCGCTGCAGAACAGCGGTTTCAGTGACATGAAGTACTTGATCGTTACGCGCGGCGAATCCGGAAGTCAAGGAGACAACCGGATTACTCTGGAGTTTAATGGCCAGAGGCGCGGGATCGCCTCGTGGCTGGCCGCTCCGGCTCCTATGGGCTCGCTCGACTATGTTTCCTCCAATGCCGGCGGGGCCGTCTCGTTTGTTGCCAAGCAACCGGCCCTCATGCTCGATGATATTCTCCGCACCATCGGTGCGTCCGACCGCGACTTCAGCGAGGGGCTGGCTCGCACAAATTCGGAACTTGGTCTGGATTTGCGCAACGATCTGGCCAGCGCCCTCGGTGGAGAAGTGACGCTGGCGCTCGATGGCCCAATTCTGCCTACGCCATCCTGGAAGGCAGTGATCGAAGTCAATAACCAGGGAGCGCTGCAGTTGGCTATCGACAAGTTGGTCCAGCGTTTCAACGCCGAACCCCAAGAAGCAAACCGGCCGGTTATAACGCTTAGCCAGACGCAAGTTGGCGGCCGCATGTTTTATACCATCGAGTCGCAAGCTGGCAGGCTTGCGACCGAGTACGACTACACCTTCGCGGACGGCTATATGATCCTGGCACCCTCTCGCGCATTGGTCCTCGCTGCGCTGAAGACGCACGCCAGCGGCGCATCACTCGCTCACTCCGCCGCGTTTCGCTCTCTGTTTCCCAGCGACAACCAGGCGAACTTCTCGGGGATGATTTATCAGAATCTTAGTCCGATTTTGAAGCCCCTCGCTTCTCAGCTTACGTCCGGACAGTTGGCGCTTGTGCAACAATTGGCCGCCGACGCCAAGCCGAGCGTATTCTGTGCGTACGGGGAACCTGATCGCATCGAGGTGGCCACCACGGGCAATCTGTTTGACTTGAGTCCAGGTCTTCCTACGTTGATTCAGTTGTTCGGCTTGTCCGATCACGGAACCTCGCGCCAAGCCAATCCGTAAGTGATTGGTACATGATGAACCCAACTATCGAGCTCAATGAGCTCGAAGTACAACTCGGCGGCCGCACGATTCTTCACGGCTTGACCGGCACCCTGAAGAGCCGCGCTATTGGTTTGCTCGGACCCAACGGCGCCGGCAAGTCCACCCTTATCAATACCCTCCTCGGTTTTCACTCGCCTGGCAAAGGCAGCGCCCGCGTGCTCGGACTCGATTCCCATACGAATGGCAAGGCGCTGCGCTCTCTCGTCGGCTACATGCCAGAGAACGATGCTTTCATATCAAAAATGTCCGGTGTCCGCTTTGTTCGCTACATGGCGGAGATTTCCGGCCTTCCTCCCGCGCAGGCGATGGAGCGTGCGCACGAAGCCTTCGTGTATGTGGGATTGGGCGAAGCGCGTTATCGCCCGGTCGGAACCTATTCTCTGGGCATGAAACAGCTGGCGAAATTGGCCCAGGCGATCGCACACGGTCCGAAGCTTCTTATTCTCGACGAACCAACCAATGGCATGGACCCGCCGGCACGCAAGCGCCTAATCGAACTGATTCGCGAAATCCGCGAGGCCAGTGATATTTGCCTG
>Ga0307477_10003225_pt1 | contig 12207 bp, 9 predicted proteins | sample atmos_gasesECM2C_FD_203316 | JGI IMG/M metagenome (GOLD analysis project Ga0307477, IMG submission 203316) | Hardwood forest soil microbial communities from Morgan-Monroe State Forest, Indiana, United States - atmos_gasesECM2C_515 | ecosystem: Environmental > Terrestrial > Soil > Temperate...
CAGCGCTCCATCGCGAATGAAACTTCGTTTGCGCCTGTTGCGGTTACCTGGACTTGTTTCGTTTGCGCGTGATATTCAGGTCCCATTGAAGAAGTTACGGTGTAAGAACCCGCCGGCACGAGAATCGTGTCGCCGTTCTCACGATAGACCTGCGGCTGGAAAAAGAGGTCAGGTGCCAGACGCTTTGCGGGATTCGGGTAGAGTCGGCCCAACGCGTCGCGGATCGTGAACGCTGCCATCGAGGGCGCGCCGTTCTCGTCTCGGACCCACAGCCGCAACGCGCGGGAAGGTAGCGCTGTGAAGACTACGACTATCTCATTACGAAACCCGATGTCTTGCGTTCCCTGCCCGACGTTGAAACTGATCGCGGCTGAGCGTTGCCCTTTGTCGCGGCTGTAGATTTGGAGGATTCGATATTCGAGCGGCAGACCTGAGAGTCGCGGGGACATAGGATCTTTGTCGTAGAGGTCGAGGCCCATCCACCTGTCTCGTGTATCGGCAGCCGAGATTTTCTGGGGAGGCTCTGGGCTGGAATCCGATTGAACAAAAACGGGAAGCGCATTCGGGCTTTCCGCTACGAGCGGAGCCGTTACTCCAGCCTTGTTGATGACTTTCACGAGAAAAATGCGCGCCCCGGCTTCCACCAGTTCGGGCTTAACAGGGCCCGGCTGGACTTTGACCCGGCTCTCGGCATTGATGTCCACAATCGCCAGCGTGTACTTGTCAAGGATCTGCTCTAGAAGCCCAATTGCGGCAGCCTCGTTCGCATTGCCAATGGCCTGATTGATTGCGTCTCCATCATTCTGGGCGAGAGGCTGCCCGAGATAAGAAAGGCTCGTTTCCACTTGGCGCACCTGCTGTGCAAAGGGTTGAAGGGGAACCCGCGTCTGCGCGGCAACGGGCAAGGCAATCAGTATTTGAAGCACGACCCAAATCAGATAAGAGGTGATCCCGAAGATGTTTGCTGGCCTAGGAGAATTTCTGTATTCCATGGCACGCCTGCCTCCTCCGTTGCGGGTCATTGTGCGCGAGAAGACGGCGCCAGACAAGTGCCGCGAAACGCGCGTCCCTCACCTAAGCGTATTGACAGGCAAATCGCGAAGTAGTTGTATTTCCGCGTTTCGATTCGCGCTGCCACGCGATATTCAGCGCGATATTCAGCTCAGGATCCAAAACGTTTCTCATGCTAGCCTATGTCCCATGCAGCGGCCTCTACAGCACATGTTTCTGGTGGTCGTAATACTGACGAGCACCGCGAGTACTTATGGACAAACCATCGACCTGGCCATGCGCAGGCAAATCGATCAGGCCATCCAGCGATGCCTCCAAGCCGATGGCACACCCTCGGCATCTGTAGCGATCGTAATGGATGACCATCTTGCCTACGCCAACGCCTTCGGGGAGGCAGTGCTGTCAGCGCATCTGCCGGCCTCAACCGCGACTCGATATCAGCTTGCCTCAATCTCCAAAACTTTCACTGCGCAGGCGGTTTTGCTGTTGGAGGCCGACAGCAAACTTTCGCTCAATGATCCGGTCAGTCGGTGGTTTCCCGATCTGACAGGCGCTTCTCAAATCACCGTCCGGGAGTTGCTCAACCATACCTCCGGCTACCCTGACCACTATCCTGAAAGCTACCCTGCCGGCCCAAAAGGGGCTGCGGCATCACCAGATCGCATCATCAACGAGTGGGGACACCATCTGCTGCTCTTCCCACCGGGGACGCAATTCCACTATTCCAATCTGGAGTATGAGATCGCGGGGCGGATCGTGGAGAAAGTCTCTGGCGAGCCGCTGTTCGACTTTATGCAGGAGCATATCTTCGGGCCGCTCCGGATGACTTCGACCATGGACTTGGATACGATTCCGGAGGGTAGTACAGCACTGGCAACTGGCTATATCCAAATTGCGCTTGCTCCACTGCGGCCTGCGCCGTATGAGGGACCGGGGTGGTCCTTTGGCTCAGGGCAGGTCGTGACTACGGCTAAGGATGTCGCACGTTGGGATGCGGCCTTCCTGCAACACCGCGTACTTCCCGAGCGGGAAGCAGCAGAAGAGGTAACGATGGCGCGGCTTGCGAGTGGCGGGACCTACCCATCCGGGCTTGGTCTGTTTATTTCCCGGGATAATAGCCCAATCCATTATTACCACACCGGGCAGGGGCTTGGATTCGAAGCGATCAATCTCATCTACCCCGAAGCCCACATGGCATTTGTCGTGCTGACAAACACGAACGTAAAAGCAACGTATCTTAAGATTGCCAACCAGCTCATGTATTTGCTTGTACCTCCCATCCAAGACGAGTTGTTCGCTCGTAAGTTATTCGCAGGTCTTCAGCATGGACAGCCGGATAGGTCGGTCTTCAGCGAAGACCTCAACAAGTACATGAGTGATGCGATGCTTGCGGAGTATCGATCCAGCCTGGGTTCACTTGGACCGCTACAGAGTTTTGCGGAGGCAGGCGCACACGTGACAGACGGCCTGGAGACCAGGGACTACAACATAACGGTGGGCGGCCGCTCACTCAAGCTGCATCTGCTGCTGCTGCCGGATGGACGAGTGGAAGACCTGGCGATAACGGATGCTTCGACGGACTGAGCGTTAGAAGTTTGTTCGATTAAGCTCCGCAGGCGCGCTTGTTAGCTGCAATTGGCGAACGGCAACCCTTACCTAATGGCTTTACGGCAGAGTTGCCCGTGACACGGGGCGTCGTCCCGATTAAGACAAAGGTTTGTCGTAAGGTGTTATAGGCTTCACCGCCATGAAAGGCGACGCTGGTCCTTGCGATCCTTGCGTGCGCATACGCAGCTTGAGCGCCTTCCGGTTCGACGGCTAGGCTGAAGGGCGGACAGACCGGCACGCCGAGAGAAATCCGCGTCCCGGTCGGAGGCGCTGAGTTGTATTCCCGAGAAATCGGAAAGGGCACATCAGTCATCGTCCTCCACGGCGGGCCCGATTTCGATCACAGCTATCTCCTGCCGGAACTAGACCGCCTCTCCGATGCGTTCCATCTCATCAACTACGAACAGCGGGGACCTGGTTGTTCGGCTCATCGAGCTACATAGCTTCCAGTTTATCGGGAATTTAAAAGTTGGACCGCAGGTACTCTCGTTCCGGGTCGATCGGATTCAATGGGGTTTAGAGCCGATGAGGAACCATGCTGAGAATTGTTTTGAGCTATGCGCTCAGGTGGCCGTGATCTCGGCGTCGTTCTAAGCTCAATTCCCTAACTGTAGGGCTCGTTGCTTTTTAGGAGCTTATCTTCGAGCGGCCCCCATTGTGGCCTGTTCGTTGATCGGATCTACGCGAAAACACTGCACTTCCTGGCTGAGCCAGTACATCTTGACGCTGCGTGGGCTGGACCCTCCGCGATAGACGGAACTCTGATTCAGGAGATCGTGCACAGTAAGTGGACCGGAGAAGTTGCTGTCTTGTACCGTAGCGCAGATTCCGCACAATTGCGAAATATGCTAAACCACCGTACAATGAGGTACTTAATGATGGTTCCCCTGCGATGTTGGGGCCTGTAGCTCAGGTGGCTAGAGCGCGCCCCTGATAAGGGCGAGGTCGGTGGTTCAAGTCCACCCAGGCCCACCATTCAAATCATCAGTAAATACGCGGTCATTCTCACTTTCCCCTTTTCGGGGATCTCCCTCAAAAAACCGTTTTGTCAACCGTTTGTCAACTTTACGATTGGCCGGATGGCACCACACTCAGGGCGTTAGGACCCTTAGAGTGAAGGCCGAACGGCTAGCATCGATTAGGCTATGTCGAGAATGCTGCGTGCCATGTCGAAGGACGTGCAAGGCAGTGGAAGAGACTGCAATGCAGTGGAAGGAGCGGGAAGTCATTTCTAGTCAGTTTGCGGGGGGCGTAGTTCAGTTGGTTAGAACGCCTGCCTGTCACGCAGGAAGTCGCGGGTTCGAGTCCCAACGTTCCCGCCACAATTCCGATAAATACGCGGCGATTCTGACTTCCCCCGTCCAGGGGACTTGTCATCAAAAAACCGTTTTGCCAAAAATTTGCCAAAAGTCGAGTAGGCCATAGATCCCGTAATCCGGGGCGTTCCGATGCGGGACGCGCATGAAACATCCAAAGTCGGCTGGGCGTTGTCGAGATCGCTTGTGAGGTGAGACGTTTACACAGCCGGGCTAACTTGAAGGTGCGTCGTCTGTTGAACATCGATTATTAGTGACCGCCTGACACACAATGTCGCTACGAGCGCGGGACGGTTACGGATTCGGCGGTCGGCTCACAAGTAAGGGCAATAACATACTTAGCTCACCTATATAGAAATGGCCCGCGAGAGTCGATCCAATGATCGCGATTCGTGACCGCGGCTGGACAGCTGCCTGCGAAGGCTGCCTCGATGTACAATCGAGCCGATGAACCAGACGCATCCGATACTTCGAGCCGTGCTGAAAAGCCAGTATCACGCGTCGCTGGCGATGCTCCGCGAAGCCGTCGAGCGCTGCCCGCCCGAGGAGTGGTTGAGCACCAACCACAAGAATGCGTTCTGGCAGGTGTCGTATCACGCGCTGTTTTTTGCACATCTGTATCTTCAGCGCCACGAAGCTGCGTTTAGGCTGTGGGAACAGCATCGCGGCGAGGGCGACGGCATCGCCGGTGAACCGTACACGCAAGCACAGGTGCTCGAGTACTGGGAGTTCTGCGATCGGATGATCGATGACGCCGTGGACGCGTTGGATCTCGACCGCACCGAAAGTGGGTTCAGTTGGTATCGCATGTCCAAGCTGGAGCACCAGTTCGTCAATATCCGCCATATCCAACATCATGCCGCGCAACTGATCGACCGCGTCCGCTCGGCCGCCGACGTCGGGATTCGCTGGGTGGCGGCACGCTAGCGCCTGGGTGAGTCAGTGGGAATGGTGCGTTGAATGGTGCGCCATTGACAAAGACCTAGAATTGGCATAGGCTTTGACATATGCCAAGACGACTAGTCACAGCCGAAAGACACGTGAAGATTTTTAAGAATGGGCGAAACCGGGCTGTGCGGATTCCTCGGGAGTTCGAATTCCCCGGTGAGGACGCCGTCATGCGCAAGGAGGGAGACCGGCTAATCATCGAGCCTGCACCGCCCAAGTCCCTGTTGTCCGTTCTTGCCACCCTGAGCCGGCTCGATGAGAATTTCGCACCGATGCTGGATGAGCCTCCTGATCGGGTCGATCTATGACGGGCTATTTGCTTGATACCAACGTGGTCTCGGATCTGGTTCGCAATCCACAGGGCACTGTTGCGCAGCGCATCAGGAAGGTGGGTGAAAAAAAAGTTTGCACCAGCATCATTGTGGCCTCAGAACTCCGCTATGGTGCAGAGAAGAAGGGGTCGCAGCGGCTCACGACACAACTCGAAGTGGTGCTGGGGGCTCTGCAGGTTCTTCCTTTCGATTCGCCCGCAGATGTTACGTACGGCCGGGTTCGAGCACAGCTTGAGCGGGTCGGCAAACCGATCGGCGGCAACGACCTGCTCATCGCTGCTCATGCTCTTACGCTTGGTTATACCCTGGTTAGCGACAACACAAGCGAGTTTGCTCAGGTGCGAGGCCTACAACGAGAGAACTGGCTTCGTCCCTCTTAAAGCGAAAATACTCTTCCTATCTAACTCTGTGCAGCCCAAGGGAATCTCAACGCGCCGCGAAGGTCAAGCACTTTGCGAGCCTGCTTGAGTTTGATCGAGGAGGCTCGCGGACGCACGCAATCGGCGATGAGCACTACCAGCTTTGTCATAGAGTAACCGCGTAGGATTGTTCGCTAGCGAGGCCCGTACTACTGTGGATCGTCTCTCCTCACGAAGAAAATACTATGCATATAGCACCTTAAAGGCCCCATCTGATAAGGGCGAGGTCGGTGGTTCAAGTCCACCCAGGCCCACCATTTGTTTCAGTAGGTTACCGGGTGTTGCACCAAAAACCTCAACCCACAATCCAACCCACAACTCACTGCACCATCGAACTGCCGACTCCCAGCGCCGTAAGATATTCCCTCTGCGCCGCCAGCGTTTCATCGCTGTCTTCTTGCGTGCACAGATCGAGCGTCGTCTGAATTTTTGCGCGACGCAGGATTCCCTGAACGGTTTCCGGTTCGACTTTCGCTTGTTCACCAGCCAGTTGCTTATGCTGTGACGCAGATTATGAAGTCCAAACCTATGGCCGTCCTCGATTTGCGCTCCGGCTTTCTTTGCGGCCGGTCGCAGATAGTCAGCAACGAAAATTGATACAGTGAGAGGAACGCGGCCCCGCACTTTCAAAGACGGGAACACGAAGTCTCCGTCCTTTGGGTAAGGGCTGTTCTCGCCATGAGCGCAGATGGGAGGACAGAACCGGGTGCAGTGGAACATATCCGTCCGATGCCTGCGTTTTAGTCTCGCGGTCCTTGCTCCAGAACTACCATTTCCGCGTAATCCGCTAGCCTTGAGTTCCAACCGTTAGTTCAGTTTTTCGCTCTTCGAGCCGCTTCCGCAAAGCCTTCTCCGTTATTAGCCGGCAACGGCCTACTCGAATCGTGGCCTGGTCCACAGGGTGCGCCATCCAAGCCCTGCTTCGACGATGAATTTGATTGTGGCTATCGGAGTGTGTCTTCCGGTTCTGCCGCGAGTTTGGGCGCGGTGCGAAGAAACTTCATGAGTCCTTCGCCGGTGGCCTTGCCTGCCCGCTTCCTGAAAAAGTCGGCCGCGGTTTCCACCACTCCAACTTTTTCGGCGACTGCTGCCGCGATCCATTGGTTCAACGACACGCCATCTTCTTTCGCGAGCCGCTGGGCAGCCTTCTTGATGGAGAGGGGAAGCTTCAATGGATAGGTAGCTTTGCTCATGGTTTCACCTTCTTTAACAGCTCGCCCGGACGCAGCACAGAAATCCTAAACCGCTCCGCAGGCCCGGCAAAGTCTGCGACGTTGTAAGTCACCAGCGCATCCGCCCGGCCATTGATCGCGGCCTCGAGCACCATCTCATCATTCGGGTCCCGGGACTGCGGCCGCCACTGAAAATGAACTTCAACCGGCTCGATCAACGCGGCTAACTCCGCCAGAAATTCGTCGATCGCTTCGGGCGTCAGGCCATGTGCTAGCCGATGCTCGGAACGCTTCAACACATCCTCATACTCCAAAAAAAGAGGCGGGGTCGCCAAAGCTACCAGCCGCCGCGTGGCGACCAACCGCAGAATAGCGTTTCCCGCACCCAGTTGGGTGCGAAGTCCGGCGACCACCACCGAGGTGTCGAGAACGATCCTTCTCATGTAACATCACATAGGATGTCACATCGTATGGGATATTTCAACTTCAAATGGCAGGTGTACTCCGCCAGTGCTACCCGGCGGACCTACGACCGCAATACTGATAAGGGCGAGGTCGGTGGTTCAAGTCCACCCAGGCCCACCATTCAAAACCGGTCCGGCCCAGGGGTGCCGATTATGGGATTACGACTTCTGCCTCTGCCCTCTGCACTTCGGATTTGGGAGCAGAACGGAGCAAAACGCTGGAGATCTTACACGCCAGCAGCTTCTGCGCTTCCGGCATCGGTTGTGTGTAAACCGATAGCGTGAGTCGCGAATCCGTGTGCCCCAACTGCGCTTGTAATGCCTTGATGCTCGCGCCAGACGGATTTGCCCAAGTGGAATACGTGTGACGACTATTTATCATGCGGAATTGCCGCCACAGCTATGCCACAGAAATGCTTCGCGCCGGTGTTAGTCTTCTCGCCGTGATGAAGTTACTCGGCCACACTTCTCCTGAGATGACCATGCGCTATTCGACGTGGTGCTGACAGATCTCCAGCGGGAATTCGAGCTGGCTCGCTCCAAACCCCGGCATCTTGCTCCGCAGCCGAGGACACCGTTCACTCCCCGAGCTGGTCTCGATGGACTGATCGATTCTTTGCTCGCCGCTCAACATGTGCTCGAGATGTTTCGCCGGACACTGCCATACGGCACTTCCCGCCGTCGCCTCGACCGCCTCTCCAACCGGCTTACCAAGATCCTCAGCGAAGCGCGCAAGCTAGGGATACCCTGAGAATGGGCAGAGAGATTGGCCGCTAATGCCCGTCATCCGCCCACAAGGTGCGGAAAGGGCCAAGCGAGCATCCACGGGGCGAGTGAATCCGTCTACTTCAGCTTGACAATTCGGCTTTGGCTTGAATCAGGACCGGGTGAGCGCCGACAAGTAGAGCACCTGGTCCCGAAGAAGTAATTCAAAAAATCCAAGCGCTTCATCTGGTGTCGCTTAGGAGCCAGAAAAGCCGCTCTGTCTCTCAGTTGTACGGAAGCTGTACCGGATTTTCCCCGTAGGTCAGATCTCGCTGCTGCCAGCTTGGCTGGTAGGGGGTCAACGCGCCTGGAACAATCTTGCCGAAGCAAAACACGAACTGCTTGTCATTCCTCACGTAAGCAGGCGTGATGCTGCACTCTACGCCGCAACCCTAAGTTTTTCAGCCGCCTGCACGATCAGAAACGTCCCAGACAAAAGTCAGTTGCCAGATATTGATCACTCACTCCGCCAGAGCGACAGTCACCACACCGACGCGTCTTCGAAGCGTGCAGCGAAGAGAGGCATGTAAGAAGTCATTTGCAGTTCGCCATCTCTGCATCTCTCTCGGCCAGGTTAGCGCCCCTCGCCTGCATGCTTTGGGGTGGCAAAGCGCGCGAAGCAAGACCGAAAGACAGCAGAGGAGGAGACATGAAGATGAATGGGATGACTGGAAAATTGACATGGCGATTCATCGCAGGATTTGCAACTGTCCTGGCCTGGGCGGCAAGTGCAGCCGCGCAGACCGTAGTGGTCGGAACGGGCGACCCGGGCACTGACGTTAAAGCGGTTCAGGCGGCTGTTGATCAAGGCGGTGAGGTCACGCTAAAAGGACATTTCTCTTTTAACAGAGCGCCAACAGTACCCACGGCGACGGCCTTCGTGGGGGGCTTAGCTACGGTCCTGGTGTCGAAGGGAGTCGCGATCTCTGGCACGCAGAATGAGGACGGTGAGATGGCGACTATTGACGGGGGAACGACTCCTTTCTATGTCGAAGCTCCGGGAGCTCGCGTTACGATTCAGGGATTGCGCTTCATCCGCCCGAAGGGAGACGCGATTTTTGTGTACGCCGTCAGCGGATTAGTGATCGCCTCCTGCAAGATCGAAGGCCTAGAGCCATTGCTTGGTGGCGGCGACGGAATCGATATCGTTACGAGCCCCGGTATACCTATGCCAACGAACCCGGGAAAGCCAGAGAGTATCTCCGGAACGCTGGTGATCGCTGATAACGACATTGATCTTGCTGGAGGAACGGCTCTCGACCTTACGGTGGGAGTCCTCATATTCAGTGTTGGCGTACCCGGCGCCGAGGTCGAGGTGTACGTTTCTAGGAACAAGATAAAGAACACGACTGAGCCCGCGATAAACTTCCGGCGTGCTGACGGGCGAGTCTACGTGGAGCGGAACATGATCACCACAGGTTCCGTGTCTTCGCAGAAAGCGCCGGGACCTGAGGCGATTCGCGTGGCAAATATCGGTTCGTATCTGATTGCACACAACTCGATCGATTGCCAATGGGCGGATGCCGAGGCCAAAGGCATCGGTGTGTTTAGCCAACTTGCAGACTGGCCCATGGAGCGCGCCAGCGTCGTGGACAACGATGTAAACATGGAGGCGCCCGAAGGCACAGTCTTCGGCGCTTTGAGCGCAGGAATCAACATCAGGGGATTCGCTCAAGGCAATGTAGTGCTGAACAACAGGATTCGAGGACGCGCAAGAGCCGCACTCTCCGTAGATGTTTTTAAAGGCGGAATCCCGGATAACAACGCGCTCGTTCTCAACCGCTTCGATGACTTCGAGGCATCGGTCGCTGACGTCTTTGTGGGCGACCTCGTTACGAAGACGCGCATTGTCGGGCCGGGCACAATCGAGGACCACGGAATAGGAACGGTTATTGAGCCGGTGCCATTCTGAAGAGGCTGGCTCTTCGAGAATTTTGAGGTGGCCAAGCGCCAAGTCAGCTCTCTCCATTAATATCATGACGGGAGGAGAGGAAGTTGAGCAGCAGGTTCCGCATAAGGCTGGCGATTAGCCTGCTCACGATCGCCAGTCTAGCCTTGCCCGCACGACCGCAGACCAGTCGCGGCAGTGTGGCCGGAACGGTGACAGATGTCTCGGGCGCAGTAGTGCCGGACGCCAGCGTAGAACTAACAAATAAAGAAAGCGGACTGGTACGCTCTACTACCACCAACGCGGTTGGCTTCTATCGCTTCGACGCAGTGGACCTTGGGCTGTTCGACCTCAAGATAAGCAAAGCGGGCTTCGACGTGTTCCTGGAGTTGGGCATAGGTGTGGAGGGCAACCGGACGACGACTGTAGATGTAAAGCTGCAGGTGGGCAGCAACGAAACCGTGGTCAAGGTCAATGCCGAGACCGACGAGCTACTATTGAAAGATTCTCCGCTACGCGGTGGAAACTTCCAGTCTCGGGAAGTCAGCCGGTTGCCACTGGATATGCTGAATCCGATTTCGCTGGCGCGGACTCTGCCCGGTGCAGTCTCGCCTTCAGGCAGCACAACTTATGGAATCGGCGATCAGGCTACCCAGTTTGCGGTCAATGGCCAGCGCCCGCGCGGAAACAACTATCTTCTCGACGGCACGGACAATAACGACATGTCTTTCACGGGTGCTGCGCAGCCCGTTAACATCGCCGATGCCGTGCAGGAAGTTTCCGTTCAGACGAGTAATTTCGGCGCTGAATTCGGCCGTGCGGGAGGTGCGGTCTTCAATGTCATCACCAAATCGGGAACGAATGAGGTTCACGGGACCGTCCTCTGGCTGTATCGATCACAGGACTTTAATTCACTTTCCAACCTAGACAAGCTCAACGGAACCTCTCCTCCTACGTTCAACGAGAATGTCTACGGCTTCACCCTGGGCGGCCCGATAAGGAAGAACAAAACCTTCTTCTTTGCCGCCCTCCAGCAGGACAGATTTCGTTCCACGGGGCAATTTCGGTTTGTCCTACCGACGGAAGAATCAGTGTCGACTCTGCGGTTGTTGTTCCCGTCCAATCCGCGTCTTGACCTTTATTTGAATGCGTTAGGGAACTTGCGTGGCTTCTCCAACCCCTTTTCGCTCGCTCTCGGCGCTGACCCTGTTACTGGAAAGGACCGAGGCGGCGTGACCTTCGGAACCGCAACCTGGTTGTCCCCTTCGATCAATGACGATTCGCAGTGGATGTTGCGGGTCGATCATTCCTGGTCACAACAGCATGGGATTTCGCTTCGTTATATCAGCGATTCCGGAATGGACTCTCCAATCAACGCCCAAAGTTTCTTTCCCTTCCCTGGGTATTTCGGTGATGCCAGCACGCATGACAAGAATTTCCTGCTTAGCGACACCTATACGGTCGGGGCCACGTGGACGAATGAGTTTCGATTCTCTTACGCGCGAGTCGCGGTGGATTGGCCGATTTCATCCAACTCCGTTGCGCTTGCCAAGACGCTTCCAAGTATCAATATTCCTTCCATCGCAAGCCCCGGACTCGGCGGATCTCTTCCGCAGTTCAGATTTACGAACAACTGGTTGCTCCAGGAAACACAGTCGAAACTCGTGGGGCGACATACTTTCCGGTACGGCGTTGAATTTCTTTGGCAATTGGCCAACCAACTTGGAGCAGGATTCGCTGGACGAGGAGTACTTACGTACACTGCCGCGCCCGGCTATTCGGCTTTTGCCAATTTCCTGGATGACTACAGTGGGCCCTCCGGAGCCGCCCGGCGCAATTTCGGTAACCCCGTCTACTATCCCGATTCATTTCGTCAATCTTACTTTTTCCAAGACACTTGGAGGGCAAAGCCATCGCTGACCTTGAACCTGGGCTTACGTTACGAGAATTTCGGCCAGCCGGCCAACGCTCTGCGGTTTCCCGCGTTTGCCGGGTTTGATCCGACCGAGTTTCTTGTGCCCAACAAGGTCAATCCAGACAACAGAGATTTTGGTCCTGCCGTAGGGCTGACTTGGTCCCCAGTCCCCAGATCAAACCGTCTGCGTAGATTCTTTGGTGAAGGAAAGACAGTTTGGCACGCTGGATACCAGATCAGTTATGACGCATTCTTTACCCAAATGCTCAACTTCATCATGGGCGACAGCCCTAATACCGTGCAAATGATAGCAAGCGGGGTCGGCGCTGGTCGCGGGACTGCCAACTGGTTTTCGCATTTACCTCTGGT
>Ga0307477_10003226_pt1 | contig 12205 bp, 5 predicted proteins | sample atmos_gasesECM2C_FD_203316 | JGI IMG/M metagenome (GOLD analysis project Ga0307477, IMG submission 203316) | Hardwood forest soil microbial communities from Morgan-Monroe State Forest, Indiana, United States - atmos_gasesECM2C_515 | ecosystem: Environmental > Terrestrial > Soil > Temperate...
GAAGATCGACTCGCCGCTCTGGGAGTGCCAGATCGCTCCTCCCGTGAGGTAGCCCCCGATGGCGACGCGCACGACCAGAGGACAGCTGAAGGTCCCGTTCGACCGCCACCGGATGGTGGCGGCCTCGCTGCGCAGCTGCTGCATGGCGGGCCAGATGTAGTCGAAGAACTGGATCTCGGCGCACGGGCGCAGTCCTCGCAGCGCCTGGCCGATGCCTCGACCCACGATGTTCGACTCTGCCAACGGCGTGTTGTAGCAGCGGGCCGAGCCGAAGCGCCTCTGCAGGCCCCGGGTTACGCCGAAGACCCCGCCTTTGCCCTCGACGTGGTCGAGCACCTCGTCGTCGGCGTCGGCCACGTCCTCGCCGAACACCCGGATGCGCTCGTCCTGCTCGAGCAGCTCGTGCAGGGCGAGGCGGATCGCTTCGGCCATCACGACCGGCTCCGCCCCAGGCGCGGGCGCCGGGTCGGGATCGGGGTCAGGACGCGATGGCAGGTGCACGACATGCTGGGTCACGCTCGCCGGATCGGGTCGACGCGCCCCGAGCGCCTCCTCGGCGGCGCGCGTGACGATGTCGCGTGCCTCCTCGCGCACCGCAGCGGCCTGGTCCGGGGTGAGCACACCCGCCTCGAGCAGTGCGCGCTCGAAGGTGTCGATGGGATCGTGCGCCTTCTCGGCCGCGAGCTCCGCCGCGTCGCGGTACTTCGCCTGGGAGTCCGCCGACGAGTGCGAGTAGGGGCGGGTCACGTGGGCATGGATGAGACCGGGACCTTCACCGGCTCGTACCCGGGCGATGGCGCGCGCTCCTTTGGTACGGCACGCTGCGTAGTCCCAGCCGTCCATTTTGGTGACCGCCAGCCCCCGGAATCCCCGCACCAGCTCGGACACCGGAGCGGGCGACTGGTCTTCGGCCCGCACCGAGATGGCGTACCCGTTGTCGGCGACGACGTACAACGTCGGCAGGTGGAGCCGGCACGCGGTGTTCAGGCTCTCCCAGAACTCCCCCTCGGACGTGGCCCCTTCGCCGAGCGACATGTAGGTGATCTCGTCGCCCTCGGCGCGACACCCCGGCATCCCCGGTCTCCTGGCGATGTAGCGCCCCGCCTCCGCGCATCCCACCGCCGGCAGGCACTGGCTGCCGGTCGGGCTCGACTGGGTGACGATGTTGCGGGTCACGTCTCCCCAGTGGCACGGCATCTGTCGTCCGCCCGACGCGGGGTCGTCGGCCGATCCCACCGCCTGCAGCATGATGTCGAGCGGTGTGACGCCCAGCGCCAGGACAAGGGCGCGGTCCCGGTAGTAGGGGAAGAACCAGTCGTAGGAGGGTCGCAGCGACCGGGCCAGGGCGATGAGCAGGATCTCGTGGCCCGCCCCCGAGATCTGGAAGAACACCCGGCTCTGCTTTTGCAGCAGGATCTCGCGGTCGTCGAGCGCCCGGGACACGCACGACAGGCGGAAGTCCTCGATCAGCTCCTCGGCCGGGAAGCTTCGAAGCGGGTGGCGCGCCGGGGGTGACCTGACCTGGCCGTTTTCCCCACCCGTGGTCGCAGCCCGGGTGGTTCGGGCGGCCGGAACTCTGCTGCGGGCGGTTCGCGCCGTCGCGCCTTTGCGCACTGGCTTCGAAACTACCGCCTTCCCTCGTCGAAACGGTGACCCCTGCAGTGGCCGGAGACGGTCCCCGGTACTGTTACACCCCGGCGTTACTCTCGCCCGCATGCACGTCGACTGCGGGCGGCTGCGGTGATCACCGGGCTTGTACTGGGCGTACTGCTCGGGGCGGGCATCTGCGCGGGCATCGCGTTCGCGCTGCTCAGGGCCCGTCTGGCGTCGCAACACGCCGAGCATGCCGTCGACCTCGCCTCGGTCCGTGCCGAGACGATCCGGCTCGAGTCGGCGCTCGACCAACAACGCGCCGCGGAGGAGGAGCGTCGGGCGGCGTCCGAGGAGGTCCGACGCGAGCTGGCGGGAGAATTCGCCGCTCTGTCGCGCCAAGCCCTGGAACAGAACAACAGCCAATTCCTGGCGTTGGCCGATGCCCGTCTGCGCGAGACGCAGCAGGCGGCGCGTGGCGACCTGGACCAGCGCAAGCAAGCCATCGACCAACTGCTCGCGCCCCTGCGGGATCAGCTCGCCCGGTACGAGCAGGGACTGCGACTCATGGAGCTCGAGCGGCAGCACGCCTACACGGGCCTGAGCGAGCAGGTGAAGCAGCTTTCGCACTCACAGGAGCGGTTGCAGGCCGAGACCCGTAACCTCGTCACCGCGCTGCGCTCGCCCGCCACGCGCGGGAGATGGGGTGAGCTGCAGCTGCGTCGGGTGGTGGAGATGGCCGGCATGCTCGAGCACTGCGACTTCGACGAGCAGGTGACCGTGTCCGGGCCCGAGGGTCGTGTGCGGCCCGACATGGTGGTCCACCTCGCAGGAGCCAAGGAAGTGGTGGTCGACGCCAAAGTCCCGCTGCAGTCGTTCCTTGACGCCAACGACGCCGAGGACGAAGAGGCACGGCGCTCCCATCTCCAGTCTCATGCGCGGCACCTGCGCGCCCATGTCGACGGGTTGGCGAAGAAGTCCTACTGGGAGCAGTTCGAGCGATCTCCGGAGTTCGTGGTGGCGTTCGTTCCGGGGGACCCGCTGTTGGCGGCGGCGCTCGAGTTCGACGCGTCGCTGCTCGAACACGCGGTCGCAAGCCGCGTCCTGTTGGCCACGCCGACGACGTTGATCGCCTTGTTGCGGGTGGTCGCGTCAGGCTGGCAGCAGGAAGCGCTGGCCGACAACGCCCGCGAGGTGCAGCAGCTCGGCCGTGAGCTCTACAAGCGCCTCGCCACCTTCGGCGACCACCTGGCACGCACCGGTCGCAGCCTCAACGGCGCGGTCGAGGCCTACAACAAGGCGGTGGGCTCGCTCGAGCGCACGGTCCTTCCGCAGGCGCGCCGGTTCCAAGATCTCGGCGCGGGCAGCGCCGACCGCGATCTTCCGGAACTGGGTCGCGTCGACGCCGTCGCCCGAACCGTCGATGCTCCCGAGCTGGCGGGCCCACCCCGCTTGCTCGCTGGGGAAGGCGGCCTCGAGCTGATCGAGGGCGGCGACGGCCGCCACGACCTGCCAGGGGCAGCAGCCACCTGAGCGTGGACGTGCCTACCGCGAGACCAGTTCGCTCGCGACCGCGATCGCCTGGGCACGTGCCGCCGACAGGTCGTTGCCCTCGTAGGAGACCTCGATCGGGTCGCCGTCTCCCAGGAACACGAGGACACACCGGCACACCGTTCTTCCTGTGGCGGATTCGAGGGCATCCGCGTAGCTGGCCACCTGAGGCAGGTAGCGGTCGGCGGCGCGTGCTGAACCCTCGGGACCGCCGGTGCGGTCGGTCTTGTAGTCGACCACGACGAGCCCGTCCGGGTCGTCCACGACGAGGTCGATGAATCCTTCGAGCACCCCGTCGTCCCCGACGGGCGACGCCACGTACAGCTCCCGCCAGTGACGGCGGGTCGCGGCCGCCTGGACCGCGGGGGCGCGCCGGGCGGCTTCGACCATGGCGACCACGTCGTCCGCGTGCGCGCCCACGTCGTGTGCTCCGGCCCGACTGCGAGCCACGAGCTCGGCCGGTTGACCCGCGGCGTCGGTCCACGTGGCGAGGTCGAGCACGGCCAGCGCGCCGTGGACCGCCCGTCCGATCTGAAGGGCCACGTCCGAGCCCGGACCCGGGGCGTGAACGGCGCGTGCCGACGCTTCGACTGCTGGCTCCCTCGGCCCGGAGTGGGGCGCGTCGAGCGCGGCTGCCACCGCCGTCGCCGTCGTGACCGGCCGGCAGCGTGCTGCGGCGAGCCGGTCGCGCCGGCGCGTCTCGAAGGCCTCGACCCGTTCCCGCCACGCGACGACGTCGGGAGGCTCGGAGCTCTCCGGCTCGTCCCCGTCGCCTCCGGAAGTGGGCGGCGTCGGGCGCGGGGCCGGGCCCGAGACCACCACCGCTGCGGCCGACCCCGCGACGGCCGCCGCAGTCGGAATGGGCGGGCGCCGCCACAGCTCTCGATGGCGCTCGCAGATCTCGATCAGGCGGACCGCCGGGACCGCGCCGGTGCTCGTCTCCCGGTGGTGGAGGCTGACGAGGAGGTGGTCGCGGGCCCGCGTCATCCCGACATACAGAAGCCGGTCGTGTTCGAGCGCGTCGAGCTGGCGCTCGCGTGCGGAAGCCAACTCGTACCCGGGCGTACGGAAGTCGACCCCGGCGCTCAGCTCGGGCGTCCCGATGTCAGGAAACAGCACTTGCGGCGGACGGTGCCCCACCCCGGGGTCGCGTTCGAGCCCAGCCAGCACGACCGCCGGGAATTCCAGACCTTTCGCCCCGTGGATCGTCATGACGCGCACCGCGTCGTCGTCTGGGTCGGGTGGTCCCACTCCTCCAGTGCGTCGGTCGTCGGCCGCCTCGAGGTCCGCCCAACGGAGGAAGTCTCGCAGCGGCCCTCCGGCCGTCTCGTCGAACATGCGAGCCTGGTCCAAGAGCCACCGGAGCCGGTGCCAGTGGTCGCGGGGCCGGTGCGACGCCAGGCTCACCTCGAAGCTGCGCAGCCGCGCCAGCACGTGGGCCACCATGGCCGACGGCTCGGACCACCACCGGTCGTCGTGCAACTGGCGGATCTCGCCCAAGGCCAGGGCCACGGGGTGGTGCTCCATGCCCACCGGAGCGGCGGCGCGCGGATCCCATGACCCACCCGCTTGCCGCCACCGGACGAGATCGTCGTCGCCGCACGCCAGCCCCGAACTGCGCAGCGCGGCGAGCACGGCCACGGGATCGGCCGGATCGTCGGCGGCGTGGAGAACCGACAGGACGTCGCGCACGTCGTCGGACGCCCACAAAAGCGCCACCCCCTCGAGCCGGTACGGCACCGCTGTGTCCTCGAATGCCTCTTCCAGCGCAGAAAGCGAGCTTCGGGCGGGGATGAGCACCGCGATGTCCCGCCACGACACGGCTCGCACCGTGCCGTTCTCGGGGTCGGCCACCGGCCACTGGTCCCTCACCATTTGGGCGACGGCGTCGGCCACGTCCCGGCCGGCCTGGCGCCGGATGTCTCCCAGGGACCCGGTCCGGGGTCCCCCCAGCACGACCACGGGCGGCACGGTTGGAGTCCGACGGGTCGTCGACGGCCCGCGCTGTTGTCGCCCGCCCTCGGGTCCAGCCCCTTCGTCGGGTTCGGGACCGAAGCCGGCCAGGCGGAGTTGGACGGCACCCCCCGCCCTGTCGCCCGACGTGGTCCGGGCGCGCCCGGCCGGGCGCCGTGCCCCGGTCTCGACCGGGCCCCGCTCGCCCAAGAGTTCCTGGTGGGCCGACTGGCCCGGCGCGGGATCGGGACCGAAGAGCTCGTCGAAGACGGTGTTGACGAATGCGAGGATGCCGGGAACGGAGCGGAAGTTGGTCTGCAGCCCGACGAGGTCGCCGATCTGATCGCGCACGTGCCAGAACAGTTCGATGTCGGCGCGGCGGAATCGGTAGATGGACTGCTCGGGATCACCGACGAGAAACAGCGCCCCCGGCCGAGTGCGGCGGAGGTCGTCCGACCCCACGTCTGCTCCGCACAGCCGGGCCGCCAACTCGACCTGGATCGGGTCGGTGTCCTGGAACTCATCGATCAACAAGCGCCGGTAACGGCGACGTAACGCGTCGGTCGCTTCGCGGTCCCGGCGGAGCAGATCCCTGGCCTCGACGAGCAGGTCGTGAAATCCGAGACGCCCTTCCGCTCGTCGGTCGTCGGCCACTGTCACGACGAAGTCGGCCAATCTCGCTCCGAGCTCGGACACCACCGCCCGCCGGACCATCCCCAACAGGTCGCGTCGGGCCGACTCAGCCGAGGCGCAGGCGGCGCGCACCTCGTCGATGCGTCCTCCCCAGTTCTGCTGCTGCCCGTACTTGCACTGCAACGACGGCGTGTTGTCGAGTGCCTGCAACATGGACTGTTCGTCGTCGGCCGACCTGAGCTGGGCGCGGGCTGCGATCAGCACGTCGCGTAAGTGGTCCGACAGCTTGTCCTCGGGGTCGGTGCACCATCCCGCCATGGAGAGGGCCGCGTCGATCGCCTCGACCACCGGTTGCGCCGTGATGACGGGCCATTCCTCCGGCCCGGGTCGAGCAGCACGGAGGGCTTCGAGGGCGCAGTCCTCGAGGCGGTCTCGCTGCTCGTGCAGGGCCCGGGCCAAATCGGCGAGGGCGATGGGCGACAGGCCGAGCGCAAAGCCGCGTACCAGGACGGGTTCGGCTCCCGGGTCGGCGAGGAGCTCGTCGGCGAAGCGGGCCCAGCGAGCGTCGAAGTCGGCTCGTTCGGTGGTGGCGTCGAGGACCTCGAACCCGGGCGGAACGCCCGCGGCCACGCAGTGCTCGGTGAGGATCCTCTGTGCGAACGCATGCAGCGTGCAGATGGCGGCCTCGTCGACTTCCTGACGGGCCGCCGCGATGCGGGCGTCGCCGGGATGGGCCTGCGCTTCGACCTCGACCGCCCGTCGGACCCGCTCGCGAAGCTCGGCCGCGGCCGCTTCGGTGAAAGTGATGGCGGCGAAGTCGCGCATCGAGCCGGCGCCGGCGCGTACGAGCTCGACGACCCGTCCCACCAACGCGGTGGTCTTGCCCGTCCCCGCGCCCGCCACCACGAGCATGGTGGAGTCCAGGTCTTCACGGATGCGCGTGCGGGCGTCGTCGTCGAGCCAGGAGGTCATGCGCCCACCTCGTCGGGGTCGACGAACCTCCTCACCACCGCGCCGGCCAGGTCCTCGGGCACCGCGGCGCCTAACAGCGCGACGGCGGGCGCGACGTCGTCGGCCCGCTCCTTGCGCAACCACTGCCGGTCTCGCGTCGCTGGACACACGATGTCGAAGTCGCACCACCGGCACTGCTCGAACTGGCGGTCGCCGGACGGCCCGACCGGTGCGCCGGGGAACACCCCCGCGTCCACCGCGCTCGCGATGAGCCCGACCAGGACGCGAAAGCGCGCCTCGACCTCATCGGTGACCACGAGGTGGTAGCACGGCGCACTGCGCTGGTCCGACAGGAGCCAGTAGCGCGCATGGACCGTCCCCCCGTTGCCGAAGCGGGCCCTCGCGGCCAGCGCGTAGATCGGAAGCTGGAGGAGCGTGCCCCCCGCCAGGGGATCCTTCGACAGGCTGCGCAGGCCGCCCTGCCGGCCCGTCTTGTAGTCGGACACGACGAGCTGGCCCGACCTCGACCGGTCGACCCGGTCCGCTTTGCCCTTGAAGCTGACCGCGCGGCCGTCGTCGAGGGTGACGACGACGGCCGGACCGGCGCCCTCGACGCCCGTCCCGAACGCGAACTCCGCTGCCAGCGGGACCAGGTCGCCCTCCTCGTCGTGGAAGCGGGCCAGGTTCCGGACGATGGCGGCCCGGTCCATGCGCCACAGCAACGGCTTGCCCACCAGGCCCCCCGCCTCGGCCTGGTCGAGCCGCTGCTCGGCGATGGCCTGCAGGCGAGGCAGCGATCGAGCCGCTCCGTCCAGCCGCTCCGCGAGATAATCCTCGAGGATGGCGTGCACCAAGGTGCCCCGGTCCATGGCCTCCATGCGCCACAGTTCCTCCGGATAGACGCGGCGCTCGACCGCGAGGACGCGCTCGAACAGGAATCGGCGTGGGCACTTGGCGTAGGTCTCGAGCCTGGTGGCCGACACCGGTTCGTCCGGATCGAAAGGCGAGACCAGGCCGTTGCCGACGAACCCGTCGAAGCGCGTGAACTCGTCGCCCGCCCGGCCCCGGATCGCATCGATGCCGGCGGCCAGCCGGGCACTGGCCACGACCGCCGGGGCAACGACCGGGTCTCGTCCGGCCGCGGCCCACCGTTCGAGTTCGTGCAACTCGAGTTCGCGCCCGGAGAGAGGCGGGTCAGCCTCGGCGATCCCGGCGGCGAAGGACTCGACCGGTCGCACCGTCGTCGCCGGCGTGGTCAGGGACTCGAGCCAGCGCGACGGTACGTGGGCGCGTCCGGTGCGGGGTTCGGTGCGGGGATGGGTGGCGGTACGGCGATCCCGACCGGCCTCCACCGCCGCCCAGAGGTCGTCGTGGATCTCCTCGAGCCGCGCCCCGCGGGTGCGAAGGCCGCCGGATGGGTCGAGGCGCCGGATCTCCTCGGGCAGGAGGGCGTCTTCGCCCACCCGACCGGGGACGACCGCGTCGGCCAGTCCGACGGCGACCACGGCGTCGAACCGCAGGCCGCGCGCCTGCCGGAACGGTGCGACGAAGACGCCGTCGCCGAAGCCCCCACCGGCGAGGTCGCCGGTGTCGAGTTCGGTCTCCTCGAGCACAGTGCGCAGGACGCGGCGAAACGTGGGGGCGTCCGGGCCCCCGCCTCGCCCTGACACTTCGTCGAGCTCGGGGAATGCCGACACCGTGTGCCGCACCTGTTCGGCCGCGGCCCGCTCCTCGGGCGGCCATCGGTCGCTGATGTCGAGATAGTCGTCGACCACGGAAACAGCCCACGCCGCGTGCCGGGACCATGAAGCTCGGGAGAGAGGCGGGTCGGCGACGAGGCGGTCGACGAATGCGGCGAGCGCGCCGGCTTCCGCCGCGGCGGCCGGTTCACGAGACGCCAGATACTCGAGGCGCTGGCGCCACTGGCCCGCCCCTTTGACCACACCGGCGGAGGCCGACAAGGCGTCCCATCTGCTGACCGGGACCGGACGGTCCTCCGCGGGGTCGCGAATAGGCGCAGTGGACAACCACGCCACCACCCGGTCGCGCGCCCAGTCGCCCGCGGCCAGCTCGAGTAGCCCCAGCAACATGGTGCCCGCCACCGAGCGATCGAGGTGCCGGAGGGCCGGCCCGTTGGCGGCGACGCCGGCCGCGGCGAGCTCCTGATGGATCGCCCGGGCGTAGGTCGGCCCGGCCGGATGGAAGATGGCCTGCCTCCACAAGGGCACGCCCTCGTCGACCCCTTCGAGCACGGTGCGCACCGCGGCGCGCGCCTCCTCTCCGGGATCGGTGCATTCGCGCATGTCGGTCAGCGCGGCGCGTGTCGGCACCATGTTCCCGTCGACCTTGACGGTGGCAGCCCGCAAGACGTCGACGACCTCGCAATGCATCGGGGGGCCCGGCCCCGAGCTGAAGTCGATGACAACGCCGAGCCGCGCCCGCACGTCCGGGGATCGGGCCGCGTCGAGGGCGGCCGCCGCCACATCGAACGAGTCCCCGAACCCGCGCTCGTGGAGGCGACCGCGAATGCGGCCGAGCAGCCTGGCCACCTCCCCGGCGCGCTCGGGACGAAGCGCGATCGCCGCCACCACGGCCTCGGGGCATCGGCGCAGTTCGTCGCAGGCGCGTGACAGCGCCACCAGGGCGCCGGGATGGGCTGCCATAGCGCCGAGCCAGCCGCCTGATGCGTGTGCTTCCACCCGGATCGTCTCCAGGTCGATCATCCGGGCGGCGGGGCGCAGGCCGCGAGCCGCGAGGATCGGTGCACCGAGAGATCGGACCAGCCCGTCGGCGGTGACGGTCGTCACGTTGGCGATACCCCGGCGCTCACCCGTCGCCGTGTCGGCTCCGAGGGTCCGCCGGACGTCGAGGACGGCATACGGAGAAGGGGTGACGACCGTGATCGGTGCGAGTGGGTCCCCGTTCTGGGCCCGCGTCACCACGTCTGCCAAGGCGGCCACTGCCGGGTTGCCGCCCTCGGCTTCCGGCCAGCGCGCCATTCCGTCGATGCTAGGGCGCGGGTGTAGCAGGCCCGCCGCCCCGGACCGACGCGGGCGGCAGCAGGCGGTGGACCTGCTACGCGGCGATGCCGATCACGTTGGCGACGCTGATCGCGTTGGGGGGGCCGCACGCCTTGGTCGGGTCGACGCACGCGCTCGACCCGTCGAATCCGGCGTCCCCGAACGCGAACACGTTGCCGTGTCCGCCGACCAGCCAGTACCCACCTCCGTCCGAGGTGGCGGCGATGCCCATGATGCCCGAGTTGGTAAAGCTGTTCGTCCCGCCGCACGGCTTCGTCGGGTCGACGCACCCGGCCGAGCCGGCGTAGGGCGCGTCGCCGAACGCGAACACGTTGGCATTGGAGTCGGCCAACCAGTAACCGTGGCCGCTCGGGGACGTGGCCATGCCGACGATGGCGTTGTCGACGGCGCTGTTGCTGCCACCGCATGCCGCGCTCGGATTGAGGCACCCGAGCGAGCCCGCGAACGCGGCGTCGCCGAATGCGAACAGCCCGCCGTGATGCGCCACCAGCCAGTAGCCATGGCCCGACGGGGTGGGCACGATCGCCACGATGCCGCTGTCGGAGAAGCTGTTCGTCCCGCCGCATGGCTTGGTGGGATCGATGCACCCGGCCGAGCCGGCATAGAGCGCGTCACCGAAGGCGAAGACGTTGGCGCTCGAGTCGACCATCCAGTAGCCGTTGCCGCTCGGCGTCGAGGCCATGCCGACGATCGCCCGGTCCACGAAGCTGTTGCCCGGCCCGCACATCTGGGACGGCACCACGCAACCCGAGGACCCGAAGAAGCCGGCGTCGCCGAACCCGAACAGGCCGCCGTCACCTGCGACGAGCCAGTACCCGCCGCGGTCGGGCGTGCGTGCGATGCCGACGATCGCTTTGGCCAGGTGGGTTCCGCCCATCGAGCCCAGGTACTTGGCCGTGCCGAACGCCAGCACGCCGCCGTCCGCTCCTCCCAGCCAGTAGCCCGTTTGCACCGAGGTGTGCGCACGGGCTGCCGCGGCCCCCGGGGGTCCCACGAGCGCACCCGCCGCGCCACACAGACCAAGGACCGCCAGCACGGCCGTAGTCGCTCGTGTCGGCCTCCGGGCGGTGCACCGAGCAGGTGCATGTCCAGCCGACATGCTTCGAGTTGTGTGCCGTTCGATCATGTTGTTTCGCCCCCTTTGGTTTCTGATCTCCGTGACGACCTTCCTGGTTACGATGTCGTCAGAGTCTGCGTTTTCGGCGAAGCGCCGGTCCGTAGGCACCGCGGGCGTTGAGTCGCCACCAGATCGCGAACGTGTCGCGCAGCATCTCGATCACAACCCGGGACGACACGGTGCTCGAGAAGCGCCGACCGATCCGGACCGGCGCCTCGACCACGTGCCGGTACCCGAGGCGATTCGCAATGAGCAGAAGTTCGAGGTCGAAGGCGTAGCCCTGTTCGACCATGAGGGGCAGGACGTCGGAGAGGACCTCACGGCGGACGAGCTTGATGCCCGCCTGCGTGTCGCGCACGCGTAGGTGGAACAATGCCCTCACGAGCTGCTGATATCCCCAGGAGTACAGCCGTCGCGCCACTGGGTACACCACCTGCGAGTCCGCGTGGCGCTTGCTCCCGATGACCACGTCGGGGTGGACCGCCTCGACAACCTGGACGAAGTCGGCCAGCAAATCCGGGGGCACGTCGCCGTCCCCGTCGATGAACCCGAGATACCGGCCACGTCCCCGGGCCAGACCGGCCCGTACCGCCTGGCCCTTCCCGGCGTGCGCGGGAAGCGCGACGAGCACGACCACGTCCGGACGGACACCGTCGAGCGACTCTGCGCTCCCGTCGGTCGAGCCGTCGGACACCGTGACGATCTCGAAGGAGATGCCGGTGCGCTCGAGCACCTCGACCGCCTCCTCCACCGTGGAGCGCAGGTGGGGACCTGGGTTGTAGTACGGCACCACGACCGTCAGGTCGAGGGCGGGGTCGGGAAGTCGTGGTCGTGTCGGCACGGCCAGCGTGGCGGGGCGCGCACCGCCGACGTCGCCATCGTGTAGTCGTCGCGCCACCCTCGAGCCTCCCCCCGGCGGGCGCATCCTCCACGGCGCCCGTTGGTACGGGCCTCGCCGAATGCTATCTGCGGACCGCCGGCCTTCCGGGGCGGCGGAAAGAGGTTCGGGCCTGGCACGAACGCCACGCCCGGACATCAACGCACCGCGGTGTACACCGCCATGGCGGCTCCGAAGGCGAGGCAGTAGAAGCCGAAGGGGGTGAGTGTCCTCGTCTTGAAGTAGTTCATGAGATACCGGACCGACAAGAGTGCCGCCACCGCGGCGGCCACGGCCGCTACCAGCGCCTGGCCCCGGAGGCCGTTCCCGAGTGGCCCTGTCAGGTCGGGGAATTTGTAGAGACCCGCCACCAAGATGATGGGCGTCGCGAGGAGGAAGGCGAACCGGGCCGAGTCCTCGTGGTCGAGGCCTCGCATCAAGCCCGCGGTCATGCACACCCCTTCCCGGCTGATCCCGGCGATGAGAGCGGTC
>Ga0307477_10003227_pt1 | contig 12205 bp, 10 predicted proteins | sample atmos_gasesECM2C_FD_203316 | JGI IMG/M metagenome (GOLD analysis project Ga0307477, IMG submission 203316) | Hardwood forest soil microbial communities from Morgan-Monroe State Forest, Indiana, United States - atmos_gasesECM2C_515 | ecosystem: Environmental > Terrestrial > Soil > Temperate...
GTCTCGACGCCTCTTTTTGCTGCTTCGGACGCCATAGGCAGATTCAAAGAAACACGAAGGACACGAAGGTAAGCGATTTCAAAAACGGCTTTATTCGTGTCAATTCGAGCGCATTCGTGGTTCACGTTTATTGGACATGCGACGCCGGATCGCGCAGGAGCGCGTCCCTGGCAAATAAAGTTTACCTGGTGTCCGACCGCTCATTCGCTCCATGCGACTTTGCCCGTCTCCTGAGGAATACACTGCTTGTCGGTCGCTCGGCGAGTTGCTGCTGGAGGGGAGCTGCTTGCAGCTCCTGGGCGTTGCAGGCAGCGCCCCTCCAACTCCAACGTTATGACCAACGCCCCTGCTATGGGGATTGTCAAGCTACCGAGAGTAAGTGAGCTAGGTTTTCATTTTGTAAGAGCGACGAAGTCGCGTCGAAAGAGCTAAACTGGGCGATTTAACCTTTGGGAAGGTCCTGCCTCGGGTGTGCGGTCGGCTTGCCAGCCTGTGACCGTCCAACCTGCTATCACCGAATACAACAGTGGAACGCTACAAAGCGATCCTGGGAACCACGCAAGTTGGCTCCGCTGACCGCCGGACTGGATAAAGGCACGCGGGAGGGCTACTCGGGCATCGGTGGCGCTACTTATAAACTAGGACGAGCTGTACCGCTTAGGAAGCTGGACGACCAAGAGTATGACAAGGTCCGCGAGTTACGCGGCCACGAAGGTCCCTACTTACCAGTTGTCCTTGAAGCGTGCCGCGAGAACCAGCTTTCGTATGAATACGCCAACGGGAGTATAACAAACGGCGCGTTCACATACGCGTTGGCTCAGGAATACCGCGCAGCCGGCCGTCGTAAAACGGAGACCACTTTCGTCGAGCTTATCCGTAAAATTAGCAGTCAAATCAAGACGCTAGGATACGATGAACAACCGCAACTGGTCGGGCCGACTGACGTCATCAAAGGGCCGATTCCGCATGCAAGTCCAGTAGCATCACCTCAGAGTTAAGGGCGGTTCGATTTGGCGACGGTTTTCGGCTTAAGCGAGTGAAAAAACTGAAGCGTCCGAAATAGGGTTAGGAGCGAATGAAGTTAACGATAGGGCTGGGCGCATTCATGAAGACGTCCTCCGCACATGATTTCTAGGGTAACCGGCCCCGTTGCTGTCCTGACCTTATGGTTGAGGTCCTCATAGGGGTCACGTCTTAGATGTGACCCCACTTGAATGTTCTTGTGCTTGTCGCGCCAGCATTTTTCTGAAATACTCCAGGCCTAGTTGCGACTCTCTTTCCCATCACAACTTTCTGCGGTTCGGATCGAGGCGTGACGGTGATTCGCTACCGCCCATAGGCGGAAGCACTCTAGCTCTCAGAACGACATAACGGTATGGAACTTACCGGGATCAGATTTAATTACGGTGCGTCAACGGGGACGGTGAATGCGCTGTCCATTCGGCAGAATTTCGCTACTGAAGTCGCTGTTCCTGAGTGGGTCAAGGGCAAGACCCTCCCCAAGAGTTCGCCGGTAGCATATTCGATAACCGCCGTGGCAGGCAAAATCATTACCATTGAAGCCAGCTTTGCCGCCGACCCCGGAGCGCCGGCCACGGTGGATGTTCGCGCTGACGGGGGCGGAGTGTTAGGCGCAATCGACCCAACCACAATCAACATCAGCGGAGGGGCTTCGGTTCCTGAATTCGTCGCCCTGAGTCTGGCACATCATCAAATCGGACCGTCCGGAATCCTAAAGCAGGACATTCAATGGGATTGGTTTTATAAATCGACGGATGGGACGTGGGTCTCCATGGGCAGTTCCTCGCATCGGATCTACGTGGTATTAGACACTCCTTTCTTGCCTTGGCTGCAACCCCCGACGCCGACTACTTCCTTGACCCAGTTGCCTTGGGTTGACGCTCTGGATCAAGCGTGCGTATGGGCTGGAGGAAAACTGAACCCGGTGGATGCTGCTACGGCAGTTACGCAAGCAGTCAACAGCAACTTAGGGCTGACGTATGACGTTTCTCATGGAGCGAGCAAGTACACCCAGACAGTGGGCCCCACTTCCTGGTTTTTGTGCACGGCTTTTCTGGCATTTGTCAACCAGCAGCCGGAAGGCAAAGGAAACGTTGTGAACTGCACTGACTGCGCGACGATCGTCGCTTCATTTGCGAATCTCCTCGGCTGTCAATTGGCTGCAGCGGTGATGGCTAGTCCCGGAGGATTCCTGTGTAACAAGATCATTGCGATCGGTGGAGGCACGTCATGGAATTATCCATTCCCGCCGGCGAACCGGTTTGCGTATCATGAGGTAGCCTGGACGGGCGCATTCAAACACGGGGACCAGGTCTTCGATGCTTGTCTCCAGGCGGATCACAGCGATAATCCCTGGGACTGGACGGATCCGGTATTGTCTCACGCCCCCTTGTTGCCAGCCAATGAGATCTTCACCAACCATGGTATCGTTCCCAATTTGCCTATTCCAACGCCGGTAAGTATGGCAGGTTATCGCGAGAGGCTCTCGCAAAACTCGGCTGCAGGAATTGGGCGCTGCGTGCCCATCGGGCCTTGGCCAAACGCCCGGGGTGGTCGGAGAGGGGTAATTTGATGAAAGCCAGAAAAGTAATCTTGGGCAAACGAAAGTGTACTGCGGCGCAAACGACGGGAGAGAAAAACGATGCGCCCTTTTGGTTCGGCATAACCCGTATAAGTAAATGAGCGGATTTCAAGACATACACGATGCGATTAAAGAGCAGTACGGCTTCAACGATTGGGGCAAAACCACCGCCGGCCGAGTTGTAGGAAGAGCATTAGCTCTCGGCCCTCTTCCCAGTGTGGAGAGGCACGATAATTTCCAGCTCGAAAGACGGGTAGACCTGCCGGAGGATCGCCCGGGATTCCGTGCGTATATCGAATACTTTAAGAGCACTTCCGATGAAGGGATCCGTTTTGCTGTGACGATTTTGCAGAACCAAACTGTTGAACAAGCCCATGAGGAACTTGCGGAGGAGCTATCAAAATCCATGGCTCCCACTCTGCCGCGAGCTGAGGAAAAGAACATCCACGTTGGGCACATTGCATTCGCGGGTCACGGGGCTATGCAGACCGCCGTGAGGTTTGTGAGAGGAAACCTTTTTATTAAAGTTGAAAGTGTTGGGCCTAAGCATGCTGAAGTTAAAGATCTGGCTGAATCGATCGATCAGCAGATGTTAGCGCATCTAAACGGCCCGTAGCCTGATTGAGCCGGGGTTTTCCAGGGCCAGAGGAATGCTTACCTTATTCGTTCTTCCCTGGCTCATTGCGGCGGGAATTGAAGATACCCAGGATTCGTTAGCATCAATTTCGACTCTGCGTGATGTTCACAGCGCATAGCTTGTTGACGAGCGTTGTCTAGGCGGAACCCCGGCTCGGCGGGTTAGAAGATATCCAAGATTGGATCGCAGTAATCCGAATTTATCTGGCGTAGCCGACGTAGCCGAATCATCAGGGTCGCGTCCTAACAAACAACATTCTTTTGAGACGTTTGTTTTTTTGGCGGCAGAAGGTTCATCTGTGTTCTAGCTGCTCTTTCACTCGCGTAGAAATGCGCCAAAACGGTGCTGCCGGTGCCAGGCTAGGGCTGAAGGATGTGGTCTGTAGAACGCCTCGTTTGGCAGCAGGATCCGTTTGCCTTCAGTTTCAAAAATCGATTTCAGGCGTTGGTCACCATCGCGGGCGTGATCATGGATAAGGACCTCGTAGTCATCGGACAAAGTAAAAAGCCCGTGGTCGAAAGCCCAATGTGCCGTTCTGGAGAGGGCCAGACCGTTGCGTGGATCATCTGGTCCGCTCGCGTCCTTGCCGATAATATGAGCGGCCTCAGCTTCTATATGGATTCCATGCCGAAAGCGGAGACCTGTTACGGCGCAGCTGCACCCATAGTTGCTGAGTATAACATCGCGAAAAGCCGCGTCCCGTTTTAGACGATTGACGTGATAAATGGCTCGTTCTTCTTGAACTACGGGTGTCCAATCCTCTAGAGCCTCTAGTCGGATAGCCGTCTCAACAAGATCGTCTGCCAGATCAGGCTGGCCATAGATGTACCGGACTACCTCTTCAACATGGAGTCCACGTAACTGAAAAACATCTTGCCGAGCATCATAGCGTTCAATATGGCCGAGACCGGCAATGAGATAAGTCGATCCTGAACGCGAGCGCTTGTCGGTCTGTTGGCGCAAAACTAATAGCGGTTCGCGGTCTTGCATGCAATTAAGGAGGGCTACGTTGGCAGCGATATCCAATCCACCGGATTTAGGGTTGTACGCCATCAGCCAGCTACGATCTTCGAGAAAGGTAATCTGATCTGTATATGGGCTCGACAGCATAGAAGCAATCGAGAGCGCGTGGGTCGCCCACTGCGGCTTAAAGATGCCTTCGCCAGGAGAACGTAGGAGACTGCCGAACCGAGCCGCATCTCTAAGTAATGAAGCCGGTCGTACGGTCCCAAAAATTGGTGCGACCCGGCGGAAGATTTCCCGCCGTCTCTCCCGCTCTTCGGGGCGAATCACGATATCCGCTTATCAAACACCAGCCCCGTTGGAAAGGGTGAAGTTCTTTGAAGATTCTATTTTTCAGGCGAAGGCGAGTTGAGCCAAGCGCCCGTAGTGGTCTAAACTAGCCCTTGTGCCTAGTTGGACTCGCGAGAAACTGCTAACGAAAATCCGCGAGGTGAGTGTTTGGAAACGCGGAGATCAGCGCGCCCCGCATAAGCCACTCCTCATTCTTTATGCCCTAGGGAAGTTGCTGGCCGGACAGAACCAGGTGTCGTTTAAGGATTTCTATGAGCCTTTCGAAAACCTGCTGAGGGATTTCGGACCGCCACGGAAATCGTATCATCCGGAATTCCCGTTTTGGTATCTGCGTTCGGAAGGCTTCTGGGAAATAGAGCCCGCAACAGGTTGGACAATTCGGAAAGGTGCATCGTCACCGTCAAAAGCCGATCTATTTGGCAGAGATACAATCGGCCGATTTGTTCCGGCTGTACAAGAACTTCTTCTCAACGATCCGCGTCTTGCGGAAGAGGTCGTGAGTGTCGTCCTCAACAATCATTTTCCAGACTCGATTCATGAAGACATCCTTGAGGCCACCGGTCTTGAGCGGCTACAGACGGTCAAGCCGAAGCGCGATTCGAGATTTCGCGAGGAAGTGCTCCGCGCTTATGGTTATCGTTGCACTGTTTGTGGCTTCGATCTTCGATTGGACAATGTTCCTCTTGCGCTTGATGCCGCTCATATTCGTTGGCACCAAGCAAATGGCCCTAGCATCGTTTCTAATGGTCTCGCACTCTGTTCTCTTCATCATAAGCTCTTTGACCGAGGTGCCTTCTCCCTTTCTGAGACGTTCAAAATTGAAGTTTCCGCTCGCGTCAATGGTTCTGTTGGTCTGAAAGAGCATCTCGCCCCTTTTAGTTCAAATCCGATCATGCTTCCTAGTGTAACCGCAGCTCGACCAAATCAGGATTTTGTCCGATGGCATCGGGCGGAAGTTTTTCACTTGCCGATTGCTGATTTGCTCAGCATTACGTGACGTTTTCCTGTGAATATCACAAGAATGTGGCCGGATTATTATCGGTTCCATACAGAACGAGACCAAGACGATATCGTCATTACAGAATTCCTAACTTCGGAGACCCGACCCGGGCTGTTTATGGCACAACGCACCAAATTCACCTATGATCGCTGCGGTTTTTCTGTCGACTACTGGGACGATGGTAACCGGTACCTCGAATGGCCGGCCGGAACCCGGAACTACCTGTATCATCCAGGTGATGCCTTCGAGAGGGAGCGTATTATGAACCTGATTCATGGACGGTCGCCTACCGGGGACGAATATAAGCGAGCATTTGAATTATATGGAGGCAACGAATCCGAGTTTCTTTGCTTGAGTTGCGCCGAAGTTAATCGAATCGATCCGAAACGAGATTTAATGAAGTGTAAGAAGTGCGGAACTAGTTCGTTGAGAGCAGTAAGTGGACTAGCTAAAACGGAGTGCCCCAAAATGCCGGCAAGGGCGTTTCGACGAGGGTTCGCCAGCTGGGATCTCATGAATAGCCGCAACAGACGTCGTCCCGCGGACGCGGGACTATGTCGGTCAAGAAAGATCAAAAAGAACGCAAAAAAAAGACGGAGAAAATCTCACGCAAAGTCGCCAAGCCGCAAAGTTAGACAGAACAACCGCAGATGAACGTGGATATACACAGACAGAGAAGGGCGTGAGAACAGGGCTGATTGGGTGCGGTAGTCTTAGGACCCTGACGCGGCTTTTACCACACCTCGCTACCATTCTGGAATTTGCTGATCGTGATAAAGCCGGATTCGCTGCAACTCCAGCCCTTCAAAGATGGTTTCAGTCGAGGCGGGTGCGATGAAGCCGGGCAGGGAAGCCCGCGCTTCAGTGATGAAGCGCTGCCCGATTAATGCGTTGGTGATCGCTTCTCAGCAGCTCTAAAGCGAGTGTTCGACCAACTCGGACTCGATTTACAGGGCGGTTTTATCGATGCGAGATTTCGACGACAAGACTCGAGAAGCATCAACCCAGCTCCGCGCCGCGCTTTTCCGGGATGAACAACAGCAGCACGATGAGATCAAGTAGATAGAGCAACGCGAGCAAACTGATCGCGACCGGAAATCCCCAGGATAGGGTTACGGCTCCGACACTTACCGGTCCTAGACCACCGATGGCTCGGCCGAGATTGAACAGAACATTTTGAGCAGTGGCTCGCACCGGAGTGGGATATAACTCACTCATCAGCGCCCCGTACCCACCCAACATGCCATTGACAAAGAAACCCATGACTGCGCCAGTCACGAGCAACGCGAGCGCATCGGTTAGAAGCGAATAGGTAACGACAAAGACCGCCGCGCCCAACATATAAATTACAAAGGCCGGACGCCGGCCCAGGCGATCGGCTACCCACCCAAAGATCCAGATACCGGCTATCATCCCGCCCACGGTGACCGCAGTCCATACGGCAGATTGGGTTAAACTGTAACCGAACCGTTCGCCGAGGTAATTGGGCAGCCAGATCATGACGCCGTAATATCCAAAGTTCTGCACTGAACAGAGGACCGCCATGGCGAAACTTACTTGGGCCGTTGCTCGATCTTGTATTAACATCCGTAAACGGGTAAACAGCGGCGGCTGATGATGCGCTCGTGTCGTGAAGACTTCCGGTTCGTCTAACTGGCGGCGAATGACGTAAGCGACTGCGGCCGGAAAGACGCCCAGCACGAACATACCTCGCCAGCCGATGATTGGCAGTAATGCGGGTGTCGCCAGAGCGGCGCCGAGTACCCCAAACTGCCAGCCAAGACCAACATAGGATGAAGCCTGTGCACGCTTTGCTGCCGGCCATGCTTCCGCTGCTAACGCCATGCCGATCCCAAACTCACCACCGAGCCCAAGTCCGGCCAAAGCTCGATAAGCCAAAAGGTCCCAATAACCATGCGCGAACGCGCAGAGGCCGGTGAAGATTGCGAATATAACGATCGTCCAGGTTAATACGCGGATCCGTCCGAGCCGGTCTGAGAGCAGACCGAACAGCAAACCGCCAACTACAGCCCCGATCAGTGTCACGGTTACCAGGGATGCGGCTTGTGCAGGGCCCAGGTTAAGGTCACTTCCAATCTGGCGAAGCATAAAGCCGAGGATCAGGAGATCGAACCCGTCCATCGCGTATCCAATGGCAGCCCCCCAGAGAGCGCGATAACCTTCGCTCGTGACCGTCGTATTGCTCAAAGTGGAGCTCCCGTCTGTGGCGAACACCGGATCAATCGGGCTACGTTCCATGGGGCTAAATCTTAACCTCGAGTTGAGAGGAATTAAGCACCGATCCGGAAGAAGCGAAATTTCATGCAAGTGGGAGAGGGTGAGAGGCCTGCCCTGAGCTTCTCGACGAGCTCGAAACAGGCATCTCGGCAAGCTCGATACAGGCAAGCGTCGAGCTTTCGACAAGCTCAAGCCAGGGCGCGTCGAAGGGTGAAAGGTGAAAAGTGATTGGTGGAACTTGATAGCCGCGACGGCCTGGAATGGATAGCACGGCAGATTTACGCAGATGTAGATGGCCCAGACCCCCCGAGGTGATTAAACGATGGTTCGCCAAATGGGATCTCGTGAATCGGGTAACAGACGGGATTTTGTGTCGGCTCGTGTCCTGACTTCTCATTTCCTATCAATTCCCCATAGTTGCCAACACAGCATGAAGATACAATTGAAGACAGTAGCCGCAGTTCTCGCCAGCGTTGGCTTCGGCGTTCTCGCCATTCATGGGCTTCAGGGCGGACCGGCGAAGCCGCCACCAGCATTTGTGATTTCGAATATCGAGGTGACTGATCCGGCAGGGTACCAGAAATATGGGGAGGCAGCAGCCGCAGTGGTCGCGACTTATCACGGTAAAATTTTGGCGCGTGGCGGGAAAGCGGTGGTATTCGACGGACGCGCTCCGCAGCGAGTCGTCGTGATTGAATTCCCGACCTTGGCCGATGCGGAACGGTGGCGTTCTTCGCCAGAGTTCCAAAAGCTTAAGCCGTTACAGCAACAATCATCGAAGTATATCGAAAGCTTCGCGATTGAAGGTGTGCAGTAGGAACCGCGAATGGACACGAATAACAACCGCGAATGGACTCGCCTTCGCAGAGCCTTCGGCGCGGCAGGCCACGAATTGACGCGAAGACAGACTAATCCGCCTCCGCAAAGCCTGCGGCGCGACAGGCCGCAGATGAATCCGCCGCCGCTTCGCTATGGCGCGACAGGCTACGGATTTACGCAAATGAAGAGCTAGGAATAGCCGCGAAAACTTGTCGCGCCATAGGCTTGGCGGAGGCGGAAGGCACAAAAGACGCAAGAATTACCGCAAATTAAATTCTTGAGAAAGCGAAGCCTAGTGAAGGCGCGAAGCGCTGGAAAGATGATAGCCTAGGCTGAGTCCTCGAGGCCTAGGAAACCCAACCGCAGATGAACGCAGATTTACGCAGATGGGGAAATGGGATCATGAAAGGTGAGAGGCGGCGCTTGGAGAAGCATTCTTCTGCTTTGACGGTTTCCGATGAAGAGATTCAGAGGCTTCCTCGGATCTTTGATGACGCTCTTCATTTGCACTCGGCACGAAGGGCCGTGCACTGTGCATCCGCTTCCTCATTCTGTATAAAGTTTTCTAAATTCTCGTTGACGGTCCCGGACCCTTTCTATTCTATGTACGGCGTCTTTGGTTCGGGCATGGCAGCTAGTTGCAAGGATGCGCGTTGCGGCTTCTTGGTCGAGCCAGGGTTTTACGGAAGAGTCATTACAACGAATTAAGTACGGTCGCTCTCTTTTGGTTCGGCGCCGAAGTACGAGGAGGTTCTTCAGCTCCGGATCGAGACGGCTAAGAGGAAGATATTTATGATTGGTGTAGCTACATCATACGGTGTTGGTCTCGTGGTTAGTCCTTCTCTCGTCCTTCCTGATCCTCTTCCCCACTAGGATTCAGGTACCGGATCCGGATACTACGAATCTTTATCGTTTTCGTCTTTGCGGGAGCTCTGTTTCCTCCTGCGCAAACGTCGGAGTGATCGTGCGCTTGACTCGCGGTCACCGGCTTCCGCTGCCCGTTTAACTCGCTGTCTCCGCCGCCGGTAGTAACATCGGTCGACAAACCTCTGGTAATCAACCGCACCAGCATCCGCTTGCGGATCCGGTCGTTTTTTTTACTCAGGTTATCTTTATTTTACCAGTAAAAGAATACATTGATGGTTACCGTCTTAGATTTCTATCTAAATGGAATTTGTTTCGCAGTTTTTATGTAGGTAGTTTTACTAACAAATTTCTTCAATATCTAAAATAAGTGTTGCCTACCTTTCTAATTTTGCTAAACAACAACCTCGTTTTTCGGCGCGTCGGGCAACCTGGAAAATGTCCTTACGAGTTTCTCCCTCTCCCGGGGTCCGAACTTTACCGTTTATCACTACTATGGATCAAATTTGTAATCTATCGGATGAGCCCGTTTCGGCACCCCGTGGTTGGTTAACCACCAACTGGCATCGGCTCAGGTTGGCCGCGCTCAGCCTAGCGTTTCTACCGCTGATTCCAGCCCAAGGAAGGTGCGCTACCATCGATGTTTCAACGCTGGTCGCGCACTCCAGCTTCGTCTCAGCGGTTGACGCAGGCAAAGAGATCAATGTTGTGCTGTCGTTGCCCTTGTCCAATCCGCGAGGCGCCGCTGAATTCGTTCAGCACGCTTCTACTCCTGACGACGCGCTCTTTCGCCAATATTTAACCCCAGAGCAATTCGCTACCCAGTTCGGCGCGAGTGCAGCAGATTATGCAGCCTTGAAAGAATGGGCAACTGCCAATGGGCTCGTGGTTGTCAAAGAGTCAACCGCTCGCACCACGTTAACCGTCCGGGGAACGGTTTCCCAATTTCAATCGCTCTTCCGGACTCAGCTTAACAATTACCGGTCTCCAGATGGCGATGAATTCTATTCTGCCAGCGTAACCCCGACCGTTCCAGATGCCATCGCTGGAAAGATCACGACCGTCATCGGGTTGACCAACAGCAAGCAGTATGCGGCTTTAGCCAAGGCTTATAAAACTCTCGGCGAAAGCCCGGCTGACGGTTTAGCCGTTGGGACTAAGACACCGGATACACCAGGCGGAACCGGCCCGGGAGGCGCTTATTCTGCCGCCGATCTTAGAAAGATCTATAGTGTACCGCCGTTTGGCAGTTTGAAGAAGCAATCCATCGCCGTGTTTGAGCAAGGGGGATTCACCCGCAGCGATGTCACGACTTATCTTTCCAAGAACAAACTGCAGCCACCCAAGATCCGTGTGGTCAGGGTGAATGGTTACGATGGAAAAGTAGATGACCCCAAGGTCGAGCTCGAGGCGGTGCTCGATATCGACATGGTGGCCGCAATTAATCCGGAGGTTCAAGAGGTGCTGGTTTATGAAGATGGCAACGATCCATTCCCAGTAGCCCTTCTGGATGCCATCACGCAGGTTGCCGATGACAATCTCGTTCAACTCCTCAGCATCTCCTATGGGCAAGACGAGACCCTCGAGGGGAATGCCGCAGTGACGTCTGAGAACGCAGCATTTACCCAGCTGGCGGCTCAAGGGATCACCGTGACAGCCAGTGCCGGGGACCAAGGTGCCTATGGTGATTTCTCTTATCATAACGGCAGTTTCTTGAACGTCTCAGACCCGAGTTCGCAGCCTTACGTACTTTGTGTCGGCGGCACCACGCTTTTCACTGCGCCTGGCGCGGTCTATTCCGGTGAACAGACCTGGAATGAGCTCAGTCCCGGATTCGGTGCAACCGGGGGTGGGGTTAGTGTTTTCTGGCCAATTCCCTCTTGGCAGTTGTTGATTCCTGGAGCGATGACCACCAACGGTGGATCTTCTACGTATCGCAACGTACCGGATGTGGCTGCAGTCGCCGATCCGTTGACGGGCGTTGCCGTCTATTCCAAGGTCAACGGAGGCTGGCTGCAGACCGGTGGCACCAGCGTATCGGCGCCGATCTGGGCTAGTTATCTGAGCTTGCTGAATTCCGCCTCTCTCTATGCAGGATTAGGTCAAGTCGGTTATTTTAATCCTACCCTTTACAATCTCGGTGTTAGCAACTCTCTGTCTCCGTCGAGCTACTTCTACGACGTTAATTACGGGTCGAACGGAAACACAGCTGTTTATCCCTGGCCAGGTTTCAACGCCGGTGGCGGGTATGATAACTGCACCGGTTGGGGATCGCTGTATGGGGGTGGGCTCGCGTTCCAGGTCTTAACGACCTCCGGGCAACCGGGTACACCGCCTAGTCAAATCGTCAATCTTCAGGCGAAGCCCACCGCTACTAGTGTGAAACTCACTTGGGATTTCACCAGCGGACAGACCGCTTACGTGGTGACGATCTCCCATCTCGCCTACGTGCGTTTCAACGAGCAAACGTTTGTCACTAAGGACACCAAAATCGAGATAACCGGGCTAACTCCTGGCGACAGTAGCTACAGTGCAACGGTTGCCACTGTGAACGCGAGCGGTTCCAGGCAAACCTCCGTCAGTTTCACGACCAAGTAGAAGCAATAGGTCTGATTTCGCAATCTCACTTCAAAACTTCCTATGCAAGATTTACTGACTACTCAGAACCGAATTTCATCGGGCCGTTTGATTGTTGGCAATAGCTGGCGCCGAATGATAATAAAGGCACTGG
>Ga0307477_10003228_pt1 | contig 12200 bp, 13 predicted proteins | sample atmos_gasesECM2C_FD_203316 | JGI IMG/M metagenome (GOLD analysis project Ga0307477, IMG submission 203316) | Hardwood forest soil microbial communities from Morgan-Monroe State Forest, Indiana, United States - atmos_gasesECM2C_515 | ecosystem: Environmental > Terrestrial > Soil > Temperate...
GCCTGCGTGGCGGTGCGAGGGCGCTGCGGCCTGCTTCGACGGAATTCCGACTGTCACAGTCAGGATTATACCCTGGGGATGCCCCCGATCGCCGGGTTTTGGGGACCCGGTTGGGTACAGTTCGTGGCCTTCCATGCGCGCTCCAGCCGTGCCCCCACTGCTTCCGGCGAGTCTCGTGCTGGGGGCGCTGCTGGCGGCCTGCGGGCCTGCCGGGGCCCAGACGACCCCCACCGCGACGGCGCTGCCGACAAGCGAGCTGCAGCAGCGATATCTCGCAGCGGCGACCGCGTACAACAGCGCGGAGCTTCCGGTGGAACAGGCGGAGAACGAGTACTGCGCGCCCGCCTCCCCGACCGCGGACCTCGGCCGCTGCGAGACCGCCCTCAGCACCGATCGACAGGCAACGCTCACGTTTGACAACGCGATCCGCGCTATCACGTTCCCGCCCTCGACTCGGGGGGTGGTCACGCAGCTGTTGAGCGACGACGCCCAGCTGGAGAACCTGCTCGAGCAGGCGGCCACGGCGCCGAGCCTGAGCGCCATCTCCGCGTTGACGCCTCAGATCTTCCAGCTCCTCACCACCGCGTCACGCGACGCCGTGACGGTGCGCACCGCGATCGGTGTCAGCTCTGCTTCACCGTCTCCTGCGTGACTCAGCCGCGCCCGAGCCTCGCCCGCACGGAGTCGATGACGGCGTCGGTGAACTCGCTGGTCAGCGCCTGCCCGCCCAGGTCCGCGGTGCGCGTGCCACTGCGCACCGTGTCGAACGTCGCCTCGTAGATCGCGCGAGAGGCGGCGCGGGCCGGCTCGTCGTGCGTGAACCCGAGCAGCGACGCGGTCGCGAGGATCATCGCCATGGGATTGGCGACGTTCTTCCCCTGCAGGGCCGGCGCGGTGCCGTGGGGAGCCTCCGCCATCACCACGCTCGGAGTCAATTGCTCGTCGCGAAATCCGAGCAGCAGGGACTCGGCTCCGGCGATGCTCCCGAACAGTTGAAGAACCAGGTCACTCAGGCAGTCGCCGTCGCGGTTGAGCGCGGGTATGACGAGCGGTTCACCCGCCCGTCTGAACAGCAGCGCGTACGTCGCGTCGATGAGCTGCGGGTCGTACGTCACATCGGGATGGCGCCGCGCGGCGGCGTCCATCTCCTCTTTGAACATGCCTTCGTACACCCGCGACACCGTGAACTTGGGGCCGCCGAACACGCGGGCGTGCATGGTGCGCGCGTGCTGGAACGCGAATTCCGCAACCAAACGGCACGTCGCTCGTGAGATGCGCTCTGTGCGAAACGCGAGCTCGTCCGCGTCGCCCTGCTCACGCCACTCGTTCGCGTTGTACGCATCGTCGACCGCCATGCGAACGACGCTGATGGGCGCGCTGACTCCCGCGATGCCGACCACACCCGGGATGCGCCGGCCGGTGCGGAGGATCACCTTCCCGTCGACGCGCTCACGCAGCAGCGCGTTGGGGCTGCCGATGTCGCCTGCTCCCTCCGGCGTCACCGTCGCCGCTTTGAGCCCGTAGCCGCACGCGACCATGGCGTCGGCCGCCTCCAGCACCACCGCGTTGTTCGTCGCCCGGCGGCGGTCCAGCGACAGGTCGAAAAACCGCAGGTCGAGCGCGGTGCCGATCACACCCGGGGCGATCACGCGCAGCGCTTGCTCCAGCAACTCTTCCCCGGTCTGGTCGCCCCGCAGCACCGCGATTGTCGTCATCGAGCGACAGCCTAGCGCCGGTGTGAGCCGGGGATCAGATGAACGTCAAGAGGTCCTCGACGATCTCCACCAGCTCATCTCCGCGGATTGGTTTGCTGACCACCGCCGCCGCACCGAGTTGTTGCGCCCGTTCGCGGGTGATGATGTCGCCGGGCTCGGTGAGGATCACCACGCCACCGGGCGGGTGCTCGGGTGCGAACCGGATCGCTTGGAACAACTCGAGTCCGTCCGTGTCGAGGGTTGTGTCGAGGATGAGCACGTCGGGCGACCACGACGGCAACTGAGCGCGCACCTCGCGCACCGCTCGCACCCAGTGCACCTCGTATCCGATCCCGGTAAACCGGTCGATCACCGGTTGCGCAAGCTTCGCTTCGTCTTCCGCTACCAGGATGCGAGGCATCGACGCGAAATGGTAGCGAGAAGGCAAGTCTTGACGCGGGCCTGTGACAACTCCACACTTCGCTCAGGCGATGACGCCGATTGCGCACGACGTCCCCACACAGCGTTCCCGCCCCCGCCTGCTGGACAGGCTGCTGCGGCGTCCCATCCCTCCGGCTGTCGCGCCCGTTTCTGATTCAGTCATCGCCACGGACGGCACTCCGCCGATTGTGGACGCGCATACGCACGCGTTCTGGTCATCTGCCGCGGACAAACCGGCGGCCCTCGTCGAGGCGGGACTGGGGTCGCGTGGCGGGAGCCGCGACCGCGTGGCGGAGATGATCGCCGCGCACGACGCCGGCGTGCGGCCAGGCGAGGGTCGGCGTCCCCGCGGCAACCCTGCGTTTTCCGAGGCGCTGTTCATCGAGCTGATGCGCGCGCACCAGTACCGCCGCGCATTCGAGCAGCTCAGCGCCGACTGTCAGCGGAGCTGGGGATCGGCCGACGCGTTCGTCTCCGCCCAGGGAAGCTCCACCATGAGCCGGCTCCGCGGCGTGCAGGTGAAGGGCGTCCGGTATCTGCCGGAATGGACGGACCCGGAACGCGGCGCCACGTACAGCGAGGTCGCGGAGCTGGAGGTCGTGTACACGATTGGTGAACGCGAGCCGGCGCATGTCGTCGAGCGAGTGGTGCACCTGGTCGCCGACTCAGGTCGGTGGCGATCGCTCTGTTATCCCGCCTGAACGGTTCTGTCGCGTCCGGCCGTACCCGTTCGTCACCCCGAGTACAATCCGCTCGTGAAAGCAGGCTCCGGGGTTGCGCGCATCGGACCGATGGAGCGCACCTGTCTGGAGATCGCGAGAGCCGAGCGCGTGGCGGCCTTCAGGCGGACCCGGGTGAGCCGTGCGCGCCGGTCGGTGCGGGAGTCTGACAGCCTGCTCGACCTGATCGAGGAGTGCCGGCTGCGCGGTTGGCGGCTGGTGCCGTCGTCGCTGTGGAGCGCGGTCGTTCGCGCCGTGGGCGACGTCGACTCGGATCTCCGCGACGAGCTCGGCATCAACCGCGACCCGGACCACGTCGCCGACGTGGTGTTCAGCGCGCAGGAAGTGCTGCTGGCTCGGGTCCGCACCGCTGAGCAGCCCGCCCTGGCTCCGATCATCCAGCTCTTCCCCGAAACGGAGCGCGCTGCCGCAGCCGGTCCGTAGTCGGGCATCGACTACGGACCTTTGAGCTGGGACATTGCGGTAGCGGGGACGCTGCACCGCGATGACGTCACGACCCCCAAGGGGAGGGCCACGTCGCTCGGGGGATCTGCGGTCTATTTCGCGCTGGCTGCAGCTCGACACACGCGGGTGCGCCTGAACGGGATCGTCGGGGACGACACCGCGCCGGACTTTCGCGCGATGTTCGACGGCCTTTCCATCGACACGAGCGGTCTCGTCGTGAGCCGCAGGCCGACGTTTCTCTGGCACGCGGTCCATGACTTCGACCGATGGGTGACATCGAGCGAGTCCGAGGAGCCGGGGTGCGATCCGGAGTGGCGTCCACGAATGGATGCCGCATCACGGAACGCCGAGGTGCTGTTCCTCGGCAGCATGCATCCCTCACTCCAGCGCGACGTCCTCGACCAGGCCGGCGCCGGTCTGGTCGGCGCCGACTCGATGACCGTCTACATGCGGGAGGACAGCGCTGCAGTACGCTCGATCGCAACGTCGTCGGACATCCTGTTCTTGAACAACGAGGAGATCGAGCTCCTCGCCGGTCGGAGCGGGTGGCGGGAGGCGGCGCTCGCGATGTGCGCAACTGGCCGGCCGCGCGCCGTCGTGGTGAAACAGGGGCCCGATGGTGCGGCATGCGTGATGCGCGATCGCGTGTTCGAGATCGCGGCTCCTCTCGTAGCGCATGTCGTCGATCCCACCGGCGCCGGCGACGCGCTGGCAGGAGGATTTCTCGGTCTCTGCGCGCGCTTCGAACGGAGTGATGCGGAATTCTTCGAGGCCGCGCTCGCGGAGGGTGTCCAGTGCGCCGCGGCGGCCGTGAGCACGTTCGGGACAGCCGGTTTAGCGGCGTTCGCGAATGCTGGTGCGGGGCGTCCCGCGGACGTATGATCCCGCCACGATGGCCTTCAACGGCAATCGCGGTCGTGATCTGGGCACCCCGATCGACCGCAACCTCGCACTGGAGCTGGTTCGCGTCACCGAGGGAGCGGCCATGGCCGCGGCCCGCTACATGGGGCGCAACCAGAAGGAGGCCGCAGACCAGGCCGCCGTCGACTCGATGCGTCGCAGCCTCGGCTTCGTTGACATGGACGGCACCGTCGTCATCGGAGAGGGTGAAAAGGACGAAGCGCCGATGCTGTACATCGGCGAGAGCGTGGGCAACGGGAGCCCACCCGCGGTCGATGTGGCCGTCGACCCCATCGACGGCACCCGCTTGGTCGCCCGCGGCCTGCCCGGCGGCATCGCGACAGTCGCGCTCGCGGAGCCCGGGTCGATGTACCAGACCCACATCCCCTACATGGAGAAGCTGATCGTCGGACCGGAGGCGGCGCACGTCATCGATATCACGGACACCGTCGCGAACAACCTGCGCCGCATCGCTCGCGCCGAGGACCGCAGCGTGGAGGACCTCACCGTCGTGGTCCTCGACCGCGACCGCCACGTTGACCTGCTCGAGGAGATTCGGAGTGCGGGCGCCCGCGTGAAGCTGATCATGGACGGCGATGTCGCGGCCGGTCTCATGGCCGCGATGGAGCATCGCACCGGCATCGACGTGCTCATGGGCATCGGGGGTGCGCCGGAGGCGGTGCTGGCGGCGTGCGGGATCAAGTGCATCGACGGAGGCATGCAGGCGCGGCTGTGGCTGCGCGACGGTGACCGCGAGATCCTGCGGCGGGAGGGGAAGCCGGAGAGCGCCGTGCTCGGGCTGGACGACCTCGTCGCCGGTGACAACGTGTTCTTCGCCGCGACGGGGATCACGGACGGCGAGCTGCTTCAGGGCGTGCGCTTCCTCGGCGACGACCGCTGCCACACCCAGAGCCTCGTGATGCGCTCGTACTCCGGGACCACGCGGTACATCGAGGCGGAGCACAGCTTCGCCAAGCTCCGCCGCCGCCGCGGCGAAGCCGAGCACGCTTTCGCCGGAGCCGAAACGGTCCTCTGACGTCCCGGCGGCCCAGCGCGGAGCCGGTGATGGGACAATCGACTGGCCCTGATGAAGCCAAAGCTTCGCCCCAGTCAGAACCTCATCCGCTGGTTCACGCCCGGGCTCCACGTCAAACGCTGGCTGCTGCTCCTCTTCGCCGCCATCGTCATGATCAGTTTGGCGGTCGGCTATTTGCTGCGGGACTTCTACAGCGGCGGCTTCCGCTTTCCGGAGTGGGTGGGAAATGTCAGTCTGCAGTTCCTGCCTCGCGCCATTCGCGCGCTGATATTCGCGGTGGCCGGAGCGTCACTTCTGCTCTTGGCCTTTTACAAACTCGGGCAGTCGATTCTCGGGCCATTCCTTCCGGGTCGGAATGCCGAGCGCGGGCTGGTCGACCAGCTGTACACGTTCCGCCTCCTGGCGAAGGGTCCCCGCGTCGTGGCGGTCGGCGGAGGGACCGGCCTTTCCACCCTGCTCCGCGGTGTCAAGAAGTACACCGGCAACATCGTCGCCATCGTCACCGTCGCGGACGACGGCGGTTCGAGCGGTCGTTTGCGCGACGAGTACCGCGTGCTTCCGCCGGGTGACATCCGCCAGTGCCTCACCGCGCTCGCCGAGACGGAGCCGCTGATGACCGAGCTCTTTCAGCATCGGTTCGGTGGCGACGGTTCGCTGAGCGGGCATTCGTTCGGCAACCTCTTCATCACCGCGATGGCGGAGATCACCGGTGACTTCGAGCACGCCATCCGCGAGTCCGGTCGGGTGCTCGCGGTGCGCGGGCAGATCGTGCCGAGCACGCTCCGCGACGTGACGCTCTGCGCCGCTGCCGGCGCCGAGGTGCGCGTTGGCGAGTCCCGGGTCCCCCAGGGAGACGGGCGCATCGATCGAGTGTTTCTCGACCCCGGCGACGCGCCGGTCAATCCGGAGGCGGAGCTCGCCATCCTCGACGCCGAGCTCGTCGTGGTGGGTCCCGGGTCGCTCTACACGTCGATCCTGCCGAACCTGCTCGTGGACGGCATGGTGGAGGTGATGAGGGCGAGCCCCGCGGTCAAGGTGTACGTGTGCAACGTCGCCGGGCAGCCGGGCGAGACCCTCGGCTACACCGTGAGCGAGCACCTCGATGCGATCGAAGAGCACATCGGCGGCAACATCTTCGACTACGTGATCGTCAACAGCAACATGACTCCGCCCCTGCCACCTTCGGCCAAGGAGGCGGGTATCTCGCGCGTCACCTTCGACCGCGCGCGGTCGTCGCGCAAACCCGTGCACTTCATCCTGGCCGACGTCGTCTCGACCCGCGTGTCGTCGCACCACGATCCCGAGAAGCTGGCTCGGGTGATCATGAAGCGCATCTGGAGATAACTCGCTCGGGGGCTCTGCTTTTGGGGTGCGGGGAGGCACTTGCTTCGGCGTCTCCTGAGCTATGCCGCCTGCGCAAGCGCCTCCCCGCACCAAGCGACGTCACCGGCTCGTGGGAAAGCTAATCGTTCATTAGGCGCGATCCGTGGCGGCCTTCGCCGCGACGAAAACGCTCCGCGCCCTCCACCGTCTCGCCCGAGGCGACCACGCGCAATCCGTGTTCTGTCTCGTTGCGCAGCGCCGACACCGTGTCCATCGACCACTGCTCGTAGACACAGAGGCGATCGCTGCGCAAGCAGGTTTGCGGTAGCGCTGCGAGCTCCAGCGCCAGCCGTTGCGCCTCCCCGAGGGCGGTGCCAGGTGGCACCACGCGATCGACCAGACCCATCGCGTGGGCCTCCTGTGCGCCGACCGCTCGTCCGGTCAGGATCATGTCGAGCGCGCGCCCCTGCCCGATGAGCCGGGGCAGGCGGATGGTGCCGCCGTCCATCAGCGGAACACCGAACCGGCGACAGAAGACGCCGAACACAGCGTCCTCCGCGGCGACGCGCAGGTCGCACCAGAGCGCGAGCTCGAGGCCGCCCGCAACGGCGTGACCCTCCACCGCAGCGATGACGGGCTTGCCGACGACCAGCCTGGACAGTCCCAGCGGCGCGTCGCCGTCGACGTCGAGGCGCGGTCGCCGTTCGTCGTCCGGCGATATCGACGTGAGGTCGGCGCCCGCACAGAAGGTGTCACCGGCGCCCGTGAGCACGGCCACCCTCACAGCGTCGTCCCCGTCGAACTCGCGAAACGCGGCGGCGAGCGCAGCCGCCGTGGGTCCGTCGACCGCGTTGCGCACGTCCGGCCGGTCGATCACCACCGTCAACACGCTGCCCGCGCGCGATGTGCCTACCGGTGCTCGCGACATGGTCGGATCATCCCAATCGGTCACGGATGCGCGCTCGCGTCTGAGCCTCGCCGCCGGCGCCTCGCCGCCGCGTAAGCCCCGTAGCGCAGCCGGCGCAGCGGCAGCTCCCAGGTGCCCGCCCGCTCCAGGAGGCTTCCCCCGAACGCTTTCTTGAAGCGGCTGAAGCCGGCCCACGGGTGCGAGGAGTCGTCGTCGGGGATGACACCCCAGAAGTCGAACGTCGTCGCGCCGCGCTCCTTCGCGTCCACGATCATCTGCCAGAGCAGTACCGGACCGGCGCCGAGCCGCTTGCCTGCATCCGGATCGGAAGCCGAATGCGCGTAGTAGCGCGTGTGTCCGAAGTCGAAACACACAGATGCGGCAAGCGGCTGGTCACCTATGCCCGCGATGTAGAGCGTGGCGGCACCGAGCGGCATCAGCGTGCTAGCGACCGTTCGGTGATACGCAGCTGGTTGTCCTGTGAACGCGGTGCGCCCCCGGGCGCTGCGCTGCAGGTCCAGAAAGACGTCGATGTCGGCGGGATCTGGTGTCTGCCGCACGCGAATCCCCCGCCGAGGGCCGGCGTTGATCCGGCTCCGGTGGCCGCTCTCGAGCCCGCTGCGAAGCGTGTCGACGTCTTGGGTGAGATCCAAGACCCACGTCCATCGTGGCTGTATCGACGGTGAGGGGCGCGCTCCGAGCGACCTGAGCGCCTCGATGGCGCCCGCTGATGGTTCGACGCGCGCGAAATCCACCCCGAGGTCGCGCGCCGTCGCCACCACATCTCGCAGGACTTCTTGCTCCGCGTCCAGGCGTGCCGCGGGCCCGTACGGAACGTAGATGTACCTGGGAAACCGACCCGACCGCACGGCGCCAGCCCACTGCCAGCCGTGTCCACGTCTCCACATCACGTCGTGGCCGAGCGCAGCTTGGACGCGCATCCACGCCGAGCTCTGGAGGAAATGTCCGTCCAACGCGATAAGGTCGGCGTCCCAGGATTCGTCGGGTACACGCGCGTCAGCAGTCGGCGCGGCTGTCCCGCGGCGCACGGAGTGTTGGTCGTCGGCGGAATAGTTGCCCAAGGGGTAAGGGATTTCCCTACAATGCAGCGGCCTCGAAGGTCAACATCATGGAGAGAGCGCATGGCATCTGTGGTTACACGCGACGTGCTCGCCAAGAAGCTTGCAGATCGCGCGGAGATCACCATTTCCGCCGCACGCGACGAGGTGAGCTGGTTCTTCGACACGATATCGTCGTCGCTCGAGAAGGGCGACGAGGTCCGCATTCACGGATTCGGCGCCTTCAAGACGGCGCAGCGGGCTGCGCGGGTCGGCCGCAACCCCCGGACGGGTGAGTCGGTTAAGGTCCCGGCGCGCCGTGTGGTGCGGTTCTCGCCGAGCACGACGCTGTCATCGGCGTTGAAGGGAGGCCGCCCCCGCGCCAAGCGGTAGCTGCGCATTTCGGTGACGGCGTTCTGGGAAATGGACGCCGTCAGTAGAAGAAATCGTGATGGATGCGGTAGGTCCATTGCCGCGCGAGGCGCTCGCCTACCTGCGTCCACAGGCGATAGCGGCGGTGGCGCAACGGCCAGTCCCACGTGCCGACGAACTCAGTGATCTGTTCGTTGAACCCTGACTTGAAACGGTACAGCCCGTAAAACGGGTGCGCCGGGTTGAGCTCGGCGGCACGCGGAACCGCGACCAGGTCGTACGTTTGGACACCGCGCTGGCGGAGTGACCGCATCACCTCCCACTGCAGCAGGTACGGCGCCATCAGCTCATGGTGGCGACGGCTCGACCCGCCGTCCTTGTACCAAGCCTTACCGCCGAGGTGTGTCACGAAACAGCCCGCCAGTACCTCATGCCCCAGCGTGGCGAAGTGGAACTCGCCCTGACCCGCCGCATGTTGCAACCGCCAGTAGTCGGCGAAATAGCGAAGCGGACGCAACATGAACCCCGCTCGTGACTGCGTCTCGCGCATGAGCCTGTACATCACGTCAACCGTGGCATCGGTCACCGGAAGGTGGTGCACGACCACGCCGCGCCGCGCTGCGAGCCGGATGTTGTACCGACACTTTGGCTTGAAGGACGCGATGATCGCGTCCTCGTCTGGACGCAGATCGACGAGGATCGTCGCGGTGCTGTTCTGCACCTCGGTGGGCGACTTCATCAGGCCTGCGCGCTGCCACGATGTGGTGTCTGCCGCCGCATCGATCTCGGGGTCCAGCTTGACGACGAAGCCATGGTCGAATGCCGCGCGGTCTCCCAGCACGCCATTGAGTTCCTCGGGCCTCGCGACGCCCGGACCCTTCGGCGCGTACCACAGCACGCCGGTGCCCGGGACGCGCCGTGTGAGAAACAGCGTCGCCGTCGCTCTTTGCTCGGAGTCGGCGATGAGGTAGTGCGGCTGCCATCCCCACCGTCGTTTGAACTCGCCCCACGCCCTCGTTTGCAGGATGTGCCCGGCGTCTGGGTTCGCCAGCACGAGGTCGTCCCAGTCCCTGATCTCGGCCGGGGTCGCCGGCCTCATCGCCGCAGTCTCTGCGCGGCGGACCACGCCCGATAGGTCCACGGCCGAACCGGCAGGTCCCAGGTGCCGGCTCGAGACAGCAGCTCGCCGCCAAACGATCGCTTGAACTGCGTGAACCCGCTCCACGCGTGGTCGGGTTGATCCGGGGGGGCCACGCCCCAGAAGTCGAACCACGCCTTGCCATCCGCTCGTGCGTCCAGGATCGCGTGCCAGACGAGGGGCGCAGCCGGGCTCAGACGGCGTGCCTCGGGATCGGAACTGGAGGCGGCGTACGCGTAGTACCGCGTGTCGCCGAAGTCCATCACGATCGCGGCGGCCACGACGCGACCCGCGTGCCATGCGCAGTACAGCTTCGCTTCGCCGGTGGGGAGCAGTTCGTCCGCGATGGCGCGGTAGTACGAGTCCTGATAGATCGGCATCTGCGTGCGGGCGTTGGTCTCGTGCAGCAGCTCCAGAAAGTGATCCACGTCCACCGGGGAGGTGGTGCGTTCGAACGTGATGCCCTTGCGCTCGGCCGCGTTGATGCTGCTGCGGTGGCCCTTGGTCTGCAGCGATCGCAATGTCGACTCATCCACGTCGATACGCAGGATCCACGTGTGCTCTGGTTGTCGGGTGCGCACCCGGCGCGCGCCGACCGAACCAGGATCGAGCGCGTGGCGGGCTCCCGGTTCGAACTGGACGAAGGCGCATCGCGCTTCGCGTGCCAGCCGAGCGGCCGGCCGTAGCGAACGCGCCAATGCGTGGGTTCCGGCCACCTGTGGCCCATACGGCATGTAGAGGCGACGGAACGGTCCCACCTGACGGATGAGCGCCATCCACATCCAATCACCGTCGCTACAGTGAAAGATGGTTGAGCCCATACGCACCTGGCACCGCGCCCAGGCGCGGCTCTGCAGGAAATGACCGCCCAGGGCGAGAAGACGAGAATCCCAGGCGAGATCTGGGATTCCGGGCTGTGCCACCGGGTCGTTCGTGCTCCTCGCCTCCGTTTCCTCGCCCGTCGCTGTGCCCGCGCTCATCCCGAGAATCGCCTCTGCATAACGGCACGCAGCGCCCCCCAGTCCTCGGCGTCGAGCGCACGGAAGAGCACGATACAGAGAGCGTATATGGCTGCCGCCGCGAGCGTCACCAGGAGCAGCGGAATGCGGCCCTGTGGATGCACCACATACACGAACACCCCCATCACCAATCCTGCGGGGATGATGCGCCACGTCGCGTGCACCATTCGCAGCGTGCCCGCCTGCGCGCGGAGCACGAGCCAGCCGATCGCTACCAGCGCCACCTCCGTCAGCACGGTGGACCAGCTCGCACCCAGATACCCATACGCTGGGATCAGGAACAGGTTGAGGATCACGTTGATGCCCAACCCCGCCAGCGCGATATAGGCGAAGCTCTTCTGGCGGTCGATGGCGTTGAAGGTGGCGGCAAATGTGTTGTCGATGAACGCGAAGAAGATGCCGATCGCAAGGATTTGCAGTGCCGCCGCGGACTGCGGGTACGGAAGCAGCAACTCGCTGAACTGGGGCGCGAGGAGGAACACCCCGACCGTTATCGGCCAGCCGAGTAGCGCCAGTCCTTTGAAGAATTTCTCTGCCGTGGGCAGCACGCGCTGCGGCGCGGACCGTTTGTAGATGGATAGCACCGGGAAGATGACGCTGCGCAACGTCACCGGAACGAAGAGCAGCGCCTCGAAGGGCTTGTAGGCCAGCGTGTACCAGCCCACCTCAGAGTAGCTGCGAAAGTGTTGGAGGATGGGGACGTCCACCTTGAAATACACCGTTGTGAACAGGTATGTGATAGCCAGGGGAACGCCGGTGAGCAGCCACGGACGGATCAAGGTCCGGTCGAGGTCCCAGTGCGGCTTCGCGATCCCTCGCGCCACGATCACCACGGCGAAATAGACGAGCGCGACGGCGTAGCTGATCGCATACGCCCACAGAAAGTAGCCGGCATCTGCATTGATACGCGCACCGATCACGACCAGCCCGAGCAGCAGCATGCTCTCGGGGATGATCTCTGCGATCTCGAAGTTGAGCCGCTGGGTCGCGTATAACGTGCTGCGCAGCAGCTGCAGGTACCCGCCGATGAAGATGATTGCGAACGCAGGGAGCCACAGAGATTGAATCCCTGCAAACCACAGTCCTGCAAAGAGGAGAGGACCGGCGATTGCTGTGAGGAAGACACGC
>Ga0307477_10003229_pt1 | contig 12197 bp, 11 predicted proteins | sample atmos_gasesECM2C_FD_203316 | JGI IMG/M metagenome (GOLD analysis project Ga0307477, IMG submission 203316) | Hardwood forest soil microbial communities from Morgan-Monroe State Forest, Indiana, United States - atmos_gasesECM2C_515 | ecosystem: Environmental > Terrestrial > Soil > Temperate...
TCGTGGATCTTATTCCTCGGAGATGCGCGCCTGGGGTTCGATAGTCGTCTCACCATCGAGGGTTTTGACCTTTCCGAGGACTTTGGCGTTGGCCTCGATGTAGAGGCGGCCGCCGCGGTTGATGACGTCGCCGCCGATCGTGCCGCTGTGGATGACCTTGGTCTTCTCGGAAAGCATCAGGTTGCCGCTGAGGTTTCCGAAAATGTGAACCCGGCCGCCGGGCAGGACCGTCAGGTTCCCGTAAATGGCGCCGCGCATGTAGAACTTGGCGCCCTTGCCGGCCGCGACGTTCCCGGCGACCGAACCCCAGAGCGTGTAGGGCTCGTTGATGGCGACTTCGCCTGCCAGATGTCCTCGTTCCTCGCGCATGGCTTTTGATTGTGATGATCAGGAGGGTTCGGCCGGCCGGGTCGTGGGCGGGACCTCGGCCACCTGCATTTCAACCTCGCCCAGTGCAAAGCGCAAGCCGCGGCTGCTGCGGGCCTGGACGGAAAGAAGCAGGATCATCGCGACGCCGGGCCAGCCGACAAACCGCGCCCAGCCAAGATAAGTCGCGGCCGACCAGGCGCCGGGGAAATGGGCCCGATGCCGCAGCTCGGGCCAGGTATATAACACACCCGGCAGCCCGAAGCGCGGGCCAACTTCAAGGTTCTCGACCGGCGGCGGGGCGGTCTGATCGGTGCCGGCGACGGGGTAATCCCACAGCGACTGCCACGGAAACAGGAGGGCGGCGAGAATCACGCAACCGACGAACGCGCCGGTCACCCGCGCGACGCCGATCAACCGGCCGACCAGCATGATCGCAACAATCAGGAGCAGCACAATTGCCAGAACGACGACACAGATGATGCTCAGGAAATCGACGACATTGATCAGCCATTCGCAAGGCGTGGACAAGTCGTGACCAGACCAGGAGACGGGCTGGGTAGTTGCCGGCGCCGCGGCCGCGTCGCCGGAGAATCGCACAGCCAGGAACAAACCGACCTGGATCAGCAGGAACAGAAGCAGCAGAAGAACCATGATGTTCTTCCAGCGCCGCGCCACCAGCATCGCGTCGGCGTAGTCGGCGGCCACGGCCAATGTGGTTCGAGTCATTCGTCGAGCCTCCTTCCCTTCCCTTACGCTACCTTACACTCGATTCGGATCATCGGGAACATTTCGCCTGCTTTGACATGCGATTGGCGTACCTCCATGTCGAGAAACAAAAAAACGCGGCCAGTTCCGATAACATCGTGCTAAACTGGCCGGCGTGCGTGTCCTGTGGCTCATGCCAATGACGTTCGTTGCGGGAATCGACGGGTTCGGGTGGTTCCTGCCTTATCTGGCGGCCGTCGGCCTGATCGTCGCGCTCTACCGGCTCTTGAAATCGAACGGTCGGCCGGGTCTCGTCGCGGATGAGGCCGGCCCGCCACATGCTTCAGAACTCGAAGCGGCTCTCATCTAGGCGCTTATCGATCTCCGCCAGCACACGCTTCTCATCCTGTTCATCCTTTGCGACAAACGTGACGCTGAACCGCACGTATGCCCCGGCATCGTCCCACGGCACGGTGCTGATCAACTTTTCGGCGATCATCCATTGGCTAAATGACTCGGCCTTCTCGAAGGCGACGCGCTGGCCGGTCTTGTCAGTCGCGGCCCTGGGAGCGCGGACGTAAAGGAAAAACGACCCCTTGGGCTTGCGGGCGGCCAAGCCATGTTTGTTCAGCACCTCGACCAGCCCGTTCATTCGCCGGGAATACTTGGCGGCAATCTGTCGGGTGATTTCGGGATGATCCAGCGAATAGGCGCAGGCCTCCTGAATGGCGAGGAACTGGCCGGAATCGGAATGGTCCTTCACGTCAGCGTACGCTTTGACGATCAGCGGATTGCCGACGACAAAGCCAAGACGCCACCCGGTCATGTTGAAACCCTTGCTCATCGAATGCAGCTCGACGCCCACATCCATCGCGCCCGGCGTGGCTAGGAACGAGAGCGGTTTGCCCTCGAAGACCAGGGCCGCATAAGCGGCGTCGTGAATGACGACCAGATTGTGTTCCTTCGCGAAGGCCACCACGTCGGTGAAAAATCGCGGCGTTGCGCTGGCGCCGGTTGGGTTGTTGGGATAGTTCAGAACCAGGGTTTTGGCCCGCTTGAGCGTGTCAGCGGGAACCGTGGCCAGGTCCGGAAGAAAGTTGTTCTTCTCCAGCAGCGGGATGTTGTACACCTCGCCGCCGTAATACCGGGCGTGGGTGCCGAAAACGGGATAGCCCGGCGTCGTCATCAGGGCCACGTCGCCGGGATTGATGAAACAGGCTGGAAGCAGGGTAAGGGCGGCCTTAGAACCGATCGAGTGGACGACCTGGGTTTCGGCATTGATTCCTTCGATGTCGCAGACGTTTTTCATCCAGCGCGCGGCCGCTTCCTTGAAGCGCGTGCCGCCGTTGTCGGCGTAGCCGCGGTTTTCGGGATCGCGTGCGGCTTTCGCCAGCGCGTCGATCGACTCGGCGAACGCCGGCGCATCAGGTTCTCCCACGCCCATGTCGATCAATTCGACGCCCGGATGGGCCGCCAGCGCCGCCCGCTTGGCCCGCTTGATCTTCTCGAACTTGTAGATCTCGGTACCTTTGCCGTACCGGTTCCCGCCGATCCGCTCGGCAAACAAATTCTGGATATAGGGGTCGCTCATGATTGGATAAAAAGGGACAGACCAATCGTTGAAAGGCCGAGGCGGATTGTAGGAGACGCGGGGCGCGGGTCAATTGGAGATGGAAGCCGACATGGCCATCGGCTGGATCGCCAGCTCGTGATCGACTTCGCGCTCGGTGTCGTAGAAGCGGGTACGCAGCTCGAGTTCCCCGCCGCAGTGGCAGATGAGGTCCGGGAGGGGCGACCCGCCGTGCACCGAAAAGAAGAGCTCCTGATCGCTAAATGGCCGGCCGTTCAGATCGCAGAAGTATCGGTTAACGTTTGAGTCGGTGTCCCACTCGAGGTTGCCGCGGTAGTAGTGCAGACGGTAGCGGCCCTGGATGGCGAATCGGCGGAACGATTCGACATCCTCGAACCGCTTACCCCTGCGATCCAGATCGATCAGCAGGTCGGCCAGGACCGCCTGATCTTCGATGAGGGTCGCTTCCGACGTCGGGCCCAGGGCGCGGGCATATTCCATGAAACGGTCCTGGAACCCGCGAATATTCGTGCCGAATGCCTGCTCGAAGGCTTCGTCCCCGCTCTTTCCGTCGTGGAGGAACCGCAGCATGTCCAGGAGCCGGGCGCGGTAGATGAACTCGCCGCGGGAGTTATGGGCCATTACCAGGAAGTGGACCATCGCCCAGCTCTGATTGTACTGAGCGGCGCCGTCGTCGCGGTTGGCGCTAAGCCGGCGGGCCCACTGCTCGTTGGTCATCGGCAGCAGTCTGGAAAAGTCGAGCAATCGGTCATACTTCAGATCGGCCTGAAGCTGGAGAACACGCCGCGGCGGGACTTCGCCCAGCAAGAACCCACTTCCGTTCCACAATCCTTCCTCGAAGAACTGGGCAAGCCCCTCGTTGAGCCAGACCGGAAAGTCCCGGCTGATGGCATTGTAAGCGAACTGGTGGAAGGCTTCGTGCTGGAGCGTGCGGCGGAGCTGGTCGCGCCCCTGGCCCTCGAGGTACGCCGCCAGCCGGTTCTGCCCGGCGACGAACACGCCGCCGGTGTTACGCAGCCGCCAGTGCGTGAAGGCCATGTAGTCCTTCTGATAACGAAACAAGCTGACATCGAGCCGCGGCAGCTCGACGGGGCTTTTGAAGACGGCCAGCCGCTGCGCGTACTGGTCGTACATCGCATCGAGCCGGCGGCCCAATTCGCCTGCCAGGCTTTCGTCGAGATCAGTGTGGACCGTGTAATAGCGGGTGGTGAAATCGCGCAGTTCCGCGGTCGTCCGCCGCGGGAGCAGCGCGAGAATGAGTAACGCAACGATTAACCCAACGCGCCGGCTCATCTTATCCCTTCCCCTTGTGTCCCCGCATGGGGTTCCGGCTCAAATATCACATTCAATCCGACTGAACGCGAACAGCCCGATGGGCACTACACTTTTCCGGACGGCACCCTATCATCGGCAGACTTTTGTCCGGGACGATATGCCAGAGCCGAGCAGCGCTTACGAAGCCGAACGCCGTCAGAAGGTGCAGAAACTGCGCGAATTGGGCGTGGACCCTTACGGGCATCGCACGCAGGGACTTGTCGCATTGGATGCCATCAAAACGTCCTATAAACCTGAGATGGGCCACGACGGTGGCCCGGTCGTCAAAGGGGCGGGGCGTCTCATGCTCAAGCGTGACATGGGCAAGCTCAGCTTCCTGACCCTCCGCGACGAAAGCGGCGATCTTCAGGTCGCCATCGACAAACGCCGGGTGGATGAAAAATCGTGGGAAATCCGCGGCCTGCTCGACCTGGGCGATCTGATTGTCGTCGAGGGCCCGCTGGGGACGACCAACAAAGGCGAGATCACCATCTGGGCGACCAAGGTGGAAATGGCGGCCAAGGCGCTGCTGCCGCCGCCGGCCAAGTGGGAGGGACTCAGCGACATGGAGCTGCGCTACCGCCAGCGCTACGTCGATCTGTGGGCCAACCCCGAGGTGATGAAGCAACTGCGCTTGAGGATGCGGATCGTTGAGGAAATCCGGCGGTACATGACCGACCGCGGCTATGTCGAAGTCGAAACGCCGATGATGCAAACCCTGGCCGGCGGCGCCGCCGCAAGGCCGTTCCAGACGCATCACAACGCGCTGGACATCCCGCTCTATCTGCGAATCGCCCCCGAGCTATACCTCAAGCGGCTGCTGGTCGGAGGATTCACCAAGGTCTTCGAGCTCAACCGCAATTTCCGCAACGAAGGCATCAGCCCCCGCCACAACCCCGAATTCACCATGCTCGAAGCCTATGAGGCTTTTGGAAGCTGGGAGACCATGGCGGAGTTGGTTGAGGGGATGATCTGCCATGTGGCGGAGAGGCTGTTCGGCGGACTCAAGATCGAGCACAAGAACGCGGCAGGGGAGGTGACGCGAACGATCAACCTGCAGAGCCCATGGAGAAGGGTATCAATGGCCGAACTCGTCGAGGAACGCTTCGCATGGCGTTTCGCAAAGGCCAGCATTCAGGAACAGTCCGAAGCGATAGTAGATAAGATTTTGGATGCCTCGGCCGATAGGGCCGTGGAACCACTGGCGAAGCTGAAACAAAGCGCGATATCGGAGGACGACCTGTTATCGGCGATCATTACCGACCGGGAATCATTGTGGAGAAACGCCCGAGAAAGACACGAGCAACATTTATTCTCGCTCTCGCCCCCTGAGCAGCTTCAAGAGGTGTATGAGAAGCTCATCGAACCGACCTTGATCGACCCGTGTTTCGTAACACATGTGCCGTCAGTGATCATTCCGTTGGCACGCGAGAACAAGGACGATCCGTATTTTGCCGACGTGTACGAACTGGCGATCAACGGTCAGGAGATTTCACCCGGCTACACCGAACTGAACGACCCGGACGTGCAGGTGAAGCATTTCCATCATCAGGTCGGCGAGAAGGAAGAGCAGCAGAAGGTGGACGAGGATTTCCTGACCGCCCTCCGCCACGGCATGCCGCCGGCCGGGGGAATGGGACTAGGAATCGATCGTCTGGTGATGATGCTCACCGGCGCCCAGAGCATTCGGGATGTGATTCTGTTTCCGCTGATGAAGCCGGTGGAGAAGACATGATGCGTAAAACGTAGAACGTAAAACGTAAGGGCGTGCTTCCGCGCTTCTTACGTTTTACGTTCTACGTTCTACGCGTCTCGAACATTCGAGACCCCTCCATGTACAAACTGCATCTGATCCTCAAATACCTTCGCCGCCGCTATATCGCCTGGTGGTCGCTGCTGGCGGTGAGCCTCTGCACGACGATGGTGCTGGTCGTCATCAGCGTCATGGGCGGATGGCTCAACATGTTCGAGCACTCGTTCCAGGGACTGACCGGCGACATCGTCGTCGAGTCCGTCACGCTCTCGGGGTTTCCCTATTACCAGGAGATGATCGACAAGATGCGGCAGCAGCCGGGCATCGAGGCGGCGGTGCCGAGCATCTACACCTTCGGAATCATCAACATCGGCAACCTTAAGACGGCCGGCGTGCAGGTGCTTGGCATCCCCATCGAGCAGATCGGCAAGGTCAACCGTTTCCCCCAGTCGCTCTATCGGCAATACAACCAGTACGTCGAGCAGGCGAAGGAGACCAAAGATCCGCAGGAACGCCAAAAACTGATGGAGGAAGCGGCCGAGCACGCGGCTCACCCGTCATTCAAGCTGCCCCTGCCGGCAGACGATTACCGGAAGAATTCGGATCTCGGCAAGGTAAGGACCGATCCTTCCACGTTCCCGGGAATGATCGCCGGCTCGGCGATCCTCGAGATTCGCCGGGATTCGACCGGCCGAACGGTGGGCCGGGATCCGTACAAATACAAGATCCCCGTCAAGCTCACGACGATCGCCATCCACCCCGGCGAGATCGGCGTGAACCTCAGCGAGAAATCCGAAGCCGTTTACTGGATCGTCGACGACAGCCACACTGGCCTGTGGCAGTACGACAACAACTTCGTCTACGTCCCCTTCGACGAGCTGCAAAAGGACTTGCAGATGACCGCGGCGCCGGTGCGCAACATCGAGACCGGCCAGGATATCGAGGAGCCCGCCCGTACCAGCGAATTGCACGTCCGCGTCCGCGAGGGATACGACCTTCAGCAAGCCAAGCAGCAGGTGCAGGACGTCGTGACCTCGGTGATGCAGGAACACCTTGGCCAGTCGAGCGTTTTTTATCCGCCCCCTGAGGTGCAGACCTGGCGGGAAAAGCAGAGGGTATGGATCGACGCCATCCAGAACGAAAAACTGCTGACCGTGATTCTCTTTGGCATCATCAGCCTGGTGGCGATTTTCCTGGTCTTCTGCATCTTCTACATGATTGTAATCGAAAAGACCCGGGACATCGGGATCATCAAAAGCGTCGGCGCCACCTCGTCCGGCGTGGCGGGGATCTTCCTGGGCTACGGCCTGGCCATCGGTTTGGTCGGCAGCCTGCTGGGGCTTCTGACCAGTTACTTGATCGTCCACAACATCAACGAACTCCACGCGTTGCTGGGCGAACTGTTCCACGTGCAGATCTGGAACCCGGAGGTCTACCTGTTCGACAAGATCCCCAATACGATGAGCTGGCGCGACATCGCGGTAATCGTGCCGATCGCGATCATCAGCTCGGTGCTTGGGGCCCTGCTCCCCGCGCTCCGCGCGGCGCGGATGCACCCGGTGGACTCGTTGCGGTGGGAATGATGGTGCACTGAATGGCCCAAACTGCTGCACAGGCCACTTCGTCATTGATCGAGAAAGACCATCCGATCCTCCGCGCCAAGGCGGTGAAGAAGGCGTTTCGCATGGGGCAGGAGACGTCAGTCGTGCTCAAGCACGTGGACCTGTCGGTGAGGTCCGGCGAATTCGTGGCCATTGAAGGGCGGTCGGGGTCCGGAAAGAGCACGCTACTGCACATCCTTGGCGCGCTAGACGCCGCCGACTCCGGCACCATTGAATACAACGGTCAGGACCTAGCTCGTCTCAGCAGCCGCCAGCGCAGCGAGATCCGCAATACCCAGTTCGGCTTTGTTTTCCAGTTCTACCACTTGCTCCCGGAACTTAACGTGATGGAGAACACGATGCTCGCTCCCATGATCGAGTATTCGTGGCTGGGGTTTCGCCGGCGAACCAGTGAGCTCAAGCGCCGCGCGGCCGAGCTCCTGACCGAGCTTGGGCTGGGGCATCGGATGCGTCATAAGGTGACGGTGTTGAGCGGCGGCGAGCGCCAGCGCGTCGCCATCGCCCGTGCCTTGATGAATTCGCCCAGGGTCCTGTTTGCGGATGAGCCGACCGGGAATCTCGACGCCGAGACCGGCCGGCAGATCATGGGCGTGCTGGAAAAGCTTCACCGCCAGCAGGGACAGACCATTGTTCTGGTCACCCACGATCGCTCCCTAGCGCGCCAGGCCGATCGCGTGCTAGTCCTGAAGGACGGACGACTCGAACGTCCCGGCGAATCCCCCTCCGCCGAGCCGGCGCCGACGTTGGATTATCGTTAAGGGCGTGTTGGAATGATCTGTCCCACCTCGACAAAGCTGCTGACCGAGGCGACGCGCGTTGTGGAAAACTCGTTTCCGGTAGTGACGACTGCCGTGATCCGGTAAAGGCCGGCTCGGTTGTAAACGTGGGAGCCGATGATGTCCTCGCCACCCGCGGCGTCCGGTTCGAGCGTGCCCTGTGAAAACTGCCCGTCTCCCCATTTGATCTCGACCTGCGCGTTGTCCAGCCCGCCGGGCGGCGTGACGAACGAGCCGACGACCGCCGAGAACGGGGTCCTGGGGTTCAATGCAAGGTTTACCGATGTTTCCAGCACCCTGGTGTCGCTCTGGAACTCCGCCAGCACGACTCGGTGACGGCCGGTGCCACGAACCAGCTTCACAGTGATCGTGAACGTGCCGCCGCGGTTATAGATGTGGCTCCCGCCAATGTGCAGGTTGTCCGATGCGTCTTTCGAGAAGAAGCCCTGCGTGACCTGCGACCCATCGCCCCAATTGATGTTGGCGCGAAGCTTCTGGCGCATCAGACCTGTTACGATGCCGATCTCGCCGTTGAAGGGTTGCCCCGCCTGCGTACTGATCGTTTCACCCGTCGTGGCGATAACAGCCGACAGCAGCCGGCGGGATTCAAGCGGCTCGCATGTCACGGGTACTCGAGACGACGAAGAGGGTCGATCCGCGAAAACGGATGCAGGAGAAATCGCGCGCGCCATGGTGTGGTCCTCCGGTGGGTGTGCATTGCTATTCTTGGGCACGATATGCCCTCGGACAAGTGAAATCGCATGCTTGGAACGTTCGGTTGCTGAAACGACAAGCCCCCGCCCCAGCCCTCCCGGCGTACCGGGGGAGGGGGTGGGAAGGGGGCATACCCAAAGCACCATGCACGCCTTAAGTCCGGCAATGTCCGTCGCCGCTGACGACCCATTTGTAAGTCGTCAGATCCGCCGCCCCCATGGGCCCGCGGGCGTGGAGCTTGTCGGTACTGATGCCGATCTCGGCGCCCAGGCCGAATTCGCCGCCGTCGGCTAGGCGCGTGCTGGCGTTGATCATCACGGTGGCGCTGTCCACCCGCCCGGCAAATCGCTCGGCGGCCCGCAGGTCGGCGGTGAGGATCGCGTCGGTGTGCCGGCTGCCGTAGCGGTTGATGTGATCGATTGCTTCGTCAAGGGATTCGACCATCTTGATTGCGACGATGAAGGCGAGGAATTCGGTGGGCCAGTCGGCCTCGGTGGCGGGTTTGGCGGGGGGGTAGAGTTCACAGGTACGCTGGTCGCCGCGGATTTCGACGCCCTTGTCGGCCAGGTCCTGGCAGACCTTGGCCAGCAGCCGCGGTGCGGCGTCCTTGTGGAAAAGGATTTTCTCGACCGCGTTGCACACCGCGCCGCCGGGGTAGCTGGTCTTGGCGTTGACGCAAACCTTGCGCACCTGGTCTTCCATGTCCTCCGTGGCGGCATCCACGTAAATATGACAGTTGCCGGTAAAGTGCTTCAAGACCGGAATCGTGGAATCCTGGACGACGGCGCGGATCAGGCTCTCGCCCCCGCGGGGAATGACGAGATCGATGTATCGATCGAGCTTGAGCAGCTCCGGAACCAAAGCCCGGTCGGTCGATTCGACGAACTGGACCGCCGCCGGGTCGATCCCCTCCTGGCTCAGCGCGCCCTTGATGATCGCGACGATGGCCTGGTTGGAATGAAATGCCTCCTTGCCGCCGCGAAGGATCACGGCGTTTCCGCTTTTAAGACACAATGCGGCGGCATCGGAGGTGACATTGGGCCGGCTCTCGTAAAAAAACAGGACCACGCCCAGCGGCACGCGGACCTTCTGTATTCGCAGACCACTGGGGCGGACGTATCCTTCGATAATCTGACCGACCGGATCGGTCTGAGCAGCGATCTGCTCGACCCCTTCGGCCATCGACGCGATCCGCTTGTCGTTAAGCTTCAATCTCTCAATCAGGGCGGGGGGGAGTTCGCTTTTCTGAGCAACGGCGATATCGCGCGCATTCGCCGCCAGCAGATTCTGCTGATGGTGGCCGATCGCGGCGCCAATCCGGCGCAGCGCCGATGTCTTGGCGGAACCGCTTAGCTCGGCCAGTCGCGCCCCGGCTTCCTGTGCCGACCGGCCCAAACTTTCCACGTACCCCTTGAAGTCGGTCATGCCGGAATTGTACGTCCGAACTGACGCCGATGCGCGGGTCGTAAGCGGTGCCACCAACCTTTACTCGCTCGGATTACGCCTCTGGAAGGTGTACTTGATCGTCAGGGGTGCATCCCCAGTCGTATGAACGTTGGGAGGAAGGCGGTAGTCCAGCTTCGCTGGCGACGGGTTATCGAAGTTCGTCACATAGTCCGGCTGGAAGTAAGCGACCACGTCGCTCGTTAACGATTCCAGTTCCTGTTCCGGGCCCACGACGACTACATCGGGAATGTACAGGTCGTAATGGGGCTTATATTGGTCTGTTTTGGGGACGTCAGGGTAAGCAGGCAGCACGCGGACGCGCACGGTGCGGCTGTCCACCCGTTGCACCGCGACGCGGGCCGACACGACCGGGGGCGTAAGGGTTACGCTCGCGTCGCCCATATTGACTGACGGAATCAGCGGGACTGCGATGAGATCATGCGTTCCTGGATCGGCAAGGCCCGCCCCCGACTGATCGAAGTTGGCGTACGCGACGAGTTTGCCGCCCGCGCCGGCGATCGCTTTGTCCAGGACCGTTTTCGGCGCAGAAATCTTCACCTTTGCCGGGTTAAAGACCGGCGGGCCGGCCATTTTGCGCAGATCATCGGGACGTGCGACCACGTCCAATTCCTTCTCGACCATGGGATCGACTGTCACGCTGACTTGGTCCGGCATGCAGTTGGTGATGGTGACGCCGCCGTCCTTTACTCGCTGGAGCCGGTTTAACTGGTCAACAATCGGAATCGGGTGCTCCCCCTGGACGATGTTGTGGTCCACTTCGAGTGGGATGGTGGTGGATTCAAGCCAGTCTTTGACCCGTTCGAGCTCTGCCTGCGGTCCGCGAAGCTCGGCGTGAATCGTGCTGTTGCTGCCGGGGGCCAGGCGGATTTCGCGGCCGGCGTCATTACCCGGCGCGCGGACGTTGATCGTCACGTTGGGTATCGTCACCACCTGCTCGCGCTCGGCGTAAGCCCAAATCAGGATAGTGAGCGGCGCCACCCAGAGGAGTGACTTAAGACTCGACAGCAGCGAGTCTCGCGAGAAGGTGCGGCGCGCCCAGGAACGAAGCATCAACACCAGGCGGCGTTTGAACGGCCGCCGGGCGGGCGCGTAGGTCACCTCAACTGCGGCTTGCGGCATCGTGGACTGGTTCGGATTTTCCGGCATCGAGTACGTCCTGGATAGGAGCCAGATGTTCACGCGGCCTGTCGAAACGAGCGGCCTTCGCGGCGGCCGAGCAGTTCGGCGAGCAGCCCGCGAAGGCCCTCCGGCGTGAGCTTGCGAATCAATCGGCCGCGTTCGGCGATGCTGATATCCCCGGTTTCCTCGGAAACCACCAACACGATGGCATCCGTCTCCTGGCTCAGACCAACCGCCGCTCGGTGGCGGGCGCCCAGCTCGCGTTCCAGCTCACCGCCTTCGGCCATCGGGAACTGCACCCCCGCGTAGGCGATCCTTCCCTGGCTGACGACCACACCCAGGTCGTGCAATTCAGTGTTCGGGAAAAAGATCGTGTTGAGCAGCGGGGCGGTCAGATCGGCGTTGAGGCGGGTGCCGCGGCTTTCCTCCGCCATCCCGCTGAGCGGCGTGTCGCGCTCGATCGCAACCAGCGCCCCGATCTTCCGCCTCGAGCAGTAGATCGCGGATTCCACCAATGCGGCGACTTCCTCGTCGATCTGCTGCGACCATCCGCGGAACAGCCGCGTCTCCCCCAGCCGCATTAGCGCCCGCCGCAGCTCCGGCTGAAAGACCACGATGATCGCGAAGGCTGCGAAGTAGAGGAACCGGCTGTACAGAAACTCGATGCGCTGGAGGCCGAACTGAGTACCGAGCAAATCGACGATGACGTACAGCGTGATCAGGACCAGCGCAATTCCCTTGAGCAGGCGGGCCCCGCGCGTCCCCCG
>Ga0307477_10003231_pt1 | contig 12194 bp, 11 predicted proteins | sample atmos_gasesECM2C_FD_203316 | JGI IMG/M metagenome (GOLD analysis project Ga0307477, IMG submission 203316) | Hardwood forest soil microbial communities from Morgan-Monroe State Forest, Indiana, United States - atmos_gasesECM2C_515 | ecosystem: Environmental > Terrestrial > Soil > Temperate...
GCAGGTGCCACGGAACCAGAACCGATAGACCAGACTGCGTACGGCGACACGACGCAAGCGGGCACCCACATGCGCAGCGGGCCGGGTGCGGCCGCGCAATCGAAGGCGAAGGCGCGCGCCGCGGCCGCGGTTCCAGTCCCCGAAACGACTTTGGCGCCCGTGATCACCAATCGTGCCGTACTCCCTCCGCTGGAAGTTGAAGTGGTCGCCGGGGATGAGCACCGAACCATTCTGCCTGGCAACACTTCCGTCAAGGTAGACCTCCAGCCCCGGACGCCCCCGTCCTCTGCTGCCGCTTCTCCCTCCCGGGCGGCCGGCGAAAGCGCTAGCTCGGTGGCCGCCAACGCCACAGCGCAGGTGCATCTCTCGCCAGGGACTGCGCAAGTGGTATCGCGTCCGGTTGATCCGACCTATCCGCTTCTCGCCAAGCAAATGAAAGTACAGGGGTCGGTGGTGCTGCAGGCTCTAATCGGCAAGGATGGCAACATTCAGGAACTGAGGGTTGTCAGCGGTCCGACGATTCTGTCTGCTGCGGCGCGAGAAGCGGTGAAGCAATGGCGTTTCAAGCCTTACTTGCAGGCCGGCCAAGCGGTCGAGACCGAGGCCCGCATCACCGTAAATTTCACCATCTCCACGCAATGACCTTTTCGGCTGGTTGGAGTGGATTGTGCATCGAAACCAGTTCTCACCAGCAACCTTTGTGAAGTTGATCTCCGTTCTGGCCCTGGCGGCTCCGTGGTTTGTGGCGCTCAGAAGCGGGCCGATTGCGGTCGCCGCTGAATCCGTCTGGGTCAATGCATCACAAGGAGCACGCACTATGGCATTCGCGATCTCCAGCACGAGCTTTCAGAATGGCGGCGACATCCCAAAGAGATTTACCTGCGACAGCGCCGACGTCTCGCCCGAACTCTCCTGGACTGAACCCCCCGCCGGTACACAAAGCTTCGCTCTCATCGCGGATGATCCCGACGCTCCCGCCGGCACCTGGACTCACTGGGTCTTGTTCGATGTGCAACCGGCAGGCAGAAATCTTCCCGAAGGTGTGAGCAAGATCGATGAGTTGCCCGATGGCGCTCGCCAGGGCCGCAACGATTTCCACAAGATCGGGTACAACGGACCCTGCCCGCCTCCCGGCAAGCCTCATCGCTACTTTTTCAAACTCTATGCGCTGGATCGCAAACTTGACCTAAAACCGGCAACCAGTAAGCAAGAAGTCGAGCAGGCCATGCAGGGTCACATTCTGGGCAAAGCTGAGTGGATGGGAAAATATCAGCGCTAATCCGCTCCTTCTCGAATAACTGGCGAATCGGAAATAACGCCCAAAAATTTAACAGGCGTCCCGACTCTTTCGAGTCATTGGACGCCCGGGCAGCCCTCCCCCAGAACTGCTCGCCCATCAAACTAAATCCTCTTCGCATTCGTGGGAATAGCACTTCTGTGCCAGAACTAGCCCACCAACGTGCCATGCTCTCATGCTCTTGGCAAGTCCGTGCACTTGGCATTAACGGTGCCAGACTTAGGCGCCGACCCTTCCGGCCTGAGACATGATCGGAGCAGTTTCCGCGCGATTCCGGCCGTTGGCCTTAGCACAATAAAGGGCCGAATCGGCGGCACGCACCAAATCTTCAGGAACCAGTGAGTCAGGCCCGTCCGCAATCGCACAAACCAATCCCAGGCTGATCGTCACCGAGACTTGGACTGTCCCGATGTCCACCGGGCATTCCGCGATGTGGTGTCGGACCCTTTCCGCAGTGGCATTAAGATCCGCGGCTGCGCATTCTTCGAGGACGATCAAAAACTCCTCGCCTCCATAGCGGCCCACGTAGTCATAGCTTCTCACCGCTTCAATCAGGCGGCGGCTGACTTCGCATAACACTGCGTCTCCCGCCAAGTGACCGTACGAATCGTTGATCTGCTTAAAGTGGTCGAGGTCGGCAACAATCACTCCCAGTGGCTGGCCACTCCGCATACTGCGCAGAGCCTCTCTCTGCAGCAGGTCCACAATTGCGCCCCGGTTCCACAAGCCTGTGAGCCGGTCGTGGGCGGCTTCGAACTGCAATGCTCCTTGCGTTTTAATCAGGGCAGCCTGAAGCTCCAGAATCCGCGAACCAGCATGCACCCGAGCACGTAGCTCATCAACGTTGAATGGCTTGGTGAGGTAGTCGTCGGCCCCCGCATCCAGTCCCGCAACCACGTCCTCCTTGTGGTGCTTTGCTGTAAGGAGCAGCACATAACGATAGGCGCCTTGCTCGGTGGCACGAATTCTGCGGCATAACTCAACCCCATCCAGGCCGGGCATGATCCAATCGAGAATCGCCATTTGGGGAGCATCCGCTGCTTGCAATGCTTCCCAAGCCTCCAGCCCGTTTTTGACCGCGACCACCCGGTAGCCCCACTTGACCAACTGGCTCTGCAACAGCCAGCGATAAATTGGATCGTCCTCCGCCAGTAGTATGTTTCCACGGCAAGGTGAAGAAACGGGTGCCTCATTAGGCGGTGGTGTCTGACTCACTGCCGCGACCCTCTCGCGCTTTTCATCGAGAGGCAAAGTTCAGTAACCTGCCGCTCGAGCGAAACCAGGGTGGCGTCGGCCCCGGAGAGGTCTTTTTCGTGTCCCATGTTTTCGAGTACCCGGGCGGCATGCGTCGCCTCTTCCGCGCCCAAGTAACTGAGTTCCCCTTTGAAGCTGTGCGCGGCCCGCATCACGGCTTCGGCATCGCCGGCGAGTGCGGCCTGCCGCAATGTGAGCAAAAGCTTGGGCGACTCCTCCAGAAAAATCTGGCACAACTCTCGCAGCAAGTCCTCGTCGCCCCCTAGCCTCTCGAGCGCTTCAGCTCTTTGCCAAACCTGGTGGTTAGCCACCACGGTCCACGACCTTTTTTGAGCGAGCTTGGGATTCCATAGACTCCTTCGGCTGCCGTTGATCTCTCCTTTACTTTGGTCTGATCCGAGATGGGTTCCAGGGTGGGCGAAGCACCCGTGGGGAGCGGAACCGCGGAACAATAATTCATCGTCCCTTCTCGAAAGATCCGTCATGGATATAGACGAGCCGCAAATTAATTTCAGGAGTGTTCTAATAGGGTCATGACACAGGAAGAACTTCGGCTGGCCGAGTCGCGTGCGCGTAGAAAACACTGGAAACGCTGGGGCCCATATCTAAGTGAGCGCGCTTGGGGCACTGTGCGCGAAGACTACAGCCCTGACGGCAGCGCCTGGGAATATTTACCGCACGACCACGCCCCTTCGCGAGCATATCGTTGGAACGAGGACGGACTCGCCGGAATTTGCGATCGCCATCAGATGATCTGCTTTGCTCTGGCTTTGTGGAATGAGCGCGATCCTATCTTGAAGGAGCGGATTTTCGGCCTTACTGGCGAGCAAGGCAACCATGGCGAAGACGTAAAAGAGTACTACTTTTACCTCGACAGCACTCCGACTCACTCCTACATGAAGTATCTCTACAAGTATCCCCAGGCGGAGTTCCCTTACAACCAGCTGGTGGAAGAAAATCGCCGTCGCGACAAGCGTCAGCCTGAGTTCGAACTATTCGACACCGGTGTGTTCAGCGACGACCGCTACTTCGATGTGCTTGTGGAATACGCCAAGGGCGACACTGAGGACATTCTAATCAGGCTCACGGTCACGAATCGTGGGCCAGAAGCCGCCAATCTTCGCGTGCTACCCACGGTGTGGTTTCGCAACACCTGGTCTTGGGGACGCCAGGATTACCGACCCGAACTGCACCGGGCGGGCTCTGCGTCCGACCCGATGATCGAACTGAATATTGATCAGCCCGGTACGCGCTGGCTCCATTGCGAAGGCTCTCCCGAGTTGCTGTTCACGGAAAATGAAACCAACTATCGCCGCCTCTTTGGAGTGGAGAATCACGCTCTCTACGTAAAGGATGGCATCAACGACTACATCGTGCATGGCGCAAGCGATGCGGTCAATCCTCGGCACTTTGGCACCAAGGCCGCAGCCCATTACAAACTCAACCTGGAAGCGGGGGAATCGGCAATTCTTCGCCTGCGCCTCGCGGACTCCGACTTCAACAACAAGTATGCGTTTGCCGATCTTGACGCAATTTTTTCACTTCGTCGCGAGGAAGCCGATGACTATTACGCTACTGTCATTCCACAGCATCTCTCGCCGGACGCACAAAACGTGATGCGCCAAGGTTTTGCCGGCATGCTCTGGTCCAAGCAGTTCTACAATTACGTCATCAAGGATTGGTTGGAAGGCGACCCGGGTAACCCTGCCCCACCCCACGAGCGTCTCACGGGCCGCAATTGCGACTGGACCCATCTTTATAACGCAGACGTAATTTCGATGCCCGATAAGTGGGAGTATCCTTGGTATGCGGCGTGGGACCTGGCATTCCACTGCATTCCGCTCGCGCTCTTGGATTCGGACTTCGCTAAAGAACAACTGACGCTGATGCTCCGTGAGTGGTACATGCATCCCAATGGGCAGATCCCTGCTTACGAGTGGGCGTTGGGTGACGTCAATCCTCCGGTGCATGCCTGGGCGGCCTGGCGCGTATACAAGATCGACAAGAAGCGCAAGGGCAAAGGTGATCGCGCCTTTCTCGAACGCGTCTTCCACAAACTCATGCTGAACTTTACCTGGTGGGTGAACCGCAAGGATGCAGACGGCAAGAACATCTTCCAGGGCGGCTTCCTGGGTCTGGACAATATCGGGGTCTTCGATCGCAGCAAGCCCTTGCCTACGGGCGGCTACATCGAACAGTCTGACGGAACCAGTTGGATGGCGATGTACACACTGAATTTATTGGCCATCGCCCTCGAGTTGGCGAAAGACGATCCCGCCTACGAAGACGTGGCCAGCAAGTTCTGGGAGCACTTCATCTACATCGCTCATGCAATGAGCCATCGCGGCCAAGATGGCGTTGGTTTGTGGAACGAAGAGGATGGCTTCTTCTACGACGTGCTGCGGCTGCCTGACGGCGCTAAATTCCCCATGAAGATCCGCTCCATGGTGGGATTGATTCCGCTGTTCGCAGTAGAGACCCTGGAGCCGGAAGTGCTCGAGCGCTTGCCGGATTTCAAGCGGCGGCTGGAGTGGTTCATCGCCAACCGTTCTGACCTCACCGACAATGTAGCGTGTATGAACGAGCCCGGGCGTGGCGCGCGCCGGCTACTCTCTATTGTCAATGCTGACGAGCTCCATCGCATCCTCAAATTCATGCTCGATGAACACGAATTTCTTTCGCCCTACGGCATCCGTGCTTTGTCCCAGTTTCACCGCGATCATCCGTATAAGCTCGAAGTCAACGGAATGGAGCACCGCGTAGATTATGAGCCGGGCGAATCCGCCACCGGACTCTTTGGAGGCAACTCCAATTGGCGAGGACCGATCTGGTTCCCGGTAAACTACTTGCTCGTCGAATCGCTGCAGAAGTTCTACCACTATCTAGGGGATAATTTCACGGTCGAGTTTCCAACCGGTTCCGGAAAGATGCTGACCTTGTGGGAGGTGGCGGGCGAACTGTCGCGTCGTATGACCAGCATTTTTGTTCGGGATGAGAACGGTCGCCGACCGTCGTTGGGAAATCTGGAGAAGTTCCAGACCGATCCCCATTGGCGCGACCTTTTGCTGTTCCACGAATACTTCCACGGTGATTCCGGCGCCGGCATCGGAGCCAGCCATCAGACCGGATGGACCGGAATCGTTACCAAGCTGATGCAGCAAAGTGGTGAATCACCCCGCCGGAAGAGGCCGATGCATGCTATGGCGATTCCGGCGGACTGAGTCAGCAGCGTCTTCAAACCTCGTCCCCGTACACCGGAATCACTGCTCCATTGACGTCTTTTCCGGCATCACGCGCCAGCCAGATAGTCAGGCTCGCGATGATCTTTGGCTGAACCCACCTGGAGAAGTCCGCCTTGGGCATGGCCCGGCGATTTACCGCCGTATCTATCGTGCCTGGCAAGATCACGTTCGCGGTGATGCCCACATCTTTATTTTCCAGGGCCACTGTCCGTATCAGCGACACCATAGCAGCCTTGGATGCGCTGTAGGCCCCGACGCCCGCCCCGGGTTCCAGCGCCGCGCGACTGCCGATCCCAATAATTCGTCCATTGCGGGTCTTCCTCATAACCGGAAGTACAGCCCGCAAAACATAGAACGTGCTGTTCAGATTAACGTTAAACATTCGCTGAAACGTCGTGTCATCGGTCTCCGCAATGGACGTTCCGCCTGCGAAACTGCCGACCGTATGGGCCACAACATCCAGTCTGCCGAAGCGCGCGACGATGCTGTCCACTGCACTCTTCGCGCCATCTGCCGTTGACATCTCCGCGGGCAGGGCCGTGAAGGACGGGTGGTTAAAGTCCGATTGCTGGATCTTTCGAGACACTCCAATAACGGTTGCGCCGGCATCGAGCAGTGCCCGTGTAACGAAACTTCCCAGCCCGCCATTAGCTCCGGTCACGAGCGCGACCTTGTTTTTCATCCCATGTGCTCCGATCTGCGCCATAGCGCCGTCAGATTCTGACGCTGATAAAAGGTTACGACGATTGGCAGGGAATGGCGAACCGTAGGGACGGGCCAGATTCGCCGACTGGCGCCGAATTCCTCACTTCGGAGATTCTGACGCAGCCGGCGCGTCGTGCATACTCAGGATATACCAGCGATCGCCAGACTTGCGGCAGATCATCATTCCACGCCCGGCCTCGTGCACCGCTTCTGATTCGACCGAGAAATCGTACAGCGTCCACACCACGTTGCCCACGGCCCGCTGATCACTCATTCTCATCTCCAGGCGCGCGCGCGGACCTCCCTGAAAATACCGCTCACGAAGATACTGCCCAACTTGTTCGCGTCCTCGGTATTCCGCCGTCGGCACAGTCATTACGAAGTCCCGGTCGAAGCATTGCTCTAACCTGTCGGTCTCCGCGTTGTTGAAAGCCTTCCAGCAGCCCTGCATGGCCGACTCCATGTCTGAAATAACCGAGGCCTCCGGAAACGCATGCCGCGGCTCCATGCGGGCCACGCTTCGTTGCAGGTCGATCGTTACACCTAATTTCTCCAGCAGATCCACACCGAGGATTCCATCAATTTGCCCGTGGCACGCGTTCGCAATCGGGGTTAAATCCACCGCTTCCAGCGTGAGGTCGTAGACGGTGTGATTGCCCAGCGAAAGCTCGCGCACGAATACCTCCCGCGCATTGGTTATTGCCGTGCCAGTCCAGGAAGTGATCTGTACTTTTTTGGACAGCCCCGACGACATCGATTTGATGTTGAGCATCGACGTCGCCGCCGTATCTACCAGGAATCGCGCTTCAGCCCCGCCGATCTTGAGTTTCACAATCGGAAGCCGGTCGCAGCGTTCAAGAGGAATTTCTCCGGAAGGATGCGTCTGGGCGCACAGAGATGGCGCGATCGATATCAGAGTAAGCCACAGAAGAATCGACCCCGCTCGCGCCAACCTCTGTCGCATTTATTTCCTCGCAGGCGCCGCCTCGGCGATTTCTCGGATTCGGTCGAAGATCGCGCGTCCCGCCAACCGGAACGCCGTCTGGTCCCGGAAGAGCCGCGCCCTCCAATTTCCACCCATTGCCAGCGCGTGAATTTCGAATGCCACTTGACGCGCGCCAATCTCTCTTCGGATTTCGCCGCTGGATTGGCCCTGCTGCACCGCCTCTTCGAGCAAGAGCAGCCAGTGGTTCATGCAGCGCACGATCCGGTCGCGTACCTTTCCGGGCCGGTCGTCAAACTCCAGCGACGCGGCGGAAAAAAAGCAGCCCCCCGGAAACACCCTTCGCTCCGCGTACAGTCCCCAGCGCTCACAAAGCATCTCGAGCCGCTTGAGCCCGCGTGCTCCATTGGCGGGACGAATCACCTCCTCGACAAAGATCCGGCTCGCCTCGTCCACCACCGCGCACTGCAATTCTTCCTTTGACCCAAAGTGAGCAAAGAGCCCGCTCTTGCTGATCTTCAGCACGGCGGCGAGCTTCCCGATCGTCAGCCCTTCGAGGCCTTCCACCGACGCAATATCCACGGCGCTCCGCAAGATGTTATTGCGCGTCTTTTGGCCACGCGGCCGCCCGTTTTTCGAACTGGCACGAGATTCGGTCAATCGAATTCCAAAATAGCACGATCGTTCGTTCTATTACAAGAACAAAATCCCTCTCTTCCGCGCATCGTCAGAGGCCAATAATGCCGATAACTAACGACGGATCAATACGATCTATGATTTTCGCCGATTCGAGCCTTGGCTATCTTTCCTTCTGGAGTTCGAGCTTGGCAATTGCCTCGGTGTGCACTTCGTCTGGGCCGTCGGCCAATCGCAGTGCGCGTACCCCAGCCCACGCGGCAGCAAGAAATGTGTCTTGCGAAACGCCTGCGCCCCCATGCGCCTGGATGGCTCGGTCCAGCACTCGGAGCGCGACATTGGGCGCGACCACTTTAATGGCCGCAATCTCGGCCCGGGCCGACTTGTTTCCTGCCATATCCATCATGTAGGCGGCCTTCAGCGTCAGCAGGCGGGCTTGCTCGATCTCCATGCGAGAGTTCGCAATGTCCGCTCGTATCGTTCCCTGCTCGGCGAGAGGTTTACCGAAAGCGATCCTCGATTTCACACGTGTGCACATGGCTTCCAGCGCTCGCTCGGCAACTCCGATGCAACGCATGCAGTGATGAATGCGGCCCGGGCCCAGCCTGCCCTGGGCGATCTCAAAGCCCCGTCCTTCGCCGAGCAGGATGTTCGAGATCGGTACGCGAACATTGTCAAATGTGATCTCACCATGCCCATGCGGGGCGTGGTCGTAGCCGAAGACGGTCAGCAGTCTTTGGATCTTCACTCCTGGGGAGTCCATCGGGACCAGGATCATCGATTGTTGTTGGTGCCGGGGAGCCGTGGGATTTGTTTTTCCCATGAAAATCGCTAGCTTGCAACGGGGGTCACCTGCTCCAGACGACCACCACTTTCTGCCGTTGATGAAGTATTCGCCGCCGTGACGGACGATGCTGGCCTCAATGTTGGTTGCGTCCGAGGAGGCAACGGCGGGTTCGGTCATCGCGAAGCAAGAGCGAATCTCACCCGCGAGCAGCGGCTTCAGCCACCGTTCCTTCTGCTCCGGAGAGCCATATCGGGCCAGGACTTCCATGTTGCCCGTATCCGGCGCGGAGCAATTAAAAACTTCGGGCGCCATAGCACTGCGGCCCATAATTTCGCATAGCGGCGCATACTCGAGATTCGTCAGGCCTCCGCCTTGCTCAGCGTCGAGCAAAAACAGATTCCACAGGCGTGCCGACCGAGCTTTTGGTTTGAGTTCTTCAATCACCCCGGTCGGAGACCATCGGTCGCGTGCGACTTCGTCGGCGAAACGCTGCTCATTGGGGTAGATGTGCTCGTCCATGAATGCCAACAAACGCTCCTGTAGGCCTTTCACTTTGTCGCTAAATTCAAAGTCCATTTGGGTTGCCTCTTACGATAGGTGAGGATGATCGACTACACAGCGAGATGGCTAGGCCGGCCGGATTTCTTGGGTGGTGTCCTGCCTGGGACCCGAACGCGCACATCACGTCCCTTGGGCTGGATTCTGAATTTGCCGTTGGTGCGTTTCGAAAGAGTTGTCCCGGAACCTGCTGCCGTAAGTCCCAGCGTGCTCCGGCGCCGGCTTTCCGATGTCAGCAATCCACCCACGAGGAAATCAGCAAACGAACGGCTGATTTGATCAGAATCAGCTGGTCCAGATGGATCGACCCAGGTCGGTGTCCAGTTCACCGCGCCGAGGATCGCAAACGTGATCAATTTAGGATCGCCAGCCCGGAAAACGCCGCTGTCCATCCCCCTCTTAATAATGCGACGAATGCCCTGCTCGAATTCGTCGCGCTTGGCGCATATCTTGCCGTATTGCGACGCCGACAGCGCGGTCGAATTTCCCGCCAACATTGTTCCAGCGTGGAGCGGAAGCTCGTCTATCATCAGGCGAACGAACGAAACCAGCAAAGCATGCAGTTCATCTATGGGAGAGGAGTAGTTTTCTTCCACGTTGTGGAGCAATTCTAGAAGGCGATCCATCACGTAGTCGTGACAGAAGTAAAGAACCTGTCGCTTGTTCTTGAAGTAGTAGTAAAAATTGCTCTTTGTCATCTTGGACGCGCGAGCGATCGCAGTGAGACTGGAGCCGTGGTAGCCATGCCGGCGAAACTGGATCGCCGCGCATTTCAAAATCTCGAGCTTCTTCTTAGTGAATTTGTCGGCCAGATACATGGTTTTCTTTAATCTTGCCCCAAAGCGATGAGAGGCCGCGGAACCGGAGAAAAGTTTAGCATGAAAAATTATTCCGACCGGTCTACATTATGTCGATCGTGCCTTCTGACACTGCTCCCGTCCGCCTGGGGGAAGAACTGAGCGTTGGCTCGCTCAGTGATTATTTGCGAGGCAAAATCGATGGCGCGGATCGCGGAATCGCAATCGAACAATTTCCGGACGGGCATTCCAACCTGACCTACCTGTTGCGGGCTGGTGGACGCGAGTACGTACTGCGGCGGGGGCCATTAGGGCCGGTTGCGGCGAAGGCCCACGACATGGCAAGGGAGTATCGCGTCCTGGAGGCGGTGCATCCGCACTTTCCTCAAGCGCCCGAGGTCTTTCACCTGTGTGAGGATCCGTCAGTGCTCGGCGCGGCCTTCTTCTTGATGGAGCGTCGACACGGAGTCATACTGCGCGACCACGTTCCTCTCGAAGTTGCGACGATCCCGGACTACGCTCGGCAGGTGAGCGAAGGTTTCATCGACTGCTTGGTGAGACTTCATGCCATCGATATTGCGGAAAAGGGCTTGACCGTGCTGGGAAAGCCGGAAGGCTTCGTGGAGCGCCAGGTGCGAGGCTGGACGGAGCGTTGGAATCGGGCAAAGACCAAAGACATGCCTGAGGTGGACAGCGTAATTCAGTGGCTTGTCGATCACCTACCGATATCGGCGGCTTCGACGCTGGTACACAATGATTACAAACTGGACAACGCGATGTTGCCGCGCGGCTCGGTGGATCGCATTGAAGCTGTTCTTGACTGGGAGATGGCGACGGTGGGCGACCCCCTGGCCGACTTGGGGCTGACTCTTTGCTACTGGTCATGGGTAAATGTGTCGCAGTCAAAGACGAATGGCATTTCCGCGATCACGTCCCATCCAGGCTGGTACACTCGCAAGCAGTTTCTCAAACGTTACGAGGAACGAACCGGGCGTGACCTGACCCACATCGGATATTACGAAGTGTTGGGAATCTTCAAACTTTCTGTGGTCTTGCAGCAGATCTACTATCGGTTTCATCGTGGACAAACGAAGGACGCGCGATTCCGGAATTTCGGCGAACGCGTTGACGAATTGGTAACGCTCGCCGCTCGACTGACGCGGCAGTCCGGTTGAGCACAGTCTATCTAGTTCGACACGGGCAGGCCGGCACGCGTGACTCGTACGATTCGCTTTCGGAACTGGGGAGCAGGCAGGCGCGGTTGCTGGGCAAGTATTTCATCTCACAGAAGATTGAGTTTTCCCGAGCATTTGCTGGTGAGATGTTGAGGCATCAGGAGACAGCCGCCGAAGTGGGTGCAGCCTACACCGCGGCCGGAATCGACTTCCCGGACGTTGTGGTCGAACCCAACTGGAATGAGTTCGATCTCGACCGCATATATCGTGACATCGGGCCTCAGTTGTCCATGGCAGATGCCGGGTTTCGCCAAGAATTCGAGTCTCTTACCGAGGAGATTCACGCCAGCGGCAGTTCGCCTGAGGCACGGATCCATCGCCGGTGGATGCCGTGCGACACAAAGGTGGTTTTGGCATGGATGGAGGGCCGATATTCATCCCAGGGTGAGACCTGGAAAGATTTTCGCAATCGCGTGGCGGCGTGTCAGCTCACAATCCGTGGCGGGCAAAAAGATGAGAATATCGTAGTGTTCACGTCGGCGATGCCGACTGCGATTTGGACAGGAATGGCCCTTGATATTTCCGATCAGCGCGTGATGCAGCTGGCTGGAGTGTTGTACAACGCCTCTTATACGGTTCTAAGAGTTCGGGAGGAACAGTTGCAATTGTTCACGTTCAACGCCATTCCCCACTTGACGGTTCCGGAGTTGCGAACTCATCGCTGAGGATCCGGGTCAAGCCTGCTCCGAAACCTCTATTCTCGTTCCTTTATCCTGACCGCACGGTCAAATTCCACCAGA